>Ga0181559_10000116_pt1 | contig 63631 bp, 52 predicted proteins | sample 011ome_21_FD_133752 | JGI IMG/M metagenome (GOLD analysis project Ga0181559, IMG submission 133752) | Coastal salt marsh microbial communities from the Groves Creek Marsh, Skidaway Island, Georgia - 011508AT metaG (megahit assembly) | ecosystem: Environmental > Aquatic > Marine > Intertidal... | reverse complement strand
TGCGATCAAGGGTGAGCCGCGGTCAGTCCAGACACTCTGGTAGGCCTCGGCTGAGTTTTTCGGCCGAAAGGGCAGCACGAACAGGCCCACGATAAGCCGTCTTAACAACCAGGGCAGCTGGATCACATAGGGATCCATCAGGAACTGGTTCAGGTAACGCCTGACGGAGGGGACGTCGGGATTTTCGGGAGAGCCAAGGTTGGCCAGGAGTACAGCACGGTTATTCATTGCAATGTTGTCAGGCGGTTACTGATCTGTGGCGTCCGGTCTTTCGTAAATACAGGATAATTGACCGGGCATTATATGCCAGTCGTTTACGTATTACCTGACTCTTTGGATGTATGACAAAACCTGGTTCCAGACAAATTATTCTCCTGGCTCACGGCAGTCGTGACCCCCGTTGGTGCAAGACCTTTGAAGAAGGCCTGGTCGCGATCAATCGTCACCTGGCGTCCGATGCGCAGCTGGCCTACATGGAAATGGCCTCACCCAGCCTGGAAACGGTCATTGCCAACTCGCACCTGCGGGGTGTTCGGCATGTTGATATCCTGCCCTTGTTCTTTGCCGAGGGCCGGCATTTGCTGCATGATGTACCGAAGATGATCGCTGATCTTGAACAGGAATACACCGGCATGAGCATCAATCTGCTCGGTGCCGTCGGCAAGCAGGAAATCTTCTGGGAAGCCCTCGGGATCATGATCAGCACCAATATCGACCAACATAACGCGATGGAAAATGGCAGCCGCGAAGCATTCGAACAACAGCATTAAAGTCGGCATCAGCGCCTGCCTGATGGGGGAAGAGGTGCGTTATAACGGTGGACACAAGCATTCACCGCTATGTACCCGTGACCTGTCCCGTTACTTTGAATTTGTTTCAGTGTGCCCGGAAGTGAGTATCGGACTGGGCATTCCACGCAAGCCCATTCGCCTGGTAGGCAATCCGGCAGACCCGGATGTTGTCGAAGTCGATAATCCCGAGCATAACGTAACAGAACCCCTGAAAGCGTTCTCCCGCGAGAAGGTCGAGGAATTGGGTGACCTGTGCGGCTATATCTTCATCAAGGGATCACCCAGCTGCGGTCTGTTCCGGGTGAAGGTCTACAACGACAAGGGCTATCCCCAGGAAGAAATGGGCAGGGGAGTCTATGCCAGGGCGGTCACCGATCGTTACCCGCTGTTGCCGGTAGAAGAGGCCGGCCGTATGCAGGATGCCGTGCTCAGGGAGAATTTCATCACCCGGGTGTTTGCCTACCGTAACTGGCGCGACTTGTGTGAAGGCGGACTGACGGCGGCCAAGCTCATTGATTTCCATTCCCGCTACAAGTACACCCTCATGGCACATAATCCCCAATCCTTCACGGAACTGGGCAGGTTGCTGGCAGATGCAGGCAGCCAGGAACCCGAGGTGCTGGGAGAGAAATACTTCGAGTTACTGATGGAATCACTGACACGCAAGGCAAGCCGCAAAAGCAACACCAATGTGTTGATGCACCTGCAAGGCTACCTGAAAAACGATCTGTCGAGCGCGGAAAAAGCAATGCTGGGCGAGGTAATAGACCAGTACCGCAAGGGCATCATTCCCCTGATCGTACCAGTCACCCTGCTACGTAATTATTTCAATACCTATCCCAACGAGTACATCGACAGGCAGTCTTACCTTGAGCCCTATCCCGATGACCTGAGCCTGCGTAACCAGATATAAGTCCAGCTCCATGAAACCTGTTATATGAAACCTGTTCCATGAAACCAAATGTTTGCTGGTTTCGCACTGACCTGCGAGTCCATGACAACCTTGCCCTGGCGGCAGCCGCTGCAAACGGCCCTGTGATTGGCCTGTACATCGCCACGCCACAACAATGGCAAAGCCATGACGATGCGCCCATCAAGCTGGATTTCTGGCGACGGCAGTTGCTGTTATTGCAGGACTCCCTGGCAGAACACGACATACCGCTGGTCTGCTGCGAAACACCGGATTACAACGCCATCCCGGCAGTGATCGAGGAGATTATCGATACCTGGGGGGCAGGGGGGATCTATTTCAACCGCGAATACCCGCTGAATGAATCACGACGCGATGCTGCAGTGACTTTTGTCTGTGATGAGCTGGGTGTTCCGGTGCATGCCTTTGATGACAGCGTGTTGATGAAACCCGGCAGCATTCTCAATAACAGCGGTGAGCCATTCAGGGTATTTACCCCGTTCTCCCGCAAGGCCCGGCAAATTATCGGGCCGATGGACCAGTCGGCTCCCACTCTGCCTGCAAAGGCCGGGGCAGGTAAACCTGCGAAGTTACAAACCCAGCTACCGCTGGCCTCATTATCCTGGCCAGAAGCCCATGATCACTGGGCCTCATTGTGGCCTGCCGGGGAAAAGGAGGCGCGCAAGCGGCTGGAAGACTTCTGTCAACACCGGATTACGGCTTACAAGGACCAGCGCGACCTGCCCGCCGTGGATGGTACCAGCAAGCTGTCCGCATGGCTGAATGCCGGGATTATTTCCATTCGCGAATGCTGGCGTACTGCTTCAGCCTGGAATGACGGCAATGGCGTGGAAACCTGGAAAAATGAGCTGCTGTGGCGGGAGTTCTACAAGCACATCATGGTTCACTATCCCCATGTCAGCATGGCCCGGCCGTTTCGTGATGACTACGGGCATGTGCCCTGGCGTGATGACGAGGAGCAGTTCCGGGCCTGGTGTGAAGGATGTACCGGGATTCCACTTGTTGATGCTGCCATGCGCCAGCTCAGGGAAACCGGCTGGATGCACAACCGCCTGCGCATGGTAACCGCCATGTTCCTGTCCAAGAATCTCCTGATTGACTGGCGCATGGGCGAGCAGTGGTTCATGCAGCACCTGGTTGACGGTGATTTTTCTGCCAATAACGGCGGCTGGCAATGGAGTGCTTCCACCGGCACCGACGCTGTGCCTTACTTCCGTGTTTTCAATGCGACCACCCAGTCCCGGCGTTTTGATGCCAACGGTGATTTTATTCGCCAGTTTGTGCCGGAGCTGGCCAGCCTGGACAACAAGGCAATTCATGAGCCCGGAGCGGCCAGGCCAGCAAATTATCCTGCACCCCTGGTAGACCTGAAGGCGACCAGGGCAAGGGCGCTTGAGGCCTTCAAGCGTTAACAACCAGCGCCACCTCTCACATATTATGCAAACAATGAGGAAATGGATTTCCCTTGTATGGACACACACTGCTTGGGAATAACCTCTTTTTTGGCATGGTTGCTAAACGAGATCGGGAGAACGGCCTCATTCGGGGTTGGATCGGCAATCACACCATCATTACACGCAGCAGCAGACGTGGGCATGCTTGGCTCACAGGCCCTGACCGGTAACCTGAAGATGGACTGGCTTGAGCGTGCCAAGGATGCCAGTGGCGAATTATTGCGCGATGCCATGGCATGGCAACAGTTCCGTTACTGGGAAGCCATGGATGTAGCCCGTGACCCCGACTCGATGGTGGGTTTTCTCGAGCTGCATATTGAACAGGGTCCTGTCCTGGAAACCGAACAGCAACAGATCGGTGTCGTGGAAGGTATTTCCGGTGTGTTCAAGTGGCTGATCAAGCTGATTGGCAAACCTGACCACGCGGGAACTGCACCAATGAACCTGCGCAGTGATGCCTTCATGGGGGTAGCAGACTTTGCCCACGAGATTTCCCGCATCATTGATGAGGAAGGCACGGACAAGAGCCGTTTGACCATAGGCCAGCTGGAACTCAAGCCAGGTTTTGCCCATACCGTTCCCGGCCAGGTGGAGTTTACCCTGGTAGGCAGGGACATGTCGGAAGAAGTGATGACAAACCTGGCCAATACCTGTCGCAAGGCATTGTCGGCTATCGCCCGCAAGCACAAGCTGATGTTCGAGTATGAACAGATGAGCTGGCTGGCCCCGAAACATTGCTCACCGGACATGATGTCGCTTCTGGAGAAACACTCCAAGGCAATGGGTTATAAAACCATCATCATGCCCAGCGGTGCGGGGCATGATTCACAGTTCTTCACGGATATCACGCCGACCGGCCTGCTATTCATTCCCAGCGTCGGCGGTATCAGCCACGCACCGGATGAATGGAGCCACTGGCATGATGTGGAGAAGGAGTGCAATGTGTTGTTGCAGTCGGTGTTGGAGCTGGTGGCGGCTTGAGGCCGATAAAACGATAAAACGATAAAACGATAAAGGGAATTGATTGTAGGTCGGCATAGGCCCGAAGGGCCGTTTGCCGACGAATCAGGCAGCAGGAACAAAGGAAAAAGGGAAAAAGGAAAAAGAGGTAGGTCGGATAAGGCACGTAGTGCCGCCATCCGACGGTTTCAAACCGCACTTCGATAAAATGATAAACAGATAAAAAGTAAGGGCCTGGGTATTGGGGAATACGCAGGCCCTTTTTTTAGGCGTGTGATAAAAGGTAGGCGATGGTTAACCGGTTTGCGGTTTGTTGAAAAACGGCATCAGCATGCGGTAGAGCCAGTTGTTCATCACGATAGGGGCGTCCAGGGTTGCCAGGCACAAGCAGTCTTCGTCCTGGGATGCTACCGGAGTATGGGTATCGCCGCTGCTTCTGACAAGGTAATCGCCGGCGTGATAGCGGCCTTCCTGGTCAGAAAAGCTGCCCTTGAGTACCACGGTAATTTCGTCGCCCTTGTGATGATGTTTCGGCAAGGTGCCGCCGGCCTTGATGTGCATGAGCGAGGTTTCGCGCTGTGGGTCATTCATACGAATGGGTGAATAGCGGAACGCGTTGCCAATCCTGTGCCAGTTCATTGTTTCGATATTGCCCTTGGTCAGCTTCTGAATTGCCCTGGGCAACCCGGACTGGGGGCTATGGGTGTCATCGACACGGTCCTGGCTGTCCGTACGGGTTTTGACTTCGCCGCTGTCGATTCTGTTCATGATTTTGTCAAAGCTGTCGGCTTCCGGTGCAACAGGCTGCTGGGATACAAATAATTTTGTACCCAGGGCCATGAGTTCACCGACCTTGATTCTGCACGACGGGCAGTAGTGCAGATGGGCCGAGACGCACAATGCCTGTGATTCCGGCAGACTGCCGGCGGCATAATCAGTAAGAAAACGTATATCAGGATGAAATTTGACCATTGCTTGTTACCGTCAGGTGTTCCTATTCCTCAATCTTGTTAAATATTCTTTAGCCTGTCTTGCGCGTTAGCGCTCTACCGACAAGCGTAGTTTGTTCAGTGCCAGCCGAACCCGTGACTTCACGGTGCCCAGCGGCAAATCCAGTTCCTCGGCAATTTCCGTATGCGATTTGTCTTCCAAGTAGACCTTTCTCAGGATATGTGACTGTTCTTCCGGCAGGTCCTTCATGGACTCATGAAGCATTTCACTGCTGCGTTGTTTGGCCAGCTGGTTAAAGACATCCTCGTCTTCGTTATCTACCCAGATATCCTCAACATCAAAACCGTCTTCACTGTGATCATTCATCATGCGGTTTTGTTGATGCCTGATGTTCTTGCGCAGAAGGTCGATACGGGTATTTCTGGCGATGGTGAATATCCACGTGCTGGCCTTGGCTTTAGCCGGATCATAGCTGGCTGCCTTCTGCCACACCTTGATCATGGTTTCCTGAACCAGTTCCTCGGACATGGCCTCGTTGAATTCGGCACCGGCCTGGCGCCCGGCGAATGACTTGATCAGCGGTGAAAACTTGTCAAAAAGCTGCCTGAAAGCCACGCGGTCACTGTCTTGTCCTACCTTGACCAGGTAGTCCGACCAGTCCGGGGTCGTACTGTCTGCTATTCGACCGTCCATTTTTTGCGTGTTCTTTTCAATGAGTGCTGGCAATTGAAGGTTCCGCCTGATCTGGAAGCTTTCCGGACTGAAATTTAAAGTCTGATTATGCTTCCTATTACGTGGATCGGCGAACGGCGGATCATTGCGAGCGAATTAATTTAAGCCCATGTGGTGCAGCTGATCTGTTTTTTTTCAAAGTGCGTATAAGTGATCAATTGTGTAGGTAACTGCCTAAACTGTAAAGGAATTTATGAACGCTGCCACTAACAGGACCAGCAATCGCGTGGTCAACAGCCTGATGAACTTCTATGAAAGCTTCTCTGCCGACAACCTGCACCGGCTGGAAGACTTTTATACGCAGGACATCGAGTTTGTTGATCCCATTCATAAAGTGCCAGGAATCCTGTCACTGAAACACTATTTCAGGAAGATGGCGACCAACCTGGTGCACTACAAGATCAGGTATATCGATGTGCTGGTGGGCGAAAACAGTGCCTACCTGACCTGGGAAATGGATTTTGCCAACAAACACGTGCGCGGGGGTGAAGTCATTACCATTCGCGGCATGTCCCATCTCAAATTTACTTCCAGGATTTACTACCACGAAGACAGCTACGACCTCGGTGCCCTCCTGTATGACCATCTGCCAGTACTGGGCAGTATTACGCGTTCACTGAAAGGGCGGATGGCAGACAATGGCAGTTGAAGTATGCAGTAAACGTCATTACTGGATTACCGGGGCCGGTTCAGGCATAGGCAAAGCGCTGGTAGAACAACTGGCTGGAGCCGGGCACCGGGTTTATGTCAGTGGTCGGCACATTGACAAGCTTGAGTCCCTGGCCCGCAACATCGGCGGCGACATTATTCCCTTGCCCTGTGATGTGGCCAGGGATGATGAAATGAAAACCCTGCTGCAGGAATACCAGGTGCAGCAACTGGATACGGTGATCATGTGCGCCGGTATCTGTGAATATATAGATATGCCCGACCTGGATGTCGCCAAAATCCGGCGGGTGAGCGAGACCAACTATATTGGTGTGGTTAACACCTGTATTGCCGCTCTGCCCCTGTTGCGCCAGGCCGCCAGTGACGGTCGCAAGCCCCATCTCATTGGTATCAGCAGCATGAGCACTTACGTGGGTTTTCCGCGAGCCGAGGCCTACGGGGCCTCCAAGGCTGCCATGGCCAATTTCCTGCACTCCCTGCGTACAGACCTGGGTAAAGCCATCAGCGTCACGGTGGTATATCCCGGATTTGTGGAAACGCCGCTGACTGACAATAACGACTTTCCCATGCCGTTCATGGTCAGTGCAGAGCAGGCTGCCCGCATTATCCTGAAAAAGGCAGTGCGGTATCCGCTTACCATTTCATTTCCTTTGCGCATGCACGTCTTGCTCAGTGCCATGCAGTTTTTTTCCCGGCTCTGGTACACGGTACTTTCCCCACGCCTGAGTCGCAGCAGCAGGGCACAATCATGAAAATAGCAATCATTGGTGGTGGCATCTCCGGCATGTCAGCTGCCCATTACCTGGCACCTGACCATGAGGTGACCTTGTTTGAATCCTCCCCGGTTATCGGCGGGCATACCGCGACCATTGATGTCCAGCACAAGGGCAGGGATTACGCCATCGACACCGGTTTCATCGTGTTCAATGACTGGACTTACCCCGAGTTCATTCGCCTGATGGATTCCCTTGGTGTTGAGAGTCAGCCAACCCGCATGAGTTTCAGCGTCAGTGACAGGTCAACGGGTATCGAATATGCCGGCAGCAGCCTGGACAGCCTTTTTGCCCAGCGCCGCAACCTGGTATCTCCGCGCTTTTTATCACTGGTCAATGGCATTCTGCGTTTCAACAAGCAGGCACGTATCGATCTTGAAGAAAATCCCGAGTGTGCTGCCATGACCCTGGGTGAATACCTTGAATATGCCGGTTATTCGGCAGTTTTCCGGGATCTCTACCTGGTGCCCATGGGCGCAGCCATCTGGTCTTCAAGCACCGAGATGATGCTGCAGTTTCCGCTGCGCTTCTTTGTCCGCTTTTTCCATAACCATGGTCTGCTGAATATTCGTAACCGGCCGCAGTGGCGTGTCATCAAGGGTGGGTCTCGCAGTTATATTGCGCCCCTGACCGCCAGCTACTGGGACAATATTGAACTGGGTAATCCGGTCACCCGTGTCACGCGCCTGGACAATTCACAAGGGGGCTACGGCGTGGAAGTGGCAACCCGCGACTTCACTGCGCACTATGACCAGGTGATCTTTGCCTGTCACAGTGACCAGGCCCTGCGGCTGCTGGGTGATGCCTCCGGCATGGAAAAGGCAATTCTTTCAGCCATTCCCTACACACGAAACGATGTCGTCCTGCATACCGACGCCAGCCTGCTGCCACGTAACCGCAAATGCTGGTCAAGCTGGAATGTGGCCATGGACGGTAGTGAGATGGCCAGGCCGTCACTGACCTACAACATGAACATCCTGCAGGGCATCGAAAGCGAGGATACCTTCTGCGTTACCCTGAACCAGCGCGATGCCATTGATCCTGGCAGTATTATCGGCGAGTACGAATACGACCACCCTGTGTTCACCGAGGAAGGGATCAGGGCCCAGCAGCGCTGGTCGGAAATCAACGGGGTGAACAATACCTGGTTTTGCGGTGCCTACTGGCGCAACGGATTTCACGAAGACGGTGTCTGGAGTGCATTGCGAGTAGCTAATGCCCTGGCCAACATGCCGGCCAATACCGGTTTTGCCGCACCACTGGCAGAGGCCGTCTGACGCGATGGCCGGTCATCCTGACAAGGGATTCTCCAGCGCCATCTATGAGGGTGTTGTCGGACATTGTCGTTTCAATCCCGCGCGACACCGGTTTCGCTACAGCGTCTTCATGCTGTACCTGGATCTGTCGGAACTGGATAAGGTATTTTCCCGTAATCTGTTCTGGTCCGTGGACCGCATGAACCTGGCCAGCTTCAGGCGGGAGGACTACCTGGGCGACCCTGATCTGCCCCTGGAAGAGGCGGTAAAACTGCGTGTACTGGAAAAAACCGGGGTCTATCCCGGCGGGCCGGTGCGTATGCTGACCAACCTGCGCTATTTCGGTTTCATCATCAATCCCATCACCTGTTATTACTGTTACGACCACGATGAAATGCTGCGCTACATTGTCGCCGAAGTCACCAATACCCCCTGGGGTGAACGCCATAGCTACGTGATACCGGCAGCTCCTGATAATGCCCGTACCATGACCCGTTTTGGTAAAGACATGCATGTTTCGCCATTCATGCCGATGGACATGGAATATCACTGGCAAAGCACGGTACCTGGCCAGGGCATCAGTCTCTACATGGAAAACCATTTGGAAAGTCGCCGCGTATTTAATGCCACGATGAAGCTCAGGCGCCGGGAAATCTCACCGGCAAGCCTGAACCTGATCCTGCTGCAGTATCCCTTCATGACCCTGAAGGTAGCCTGGGGGATTTACTGGCAGGCGTTGAAATTATGGTGGAAGAAAGTGCCTTTCCAAAGGCATCCTGAAGCAAAACAGCCAGGCTCTTGCAAAAGCACGCCCGGCGATAGTGTCACCACGATCCAGAATCAGGCAACAAGCAAATAGCAAGTAACAAGCGAGTAAGAGGAGTAGTCAGTGAGAATTACCACAGTCAGCGAGGGCAGGAGGAGCCTGCCACTTACCACCATGAACGAGTTGTCACGACGTGCCGTTCATGCCCTGTTGTCAAAACTCAGTGTCGGCTCCCTGGTACTTGAAGAGGATGGCCAGGTCAGTCATTTCGGTAACCGCCAGGATGAACGCGTCAAGGCCACTATCCAGGTCGGGGATCCCCGTGCCTTCATGACGGTACTCAAGGATGGCTCAACCGGCGCAGGTGAGGCCTACATGCATGGTTACTGGGACACACCGGACCTGCTGGAAGTGGTTCGCCTGTTTGTGCTTAACATGCATGCGCTCAATGCCATGGGCAAGAAGCAGCCCCTTTGGCGCAAGGCGGCCGGCAAACTGTTTCACATGTTTCGCGCCAATTCCGTTGATGGCTCCAGGCGTAATATTTCAGCGCATTATGACCTGAGCAATGATTTCTTCTCCCTGTTCCTGGATTCCACGATGGCGTATTCCTCGGCTATCTTCAAGTCCGATACCGACTCCCTGCACAAGGCTTCGGTCAACAAGTTCGATCATATCTGTCAGCGTCTTGACCTGGGTCCAAAGGATCACCTGCTGGAGATCGGCACCGGATGGGGTGGCCTGGCCGTTCATGCGGCCAAGTATTATGGTTGCAAGGTCACTACCACCACGATATCCCATGAGCAGTTTGAGCATGCCTGTCGCTGGGTGGAGCTGGAAGGACTTGAAGACCGGGTTACCCTGCTGGAGAAGGATTACCGGGAACTGGAAGGGCAGTATGACAAGCTCGTGTCCGTGGAAATGATCGAAGCCGTGGGTGCCCAGTACTATGACGAGTACTTCCGCACATGTAACCGCCTCCTGAAACCCGATGGTCTGATGCTGATCCAGGCGATCACCATTTCCGACCAGCGTTTTGAACAGTCTGTTGGCAGTATTGACTTCATCAAGCGCTACATTTTTCCGGGCGGGCAATTGCCATCCAATGCGGTAATCGCCGACAAGGTAGCCACGCAAACGGATATGCAGATCGTCGGACTGGAAGATATCACCCTGGACTATGCCAAAACCCTGCGCTGCTGGCGCGACCGTTTCTGGCAGCGTATTGATGAAGTGCGCAAACTTGGTTGTGATGATGTTTTTATCCGCATGTGGCATTACTACCTCTGTTTTTGTGAAGGCGGGTTTCGGGAGCGGGTCATTCACACGGCCCAGGTGCTGATGGCCAAGCCGGAATTCAGGAAATTGCGCCAGTTGAAGTAAAAGTGGACGTGCTACCATGGACATCCTGTCACAACGTGTGATGTCCATGGAGAGTCCCGCTTGCAGTCCCATCCCTTTGAACGATTGACCCCCGATGTGGTCATCGATGCCGTTGAAAGTACCGGCATCATTTCCGATGCCCGGATCCTGGCGTTAAATAGCTATGAAAACCGCGTCTACCAGGTGGGCGTGGAAGATGATGTCCCGGTGATTGCCAAGTTTTACCGGCCGGAGCGCTGGACCCTGGACCAGATCCTGGAGGAACATGAGTTTTCTCGGGAACTGGCCGACCTGGAAATCCCCGTGGTCCCCCCGATTACCATTGGGCAAGACACCGTCGGTGAATTCGATGGATTCCTTTTTGCCATATTTCCGCGCCGTGGCGGTCGCAGCCCGGACCTGAGCCTGGACAACCTGCTGATCATGGGCAGGTTCATCGGCCGCCTGCACAGTGTTGGCGCCATCCGGCCGTTTCGTCATCGCCAGCAGATGAGCGTCAGGTATTTTGCCGAGGACAGTACGGCCTACCTGCTGGAAAATGATTTCATTCCTGCAAACCTCAGGCCGGCATACAGCTCACTGGCCGAAGACCTGATCAACCGCATCAATGCCATTTTTTCAACGACCTCATCGGTTGCCCGGATTCGAATTCATGGTGATTGCCACATGGGTAATGTGCTCTGGCGTGATGATACGCCGCACTTTGTAGATTTTGATGACACCATGACAGGACCAGCCATCCAGGATTTGTGGATGCTGCTGTCAGGCGACAGGCAAACCCAGCTGGCGCAACTGAGTGAGCTGATCGACGGCTACAATGAATTTCATGACTTCAATCCCGCTGAACTGTTGCTGATTGAATCGCTACGTACCATGCGCCTGATGTATTACAGCGCCTGGCTGGCCCGACGCTGGGATGACCCGGCCTTTCCTCAGGCTTTTCCCTGGTTCAATACGGAAAACTACTGGGCAGGCCATATTCTTGAACTCAGGGAACAATTATCCGCCCTGGATGAAGCCCCGCTGGTCCTGTTCTAAGTGACGAGTGCTTATCGAGACGAAGTGAACTCCGGGTGAGCAGATTCGTGTTTTTCACCCCGTTTGTGAATATGCTATGTTCACGCATCGATCATTCCTTGTATTTTTCCAACTATGCACATGAACTTTTCAAGTAAATCCTGCCTGCTGCGACAGGGACGCCGCATTGCTGTAATTCTCCTGCCACTGTTGCTTTTTGCCTGTGCCGGTCCCGCCGTGGTGCCCGAACAGGCGCTTGTCCGGATCAACGATATAGGCAAGAGTCCCAACGATACCCGGCAGTACCGGGCGTTGATTCTCGAAAACCAGCTCAAGGTGCTGCTGATTTCCGATCCGGAAACGTACAAGGCCGCAGCCTCGATGGATGTGAATGCCGGCTCCAACAGCGACCCGGAAGACTTCCAGGGCCTGGCACACTTTCTGGAACACATGCTGTTCCTGGGCACGGAAAAATACCCTCAATCCGGAGAGTACCAGGAGTTCATCAGCTCCCATGGCGGTAGTCACAATGCCTATACGTCCTATGAAAACACCAATTACTACTTTGATATCGAACAGGATTCCCTGGCACCTGCCCTGGACCGTTTTGCCCAGTTTTTCATCTCTCCACTGTTCAACAGTGACCTGGTGGATCGCGAACGCAATGCCGTGAACTCGGAGTACCAGTCCAACCTGCAAAATGACGGCCGACGTTCCTACTCCATCCTCAAACAGGTCATCAACCAGGAACATCCACTGTCACAGTTTTCAGTGGGCAACCTGGAAACCCTCCAGGGTAAAAACGGCCTGAGCCTGCGCCAGGCCCTGCTGGATCATTACGCCAATTACTATTCTGCCAACCTCATGAGCCTGGCCATCTATGGCCGCCAATCCCTGGACGAACTGGAAGCCATGGCACGGCAGTACTTTACTGACGTGGAAAACCGGAACCTGGACGCACCACGCACTGATGAGCCCCTGTTTGAAGAGGGCCAGTTGCCTGCCTTGCTGGAAATTGAGCCGATACGCGATGCACGTTCACTGTCCTATACCTTTCCGATTCCCGTGGTGCAGGCCTATTACCGGGAAAAACCATTGAATTATCTGGGCAATATCCTGGGCCATGAAGGGGAGGGCAGCCTGTTGTCCCTGCTGAGAAACCGGGGCTGGGTAAACGGCCTTGCTGCCGGCGGCGGCATGTCCTATCCGGACAATGCGACGTTCAGCATCAATCTGTCGCTCACCGAGGAAGGGGTAAACCGGGTTGATGACATTACGGCCCTGGTGTTCGAGTTTATCGAGCTGGCCACTGAGGAGGGTATTCAACAGTGGCTCTTTGATGAGCAACGCGCCATGGCGGATATCGCCTTCATGTTCCAGGAGCCCGGCGGTCCCGTGGGCACGGCCAGTGGCATGTCGCGGCGCTTGCAGGAATACCCGCCGCAGGAAATCATCACAGCGGCCTATGCCTTTGAAAATTACGATCCTGACCTGTACCGGGAAATCCTGTCATGGCTCAGGCCGGACAACGTGCTGCTGACCTTTACCTCCCAGGCGGTGAACGGGGACCAGGTTGATCCCTGGTTTGGTGGTGAATATCGCTTCTCGAAGATCCCTGATGCCCGGGTTGCCCGCTGGCAATCGACGTCAGTTAACCCGGCGCTCGCCATCACAGAACCCAACCCGTTTTTACCCGATGACCTGAGTATCCAGGATGTGCCCGGTGTGAGTAGCACCGTGGGTCCCGGTGACAAACCGGAACTGCTGGTCGATGCCAACGGAATACGATACTGGTTCATGCATGACAACCGTTTCCAGGTGCCGCGAGCCAATTTCTATGTCTACGCGATGACGCCATTGTTCAGCGAATCCCTGGAGCACAACCTGTTGTCCAGTATTGCGATCAGCCTGGTCAATGACAAGCTGAACGAATACAGCTATCCCGCCAACCTGGCCGGTGTGTTCTACGGGGTCAGCAGCCGTGCCCGCGGCTTTTCCATTCGGCTGGGCGGGTACGACGACAAGCAGGCCATCCTGCTGGAGGAATTGTTGAAGACGTTCCGGGAAGCAGATTTTGCGCAGGAGCGTTTCGAGATCATCAAGGCAGAAATGATTCGCAGCCTGGAAAATGCTGACAAGCAGATGCCGTACATCAGGCTGTACCAGGAATTGCAGTCTCTGCTGGTCAATCCCTACTACTCGGAGCAGCAGCGCATTGATGCACTGGCCGGGATTACCCTGGACGATGTCATGGCCTTTATTCCGCGCATGCTCAAGGACCTGAATTTACAGGTCTTGTATCACGGCAATGTCACCGAGGCTGATGGCCTGGCCATGCTCGACATCCTGACCCGTTACCTGGAGGTTACCCCGGAGGAGGTTGATCCACCTTTTGGCACCGTGGTGAAACTGGCGCCTGGGGAGCACGTGGTCCAGGAAATCGACGTGGAGCACGAAGATTCCGCCATCGTCATTTACATGCAGGGGCCCGATGACAGCCTGGAAACCCGGGCCACCCTGTCATTGCTGGGCAGTATCTTGCGCACGCCGTTTTTTGATGTCCTGCGCACCCAGGAGCAGCTGGGTTACGTGGTCAATGCCGGCACCATGCCTATTCTCAAGACCAGCGGCCTGGTTCTGACCATCGAGTCGCCGGTAGCCGACCCGCTGCTGCTTGAGTCCCGCATCAATGTCTTCCTGCGCGATTATGCCGAGGAACTGGCCGCCATGCCCGAGAGCATGTTTGCCGATATCCAGGCCGGACTGCTGAATAACCTGCGACAGGAACCGCAAACCCTGCAATCACTCAGTGGCAGGTACTGGGGAGACATACTGCTTGAGGAATATGACAGGGACACCACGCTGGCCATGGCCGATGCCATCGAAGCCTTATCCCTGGATGATGTCGTGGCCTATTACGAGCGACATGTCATGCCGCCGGGCAGTGGCCGCCTGGTGGCCCGCACCTTTGGCACCCCGCATGCCTCGGTAAAAATGACGGTGGCAGCGCAGCCGGATGACGGTGTCATTACCGTGGAAGACTCGGTAGAAAGCTACAATACCTTCAAGGAAAACGCGGCGCTGTTTATCTACAAGGCCTCCGGCAGGTAATCAACAATCACCCGGAACAGTAACAACAAGGTCTTGGATAACCAGAGTTCGACAGGTACGACACACGCGCTGGCAGGTTTTGCGCTGTCATTACTCACCGCGCTGATGTGGGGGGTGTTGCCGGTATCCTTTGTCCTGCTGCTGGGCAGTATGGATACCGTGACCATCACCTGGTATCGCTTTACCACGGCAGCGGTGGTGGTGTTCATTGTGCTCTGGCGCCGGGGCAAACTTCCACGGGTTACCAGCTTTGGTAAAAAGGCCAATCTCATCCTGGTACTGGCGGCGACGGCCCTGTCGGGCAATTTCCTGCTGTACCTGAGCAGCCTGTCCTACCTGAATCCGGAAAGTGCCCAGGTACTGATACAACTGGCCCCTTTTATTCTCATGTTTGGCAGTATTTTCTTTTACGGGGAAAAATTCGGGCGTCTGGAATGGGCGGGCGTGGTGTTGCTGGTCACCGGGTTCGGGTTGTTTTTCAATGACCGGCTGGCCCAGATTTTTTCATCGCTGAATGACTATTCACTGGGGATCCTGTTGATGGTCATGGCATCAGTGTCATGGGGAACCTATGGCCTGTTGCAGAAAACCTTGCTCAAAAGCATGGATTCCATGCAACTGACCAGCCTGATGTACCTGGGCGGGGTTGTGCTTTTACTGCCCTTTACCAGTCCGGGAACACTTTTTTCCCTGGATGCCATCCAGTTCAGTGCCCTGGTGTTCTGCAGCGTCAACCTGGTGCTGGCCTATGGCGCCTTTACCGAAGCCCTGCATTTATGGGATGCGGCCAAGGTCAGCGCAGTCATCACCCTGGCACCACTATTTACCATCGCGACCATGGCGTTTTGTGTGAGGTTCTGGCCGGCTATCTTCGCCGACAGCCAGCTTAATGGCCTGGCCTACCTGGGGGCAGTGATTGTTGTGATCGGGTCGATGCTGGCGGCGCTGGGTCATTCCTTCCAGGGACGAAGGCGAAAGGCAGACATGTACCATCCTGAATAAGACTGGCAGGCACGGATGGCAGGTGATGTTCTCGCAGCCAGTGGATGAATTTCAGTGTCATGAAGGCATCAAACCAGTTATTCATGTGGCGCTGGAATACAGCCGGTGAGCGGCTGTTCTCACGGGCATGGTGCAGTGCCTTGTCGGTGTTCAGGGCTGCCAGGCACTGGTGAAGTACCTTCGGATCGATTTCGGCGTTGGCAAATTCCGTTTCCTGCTGGCAGAAATGCGCGATCGTAGTGCCCAGTGAGTCCGTCGTGTTCTGCGACAGGGTGGCCATCAGGGCCAGCCAGCATTTCAGATAAACAAAGCATTGCGGGTTGTAACAGGTAAAGTCCTGCGGCGGATCGCCAAGGGCGAGGATTTTCTGCAGGGCCGGGCCGGTGCCAAAAGGTACGCGGGTGGAAACCCGGCATTCCAGCATGATGGGCAGGGAGGCCAGTTGCCTGACCTGTCCGGTCTTGGCCAGTTTGTTCAGCAGGTAAAAATCCTCACCAGCTTCACGGTTAGGAAAGCCGCGCACCCGGGCGTAATGCACACTGCTGACTGCCAGCGTGCTGCCGATGGTATGAAAGGCCCAGGGTGAACCTGCCCAGTCCAGTCCGGCGGCATAGTAGTCCAGTGACAGATCGTACAGAGCCTGGGCCTGTGTGATGGCCGGGTCCGAATGCGCGTCATGTTGAAAGCGGTAGAGCGCCGCACTGTTGGTATCGGGATCCAGCTGTCGTGTCACCTCGAAGTAATCTTCAGGTAACCGGGCATCGGCATCGGTAACATGCATCCAGTGACTGCGGATGCACTTGTCCTGGATCAGGCGGCAGGCAATGTCACAGGCTATCTTGCGGGCTTTACCCACCCCCTGGCCGGCATCGAGACGCCAGGGGTCATGGCAGCGGTCCACCAGCAATACATCATGTTTTGCCAGTTCAAGCAGGCGCATATTGTCGGCCAGGGCATGACTGGACCGGGCCCTGTTATCGAGCCAGGCAACAATGTCCCGCGTTTTTTGCAGTTCACTCCCGGTACATGCCTGGTTGGCATTAACGACAAGGATTACCAGGGCAGCGCTGTTCGCCAGGTTGGTAAACACCGTGTCCAGAAAGTCGGGTTCTTCAGCAAAGGCCGGCAGGCAAAGCACATGGTCATAACCGCTTCGATGAGACCGGGGGAGCGGGCTTGCAGACCGGGATTCGGGTTCGGCGTAATGCGCTAGGTATTTCTCCATCACCATGCCCCATCTTACCAGTGTTTGCCCCGGGATCCCTCGAATATGCTAATCCGGCGCATCGCTTGATACGTATTAAAGACCATGAATACAAGCGAAAGCGGCAACCTGTTGGTGAGATACGGTTTGACCCGGCAGAACTGTCTACTGCTTGACATTGTCCTGTTCAAAATCAGCTGGGCCTTGCTGGTCGTCCTGCAAGGTGCCGGTCTGGTCTATGCCGCGGTGGTTATCCTGTTGCGCCTTTTCCTGCTGACCAATTACAAACGCACGTTGCCGGCGGTAGCCCTGGTCTGTGTCATGGGCCTGGTCCTGGATACCCTGCTGACCAGCCTGGACATTTTTCTTTTCAGCACGCCCTGGTTGCCGTCATGGCTGGTGATGTTGTGGTTATCCTTTGCCCTGGCTCTGGCCAATGGCTTCGCCTTTCTGGGTAACTGGCCAGTTCACTTCCAGGCACTGGCGGGTATGGGGTTTGGCAGTGCCGGCTATACGGCAGGTTTCCTGATGGGGGCGGTCGCATTTTCCTGGTCCTACCCGGTGACGATGATGCTGGTTGCCCTGTTATGGGCGCTTTTCCTGCCGCTTGCCACCGCCGGCGTGCGGCATATTACCGGGCCGGATCAAGCATCATGAAAGTACTGGCCGGACTGCTTCTCGGTGTCGTATTGACCCTGCCCACCGGCATGGCTGCGCAAGCGCTACCCTGGGAAAGTTATCGCCTGGTTGGTGCTGCCGAGCTGAACTTCCTGTTCTGGCCAATATACGAAGCATCCCTGTACAGCCCGACACAGCGGTTTGATTTTCCACCAGAAACACCCTTTGCACTCAGCCTTACCTACAAGCGTGCTTTTACCGGCAAGCAACTGGTTGAGGAAACACAGCGGCAATGGCAAGACATAGGTGTACAGGCCGATCCTGACTGGATCAGACGTTTGATGGACCTGCTGCCGGATGTCAACAGGGATGACACGATCACCCTGTTTGTTGCAGATGAGGCCAGTCATTTTTTTCACAACAACATGAAGCTTGGTGCTATTGCAGATGAAGGCTTCAGCAGGAATTTTGCTGCCATCTGGCTTTCCGAGCGGACATCGCGGCCACAATTCAGAGACCAATTACTGGGGATAGACTAATGAGATTATTGATTGTCATGACTTTTCTGGTGCTTGCCGGCTGCAGCCGTGTGAGTATCGATGAATATGCACAAACGACACCGCCGCTTGACCTGAAAACCTTCTTCAATGGTGACCTGGTTGCCTACGGCATACTGCAGGACAGGTCGGGGCGCGTGACCCGTAAATTCAGCGCCACCATTGCCGCATCCTGGGAAGGTGAAGAAGGCACCCTGGATGAGCATTTTATTTTTGATGACGGCGAGGAACAGACACGGGTCTGGACGCTGGTGCACCAGGGCAACAACCGTTATACCGGCACCGCTGGTGATGTGGTTGGTACCGCCAGCGGTCAGGTAGCCGGATCTGCTTTCAACTGGCAATACACGCTGGATGTCCCCTGGAACGATGGCACCATCGAACTCAATCTGGACGACTGGTTATACCTGGTCGAAGAGGATCACCTGATTAACAGGACAGACCTGAAAAAGTTCGGTTTCAAGGTGGCCGAACTGACCCTGGTCATAGAAAAGACAGGCTCCTAAAGCCCTGCTTTTTCAGCTGATTGCCCTGGTTCAGGGGAATCTGCATTGAGCAACTTGTCGGCCTGGCGCAAGGCCTCGAGACGGGTAGGGACCACACATCCCGGTTTCACCTGGTCAAGTATGCCGAAGCGCGACAGGACATCTTTCACATTTTCCCGCATGCCACACAGGATGACGGTGTCTCCCTGTTTCTGGATATCCACCATGACTTCTTCCAGGGTAATCGAGGCGCTGCTGTCGATGAATGTGACATCCGTCAGGTTGAAAACCAGGATATCGCGGCCGCTGGAGGAGCGCAGTACCCGGGCCATATCCTTGGCCGAGCCAAAACTCATCGGCCCTTCAACATGAAAGAGTACGATACGGCCCTCGGCTCTTTCCAGAATGGCAGTTTCCTCTGTATCAAGATTTTTCAGCTCATCGGGCTGTCTGACCAGTTGCATGTTCTGTTGCTGTACCACGGCCATGCGTTTCACGTACAGCAGGGAAGCCATCACCATGCCCACGGCGACAGCAGTCACCAGGTCGATGATGACGGTCAGCACCAGGGTGACCAGCATGATGATGACACCCGCCTTGGGTGCCCGGGTGACACGCTTGAGATATCGCCAGTCAATGATGTCGATGCCAACCTTGATGAGGATACCCGCCAGCACAGCATGGGGAATATGGACGACCGCCTGGCTGAACCCCAGTACCACGAGCAGCAGAACCAGGGCATGAATCATGCCTGAGCGGTTTGTTGTGCCGCCAGAGCGAATATTGATCACGGTGCGCATGGTGGCACCGGCGCCAGGTATGGCACCAAACAGCCCGGCAACCATGTTGCCGATTCCCTGGCCACACAATTCCCGGTTGGAATCATGGCTGGTGCGCGTGAGACTGTCGGCGACCAGTGATGTCAGCAATGAATCTATGGAGCCAAGAAAGGCCAGCACCAGGGCATAGCGGATGATCACGGCGAAATCGGCGAGATTGAATGCCGGCATTTGCAGGGTAGGCAGGCCGCTGGGTATTTCACCGATTACGGGTGCAGTGGGAAACAGGAACATTACCGCCAGGGTGCCAATTACCAGGGCAAGCAGGGGGGGTGGGACAACCGACCTGATCCGTGCCGGTGTGAGATAAATAATGGCCAGGGCTGCTACACCGGTCAGCAGGGCCTGGACATTGATGTGCTGGACCAGAGACGGCAGGGCGACCAGGGTTTCCAGTATGCCGCCATCCGGTGTGACCTGGCCCAACAGGGGCGGTAGTTGCAGAATGATAATAATGCAACCGATACCACTCATGAACCCGGAAATGACAGGGTAGGGGACCAGGTTGATATAGGTGCCCAACCTGCACAGGCCGAAGACAAGCTGGAACAGGCCACCGAGCATGACGATGGTGAATGCAATGGCCGGCTGGTCGGCAAACAGCATGAAGATGATCGCCATGACCACCGACATGGGCCCGGTGGGACCGGATATCTGTGAGGGAGTGCCGCCCAGCATTGCCGCCAGGAAGCCAAGAATCACGGCGCCGTAAAGCCCGGCCAGAGCGCCGGCACCGGAAGCTACACCGAAGGCCAGGGCAAGCGGCAGGGCGACCACGGCGGCTGTGAGGCCACCAAAGACATCGCCACGAAGTGGGCTGGCCGCTTTCAAGGTGGTGAGAACTCCTTCAGCAATGGTTCAAGTGCAACGGTGTCACTTGAATCCATTTATAAAACTGCCACTTTCCGTCGCCTATTCGTCGGCAGGAATGACAGCAAAGCCATTGCGCGGATTGACAGTTTTGCCATCGACAATGGCATCGATCCAGGCACCGGCGCTGCGGCCGTCCTTCATGGGATTACCGCGAATGGTTATCGGGGTGCCGGGCGGAAAATCATTCTTGCGGATGCCGGCACGCATCAGTGTGCTGGGGCCTTCTGCTTCAAAACCCCAGGTTGTCACTGAACCATCCGGGTTGGTGACATCCACAAGCAGCCAGGAATGGGGATTGGTGTACTGGAACTCCTTTACCACGCCGGTGACTTCCACGGTGCTCTGGTAATCAAACATGGCACCGGAGTGATGGGCCTGGGCCGGATAAAGGGTAAAGGCTAAAAGATAAAAGGAAATTTTCAGTAAGTGTTTCATTCGTGTCACCTTGTGAAATTTGACAGCGCTTAACGTATTTCGTTGTCTGTGCTGACAGCGGCGTCATCATCGATGAAATCAAAATCAAGGAACTGGCTGGTGCCGTCTGATTTTTCGAGAATGTCGTTGTTCTGGTTTTCGCGGCAGTCCCAGTAACGGATGCGCAGGTAGTTATCGTCATTGGCCAGTTCGGTCCAGCTCTGGCGGGTATACCAGGGCTCGGCAAGATTCACCGGGTCAAACACCCAGTAATCGGCTTCCAGGGTGATGCCGTCAACCTTCTTCCAGCGCTCAACGATTTCCACCTGGTCGGAATAGTCCGGCTGTGTGCCGCGCTGGTATTGGCCGCTCAACAGGTAGGTGGTGTGAGTGATCAGCATACCGTCGTGCCAGAACCCGATGGTATCGCCGTTGGCCGAGGCATAGGCATCTTCTGGCAGGGTATGCTCGCTGCCGTCGGTATAAACGCGACGAATGTCATTGACCATTTCATTGATCAACCAGGTCTGGTCAGGCGTTACGATGAACTCATGCAGGAAGGGTTCGGTAGCCCAGCGCGGGAATCCCGGTGGCCGGCAATCGGATATGGGGTCGTATTCGCCGCCGGTTTCGTTAATACGGTCTATCTTTACCTGGCGGGCGGCGGCACCGGTTGCGGTCAACTGGGCAGTGGTTTCACTGGCGCGGATGTCAGGGTCAAAGGACAGGCCCCCGCCAGTGCGGGTGTAGATGCCGGACCAGTCATAGGCTGGCTCGCCCATGTCCTGCCAGTCAAGCTGTTCACCGCCGTTGGCACTGGATTCGAGAAAGTCATATAACTCAATGGCTGTGTCAAACTGTTCACCAAAGGTCTGCAAGCGTTGCTTTTTCTCAGGCCAGTTATCATCCTTGTCCAACCAGCCCACGGCATCCATTTCAGCTGCCTGACCACAGGTCACAATTCCCAACGACAACAGGACGAACAGGCATTGCTGTTTCAGCTGCATCTACTGATCCCCTTTGTTTATTTGCTTCAAGTCTTTATTTAAAAGGAGCATAACGACTTCCCGATGAGATTGTCCAGTATTGACCCGGGGGTGCAAAGACTGAATCCGCAACACCGGTACGCCAGGTCCGTTCATCATGACAAGCAGAATAGCTGGTTATTGAATCTTCAATCCGGCATGGCCCATCAAGTGAATTTTTTTTCACCGTTGTGCTTGCCGTGCCACAAGTTCATAGCCTTTCGCCGGGAAATGGCAGCCATAAAAAAGGCAGCCTGGTGGCTGCCTTTGTTTAGTGCATTGACCTGGTGATTACAGGTTCAGGACATCATCGTGGGTACTGGCGGCAATGGCCATGACCTGGTCGATCAGGTCCTTGGGGACTTCCAGGTCTTCCAGTGTAGATTGCAGGTGTCCTGCCACGGCATTGAAATGTTCCTCGGTGAGGTTCATGTGCTTGTGTGCTTCACGCATGTCCTTGCCGGTATAGTTGTTGGGACCGCCAAACGCCATGGTGAGGAAGGCCTTTTGCTTGCCGATTTGCCTGTCCATGTCTACGTCATCGAAAAAATCCATGATGATGGGATCAGTCAGCACCTTGCGGTAAAAGATATCGACGGCTGCGTTGACAGCGTCAGCGCCGCCAATTTGTTCATATAAACTGCTCATGGTGTGTCTCCTTTCCTGGCGAGTTAGGGGGTACTACTTAACAATGTAAAAAATATACATCATTAAACATATCCATTACAACACTTATTGTATTTTTTTCAGGACTGGCAGAAGGCGACCAGGTCGGGATTGCGGATCAGGTCATTGAGTTGGTACCTGTCCAGAACACTCATGAAGTTTTCCCTGGCTTCATACAGGGCTTTTTTCAGCAGGCACATGCCGTCAATGGCACAGGTATTGGTCGCTCTGTTAAAACACTCCACGATATTGGTGTTTTCCATCTGTTCCACTACTTTCCTGATATTGATCAGGTCAGGCGGCATGGCCAGCGTGATACCACCGTACCTGCCCTGGCTCGTGCTCAGGTAGCCATGTTGGGACAGGGCATGCACGACCTTGCGTAAATGCTCCTTGGAAATGGCATAGGCTGTGGAAATTTCCGAGATGGTGACATTTCTTCCGGCAGCGCCGACAAAAATCAGCACCCGTAAGGCATAGTCTGTGTGGCTGGTTAATCGCATGGTCTGTCCAAAACGGGGAAACGAAAATAATAAACCGGGAAGCATCTCCTGTTGGCCATGACCATGGTCAATTGCCTGCCGCATGGTGGCAACAAGAGGGTATTCCAGGAAAACAATACCATATGATGGAAATTGAATACATCATTTGTCGAGCATGCCCTGTTGCTGTTGCCAGAATCTCAGGAAAAAAAGGTTATCGGGGTCACATAATGGCAATTTGAAACTGTTTTCTATGGGTGAAAGAGTTATAAAAGAGCATGTAAAGCCGGAAAATATCCAGCCAATCAGATACTTAGGAGATGTCACCAAACTGTAGAACGCAGGTTGCCATGCCTGGCCAGATCAAAGGCATGGTAGCCGGGAAAGGGCAGGATCCCGGGACATTACCGTCCTCGCACCAAAACTTGAAATCAGTAATAACACATTGAATATTCTTAAAGTTTTCTGTGCAAAGGCAGGTCAAAATGATGACTGTTATTGCCTTTTCATGCCTATAATAACGGTTCGGTCCAATAACAACTCAAATGAACATGGCTCAACCCCAAGCAAACCAGCCTGATGCCGGAGACACTGCCGACGCCAACGTCTCGGTTTTGCTGCTGGATTCCCCTGAAAATGAAGGCGTGGATTTTCTGCAGTCCCTTCAGCGTATGGGCATGAAATTCACCTCCGAACGGGTCAATGACAAGGATTCCCTGTTTGCCGCCCTGAAAAAGACCCACTGGGATATTTTGCTGGTCAATGACCAGGTTAAGGATCCGGGGGTGGAGGAAACCCTCAAGTATCTTGAACAAATCAAGCAGGAAACCGGTTACCTGCTGCTCAGCAGCGTGGAAATCACCATCGATTTCCTGACTGGCGCCTACAAGCAGGGCATATCTGCTGTCGTTTCCAGTCTCCACCCTGATTATTCTTTTGAAGTGTTTGCCAGGGCAGCTGAAAGAAGCCGCCGTAACTTCCAGCTGAGCCAGCTGAACCAGGAAAAATTTGAACTGGCCAAGCATCGTGACCAGCTCATGTCAGGTACTGAAGAAGCCCTGGCCTACCTGTCCGATGGTATTCATGTCTATGGCAATGATGCCTACCTGAAGATGCTGGGCTACGAGGACATGGATGACCTTATCATCATGCCCTTCATTGATATTATTTCCACGGAAATGCGCGACAAGGTCAAGCAGCTGATTATCGATTTCCAGCACTCGGTCCGTGTCAATCCGGATACCGAACCCATGGTAATGCCGGAACTGTTTGTCGAAACCGTTGGTGAGAAAGAAGGCATCATCGACGTTACCGCGACTTTCAAGCCTGTCACCTATGATGGCGAAGATTGTGTCCAGGTCGTATTCAAGGACAACTCCGCCAGGACAGAGAAGGAGGGCGGCCTGGGTGAAGGCCTGGGATATCCCCTGTTGCTTTCCCATCTGGACAACTATATTGCCGAGGCCAAGGAAACCAATGCCATGGTGGGGCAGGTTGTGCATATCAGTGGCAATGGTTTCGAGCACTACATTGCCGGCAAGGGCTTTGGCAGCCTCAACGGAAAGATGAAAGCCCTTTCCAGTGAACTCAAAAACGGACTGGACAGCGATGATTTCATGATCCGTTTCACTGAAAACAGCTTCCTCATCCTGATCAAGAGTGATGAGGCAGAAGACAAAAAGAAGATCGAATACCAGGCGCAATTGCTGGGCAAGTTTGAAGCGGCCCTGAACAAGGAAATCGGCCTCAAGGACCAGGAGCCCCTGGTGACTTTTTCTCATGACGTCAGTGCCGTAGATGCATCCTCGAAATCAGCAGAGGCCTTGATCAAGACCTTCCTGATGGGAAGTGAGCCGAAAACCGATGCAGAAGAAATAGCGGTCGGCCCCGAACCTGCCCCTGCAGCTGAATCACCCAAAGAAGAAGCGCCGGCTGCGCAAGATGCGCCGTCCCCGACCAGTGTGACTGGAGAACCAGAGGCTGCAGCACCAGAGCCTGCTGAAACCCCGCAAGCTCAGGATGTCGAGCCCGAACCTGAGCCGATTTTCAGCCAGGCACAAATCAATGGTGCCTTGGGAAGCAACGACCTGCGCATTTTTTACGAAGCCCTGATATCGGTTGCCGATATTGAAACCGAATTCTATGACCTGGCCGTTTACATGAATGACGGCAAGGACAAGATCACCCGTGATGGCGTGGGCAGTGCCCTGAGCCAGAGTCCGCTGGCCGGCAAACTGGACATGTGGAGCCTGCAATCAGCCGTAAAAGTCATCCTGGACCTGTATAACCAGGGTGAAGAGTACAGAATTGTCCTGCCGCTCAATGGCAGGTCACTGAGTGAAAAACGTTTCGCTGACAGTGTGAAAAAAGAAATTTCCACCATGCATGAAGGCATGATCGTTTTTGATTTTGATATTCGGGATATCAAAACTGATGTGAAGGCCAGCACAGACCAGATGGACAAGCTGAGCGAGACTGGCGTATGGCTATGTGTGTCCAATGTTCAGGATATTGATGACCTGGAAGAGATCCTTCAGCAAGCGAAGGTTAAACTGGTCAGGTTGAATAGCAGCTTTGTGCGCAAGGCCATGAGCGACGACAGTATGATGAAGCAATTATCCGAATGCGTGGACCGCTTGCACGAGCATAAGATCAGGGTTTTTGCCGGTGACGTCGACAGCAGCGAACTGCTCAGTGCCTGCTGCAAGGTGAAACTGGACCTGGTCAAAGGCGAATATATACAGAAAGCTCCGCTGGAGCTGGCTGCTGAATCACTGTCGCAGGAAATGGCCCTTTAACTCGAAAATAATTCCGGAGCAGGAGTAAATAAATGTCTGAAGATCTTAGCAATATCAAAGTCATGATTATTGATGACAGTAAGACCATCCGGAAAACAGCCGAAACCCTGTTGAAAAAAACCGGATGCAATGTTGTTACTGCTGAAGACGGTTTTGATGCCTTGTCCAAAATTGTGCGCGAGAACCCGGATATTATTTTTATTGATGTCATGATGCCCAGGCTTGACGGTTATGAGACCTGCACAATGATTCGCAGCAACGAGCAGTACAGCAGCACACCGATCATCATGTTGTCCAGCAAGTCCAGTTTCTGTGACAAGGCCAAGGGTGACGTGGTGGGCGCCAATGCCTACCTCACCAAGCCTTTTGCACGGGATGAATTGCTGGATGCCATCAATGAATACGCCAGAGCCGGCAGTGCCGAAGGCTCGGCAGCCTGAAGCAGACGGCGAAGAATTTCATGAAATCTCTGCGAGTGTTAATAGTGGATGATGTGGCGGCGGACATTGAGTCAAGCGCTGCCATGTTACGGGAAGAAGGTCACCAGGTGTTGTCGACCAATGATGGCAACAAGTGTCTGAAGGTTGCCGAGATCGAGCAGCCTGACGTGATCCTGATGGACCTGGTCATGCCGGACGTCAATGGATTCCAGGCCACGCGTGAACTGGGAAAAAATGAGTCCACCAGCCATATTCCCGTTATTGTGGTGAGCCGCAAGGACGAAGAAATTGACAGAGTCTGGGCCATGAAGCAGGGCGCGCGTTATTACCTGACGAAGGGTTTCAAGAAAACGGATTTGTTGAAAGCGCTGGATGCAGTGCTTGATGGTGCCGGCCAGGCTGAAGCAGCGGATTAGCGTGCAGAGAAGACCTGGTAAATGTATTTGAACCGGAAAGTGGAGCAGACGTGAAAAAACCGGCAGGCGGATTTCATACCCCTTTGCAGCAGCTGCTCCTGTTGGAGGAACGCATCAGGCTGGCGGGCGCAACCTTGCCGGAAGACGTGGACCAGCACAAGCGCTTTCATGGCATCAAGTGTGTCATCGGTAACAGGGATTGCCTGATCGATATCCGCCAGGTCAGCGAAGTGATAGAGGATAAAGACAAAAAAGTAACGCCAATTCCAAATTGCGTGGAGTGGATCGAAGGCGTCATGAATTATCGTGGATCGCTGGTTGCCGTGTATAACGTCAACCGCTTTCTGCACCAGGAAAAAGAATCAACAGAGACGGCGGCAGAGGATGGTCCACTGATCATTCTGCGTTATGCCAATGAGCTGTCCGCTATACGAGTAGACCATGTCATGGGAATGCAGAAATTCCTGCTGGATGAATTCAGGCAGGATGAGCAGGCATGCACGGACGTTGAAATGCTGGAATTTTATATTGATGCCAGTATCGAAAGTGAGGATAAAAACTGGTGTCGCTTTGATGTCGCGAAACTGTTGGATGAACTGACCGGAAGACATCCGGGTATCCAACTGACTGCGCAGGCATCATAGCCATTGATTTTACCTGTTTAGGTAGGAGAGCAAGATGGAAGAATCAAGATTATTGATCAAGCGTAGACGGCAGCCGAAAACCAAGCTGTTCCTGGCCGTGATCGTTATTACCCTGGTGCTGGTGGTCGTCAACCAGGTGTTTGTCAATATCGTGGCGAGCCAGAACGAGGTCTATAACCAGCAAATTTCCGATATGCGGGTACTGTCCCAGGAACTGGCCAAGGATGCTGGATCCATTGCCAGTGGAGATGAGGCAGCATTCGCAGCCTTGTCCCGGGCCAGGAATGATTTTGCCTCTTCCTGGACCTTGATCAATAACGGCGCCAGCGCCTATATCAATACCGGTATCGGTTTCTCAGCTTCGCTGCCCGGCAAGAGCGATGTGATTCAGGCCAGTTATCCCGGTATTGGTTCAACCTGGAACGACATCAGCAATAACGTTGATCTTGTTTTGCAAAATCGTGAGCGCATTACGGCGATCAATTCCCAGGCTGCCAATATGCGCAGCATCATTCCCATTCTCCAGCGCGAGTATGAAGACGTGGTTGAGACGCTACTTGCGGGCAACCAGTCACTGACTACCACGGCAGCTGCCCAGCGCCAGGCCTGGCTGGCAGATCGCATGGCATTGAATCTCAACCAGATCGTCAGTGGCCAGAGTACCCCTTCACAGGTAGACCAGTTCCAGGAAGACATTAACCTGTTTGTGGATAACCACAACGCGCTCCAGAATGGCGATAACGCGCTGGGTGTAAACCGCATCAACGATGCCAATGCCCGCGACAGCCTGGATAACGTATCGGCCATGATTTCCGGGATACGTGCTCCTGCTGACGCAGTGATTGCAGCAGTGCCGGATATTGAGGCGACGATGGAAGCCGTGGCAAATATTGTCAGCAGCAGTGAAGTTCTCCTGGGCGACCTGTCACAGCTGGGTAACACCATTGCTTCTGGTGGTGGTGCAACGCAACTGGCCTCACCCATTGCAGGTTATGCCCTGCTCCTTGTCATGCTGATGACCATCATGGCCTACGGGCAACAGGTTATTCGCCAGTCCCAGGAAGCAGAGCAGGTTACTGCTGAGAAAAATTCCAAGAACAATGAAGCGGTCATGAAGCTGGTTAGCGAAATCTCCAGCCTTGCCGATGGAGACCTCACGGTGAAAGCCACGGTGGGTGAGGATTTTACCGGTGCCATTGCCGATTCAATCAACTATGCCGTGGAGCAGTTACGTGACCTGGTCTCCGCCATCACCAGTGTGACCCATGAAGTCACGGCATCGACTGAAGACTCCAAACAGACAGTGGAGTCATTGTCCGAAGCTTCCCGCAAGCAAACCGAGACCATCAACTCCGTGCATGATTCCATTCGTGAAATCGGTGACGGTATTACCCAGGTCAATGAAAACGCCCAGAAAACACTGGATGTAGCGAACAACTCGGTGGAAACCGCCGTGGGTGGAGCCGAAGTGGTGAAAGATACAATCACCGGCATGGACACCATTCGCGACCAGATCCAGGATACGGCAAAACGCATCAAGCGCCTGGGTGAGAGTTCCCAGGAAATCGGCGGTTTCGTCTCACTGATTAACGATATTGCAGAACACACCAATACCCTGTCGTTGAATGCCGCCATCCAGGCTGCCATGGCAGGCGACGCCGGCAAGGGCTTTGCCGTGGTTGCCGATGAAGTCCACGAACTGGCAGAACGCTCGGCAGGCGCTACACGCCAGATCGAGAGTCTGGTGAAGGTCATCCAGAACGACATCAAGGAAGCCGTTCAATCCATGGAACAGACCACTTCTGAAGTGGTATCGGGCACCCGGCTGGCACAACGCGCCGGCACGGCACTGGACGACATTCAGCGTGTATCCAAGGAGTTGCAGGAACTGGTCGACAGTATCAATGAGGCCTCCAGTAACCAGACCAAGGCCGCTTCCGAGATCAAGGGGTCGATGGATTTCATCCAGGAAATGACCTCCAATACCACCAGCGGTATTGAGGCAACAACGGAGTTCATTAGCAACCTGGGTACATTGACTGAGCGTTTGCAGAATGCCGTAGCAGGCTTCAGCCTGGAGGCCAATAAAAAGAACCGGTGGGCCAAGCGTAATGAAGACAGGGAGGCCGGTACCGGAAAAGGGGCCGGTGGCTCAGGTTTGAAAATGACAGACAAAGAGGAAGACGGCGTGCAGGGTGGAATATCCTCTTCGCCAAGTGCCGCCAGCGCCTGATCCAGGTTACGGCACTAAAAGGATTTACAGAAAATGAAAATGCACCGAAGGAAGCAGTACCAATGGCAGTAACCCCCAGGTGGTTTACATGAAGAAGTGGCAGAGTTACACGGCACTCAAACGGGTCAAGAATGAAACTGAAGACCTGACTGCCGCACTCGCCGTTGCCCTGGAAAATGTCATTGTCACGCCCGCGGGTGAAGAAAAATCCCTGGCCAACCTGGCAGAGCCTGTCAGTAATTTCTCGATTATTCCCGGCATCCTGCAGTTGCTGGATTTTCCCAATATTGGACTGCTGGCCACTGAAATCCTGAACCTGCTTCGGGACACCCTTGATCATTCCGACCTGGATGCCGCTGACCTGGATGCCAGGCTGGAAATAGCTTACGTCGCCACCTCCGATGTTTCTGCCCTGCTGGAAGATGCCTTGTTGGAATCCGGTGACAGTTTTATCAAGGTGTTTCATCTCGTAAACCGTGTCAGGAAAACCTGGGACCATGCCCTGGTTTTTGACAGTCGCGTGCTTTCCTCACGCCAGAAAAACAGCTTCAAGCAGCAGTATGCGGCGACACCAGACAAGATGAAGGAGGTCCTGGCGCGCCAGTCCTCGCTTTTCATCAAGGCCGGCAAGGCGCTGCTGGATGACCCGGGTAATACACGTGCGATAACGGCCCTCAAGGGCGTCGCCGGCAATATGGAATTGATGTTCCGGGATTATCGACTTGGCACATTGTGGGGGCTTGCTGGCGGCGTGATTGATACTTTCCAGGATGGCGCTGATGATAGTGCAGTGAAGTCTGTCATTGCCCTGGGTAAACCTCTGCATCTGCTTTCCACCGGCGACCTGAAGCAACTGGATGAGCTGGACGATAATGCCCTGGGCAACATGCTGGAAGTGATTTCAGCCGCCAAAACCCGAAGCATGCGTCTGGCCATTATCCGCCAATGGTTTGGCCTGGACAGGAAAGCGTCCAGGCAGATGAAAACTGCTTTCAGAAACATACAGGTACGCTACGCCAAGAAATCAGCCCTGCACCGATCACTGCAACTGATCAACGAGGATATCAATCGACTGGTGGATATCATCAACATGATGATTGAAAGCGCCAGCGTGGAAAAGGAAAAGGTCGAGGAGGTCTACCGGGATGCATTCAACCTGCGTGAAATCCTGATGTTCCTGGACCTGGGTTTCCTTGCAGAGCATATCGACAAGTCCCTGTCCCGTGAGCCTGAAGGAGACCTGGAACATGCCCTGTCACAGGCAGCCGGCGTGTTATTTGTGATCAACAAGGAACTTGTAGACCGACTGGAAAATATGGACCATGCCGTGTTCAGTACCGAAGCGGCCATTGCAGGCCCAGGTGGCCTCAGTTCAGCACAACTGCATGTCTATCTCACGGCCATGAAACTGCTGGAAACAGTCATCACCGATATCGATACCTTTGTAGAGAGCGATTGCCAGGGCAGTGACCTGGACCAGGCCCGGGAGATACTGGATGAACTGGCCTGTGTATTCACCGTGGTCAGCCTGCCCGAGCAGAAGCAATACCTGGAAACGGCCAGGGACTACGTCAACCTGATTGCCAGGGGGGCTGGCCAGGACATGCCGGATGCCACCTTCAATGCCTTGTCGCACCTGGTCATCAATTCGCTCTGGTACCTGGAACAACTGTCCATTGGTCGTGAACAGGATTCGCAGACCTACCTGGAGAAAAGTGGTCGCTTTGCCGATGTGCTTCAGGCATTTATAGAGTCAAACCCTGCACCCGAACCCGATGACCCCGGGCCATCCGAAGAACCGACAACTGATCCGGCAATTGAAAAAGCTTCCCCGGAGGCGATGCTGGATGCAGTACCGGTAAACGAGACTTTTAGTGACGAACAGGCCCTGGCTCCAGATAGAGAAAATACAGAAAGTGCTGATGCGCATATGGCCGGGCAAGCCACCGAAATCGAGCCTTCTGAAGAGATGTCTGGGGCCTCGGTTGACCTGTCCCTGGAAGGACTGGATGACCCTTCGGAGACAGCAGAGGGAGGTGGAGGAAAGCCACCAGGCCCGGTAGAAGAGCCCCATGAGGTGCCGGAGGAAGAACCTGTACCCGTGGAGGAGCCTGACGAGGTTCCGGCCGACGAACCGCCCGTGGAAGACCCCCTGCCGGAACCGGATCCGGTTGAAGAACCGTCGGAGACACCCGAAGAAATACCACCCCCGCAGGACCTGGCTGGAAATGACGCGGAAGAATCTGACGAAGATGATGACATAAAAGAGATCTTCGCCGAGGAATTCGACGAGGTCATGGAAAACCTTCGGGAGGAGTTGGACAATCTCGCCCGGGATCCGCTGCAGCCGACAGTCATCAAGGATTGTTGCCGGTATTTCCATACCCTGAAGGGCAGTGGCCGCATGGTGGGTGCCGAGATTATCGGCACATTGTCATTTGCCATGGAGCGACTTTACGACTACACGGGTGAACAGCAAAGTACCAATGACGAGGTCATGGCGCTGACGCAACGTGTCCTGGACACCCTGCCGGCCATGAAGGAAAACTTCATGAATGCAGCGGCACCTGCGCCCGACCCGGCCCTGATCCAGCAGTTGTGTCAGGATGCCGTGGGTTTGATGTCACCTGAAGCGGCAGCGGACGTTGAAATTCCCGAATTGAGCCAGCCGGTAGACACCGACAGCCCGCTACCGGCAGATGAAGCTGAACCGGATCATCCCGAGATTCCTATCATTACCGACAGTGTTCCCACGCTGAGTGACTCCGTTGAACTTTCAGATGATGTGATGTTGGCGGATGCAGACACGAATGCCGAAGTGCAGATTGATGAAACCGAAAGCATCGACACGGTCAAGGCTGAAGATGACACCCGGGACGTGGACCACGAATTGGTTGGCAGGGAAATCAACGATATCAATAACAGGATTTCCAGCATCCTGGGAGGGGGAGAGGACTCGCCGACTACATCTGACCTGCAGGTACCCCTTCATACCCTGTATGGCATTGCCAGGGTACAAAACCTGGAAAGTTATTCCGGTGCCGTCAGCGCCATGGAAAGTTTCCAGGAAAAGTATCCTCACAAGACCATTACTGCCGATATGGCACTGGTTTTCCAGGACTTCTGTTTGTTGACAGAGAAACTGGCCCGCCATATTGGCAAGGGCGAAAAGTCCGAGTACGCCGACCTGGCTTTTGAAGCCATTGACCTGGAAAAGTCCCTGGCCGATTTGTCCGACAGCATGGAACAGGGCGGTGGCGCTGACCAAGGCGAGGCTGCACAGGATGACCCGATTATTACCGGCTTCCTGCGCGAAGCGCGTGACCTGGTGGCCAAAATAGAGCAACTGGCCAGTAAGACTGCCACTGCAGACACCCTGGCTGAGATGAGCGAGTCGCTGCATTTCCTGGCCGGTGCGGCAGAAATGGCTGACATTGAAAGTGTGGAGAAGGTGGCAGCCAGCATGGAGGCCGCCTGCGGACAACTGGATCCTGAAGCCAACAATGCCAACCTGGAAAACCTGTTAGTCGAAGGGCGCAACTGGCTTGCCAGTATGCCGGGAAAACTCGAATCCGGTGAGCCACTTGATGATAACGGACTCAGTGAGCGCCTGTTTGATGTCATGTCAGCGCCGACACCGGCGCCTGAACCTGTCACAACTGATGCGGCGGCCAGTGTTGAAAGTGCGGATAATGAGGATAGTGCCTCAAGCATCGATAGCACTGAAAGCACTGCAAACCAGGAAAGTGAGGAAACCACTTCCGGGCAGGCAGCGGAATCTACCCCGGAAGAAACATTCCCGGTTGACGACGTCGCGTCCAAACCGTTTTCAAGAGGGCCCGAACCTGAAGAGCTCGTCGACCAGGAATTACTGGCCATTTTCCTGGATGAAGCCGATGAAATCCTCGAGGAAATAGATGCCCTGTACCTGCGCTGGCAGGATGGTGACGAAAGTGTAATCGATGAATTCCTGCGTCACCTGCACACCCTCAAGGGTAGCTCCGCCCTGGTCCTGGAGAAGGAACTGAGCAAAGCCGCCCATGATTACGAGACATTCCTGATTGATGCCCGCAATAGCGGAAAAGCTCCTGATGCCGAATTTTTTGCTACCTGTGACAAGCATCTGCAGGCCTTGCAGGACATTTTCCGACTCTACAATCGGGATGAAACCGGCATGATAGTGCGCCAGCCAACACCTGGTACATCAGAGGTGGCGACAGACTCAGGCTCGGCAGAACCCGGTACCGAACCTGAGCCCACCGAACCACCACCTGTCGAAGAACCCGTGGCCACAACAGCACCAGTTGATCCTGAGCCCATCGCGGAGCCTGATACTGCTGAACAGGCTACCACCGACATGCCGGTCGAACAGGAAGAGTCAGCAGAGCAGGAAGAGCCGGTTGACCAGGAATTGCTGGCCATTTTCCTGGATGAAGCTGACGAGATTCTTGAAGAGATAGACAGCCTGTACCTGCGTTGGCAGGAGGGCGATGAAAGTGTGATCGATGAATACCTGCGTCACCTGCACACTCTCAAGGGCAGTTCCGCGTTGGTATGGGAAATGCCCCTGAGCCAGGGCGCCCATGAATTTGAAACCTTCATTATTGATGCGCGCAATGCCAAAAAAGGCTATGACGCCGAATTTTTTGCCGATTGTGACCGGCATATGCAAAAGCTGCAGGAAATCTACAAGCTTTACAGCCGGGATGCTGATGGCATGATTGTTCGGGCCGGTGACTCCCCCGCGTCACCTGCTGAAGAACCGGTCGCAGAGACTTCACCAGTGGAAGAAGATCAGCCTGCGGAAGCTCCTGCAGCGGTGCAATCCCCGTCTGCCGCTACCGCAGAAGCGCCAACTGCCATCACGCCGCGGACGGATGAAGCCCGTGTTATTCCACAACAGCCGGCACAGGCCATTCAGGCAGCAGCCGAAGAACAGGTGCGCGTATCCAGCCAGTTGCTGAAAAACCTGATGAACGATGCCGATGAAATCAATTTTTCACGCAACCGGGTCGAGCAAAGCTTCCATGACATCAGCCACCTGTTGTCAGACATGGACGAGACACTGCACAAGGTGCGCACTTACGTGAAACGTTTCGAGGACAAGGCCAGGGAAAGTTACACCACTGCGGTACAGGAAAACACGGAACTGGAAACAGAACGTATTTCTGATGAATTCGACTCCCTGGAAATGGACCGTTATACAGAACTGCATGAAATGTCGTTATCCCTGACGGAAGATTACGATGACCTGCAGGATATTCGCCAGAACCTGGCCAACAGGCTCAAGGATATCGATAACGTCCTGACAGGACAGCAGCGTCTGACCAATAGCCTGCAGGACGGGCTGATTTCCTCGCAGATGGTGCCGTTTTCCAGCGTTGTGCCCAGGTTGCGCCGCCTGGTCCGTCAGATCAGTCGTGAACTGGGCAAGGATGTCCGGTTTGAAGTGGAAAACCGGCAGGGTAATCTCGACAAGAACGTACTGCAGGCCATTATCACGCCGTTTGAACACATTATCCGTAATGCACTGGACCATGGTATTGAAACGCCTGAACAGCGTGCCGAAACCGGCAAGCCCGAACAGGCGGTCCTGTTGGTCAGGGTTACTCGAAGTGGGGCCAGTATCCTGATCGAGATTCGCGATGACGGTCGCGGCATTAACGTGGAGAAGGTCAAGAATCGCGCTATCGAACGCGGCATCCTGGAAGCAGATGCCGAGATCAGTAACGATGCTGCCTGTCAGCTTATTTTCAAACCGGGTTTCAGTACTGCGGATGCCGTCTCCAGCATCTCGGGGCGTGGCGTTGGTCTGGATGTGGTGAAAAGTGAAATCACCCAGATTGGCGGTACAGTAGAAATCAGCTCCAGGGAAGGTGAGGGCACGGCTTTTGTTATCCAGTTGCCGCTGACGACATCACTGAACCGCTCCCTCATGTTCGAAGTCCAGGGCAATCGCTTCGTTGTTCTCATGAATACGCTGGATGGTGTGAAGATGGAAAAGCTCTCAACCATATTGAAACTGCAGCGTGAAAGCGAAAACGTACAATTCGAATACGGTGGCAAACAATACGACTATATCTACCTGGGTAAACTGCTAAACCTGGAAATCAAGTCCAGGCCTGAAAGCGTCGATGCCTCCATGCCCATGCTGCTGGTCAGTGGCAAGGACCGCAATTTCGCCCTGCATATAGACAGCATCACGGAAAGCAGGGACCTGGTAGTGAAATCACTGAGCAAGCAATTTTCCACCATGCCGGGTATCGGTGGCGGTGTGATCACACCGGATGGCAATGTAGCCATTGTACTGGACCTTGTTACCCTGGTTAACCAGCTCACGGAAGAGGCGGAACCCGATGAGATGGACTTCCAGGCACCTGAAGTTGAAAACAAGGAAAATGAGAGCCGCGGGCGCCTGGTGATGGTGGTTGATGATTCCATCACGGTGAGAAAGGTAACCTTGTCAACGTTGAAACGTAACGGTCTCGAAGTCATTACTGCAAAGAATGGCCTTGAGGCAATCGAGTTACTGGAAACCCGGATACCCGATATCATCCTGCTGGATATCGAGATGCCGAAGATGGATGGCTTTGAAACTGCCACGCATATTCGCAAGCAGGAACCACCTATCGGCAATATTCCGATAATCATGATTACTTCACGTATTGGTGACAAGCACAGAACCCGTGCACAGGAAATTGGTGTTAATGAGTTCATGAGCAAGCCCTTCGTGGAACAGGTGTTGCTGGAGCATATTCGCAGTTACCAGAAGAAATAACACGAGCCCAGGGCATTGATACTGCAGGGGCCAGGAATTAAGACAGATGTCGGGACCAGAACCACAAAAAGCCAGTTGCATGCTGCTGGGATTGAAAGACAGGCAAATGCTGGTGCCGCGCACCATGGTTGCTGAAATTGTGCGTTATTCCTTTATCAATTTCGAGCAGGACGAGATGCGCGGCATCGATTCATTTGAATGGCGAGGTTGCCAGGTGCCGCACCTGAAGAGTAATGTTATAGGTATCGAGGAAGATACCGAGTTTGATGATGAAGCCAGGGTCGTTATTTTCTATGGATTGAAAGACACCCAAAAAATGCCGTTTTACGGTATGACAGTAAATCGTAGCCCTCAATTGCTCCAGGTTGGTGATGAAGACCTTGAGGAAATAGACGCAGAATCTCTACACCCGGCTGAACTGATGCAGGTCAGGATCAAGGATGGCGAAGCCTTTATTCCGAAAGTGGATCAAATAGAGAATTCTTTGTTAAAGCTACTGAACTGACAATAACAAGAGCGGTAAACAGTCGCGATGTTAGACATAGAAAAAAAATTAGCAGAAGCCAATGCCAGGTCAAGAGATTTTGCCAAGGCGATGGGCGATATCAGTGATCGCCTGCAAAAAGAACGGAAAAAACGTAAAACGCTGCAGCAAGCCATGAAGACGGTGGAGTCTGACCTGATGGAGTTGCTGGGTGCGCGCATTATGTCCGTCTACCAGACCATTGATAATGGAAAGGAAATTACTGCGGTCTTCAAGGGTGGCGAGGATTCCGAAACAGTCGACAAGCAAACCATCAAGGTTCCCCTGAGTACCACGTCATTATCAGGTTACGTGGCCCTGAGTCACCGCTCCCTGTGCATCAAGGATGTCTATAACCCGGAGGAGTTGCAGGAAGTTCACAAGGACCTGAAGTTCGATGCCCGTTTCAGTGAAGCCCGCAACCTGCGTCTCAAGTCCATGGTCATCGTGCCCATCAAGAGTGAAATCCTGCTGGGAGTGTTGCAGTTGATCAACACGGATACCGACCCCGAATTTTCACGATCTGACATCAAGCGTGCAACTGTCCTGGCCCAGATGCTGGCCAAGATTTTCCGCGAGGATTTCCAGTCAACACTGGGGCCCTTTGATTACCTGGTTCAGCAAGGCAAGATCAATGGCATGGACCTGGACAAGGTGCAGGAAGAGTGCAAGGGCTCGCACAAACGCATGATCAAGAAGTTCATTGATGACTTCAAGGTCTCCGAGGACGATATCGGCAAATCCCTTGAGCTTTACTACCGCATCCCGTACATGAAATTCGAGCCCTCACTTGAGCCTGTTCAGGAACTGATTGAAAACATCAGTACGGCGTACCTGGTCAACAATCTCTGGCTGCCGGTCTCAGGTAGCAAGGATGAGGCTGTCATCCTCATTGATGACCCCAGTGATTACAGCAGGATCATGGAAATCCAGCAGCTGTTGAGCGTAAAGAAAATCGAGCTGCGTGTCGGTTTACCTGACCACATCCTGCACTACATCAACCGGGGGCCGGAAGGCGAAGGCGAGACCGGTGGCTTTGATGATGTCTTCAAGAGCCTGGAGGAAGAAGGCGGCATCGAGGTAAAGCAGGAAAGTGATGATGATGTCGATGAAAGCGCTGCGGCCAGTTCTGCCATTATCCAGCTGGTCAACAAGATCATCGTGGAAGCCAACCGGCTTGATGGTTCGGATATTCATATCGAACCGAGCAAGGACAATGCGCCGGGTATCGTGCGGGTCAGGGTGGATGGTGAATGTACCGAAATCCTTCGAGTACCCGGTGAACATACTGCGGCACTGATAGCCCGTATCAAGGTCATGTCGCGCCTGGATATCTCCGAACGTCGTAAACCACAGGACGGCAAGTGCAAACTTAAAATAGGCAAACGCCAGCTGGAATTGCGTGTTGCCACCGTCCCCACGGTAAATGGCGAGAGTGCGGTCCTGCGTCTGCTGGCCGCCGGAAGTGCACTGCCCATGGAAAAACTGGCACTGAGTGACCGCAACTTTGAAGTGGTCAGCGAAATGTGTGTCAAACCCCATGGCCTGTTGCTGGTGGTGGGGCCAACCGGTTCCGGTAAAACCACGTCACTGCATGCAGTGCTTGGGCATATCAACAAGCCCAACAAGAAAATCTGGACTGCAGAGGACCCGGTGGAAATTACCCAGCCCGGATTGCAGCAGGTCCAGGTACAACCCAAAATCGGCTTTACCTTTGCCGATGCCATGCGCGCCTTCCTGCGTGCTGACCCCGACGTAATCCTCATTGGTGAGATGCGTGACAAGGAAACGGCCTCCATTGGTGTAGAAGCTTCGCTGACTGGTCACCTTGTGTTGTCCACCCTGCATACGAACTCGGCGCCGGAAACCATTACCCGACTGCTGGACCTGGGGCTGGATCCGGTCAACTTCTCAGATGCCCTGCTGGGTATCCTTGCTCAACGCCTGATGCGTACCCTTTGTCCGAAGTGCAAGGAACCCTACGAGCCTGAACAAAAGGAAATCGATCACCTGATCAAGCAGTACGGTGAGGATGTCTTTCCCGAGCTGGGTATAGACACCAATGGCCTCGAGCTGAACAAGGCCGTTGGTTGTGATGCCTGTGGCGGTACCGGTTACAAGGGACGAGTTGGTGTGCACGAAGTACTCATTGGTACGCATAAACTGCAGGCCATGATCTACCGCCACGCCGAAATGGATGAAATCCGGGAGCAGGCGATTGCTGATGGCATGCGCACCTTGAAGCAGGACGGTATTGCCAAGATTTTCCAGGGCCTGAGCGACTACGCCCAGTTACTGAACGTCACTGCGGACTAGTACTGGAATTGAATCCAGCTATAAGCGATCAGGGCTTGTCACCTGTGACCAGTGAATAGTACCCGTAGGAACGTTGCGCCCTGATATTGGTAAAACCGGCCTTGTCCAGGATGGTCTTGAGCTGGTTAAACGTGAACTGCTGCCCCTTCGTACCCCACGTCATGAGAAAGGAAAACGCCACTGCGGGACGGGGCGTATCCCCGGATTCATCCAGCAGCATTTCCTGCAGGCAGATGCGACCACCGGGTTCCAGTGCCGCGAAGCTCTTGTTGGCGAGTTCCTGGCAGGTGTCAAAACTCCAGTCATGAAAGACGTTGGCAAAAAAATGGGCGTCAAAACCCGTGGGCCAGTCTTCACGGAACATATCCACGGCCTGGGTGTTGACCCGGTCCGAGACCCCGGCCTTGACGATATAATCCTCAGCTACGCGACATACCGGTGGCAGTTCCATGATCGTGGCAAGCATCTGCGTATTCCGGTTGGCAATGGCCGAGGCATAACAGCCTGACCCACCACCGACATCCATGAGTTTATTGATGCTACTGAAGTCGCAGCTTTGGGCCAGGCCAACGGCTGATGCCATGGAGTGGCAATGCATGTAGTCGGTAATGGTGCGGGCAAATACCGGATCCATCTCTCCGGTTTCCCAGCTTTCCGCTGCCTCGCGCTGTTCAACGGTTTCCCCGTCACGAATGTTTTCCAGGTAAATCTTGTAGTTGGGCAGACTCTCCGAGGTCCAGCTGAAAAAGGGGCCCCAGTAAAAGTCGCTTTCCTTGAGCAGGTAGGTCGTAGACACCGGGTTCAGCTGGTACTTGCCATCATGCCGGTCGAGAAGGTCCAGGGACTTGAGCATGGCCAGCAGGGCAGTCACACCCCGTGTATCGTACCCGGTCTGCTTTACCAGGGTGGCGGCATCGGCCGGTGTTTTCAGATGCTCAAATATTTCCAGTTCCAGGCTAAGGGCAATGGCATGGGTATTATAGAGACTGAGCATGGCATCCCAGATCTTGGTATCATCGGTAATCGGTAAGGCAGGATTCATCGTTATTTCCCTTTGCAGGTTTTATTATTCTGGCCTAAAGATACAGCGTGAGATGCTTGTTGAACAGCTTGAGGTGGCCAGATTGGCATTGCGGGGGACGGACTGCTTTCTATATGCTGTCTCTGAATCGGTCAGTAACAGGAAAATATGACAGTGAAAAAGACGGAAGCCTATGAGGACTTGCCAGGGACCTGGGTGTTTGATGCCCAGCGTGCACGCAAGGGTTACCACCTGAACAACTTCTTCATGTCGCTCATGAAGGCAGAAAACCGGCAGGCATTTCTTGCCGATGAACCTGCTTACCTGGAACAGTTTCCCATGACCACGGCCCAGCGTGACGCAGTGATCCAGCGCGACTGGAATACCATGCTGGAGCTTGGTGGCGTGGTGTATTGCCTGGCAAAACTGGCTTTCACTGACCAGCATTCCTACCAGTACATGGCAGCTGAAATGACCGGCATGTCGGAACAGGAATACGTTAACATGATGCTTGCCGGCGGGCGTTCTCCTGACGGCTGGCGTTCCCGTGCGGAGCAATCGGGAGAGGACAACTGATGGCGAAGATAAGCGCCGGCATCGGCACCTCCCATACACCAGCCATAGGTGCCGCCGTGGACCTGGGCAAGACCGGGACTGATTACTGGAAACCCCTGTTTGACGGTTACAAGCCGGCACAGGAATGGATGGCAAAAAAGGCGCCCGATGTAGCTATCATTGTCTATAACGATCACAACAATGCCTTTGATTTCACCATGATTCCCACCTTTGCCATCGGTTGTGCAGAGCAGTTCATCATTGCGGATGAAGGCTGGGGCGCACGCCCGGTACCGGTGGTCAACGGCCATCCGGAAATGGCCTCGCACCTGGTCCAGTCCCTGGTACTGGATGAATTCGATATCACCATCGTCAACGAGATGCAGGTAGACCACGGCCTGACCGTGCCCATGAGCCTGTTGTTTGGCCAGCCCGAGGCCTGGCCGGTGCGGGTTATTCCCATTGCCGTCAATGTCGTGCAATACCCGCCGCCCACCGGCAACCGTTGCTATCACCTGGGCCAGGCCATCAAGTCTGCGGTGGAAAGCTGGGACGAGGATCTTGATGTGGTGATCTTCGGTACCGGTGGTATGTCACACCAGATACAGGGACCGCGTGCCGGGCTCATCAACCAGGAATTTGATAAAAACTTTCTTGATGGCCTGACACAGTACCCGGAAAAACTGGCACAGATTCCTCACCTGGAATACATGCGTGAAGCCGGAGCAGAGGCCGTGGAACTGGTAATGTGGCTGGTCATGCGCGGTGCACTGGGGGATGATGTGAAAGAAATCTACCGCTTCATGCATGTACCGGCATCCAGCACCGGGGTAGGACATATTATCCTTGAGGCAAACGACACTGCATAAAAAAGCGTATGATCAAGGCTGTACCAAACAACAATAATAATTGAGGGGAAAATCATGACACTGGATCCACAACTGCTTGAAGATATCGAGTTTCTCTTGCTGTTTGACAGTCGTAATCCCATGGAGGGGCTGAAGGTTCATCATGAGGCAGAACCCGGGAAAATTGCTGCCGCGAAACGCCTGCATGAGCTGGGTATGACAACACTCACAGATGGTGGCTACCTGACGGACAGGGGACGTGAAGCGGCCTATCTGGCGGAAGGACTGGTCAATATCCTGCAGGTCAGGCCAGTTGAATAAGCGCTATTGCATGAGCAGGATAGCTGCGCCAATTTTTGCGGCATGAGTCAGCTTCAAAGAGCGGAGATTACAGTTGATATTTCATCCAAAACCCAGATTTAGACAGGAATAGTCCGACTAAAAGGTATCTCTGCCATGGTAGGAGCTAATCTATGGATATTTCTTGGCGTTATCAGCTTATTTCACATTGCAGGTAACATCTTGCTGACCAGGCAACTGGCCGAATACATTCCTGTGGTAAAAGAACGTCTCCCTTTACTCATCATCTTGTGGTTTATTCCCGTTGCTGGCGCTTTTTATACCTTTCGAAAAATTGGTACTGATTTTTATGAGCCTGCACAGCCTGGCAATACGGGCGTTACGGCTGATGTCATGGGAATGGGTGAATTTTTAATCCAAATGCCAGGACTGAACAAGTCATTGAAGAAAAACTACCTCCTGCTTTTACTACCAGTGCGAATAATGATGAAATGAAATAATCCGCTACCTGACAAGCCCTTGAATACCTGTGACGTCGGCTCCGCCGTCAATTTATTAAAAAGGGCTGTATGTCATCTCACCAAACCTGAAAATATCCATCCATGCCAATAGCGAACTGTATTGTCACACCACATTGCCAGCCCGGCTCCGGCGACCTGGTGGAACGCTGGGCGAGTGAATCCGGTCAGTCACCCGAGCATATGACAGTCAACATCATGACTGCCGTCCAGCAGTACGGTAAGGAGTATCACGTGATGGCAACTCTCTGGTTGCCTTCTGTCTGGTCAGATGCGGGTATCACTTCGCTGCAGGTTGGCCTGGCCAGGGCTCTCGCGAAACACTTTGACCTGGCGTTGAAGGAGGTTCACGTGATGACCCGTATTGTGGAATCCGGCAGGGTAGTGGAGGATGGTCAGGAAATTCACTGGTAGCAAAACAGCCATGTTCCACAATAAGTAAGACACAAGAAGAAGACGAGTTTATACGATGAGACAGATATTTATTCCAGAGACATACCAGGTACCAACGTCTTTTGAGTCAGACAGGTTTCGGTTTGAAATCCTTGGGCCACAGATTGCTGAAATGGACTATGAAGCAGTCATGTCCAGTAAAACCAGGTTGCGTTCAGTCTTTTTCGAAGCCACAGAGTGGCCACGTGATGACATGAGCCTGGATGAAAACAGGAATGATCTGGCGCGTCATGAAAGTGAATTCAACTCCCGTGAGGCATTTGCCTATACGGTACTATCGCCAGACAGAAAAAAATATATTGGCTGTTTGTATATAGATCCACCCACGGTTCCCGAATTTGATAGCGAAATCTATTTATGGGTACGGGATGACTGCCTGGAACTGGACGGACATCTCTATGACACCGTCAAGGCCTGGCTGGATGAATGTTGGCCATTTGAAAAGCCTGCGTTTCCCGGTAGAGAAATACCCTGGGAGCAATGGACGCCGCATCCAAAAATCAAGTAAACAGTGACAGCGATCACCGAGAACGGTGGGCGATAGCAGCGCTGCCTGAAGACGCTATCCGCAGCCTGTAAGCAATCGCCGACAAGGTGTGAATTTCCTTACCACCCGCACTGGCGGAACTGGTTCTGCTCATCCAGCCATTCCTTGAGCGGCGCAAAGTAATCAATGATGGCCGAGGCATCCAGTTCCCGCTGACCGGTCATGGCCTCCATGGCATCCTGCCAGGGACGGCTGACGCCCATTTCCAGCATGGCATTAAGTTTGGCCCCGGCTTCCTTGCTGCCGTAGATACTGCAGCGGTGCAGCGGGCCTTCATAACCGGCGGCATCACACAGGGCACGGTGAAACTGGAACTGCTGGATGTAGGCTAGGAAGTAGCGCATGTAGGGGGTATTGCCGGGAATGTGGTATTTGGCGCCCGGATCAAAATAATCCTCACTGCGTGCAACCGGCGCCATCACCCCCTGGTATTCCTCGCGCAGTTGCCACCAGGCCTCATTGTATTCATCGGGAGACACTTCACCGTTGAACACCTGCCAGCGCCACTTGTCGATCATCAGGCCCCAGGGCAGGAAGGCAATCTTGTCCAGGGCCATGCTCATCAGGTATCCGAGATCGCCTTCGGCCGGGGGCTCTTCCTCCAGCCAGCCGATATCCACCAGGTACTTGGGGGTCACGGACAGGGCAATGGTATCGCCGGTGGCTTCATGGAAACCGTCATTGGCACTGCCGCGGAACAGCGGTGGCTGGTCCTTGTAGGCCCGCTGGTAGAAATTGTGGCCCAGCTCATGATGCACCACGCGAAACTCCTCGGCGGTCTGGTCGATACACATCTTGATACGCAGGTCGTCCTGGTCATCCAGGTCCCAGGCACTGGCGTGACACACGGCCTTGTGATCCACCGGTTCGGTAAACATCGAACGCTCCCAGAAAGTGTCCGGCAGCGGATCGAAACCCAGGGAGATGAAAAAGTTTTCGGCTATTTTCACGATATCTTCAGCGCCGGTGGTGTTCGCTTTCACCAGGGCGTCCAGGTCATATCCCAGGTCAGAGCTTTCCGGTTTGACGATGTCGTACAGGTAGCTCCAGTCCTGGGCCCACTGGTTGCCCATGACATGGGCGGGAATGGGGCCGGTGGGTGGCACCACTTCGGGGCCGTAATAATCACTTAACTCTGCCCGCACATGGCAGTGCAGGGCATCGTAGAAAGGTTTCACTTTCTGCCACTGGGCATCGGCGTCAGCAGCAAAGGCATCAGGCGACATGTCGTACTTGGCACGCCAGAAGGTGCTCATGTTGTCATAACCCAGTTCCTGGGCACCCAGGTTGCCGATTTCCACCTGGCGCTCGTACAGGGACTTCATCGGTTTGGAAATTTCTCGCCAGCCAACCCAGAATTCCAGCAGTTCATCCGGATCACGCAGTTCGCGCATCAGGTTTTCAATCTGGTCGCCGGAATAACACACGGCCTCACCGGTAATGCCCTCGTTGCGGCAGTATTCACCGGCTCCATACAGGGCGCCCATTTCGGAGCCGATCTCCGCCAGCTCCCTGGCCATTTCACTGTCCTGCGGTGACGGGATAACCAGGAACTGTTTCAACAGCTCCATCTTGCGGCGATCAGCATAGTCCAGGTCCAGGTCATTGAAGCGGGCCGCCGCGTTGGCATATTCCACGGACAGTTCCAGGAAGCGCTGGTAGGCCAGCGCTTCAATCTTCTGGCTGTCGTAGGTGATGTAGGTGGCTGCTACCCACGCCGCATGGGCATATTCATGGCTGGCAGCCTCCAGACGCGTTTCCGCCTCTTCCAGGAAAGCGACAGCTTCCGCTTCAGTCTGGGCAAATGCACTGGTTGCCAGGCCTGCAGAAAACAGGGTGCTGGCAAAAAGATTTTTCAGGAAAACGCGTTTCACAAAGGCCTTCGGGTTTACTGGGTTTATTCAAATGAGCTATTCAAAGGATAAGGGAAAATTACCATCATAGGGTGGCCAGTTCGGGACCGGCTGAGTCGGTGGCGCGTAGAACATGGCACCATGAACGTGGCGAATGAGGCCGTCCTCGATGCTGATGGTGTGGGTGAAATGATTGCGCCAGCGCTCGTTACCCGGTTGGCGTAAAAACACCACTGACATCATGACGATCTGCTGTTCAACATCCACCACCTGCACGCGCCTGGCGGTAATCTGTGCCAGTCCGAAATCGCCGGCAGTGCGGCAGTCGCCCCTGCCGTTGAAACCGGTCTGTCCGGGTTCCAGTTCGCCGCCAAAGGTGGGAAAGCCGTTCTCCCGACGGGAGCAACCGGGATGGCCCTTGATGATCTTGCTGTTCTTGGCGATGATGCCGTCAAAATAGCTGTTGGCCACGGCAATCAGGTCATCGCGACCGTAGCGGCGGTCCAGGGGCACATAGCCTTCGTTGGGCGGATTGGCGAGCAGGTTGTCCAGGTCGAATACAACGCCGCCGGGCTCACCGGAAATGCCAACATCATTTTCCCGGCCGATATGCCACTCCGCCTCGGTAATCATGCTTTCTTCCACTTTCAGTCGCAGTGCCACAATGGCCGGGCTGCCATTTTCATCCAGTACGCCAAAAAATCCGGCAGTGCTGCCTTCCGGATCATAATATCGGCGCTGCAGTTCACCCAGGCCGGTGACGGTTGACCAGAGGCCTTCATCATTGGGAGTGACGACAGAGTTTTCAGTCTGGCGAAATCGGTAGGCCAGTGGCGCCTGGTTGGCATCGTTGGCCACCAGGGCATCAAGGTACTGGTCCAGGAAACCGGCTAGGCAACTGCGGTCGCAGTCGTGGGCGTGTGCCGAAAAAGCGGAGCAGGAGAGTAGTAGGGCAAAAACTGTACTGAATAAGCGCATGGGACTTCCCTTTATGAGTTTTTATTGGTTGCCAGTGATTCTCTTATTGCTGGAGGCTGAATTCAAGCTTGGCAGGATGCCAGGTAAGACATTGATATTAAAATGGTTTTCAGGAATCGAGAATGACGGCATGGGCCGTGTCTGCCTGGTTGCGGTTTTTCAGCTGGTTAACCAGCTCGGGCAGGGTCATGGGCGCGCCAAAATAACCGCCCTGGCCATACTTGATTCCCAGGCCCACCAGGATCACCTGCTGTTCAAAGGTTTCTATGCCCTCGGCAATGACGGTCATGTCGAGCTGGTCGGCCATGTTGATGATATGGGGTATGAGCGAGGAGCGAATGGGTTCCTCCTCCAGGTCAGCTATATAACTGCGATCAACCTTGAGGTAGCTGCAATTGAGTTTTTTCAGTTGCGTGAGATTTGAATAACCCGTACCAAAATCATCGATGGATATGCTAAGGCCGGTCTTGTGAATGTTTTCCAGGCGGTTCTGGGTGCTGATTTCGTCCAGGTACTCTTCCTCGGTAATTTCCAGTGTCAGGGAAAAGCGTGACTGTCGAATTTCAGCCATGGCGATGATGTCTTCAATTTGTCCCGAGATGATATCCGCGGGAAAGATGTTGAGGCAAACCTTGAAGTTGTCGGGCAGGTCCCTGCAGTGTTCAAGCTCGACAAGTGCAGACTTGATCATGAGGCGGGTGAATTTACTGGTGTACTCGGCCTTGCGCAGTTCCGGCAGGTAATCATCAGGCATGGCCTGTCCATAGTGGTCGGCAAAACGCGAAAGGATCTCGCAGCCAATGACCGACTTCGTTTCCATATCCACAATGGGCTGGTAAAGCCAGTAGTAGGCGTTATTGTCAAAGCCGTGTATCAACCTGGAGGCAATGGATTGGCGTCCACGCAGGTAGGCGTTGAACCAGTAAGCCCCGATATTGCCAATAGCCAGGCTGCATAAAGCCAGCAGGGCAATGATTTTGGCGTACTCGTTGGCTAATACAGAGGTGCTGCTGCGCAATGCCAGGCACAGGTTAAGACGCATCTCATCACATGCCTCAAAGTAGGTAAGACTGTTGTCTGCAGAATCGTGGAGAGTATTGGCGACCTGGTATACGCCCCTGGTGCCGGAGATATGTTTCCAGTTAGTCGGTGCACCGGTATCCCTGAAGAAAAATTCCCAGGTAAATGGGCCAGTGTTCTGCAGGGTAAAAAAACCCGGGTCTGTCATGGTGCTGTAGTTGCCCAGCTTGATGACGATGGTGGAAAGGATTTCGCCGGTGAAATCCAGTTCCACCTCACGGTTGATCCAGATTTCTGCACCGTTGACCAGGGAAACAAAATCGGCAGGCGGGCTGACCACAGGTTCTGCAAATATGCCGCTGACCGTGGAACAAAGGCCGATGTCATCCTGGTAGAACATGATCTGCTTGGCATAGGCAGCATTGAACAGGGCGGATTCCATGATGCGTAAATTGTCTTCACTGCATTCTGTAAATTCGTACTCGTTAAGCGGCACCAGGATGGAGAACACATCATTGGCAGCAAATTCCAGCAGCTCAAACATGTCGTCGGCAAGATCGTTCTGGAGATTACGGATACTCTGGGCAAACAACTGGAAAAAAACGCCCGCAGCAACCAGTGTCACTGTGACACTGACCAGTACGGTATAAAGCTTGTTGGCAGCCATCGTTTTCAGCACGAGCCTTTGCTCGGGCAGTCACTATGCAGAAGGTGGAAATTGCCTAGTATGACTGCGCTATTTTAATGCCATAAAAATAACATCAATATTGAGGCCATCAGAATATCAGGGTTAGGCAAGGCATTCACCAGAAAAGCCTTGCTACCTACAGGGCTTTGGCAGAATGCCAGGAACCGGTGCCCGGTGTTTCAGTGCTTATGTGTCAGGAAGCATTGCCATAGGAGGGCTGTGCCATGGTCCCGGGTGTGGAGAGCTTGCTCCCCTTGAAGTCCTCGAGGATCACATACAGGCAGGGAATCAGCAGCAGGGTAATCACTGTCGCAAAGACAATGCCAAAGGCAAGTGAGGTGGCCATGGGAATCAGGAACTGGGCCTGCATGCTGGTTTCCAGCAGGATTGGTAACAAACCGAAGAAGGTGGTCAGGGACGTCAGCAGAATGGCCCGAAAACGCCGGGCACCGCCATTGACCACGGCCTCGATAATGGTCGTACCGGATTCCTTGGCCTTGTTCACAAAATTGACCAGGATAATACTGTCATTTACCACGACACCTGACAGGGCGATGATGCCCAGGAAAGACATGAAGTTCACCGGAATACCCACGATCAGGTGGCCCAGGATGGCACCAATGGCGCCAAAGGGAATGACGCCCATGATCATGATGGGCTGCGTGTAGGAGCGCAGGGGAATGGCCAGCAGGGCATAAATACCGAAAATGGCAAACAACATGCCCCGGACCATGTCCTGGATGATGGTCTGCTGTTCCGCCGTACCACCGTCTTCGCGGTAATCCACGCTGGGGTAGCGGGTTTTAAGTTCAGGGAAAAAATTGTTCTTGATGTCATTGTTCACCAGGCTGGGCTCGACCAGGGCTTCAATGATGTCAGCATTGACGGCCACGGAGCGTTCACCTTCCACGCGGTTGATCTGGGCGTACCCGGGCTGCATGTCGAAGCTGGCAATGGAGGAGAAGGGCACGGCATCACCGTCATTCGTGCGGATATACATGTCTTCGAGGTCGCCGATGGACACCCGCTCCTGTTCCGGGTAGCGCACCATTACGCGGACTTCATCGTCACCACGCTGCAGGCGCTGGGCCTGGGAGCCGTAAAAGGCATTGCGTACCTGGGTCGACAAATCATTCAGGGTAAAGCCCATGATTTCTGCACGGGGCATCAGTTGCAGTCTTAATTCATCCTTGCTGTTCACCGCTTCGTTCTTGATGTTGATCAGGCCGTTGTAGGTTCTCAGCTTGGCCTCCAGCTCGGCAGCCGCGGCGGTCAGCTCCTGGGGGTTGTTGCTCACCAGCTGGTAGGAGATTGGATTGCCACCAAAGACCTGGCCTGAAGAGAAGGTCAGTGATTTCAGGCCCGGCATGTCGCCGACATAATTGAGCAGGTATTCGGTGATCAGGTCAGCATCAATCTGGTTGGCCACGTCCTTGTCCATTTCAATAGCAGCCGTACCTGAAGACACCCCACTGCCGATAATGATGAAGTGATCAACGATATCGGTAGACACCTCGCCTGTTTCGGAATCGTCAAATTCGAAGTTGCCGTTGAGAGACAATACCGCCTCTTCCAGTTTGTTCATGATGTCACGGGTTTGTTCTTCCGGGCTGCCTTCCACCATGGTGACGCTGGCCTGCACGAAGTCACTGGGAATTTCCGGCAGGAACACCACGCGTACCAGTCCACCGGCAAGCAGCCCGCCTGAGATGATCAGGATGCCCACAAACGTCGACAGGGTGATGTAGCGATTGACAATGCACTTGTGCAGGAACGGTATGTACCGGTTGTGTACAAATTTGCTCAGCACGGCATTGCATCGATCGGGAATCTTGTTGAACCAGCTGTTCGGATTGGGTTTGCCGAAGTGAACCAGGTGAGAGGGCAGGATCAGTTTTGACTCGACCAGCGAAAAGACCAGGCACAGGATGACCACCCAGCCAATGGATTCGGTAAAGGCTGCAGCAAAGCCACTGATCATCAGCAGCGGCAGGAAGGCCATGATCGTGGTCAGAACGCCGAAAGTGGCAGGCAGGGCAACCCGCTGTGCGCCGTGCACAATACTCTTCGTACTGTGGCCATACTTGGTCATACTGTGGTGTGCACTTTCTCCGATGATGATGGCATCATCCACCACGATCCCCAGTACCATGATGAAACCGAACAGGCTTAACATGTTCAGGTCCAGGCCCACACTGGGCATCAGCGCAAAGGCGCCGAGAAATGAAATGGGAATGCCGACGATGACCCAGAAGGCCAGTTTGAGTTCCAGGAACAGGCTCAGGATGATCAGCACGAGCAGGGCACCCATCAACAGGTTTTCCGTCATCAGGTCGAGACGGTCCTGCAGGTAATACGAGGTGTCAGCCCAGATATCCATCTCGATGCCTTCAGGCAATGTCTGCGATCTTTCGGCTACGAACTGCCGAACGCTTTCGGTGACCTGCAGCATATTCTGGTTGCTGGTGGTCTGCACCGTGATGCTTACCGACGGGTTGCCGTCAAAGCGGGCATAGGTTTCGGTATCTTCAAAACCGTCAACGATAGTGGCGATATCGCCCAGGGTAAGTATCGTGCCATCGGTGGTTGTCAGCAGGACGATCTTGTCAAAGTCCTGGTAGTTGTAGGCCAGCGCCTGTGTCCGTACCAGGATCTCACCACCTTCTGTATCGATGGAGCCGGCAGGCAGGTCGAGTGATGAGGCGCGAATGCGTTGGGCAATCTGGTCCAGGCTCAGGCCGTACTTGAGCAGGGTGTTTTCCGACACCTCGATGCCAATTTCATAGGGACGTGCTCCCTGCAGTGTGACGGTAGTGACATCGTCCAGCTCCAGCAGTTCATCGCGAATCTGCTGGGCCAGTTCCTTCTGGCTGACCGGGTTGATATCACCGTGAATTTCGATACGCAGGGCGTCATTACGGATCAGGGTACGCATCACCACGGCCGGTTCGGCATCCACGGGTAAATTGACGATGCTGTCTACCCGGGTTTTGACATCATTGAGTACTTCATTGATGTTGTAGGACTCATCGACTTCAAGGGTCACCTGGGCATTGCCTTCCTGGGCAACGGAACGGATGGTGTTGATGCCGTCCACATCCTCGACGGCTTCCTCGATCAGGATAACAATGCCTTTCTCCACATCGGCCGGAGTGGCACCCGGGTAGGCCATGCGCACCTGGATGATGGGCAGGTCGATGTCCGGCATGGCTTTCTTGGTAATGGTGGCCACTGAAAACAGACCGGCCATGATGATAATGATCATCATCAGGTTGGCCGCCACGTGATTGTTGGCAAACCACGCAATAATGCCCTTGTCTTCTGCTTCGATGCTCATGTCTGTCCTGTTCTGCTTTCGGTTTCTTCCGGGTTAATGACTTGCCTGTTCAGCAATGCTTGTAGGCCTTACTCAATGGTCTGTACTGCCTGGACACCCTGGGCATCCTGGATATTGACCTGCACGGGGGCGCCGTTGAGAGGATTTTCCAGGCGCGTCAGGATCACCCGGTCACCGTCTTCAAGACCGCCGGAAATGTAGACATCATCGCCATTGATCGTCAGTACGTCGACGGTCTTGGGCCGCAGCCGGCCCTCGGTATCGGCAGTCCAGACAATGTTGTTGGCCTGCAGGGTGTAGCGGGGGAGCACGACCACGTCTTCAAGGACACGGCCGCGAATATTGGCATTGACATAGGTGCCGATACGCAGGGTTTCCCTTTCCCAGCCACTGTTGACCAGGTTATAGGGGTCTTCCACCTGGACCACGCTGAACAGCACGCGCGTTCTGGTATCCAGGACACCTTCGGTGCGGATCAGTTTACCGGTCCAGTGGTACTCTCGGTTGCCAATGGTACTCACCAGGTCGACTTCCGGTGTATTGGTCATGGCCTCGACGCCGGTAATGTTGCTGGTTGCCGGCGGCAGGTCCAGGAAGGGAATCTTGGTTTCGGGTATGGGCAGCCTGACCTCGGCATAATCCACGGCGAAAGTCTCGGCAATGGCCGTGCCGATCGAGACATACTGGCCAATATCGGTGTTCTTGGCACTAACGAGGCCGTCATAGGGGGCAATGATCGAGGTCTTGGCGAGATCCGTACGTGCCTGCTCCAGGTCAGCCTGTGCCGATGCCAGGCGTGCACGGGCTTCTTCCAGTTGGGGCTTGCGCAGGTACAAATCCTTGGCACGAATTCGCTCCTGTTCCGCGGCAGTCATGCGGTCCCATTCCCGTTGTGCCACATCAGCCTGGCCCTGTTCCTGCTGCAACTGGCTTTGCGCACCTGCCACGGTTGCTTCTGCTCGTGCCACGGCAGCCCGGTAATTCTGGTCATCAAGTTTCACCAGCAGGTCACCCTTGCGGAAAAAGCCGCCTGCGACGAAGGCAGGTGACACCGACACTACCTGGCCAGAAACTTCAGATACCAGGTTGGTAGAAGTCCGCGGCTCGACGGTGCCCTGGGATGACACGGTAATGGCGGCATCCTGTACGCGGACAGTAATGGCATCCACGGCGACCACCAGTTGCTGAGGCTCATTTTGTTCCGCCTCAGGGCGCACCATGCGCAGCATCACTGCAATGGCAATGGCGACAATAATAATCAGTAGGGGCAGGATTTTTTTGATCATGGTGGACTACATCCTAGAAGTGAATTCGGTTGCGGTTATTTTTGCAGGGTGTCTATCAACAGTTTCAGGCTGGTATCGAGTGTGTCGCGTTCATCAGCAGACAGGCTACTCAACAGGTCACTGACATGCTGTTCTGCCCGTTCACGCAGCACAATACGTTTGTTATTGCCTTCCGGGGTCAGCGCCAGCAGGGTGATGCGGCGATTGTCTTCGGGCACGGTCCTGGTCACCAGGCCTGCCTTGACCAGCAAGTTCACCGAGCGTGAAGCCGTGGGCGGTGTGACATGATGCTGCCTGGCCAGTTCAGTCAGCGTCAGGGGGCCCTGTGCAAGGCTCATCAGTATGCCGATCTGGGCCGGGTCAATGGAGTCTTCCTCATGCCTGAGATTTTGCGAAAAACTGCGATGGAGCAAGTGCAAAGCATAGAACAGTGATGACTCGGTCGAGGCATTGTTGTCCAGGGCGGCATCATTCATGGCGGCTGTGTTTCCTGACTTTTGCGTATCAGCGTTTCAAAATTGGTTTTGGCTAATAGTTAGCGATGCGAACTATAACTTAGACTAACTGTTAGTTCAACATGGATTTGATTCCAAAGTGCCGCTACCAGGCTGAAAAAGCCCCGGTATGGAGCAAACAGGTCCCCGATTTGCGGAGAATTCAGGAACAGTGGCTAGTGCAGAGCAGGCTTCATGGGCAGTGTGCGAATAATGTCTGCCTCAATTTCCAGGAGCTGCTCCAGTCGGGGGGTTATACGTTCGGCAGGGAAATACAGTTCAGCCAGATCCAGAAACATTTGATAGTGGCGGGCTTCAGAATCGGTGATGGCCTGGTAGAACTTTTTCAACCGCGGCTCTTCCACCTCTCCGGCAATCATGCCGAAACGTTCTGCGCCCCGGGCCTCAACGATACTGGCAATAAGCAGACGATCAAGCAGGTAGGCTTCCTTGCCCTGGTCCATGGCCTGGTGCAGGCGGTTGACGTATTCATCTTTCTGGTCGGCAGACGGCTGCAGGTCCCGCTCCAGGATCAGGCGCATCACATCCCGAAAATGGCTGAGTTCCTCAATGGCAAGATTGAGCATGTTTGTGATCAGTTCGGGCCGGTCAGGGTAATGGGAGATCATGGACATGGCCATACCGGAAGCTTTTTTCTCACAACTGGCGTGGTCGGCCAGGAAGGTGTCGAAATCGGCAAGCACGGTGTCCAGCCATGCCTGTGATGTGGGCACCTTTAGGGAAAAATCCATGGCCAGGTTCAGGCAGTGGGTTGGGGCAGGGTAGTGAAGGTATCTACCAGGGCTTGCCAGCTTTTGCGCTTGCCCTGCAGCTCTACCTTGAGCAGGCGATAACGCTGGCGCAGGCTTTCCGGCTCAAGTTCCGGAAACTTCTCGTGCAGTTCCCTGGACAATTGTGCTGATTTCACCTGGTACCACTGCTGTCTCAGTTCTGCCCAATGGTTGAGGGTTTCGACCAGTTGGTGATACTCGTCCTCAAGTTTGCGCCGCCAGGTCTTGGAATCAAGCACCTGCTCGCAGGCAGCCAGGGCATGCTGGTACTGCACTTCCACACGGGTCAGTTCCTGGCGGTATCTGGAGCACAGGCGCAGGTCACTGGTCAGGCCGACCCAGGAGCAGGCGCGGATCAGCCATTTGGTGGGGTCCCAGTGATACCACTTGATGCCGTTGCGGTAATCCCAGGCAAAGGTGTGATGGTAATTGTGGTAGCCCTCACCAAAGGTGAACAGGGAAATAAACCAGTTGTCGCGGGCGGTCTGTGCCGGGTCATACTGACGTGAGCCCCACATATGGGCAGCCGAGTTGATCAGGTAGGTGAAATGCTGACTCAGGGTCAGGCGCAGGAAACCTGCCAGCAGGAAACTGCCCCAGATATCCCCGTGCCATGCACCCAAAAGGACAGGCACACCAACGTTCATCGCCAGCAACAGTGCCAGGTAATGCTTGCGTTGCCATACCAGGATGGGGTCCTTGAACAGGTCCTGGACATTGCTGACATCTTCCTTTGTTGCTTCCCAGTCACGGATCATCCATTCGAAATGCGAATACCAGAAGCCCTTGCCGGCGGAATAGGGATCCTTGTCGTCATCATCCACATGCAGGTGATGGCGACGGTGGTCAGCCGCCCAGGTGATGCAGTCATTTTGCAGGGCGCAGGCACCGCCCAGGGCAAAGATAAATTTCAGAACAGGGTGGGCCTTGTAGGCCTTGTGGGACCAGAGCCGATGGTAACCGGCGGTGATAGACATCTCGCAAAACACCATGAGCACGCCAAACCAGATCCATTCATAGGTGTCATAGCCATAGGTCAACCCGTACCAGGGCACGAGGGTCATTGCCACCAGCGGCGGAATGCCCAGAACGGCAAGGTTCAACCAGCGAATGGGGGGCTTGGAACTGTCTGACTGCATGATGAGAAAAATCCGGTTGCTGAATTCAGGGGGTCATTGACGGGAAATGAAATTATACAAAGAAAACCATGATTGAGAACCTGCAATAAAGAAGGAAATATCGGTGCTGCGTCGAATCTTGATGCCAGGATAGCTATAATCCCCGGCATTCCTGATAACAAGAAGGTGTTGGTTACATGCCGTATTTGTCACCTGCTTTGATTTCCACAGAAATTCCGTTTCGAAAAAAAGCTGACCCGTTGAGCACCCTGGTATCCGGCATCCTGATCAGTACCGGTGCCAACCTGGTCCTGGGAGGGGCTGTACTGGCACAAGAGGGTGAATTCGAGGAAATCGTTGTCCAGGACACCCGCGGCGGTGCCTACCGTTTTGACCAGAGCACAGTGGGTAAGTTCACCGAACCTTTGCTCGATACTCCCCAGTCTGTCACCACCATATCCTCCCAACTCATGGAAGACCGTAATGTCATGAGCCTGGATGATGCGCTTCGCAATGTACCAGGAATCACATTAGGTGCCGGTGAGTTCAGCTGGCAGGGTAACAACCCCACCATACGCGGTTTTTCCTCGCGCAATGACATGTTCCTGGACGGTATGCGGGACCTGGGGAGTTATGCCCGTGATCCTTTCAACCTGGAGGCCGTGGAAGTCCTGCTGGGTCCCTCGTCCATGGTTTTCGGGCGTGGTTCTACCGGCGGGGTGATCAACCAGAGCACCAAGAAACCCGTTGACCAGGAAATTCGCAGTCTGCATGTGAACCTGGGTAATGCCTCCACGGCGCGCGCTACGGTGGATTTCAACCAGCCCCTGGCGCTTGCCAATGGCGGTGGCTTCCGCCTGAACCTGCTGGCGCACCAGTCCGATGTGCCCGGACGCGATACCGTGGAGACCGAACGCTATGGCATTGCACCTAGCCTCAGCCTGGGCCTGGGCAGTGCCACCAACCTGACCCTGAGCTACCTGCACCTGCAAAGTGACAGTCTGCCTGACTATGGTATGCCCTGGATCGGAAACCGGCCTGCCGATGTGAGGCGGGAAAATTTCTATGGGTTTGACAATGACAACCTTGAAACCGAGGCTGACGTTGCTTCTGCCATTCTTGATCATCAGCTCAACAGGACCTGGGGCCTGAATGCCCAGGTACGCGTTGCCGATTATGGCCGTAGCAGTTTTATCACCGAACCCCAGGTGGGACCGGGCGTGACACAGGCCGATGTACCGGCAAACGTCACGGTTGAGCGCATGATTTTTACCGGCCAGAGCAACGAAACCATGCTGCAGGGACAGCTCAATCTGCGCGGAGATTTCAGCACCGGGCAGGTAGACCATACCCTGATTGCCGGAGTAGAAACGGCGCGGGAAGAATCGGATCCCAGCTTCGGCTTTGCCGCGATGACCCCGTATTTTGATTACGGCATACCGGTACCGACTACCAACCTGGCTACCCCCGGCGGCGGTATTTACACCGGGCCCGTGGCAGATCGGCTGTTATCGGATGCCTCCAGTGACACGCTGGCGGCCTATGCCCTGGACACCATCAAGTTTGGCGACAAGTGGCAGTTGTCCCTGGGGCTGCGCTGGGATCGCTTTGAAACCTGGTATGCCGAGCGCCGCCTGGACGTGAACGGCATGGAAAGCAGCCGGAGCAGCTTTGATACCAGCGATACCGAAACCAGTTACCGCACGGCCCTGGTATACAAACCGGCGGAAGAGGGGACCCTCTATGTGGGCTGGGGCACCTCGTTCAATCCCTCAGCCGAGTCGGTTTCCTTCATTAACAGTGGGCGTGGTCTCACCACCGGCAATGTGGCACTGGATCCGGAAGAAAATGAAAGCCTGGAGTTCGGAATGAAGTGGAGCCTGCTTGATGACCGCCTGCTGGTGGATGCCGCGATTTTCAATATCACCAAGGACAATGCCCGCGTGCCTGACCCGCTCAATCCCGGTTTCAATACCCTGGCCGGTGAGCAGGAGATCAACGGCTTTTCGGTGAATATGAGTGGCGGCTTCGGTGACATCCTGCATTTCACTACCGGCTACACGCACCTGGATGACGAACAGCGCAACACGTTGTCCGGCACCACCGGGCGCATCAATAACGTGGCGCAAGATACCCTTTCCTTCTGGCTAAACTGGGCCATGGGCAATAGCCTGGATTTCGGGGTCGGTACCCGCTACATGGACGAACGTGTCGTCAACAACACCAGGATTGCAGCCGATTACTGGGCCCTGGATGCCATGGCGAAATTCCAGTATTCGGATACCATCACTTACAAGCTGAACCTGACCAATCTCACCGATGAGTACTACTTTGACCAGTTGCATCCCTGGCACGTGGTACCTGGCCCTGGCCTGGGTGCGGTGTTTGCAGTCAATTTCGACTACTAGTTCAGCGCATAACACGGAACCTGCCACATGCTGATTCATCTTACCCAGGTACTCAATGCCGATGAACTGGCGCAATGCCGGGCGGCCCTGGAAGGGATGGTCTGGTCCGATGGCCGCGGCAGCGCCGGTTACCTGTCCCGGGCGGTGAAAAACAACCAGCAATTACCCGATGACCATCCGGTAGCGCGGGAACTGGGGGAAGTGATTATTCGTGCCCTGGATCGTAATGAGCGATTTACTGCTGCCGCCCTGCCCATGAAAATGGTGCCACCGCTGTTTAACTGTTATGAGGATGGTGGTGATTATGGCCGGCATGTGGATGGTTCCATTCGCCCGGTGACCGGTACGCCGCATCGCGTGCGTACCGACCTGTCGGCAACGCTGTTTCTGTCCGATCCTTCAACTTACACGGGGGGTGAACTGGTCATTGAGGACAGCCTTGGCCCGGCTGAAATCAAGCTGGCGGCCGGAGACATGGTGTTGTACCCGGGCACCAGTGTGCATGGCGTCAAACCGGTGACCAGCGGCCGGCGACTGGCGGCGTTCTTCTGGATCCAGAGCATGGTGCGCAGCGACCAGCGCCGCAGTATCCTGTACGAACTGGATAATGCCATTCAGAAAATTGCCACGGATACACCGGAACAGGGGGCATTGACCGACCTGGCCGGTGTCTATCATAACCTGCTGAGAGAATGGGCGGATACCTGATGGACAAACTGGAAGAGCAACTCACCGACCTACAGACCCGCCTGGCTTTCCAGGACCACACGATCCACGAGCTCAATGATGTGATTACCGATCAGCAGAAACAGATCGATCGCCTCAGCGAAAAGCTCAGGCTGCTGGATGACAAACTGAAAACACTGGAAGATGCGGTGCCGGCATCACATGATCCGGTGCAGGAAAGACCGCCGCATTATTGAAAACACGAAAAAGGATAAAGGATAAAAGATAAAGGTGTGATCCAACTGCCTCTCCAGACATGACCTTTATCCTTTATCTTTTATCCTTTATCGAAAACATCATCGAAGTCGTCGGATGGCGGCACTGTGTGCCTTATCCGACCTACCTCAATTAAAGACTCTCACCCTTTGATCGCCGACACGTCCTCGGCCTGAAGTCCCTTGGTGCCTTCGGTCACGGCAAATTCGACTCGCTGTCCCTCGCGCAGGATGCGATGGCCTTTGCCCATGATGGAGCGAAAGTGGACAAAGATATCTTCGCCATTATCCCGGGTAATAAAACCAAAGCCCTTGCTGGCACTGAACCACTTCACGCTGCCGGTTTCCTTGTCCTGGGAAGTGGGTTGTGAAGATTGTTTGGCGGCTTTTTGGGCCTTTTTCTTTTTGCCGGAGGATTGGCGTTTACGTGAAGGTTGCGAATTGTCCTCAAGAGTCAAACCCTCTGCTGTACAGACCCAGAAACTGGTAAAACACCCACCCAGCAGTGCGAAGACGAAAATGGCAAGGGGAGGGGGAAACAGGGCGTATAAATTGGCGACAAAACTCAATGCCGCCAGGACTATCGCAACAATAATAGAAGCAATAATTATCTTGGTATTCATGACTAGCTCGTTGGAAAAGTAATTGTTTTTTCTAGTTTTTATAAATAAAGTGCGGCGTACGTAAAAAAATTGTTGGTACCGCAACAAGTCACGGATGGTAACACTTTCAACGGCGTTTTTTAAAGAGGTTGGAAATGTGAATAATCGTCCCAACCCCGGTCTGGAAAACCGGGGCTGGTCAGTCAGGAATTTGAAACGGAGCGTACGAAAATGGTCGGCTGGCCGGCTTTACAGGGGAATCGGAATACCACCTGCCCGAATTTCCACGTCGTTACCATCGTCATAGCTTTCGACATCGCCTTCGGGAATATCGCACTCATCCAGAATTGAATTCATGCGGCTTTCGTCCCGTGGAAACAGGTCCAGGTCGTACTTGCGTGCTACATCACGCCAGTTGGCGGCATATTCGCAATGAAAACTCTCTTCCGGTGGGCGCCAGCTGGCGATACCGCGATCCCGCTTCTTGCGGTGTATATCCCTGCCCACGGGGATCAGGTTGATCGGGTCGTTGGCAAACTGCATGCGCTTGTTGTCATCCCACTGGTAGCCGTTGGAGGCATTGGCATAAACCGGTGGAATAATGTGATCGATTTCCATGCGCGCCGCCCGATCATACACATCGCCAGTATAGGGGTCTGTCCACTGTCCCATGCGTACTTCGCATTGACGGGGGTTGGTATAGGACACCGGGATTTCGCTGGTTGCTACCAGCACCTGGGTGCGCATGGTCTGGCAGCCTCCCGCCATCACCCAGTAAGGCCAGTCATCCTGGTTGTAGAACAGGTCCTGGTCACGATTGGAAAAGCGGTTACGGCGATTGAAGCGGTCATAACGAGATGGCGCCATCTGGCAACCGGCCTGGTGGCAATGATAATCACCGAAGGCGTCGTAATGACCACCATTGCGGTCATAGCCCTTGTTGATGTGGGCGCCAGCCAGTGTAGCGGCGAGGCTAGAAAGAAGTAACAGGCTGACTTGTTTCAGGTTCGGCATGGTCCTCTCCTGATGTTTGCGTTCTGCTGATTGTGTTGACTACTGAAGGTGCGGAATTACAGCTGTTGTAACTAATTACAACTGTTGAAGCTTGTCCATTTGCTCCTGCAACTGCTTCAGGGTTGTCTCGGCATTAGACATTTTTTCCTTTTCCTTCGCAACAACCTCGGGCGGCGCATTGTCGACAAACTTCGCATTGCCCAGTTTGCCACCCAGGCGTGCTATTTCCTTGTCGAGCTTGTCCTTTTCCTTGTCCAGGCGCGCCAGTTCGGCTGCTACATCAACCAGACCGGCCATTGGCACAAGAACTTCCATATCCCCCACCACCTGCATGGCCGATGGTGGAGCGCTGTCGGCATCATCCAGCCAGTCGGCACTGTCGAGCTTGGCCAGTTTGACCAGGAACTGGCGGTATTTCTCCAGCAGTTGCTGATCATCGCTATTGCCTTTGGCCAGCAGCAGGGGAATGGATTTCGCCGGTGAGATATTCAGCTCTCCGCGAATATTGCGAATGCCGATAATGACGTTTTTTACCCAGTCCATTTCACGGTCAATGTCCGGATCCACGACGCTCTGGTCCTGTGCCGGGTAGGGCTGGAGCATGATGGTCTCGCCAGTGATACCCAGGGCCGGTGCAGCCTTTTGCCAGATTTCCTCGGTTATAAAAGGCATCAGGGGATGCAGCATGCGCAGGCTTTGTTCCAGGACATTGAGCAGGGTATAGCGCGTGGCATTTTTCTGGGCGTCGGTGGCATTGTCATCCCAGAGGACGGGTTTCGACAGTTCCAGGTACCAGTCACAGTACTCGTTCCAGAAGAAGTCATAGATGGCCTGTGATACCAGGTCAAAACGGTAAACGGCGATGGCATCCTCGACCGTTTTCAGGGTGTCCTGCAAGCGGGACTGGATCCACAGGTCGGCGCGGGAGTAATCGCTTTCCGTTGCCGGTTTCTGCACGCCGTGTTCCTCGGTATTCATGAACACGTAGCGGGCGGCATTCCAGATCTTGTTGCAGAAGTTGCGATAGCCCTCGATACGGCCCATGTCGAAGTTGATGTCGCGGCCGGTGGAAGCCAGCGAATAGAAAGTGTAACGCAGGGCATCGGTGCCGTAGGCAGGAATGCCCTCGGTGAATTCCTTGCGGGTTTTTTTCTCAATCTTCTGGGCATCCTGCGGACGCATCAGGCCGGTGGTGCGCTTTGCCACCAGGCTGTCGACATCGATACCATCAATCAGGTCGATGGGGTCCAGGACATTGCCCTTGGATTTCGACATTTTCTGGCCATCCCCGTCACGGATCAGGCCATGGATATAAACTTTCCGGAATGGAATCTCACCTCTGAACTTGAGCGTCATCATGATCATGCGCGCCACCCAGAAGAAGATGATGTCAAAGGCGGTGACCAGCACGTTGGTCGGGTGAAAGGCTTTCAGCTCAGGGGTATCATCCGGCCAACCGAGTGTTGAGAAGGTCCACAATGCCGAGGAAAACCAGGTATCCAGCACATCTTCATCCTGGCGCAGGACCAACCCGGCATCCAGGCTGTACTTTTCCCGAACATGATCTTCGCTCTTGCCGACATAGATATTGCCATCGTCGTCATACCAGGCGGGAATGCGATGCCCCCACCACAGCTGGCGGCTGATGCACCAGTCCTGCAGGTCGCGCATCCAGGCAAAGTAGGTGTTTTCCCAGTTCTTCGGGACAAATTCGATGTCACCGTTTTCCACGGCCTCGATGGCCGGTTTGGCCAGGGATTCCACGGCCACATACCACTGGTTGGTGAGATAGGGCTCGATCACCACGCCACTGCGATCCCCGCGCGGGACTTTCAGTTTGTGGTCCTCGATTTTTTCCAGCAGGCCGGCTGCTTCCATGTCGCTGACAATCTGCTTGCGCGCATCAAAGCGGTCCATGCCGCGGTAGGCTTCCGGGGCATTATCATTGATCGCGGCGTCCACGGTCATGATATTGATGACGGGCAGGTCATGGCGTTTGCCGACTTCGTAGTCATTGAAGTCGTGGGCCGGCGTGATTTTTACACAGCCGGTACCGAACTCCGGGTCCACGTAGTCATCGGCAATCACCGGGATCTCACGATCGCACAGGGGCAGTTGGACAGTCTTGCCGATCAGGTTGGCATAACGTTCATCGTCAGGACTGACCGCCAGGGCCGTATCGCCGAGCATGGTTTCCGGCCGCGTGGTAGCGATGGTGACATGGTCCTTGCCATCGGCGGTCTTTTCACCGTTGGCCAGGGGATAACGGAAATACCAGAAGTAACCATTTTCCTCTTCGGACACCACCTCCAGGTCGGATATGGCCGTGTGCAGTTTCGGATCCCAGTTCACCAGGCGGTTGCCGCGGTAGATAATGTCCTCGTCATACAGGCGAATAAAGACTTCCTCGACGGCTTTGGACAACCCTTCATCCATGGTGAAGCGTTCACGGGACCAGTCAATGGAGGAACCCAGGCGCCTGAGCTGGCGCGTGATATTGCCACCGGATTCTGCCTTCCACTCCCACACCTTGTCGATGAAGGCCTCACGACCCAGGTCGTGACGGGTCAGGTCCTGTGCCTGCAGTTGGCGTTCCACCACCATCTGGGTGGCAATACCGGCGTGATCGGTACCAACCTGCCACAGGGTGTTACAGCCTTTCATGCGATGGTAGCGAATCAGGGCATCCATGATGGCATTGTTGAAGCCATGCCCCATGTGCAGGCTGCCGGTAACGTTCGGCGGCGGTATCGCGATGCTGTAGGAAGGACCTTCACCACTGGGGGTAAAGTAGCCGTTGGCTTCCCATTGTTCGTACCAGGATTTTTCGATTTCAAAGGGCTGGTATGTTTTATCCATTACGGCTCTGTGTTGTCTGGAGTGGCTTGAAAAGCCGCGCATTATAGCGCTTGTGCCACTGATATCCCAATGACCGTTTGGCGCTTTTAACCGGTCAGAAGGGCTCTGCCGGGATATCCATGCCTGTCAATCCATTATCCAGGCCCAGTGCTTCGACGTTCATGCTGACACCGTAATAATTGGCCAGGGCCACCTGGTGGTCGAAATGGGCGCGCCAGCGCTTGAGTTCTGCCTCGGCAACCACCTGCTCTCGCTGGTTGAGCTGGAAAATATCACTCAGGCCGGCTTCAAAGCGCCGGGCCTCTGCCTCGGCCAGTTGCCTGGAAGCTGCCAGCTCCTGTTCGGCGATCTCTTCCAGTTCGCGGGTAGCGGCCAGGTTGACCAGCGCCACTTCGATATCGGTGCGAGCCTCGTTGATGTATTGCCGAATACGATGATTGATCCCGGAAATCCGGGAGCGGGCAGCATTGGCTTTGCCGCGAGCCGTGTTGGTGGCCAGTGGAATACTGAAGCTGATATCAGCCACATTTTCCGATCCCTGAACCGAGGCAGGGCCATTGCCAAAACCCCGGCTGTTGTAGAACCTGAGATCAACGCGGGGCTTGGCCAGGTTTTCAGAAAGCCTGACTTCCAGCTCTTCCTGCTGCCGGTCGAGCCGCGCCATGGCGATTTGCGGATCCAGTTCCGTGACTCGATCAACAATGGCATCTATTAAATCGAATAAATTAAAATTATTTTTAATTAATTCCCATCTTTTATTATCTCTTGCAACAAACGGATTGTCAGGACAATAATAAAAAATTTTTTTAGCTTTAGTTTTTAGAAAAATAATAGATTTATTACCTAACAAACTTTCATTATGTACATAAATTAAATCATAATTTTTTTTAATT
>Ga0181559_10000112_pt1 | contig 63976 bp, 65 predicted proteins | sample 011ome_21_FD_133752 | JGI IMG/M metagenome (GOLD analysis project Ga0181559, IMG submission 133752) | Coastal salt marsh microbial communities from the Groves Creek Marsh, Skidaway Island, Georgia - 011508AT metaG (megahit assembly) | ecosystem: Environmental > Aquatic > Marine > Intertidal... | reverse complement strand
GAGCCGGCGAGTCAAGTATTCTTCGGTTGTGGTGACGAGTTGCTGGGAGTAAACCTGTCCTTCACGCACCAGCAAGAACCGACTTAGGTCGTCTTCGGGCAATACCAAATCGCCCGACAAGCCTACCTCGCTTACCGTAAACTTCTCACCCTCAGTGATGTTAGCGGTAATATAGACCGCGTCTTTATTGGGGGACACGGCCACCTGCGTGGAATCTATATTGAACTGAAGGTAGCCTCGGTCCATGTAGTACGAGCTGAGAGTCTCTAAGTCTGAGGTTAGTTTCTCTTTGGCATATTTGTCGTCACTGGTAAAAAATGAAAACCAGCCTGTGGTCTTCAGCTCAAACAAGTCGCCAAGTTCTTCGTCATCGAAGATAGCGTTCCCCACAATATTGATGTGTTTAATAGTGGCGACCGTACCTTCATTGACATCAATCTCAATTGAAACGCGGTTGCGAGGCTCAGGGATAACCTCAGCATCAATTTCAGCATCGTAGCGTCCCTGCAGTACGTACTGACGTAATAACTCCAGCTGCATACCCTCGAGTGTTGAGCGCTGGAACACATTGCCCACTGCAAGGCCCGCACCTTTAAGACCATCGAGCAGCGCCTCCGTTTCAATGGCCTTGTTACCTTCGATGGTAATTTCAGAGATGCTGGGTCGCTCGACCACTGTGATCACCAACACATTGCCGTCTCGCCCGATTGTAATATCGTCAAAGTTGCCCGTTGAGAATAAATTTTTTGCCGCTGCGCGGGTGGCAAAGGTATCAACCCGGTCACCCACACCTACGGGAAGGGCTGCAAAAACAGATCCCGGAGAAATACGCTGCAACCCTTCCACACGGATATCTGCAACAGTGAAGGGCTCTGTCTGTGCCCATGTAGCTGACGCACCAATGGCAATGGCTAGCACTAGGACAACGGTACACAGAAGACCACAAGTTTTCATCGGTGATGACGAGACGATTTCAAATCGCATTATTAACTTTAAACTCCGGACGTTCAGACAACACTGTGGATGCCTTATTATTTAGGACCGCCAGTGACCTGTCTGAATGGATCAAATGTGTAGGGTGACTACGTCTCACAAGCGAACGACATCATTATACAGTGCAAATGCCATTAAACTCAGCACTAACACCATACCCATTTGGTATCCCAAGGCCTGTACCTTCTCGGGAACCGGCCGTCCCGTCAAGACTTCCATGCAGTAAAACAATAAGTGGCCGCCATCAAGGACGGGGATGGGTAGTAAATTAAGTGCCCCGAGCGAAATGCTCAGCAAACCCATCAAACCCAGCCAAGACACCCAACCTGACGCCACAGAGGATCCCGCAACTTGGGCGATGGTAATGGGTCCCGACAAGTTTTTAGGCGAGATCAAGCCTTGCAGCATTTTCCACATCGATTCAAAGGTAAACGCAACCAACTCACCGGTTCGGAGCAAAGACGCTCCGAGTGCCTCAACGGGGCCTCGATCAAAACTGCGCATTCGGTCCGCAGCGACTTCCGGTTGTCGAACCCCCAAACCCACCGTACCAATTACCTCGGCATTAGCCTGAGTTGCTTTTGGGGTGACTTGCAGCGTCAATGTCAACCCGTCGCGCAATACGACGGCGCTGATAGTACGACCGGGTCGAGCGCGCACGTAGTCGACCCAATCCATCCAAATGGCCATAGGTGTACCATCGGCGCTGAGCACTTGATCGCCACTTTTAAACCCAGCTAACTCCGCAGGGCTAGCCGGCGTAACGGTTTCAATAATAGGTAAAAGCTTGGGTAAATCGAGGGTAATACCCAACCCCGCAATCGGCGATGGGGCCTCCTCATCAGCCAGCCACCGGTCAATAGGGGCCTCAGATTCATAGACGACGTCAGACTGTGGATATTTTGCACTGAGGATTACAGTCCCCGTATCACCCAGTCGATCGAGCAGCCTAAGGTTGAGGGCGGCCACCGTTGGGGTTAGCTTGCCGTCGACAGCAACTATTTCCTGCCCTACTTCCAATCCCGCATAATCAGCAGGCGAGCTTGCGGCAACCGTACCTACAACGGGGATTAGGCCTGACTCGCCACGCAAAAAGAGCACCCAGAATACGACTATCGCCAACAGGAAATTGGCCAGTGGTCCAGCACTCACCACAGCGATCCGCGACCAAACTGATGCCCGATTAAATGCTTTATCGAGCTCCGCGTGATCAACCGGACCTTCGCGCTCATCGAGCATCCGCACGTAACCGCCTAGCGGAATCGCTGCCAGAGTGTACTCGGTGCCCTGCTTATCGACGTGCTTCCATAGCGGCTTCCCAAAGCCGATCGAAAAACGCAGCACTTTTATGCCACAACGTCTGGCAACCCAAAAATGGCCGTATTCGTGAAACGCCACAAGCAAACCTAGGGTGACGACAGCTGAAATAATGGTCTGAATAAGATCCATAGCGACTTAAAACAATACCTTTTCCAAGATCATAATGCGTTTATCAGCCTCATCTCAGTGCACGATACGGTCTATCGACTGACGTGCGGCTTCGCGGGCGCGACGATCAAGTTCTTCGACCTCAGCAAGCGACTCAGGTTCACGACAACTGATCGATTCAAGTGCTGAGGCGATGACCTTATCAATATCGGTGAAGCGAATCCTACCCACTAAAAATGCTTCAACAGCTAGCTCGTTAGCCGCATTGAGTACACACATACCCCCACCTTGGTTTATGGCCTCTTGAGCCAGTCTGAGGCAAGGAAAAGCACGGGTATCCGGCTTTTCAAAGTGCATCTGACCCAAGGAAATGAGATCGAGGGGCTCGACACCAGCATCTATGCGTTCCGGCCATGCTAAGCCATAAGCGATCGGCGTTCGCATATCCGGATTGCCCAACTGTGCCAAAACTGATCCGTCGCAATAGCGAATGAGCGAATGAATCACACTTTCAGGATGTACCACGACCTCGATCTCACAAGGGCGAGCATCAAACAACCAGCAGGCCTCGGCCAACTCAAGCCCTTTGTTCATCAGCGTGGCGGAATCGACCGATATTTTACGACCCATTGACCAATTGGGGTGCGCACAAGCCTCCTGCGCCGTCACGCTGTGAAGTTCTTCTCGACCACGCCCTCGAAAGGGACCGCCAGAAGCAGTGAGCAGTATTTTCTCTACCGTTCGCGTGTCTGGGCGGGCCAGGTTGTTTGCAGGCAAGCACTGAAACATTGCGTTGTGCTCACTGTCTATCGGAAGTAGTGTTGCACCCCCAGTTGCTACCGCAGACATGAACACCTTGCCGGCACTAACCAGTGCTTCCTTATTTGCAAGCAGCAAGCGTTTACCGGCTTGCGCAGCAGCCAACGCGGGCCTGAGTCCGGCGAAACCCACTATAGCCGCCATGACCACATCAACGCGGCTATCCTCTGCCAAGGCGACCATTGCTGACTCGCCGTGGAGTACTTGCGTATCTACATTGTCAGGCAGGTGAGAACGTAACGCAGCAGCAGCATTTTCATCGCCCATCACGGCATAAGCTGGATGGTACTGCTGGCAGAGGGTGGCCATAGCCTCCACGGATCGATTGGCGGTTAAAGCAAACACCTCATATCGCTCGGGATGGCGTCTGACAACATCGAGGGTACTGGCACCAATAGAGCCGGTTGCGCCTAAAATCACGAGCTTTTGGGTCATTAGTAATCCACCAGAATCAAGCCCAAGGCAAACACCGGTGCGGCACCACAAATGCTATCGATACGATCGAGCACACCGCCATGTCCGGGCAGTAGCCCACTAGAGTCCTTTACGCCACTGGTACGTTTGACAATACTGATGGTGAGATCTCCCAAGACTGATGCTCCAGCGAGCGCCAGCCCAAGCATCATGAGAGCAGACACTCGCAAGTGGGCGAGCGATGGCGGCAAACTCTGCCACACCACAATCGTGACCAGCATTACGACGAACACGCCACCCCACATGCCTTCCCAGGTTTTACCAGGACTGACAGCGGGAGCAAGTTTATGCCGTCCGAAACGCCGACCAAAGAAATACGCGCCGATATCTGCTGCCGCGACGCCAACGATGAGCAATACAACGAGCCATGCTCCACCGGGAAGCGTTTTCAAAAAAACCACTGACAGCCACGTTGCTGCAAGAATTAACAAACCCATCATGGCGCGCAGGACCGGTGCTTGCCAAATAACCTCACCTTGCGGGTAACTACGTATAAATAATACAGTCATCGACCAAAACAAGCAGGCAGCACCAAGCCAAGGTTGAATGAGTGAGCGAGAAGGCAAGCCGCCCAAGTCATACACCAGCCAAAAAGCCAATAGCAGGGGCGACAAGAGTAGCGCGTACAAGCAGCGCTGCCACTGAGCCGAGAAGCCAGCCATACCAGCCCATTCCCAGGCTCCAATCATCGCCACAGCGGCGAATGCAACAGCCATCCAGTGTGTTGGCAACATAGTGACCGTGAGCAAAAATAATGCTGCCAGTATCACACCTGTAATAACCCGCTGACGAAGCATTACCCTTGCCCTTCTATTTTACGCAATCCATAACGCCGCTCTCGTCGGCCGTATTCAGCAATCGCGTCATCGAGGGCTTGAGCGTCGAAGTCTGGCCATAACGTGGGCGAAAAACACAATTCAGTGTACGCAAATTGCCAAAGTAAAAAGTTTGAAATGCGCTGATCACCGCCAGTACGAATGCACAAATCCGGCTCGGGCAAATCGGCCAGCGACGTTGCAGCCTGCACCACTGAAGTGTCAATCGCTTCAGGGGCCAGCTCTCCTTGCTGAACCTGACGAGCGATCCGTTTAGTCGCTTCTGCAAGATCCCATCGACCGCCGTAATCAACAGCCAAAACCAAGGTAGCAGCAGTGTTGTTTTGCGTGGCGGTTTCTGTGCGGGTCATCAGCCGCTGCATGCGAGGACTAAAACGATCACGACGCCCAATGAATCGTAGACAAATGTTATCCCGTTGCAGTTTCTCAAGCTCACGCCGTAGATAGCGAGAGAACAGCGCCATCAGTGCGCGTACTTCTGCCTCTGGACGTCCCCAGTTTTCGCTGCTGAATGCAAACAATGTAAGCACTTCAATGCCGCGTTGGTTACACGCCTCCAAAGCGCGACGTACTGCCTCTACCCCCGCCCGATGGCCCGCCGGTGACGGCAAGCCTTCTCGGCGCGCCCAACGATTATTGCCATCCATTATTATGGCGATGTGCTTCGGTGTCGCGGGCGTATTGCCAGGATCTGATGTCAGTGCTTGGGGCATTGAGAGTTAAGAGTCCGAAAACTCAAATCTCCATCAAATCGGCTTCTTTTGCCGTCAGCGCTTGGTCGACTTTAACGATGTAGGCATCAGTAAGCTTCTGTACTGAGTCTTGTCCACGCCGGTCATCATCCTCTGAAATGTCTTTATCCTTGAGCAGCTCTTTGAGCATCCCGTTGGCGTCGCGACGCGCGTTGCGCACTGATACACGCGCTGCTTCGGCTTCCGCTCGGGCCTGTTTAATATAACCTTTGCGGGTCTCTTCGGTGAGCATGGGCATCGGAATGCGGATCACCTCACCCGCCGTTGCAGGATTGAGGCCTAAGTCAGACTTCATAATGGCTTTCTCGATGGCCGGGGTCATCGATTTGTCAAAGGCGACTACAGCCAGGGTTCGCGCATCTTCAATATTAACATTCGCCAATTGATTTAAGGGGGTCTCGGCACCATAGTATTCGCAACGGATACCATCGAGCAGGCTTGGATGTGCCCGTCCGGTGCGGATTTTATTGAAGTGGTGCCCTAGAGCTTCTAGGGATTTCTTCATACGCTCTTCGGCGTCGCTGAGGATATCGTCAATCATGATTTTCTCTCGTTAGTTATTCTAGAGCAATTTGGCGCCGCAAAAACACGGACGGACGTCGCTGATGGAGGCCTGTTATCGGATCAAAGTACCCTCAGGCCCACCGCGCACAATACTCAGTAGCGCGCCGCGCTGCGCCATGTCAAACACCCTGACGGGCATTTCATGGTCCCTGACCAGGCAAATAGCCGTGAGGTCCATAACCTCCAGCTTGTCGTCGAGCACCTGATCATAGGTTAGCTCGTCATATTTAACCGCCGAGCTGTCTTTCATGGGGTCGGCATTGTAGACACCATCAACTTTAGTCGCTTTTAAAACCAGATCTGCATTGATCTCGATGCCCCGCAAGCAAGCGGAGGAGTCGGTGGTGAAAAATGGATTACCCGTGCCAGCCGCAAAAATAACGACATCACCGTTACCCAGCGCGCGAATGGCTTTTCGACGATCGTAATGATCCACTACTCCACTCATGGGTATAGACGACATAATTTGTGTGGCAATATTGGAGCGCTCTAGGGCGTCACGCAGTGCTAGTGCATTCATTACTGTAGCCAGCATGCCCATATGATCACCGGTTACGCGATCCAAACCAGCGGCCTGTAGGGCCTTGCCGCGAAATAAATTGCCCCCGCCAACCACCAACCCTACTTGAACGCCAATCCCAACCAATTGACCAATTTCTAGCGCCAAGTGATCGAGTACCTTAGGGTCAATACCAAAGGCCTCATCGCCCGTCAGGGCCTCACCGCTGAGCTTGAGCAAAATGCGCTTATAGACCTTTTCGTTTGCCACGGAGGTTCTCCTTTTATTAAGGCCCGTATGGTACCGGAGAAGTACTGCCGAGTCAGGTCTGCCAGGGCCTAAAGCCGCGCAATTGCAAATAATCCGCAAATCTTCACACAGGCCAACTACCAAGTGTAAGGACAGTGAGACCTGATACGGCTTTCTGGTGCGACAATGAACATCGCTGTCACCCAAGATCAGAATTAACGTCGGGCTGCCTATCAAACAAATCTGCACCAGCAACAAAGCTGCGCAAAAAAATAGGGCCTTTGGGCCCTATTTATCAACGTGTTTGTATTCGCGATTCAAGCTTTTAGCTGCGCGGCTACCTCGTCTGCAAAATCAACCTTCTCGACCTCAATTCCCTCACCTACTTCAAAGCGGCTGAAAGAGACCACTTCTGCGCCAGCGGCTTTCACAAGTTTACCTACAGTCGTATCTGGATCCTTGACAAACGGCTGCTCAGTGAGGCTGTTCTCTGACAGATATTTACGAATCCGTCCATCGATCATTTTCTCGATAATTTCTGCAGGCTTTCCTGACTCTTGTGCCTGTGCTGTGAAAATCTCGCGTTCTTTAGCAATCAATTCCTCAGGCATATTTTCAGGCGCAACTACCGCTGGATTAACAGCAGCCACGTGCATTGCCACATCGCGAGCCAGATCCTGGTCACCGCCTTTGAGTTCGACAAGTACAGCTATACGATTATTGCCGTGCACGTAACCGCCCACAACACCAGCGTCGGCCGATACATTAGCCACGCGACGGACACCAATGTTCTCGCCGATTTTCTGAACAAGAGCTTGGCGAGCTTCCTCAACATCGTCGGCAGCGATTGATGCTACATCATCAGACCGTAGCGAGAACGCTTTATCAGTAACCTGCTTTACAAACGCTAGAAAGTTGTCGTCGCGCGCAACGAAGTCAGTTTCGCTATTAACTTCTACCACAACTCCATGACTACCATCTTCGGCAAGCTTGATCGCTACAACACCATCGGCTGCGGTGCGGCCGGCTTTTTTAGCAGCTTTCATACCGCTGGACTTGCGTAACTCCTCAATTGCTACCTCAATATCTCCGCCGGCAGCCGCGAGCGCTTTTTTGCACTCAAGCAAACCTAAACCAGTACGCTCACGCAGTTCTTTAACCTGTGATGCAGACATCTTTAATTGTCCTCATAGCATGAAGTCGACTTTGACGCCGGCTTCGTCAGTCATAAAAGGGGAAATGCCACTCGTGAGTGACGGGTTGTTGGATCAGCGCCGCGCTAAGCGCAGCGCCTCCATCAAGCTTCGGCTGACGCTTCCTCAGCGGATTCTTCAACTTCCACAAATTCGTCGGGTGTCACTGCGTTGCCTGACTTGCCTTCCAAGATGGCGTCAGCAACCGCCTTCACATAAAGCTTGATTGCGCGAATGGCGTCGTCGTTGCCAGGAATAACATAGTCAACACCATCGGGGTCGCTGTTGGTATCAACAATGCCAATCACTGGTATACCCAACTTGTTGGCTTCGGTGATGGCAATCCGCTCATGATCTACATCGATCACGAAAAGCGCATCGGGTAGCCCACCCATGTTGGCGATACCACCCACCGAACGCTCAAGCTTCTCTTTTGCCCGCGTACGCATAAGGGCTTCTTTCTTGGTAAGTTTGGCAAAAGTGCCGTCTTTTTCCTGCTCTTCCAACTCTCGTAAACGCTTGATTGACGCGCGTACGGTCTTGTAGTTGGTCAGCATACCACCCAGCCATCGATGGCTGACGTAGGGCATGCCGCAACGCTCAGCATTCTCTTGAATAATCTTGCCCGCCGCGCGCTTGGTACCCACGAAGAGGATTTGATTCTTGTTTGATGCCAGACGCTCAATGTAGGCCAGTGCTTCATTGAGGGCAGGTACAGTGTGCTCGAGGTTGACGATATGAATCTTGTTACGGGCGCCAAAGATATATTGGTCCATCTTTGGGTTCCAAAAGCGTGTTTGGTGCCCGAAATGTGCGCCTGCTTGAAGCAGTTCACGCATGCTTACTTGTGCCATTTTAATGTCCTTTCGTTTGGGTTTTGGCCTCCGCACACCCTGCCAAACCAACTGGTTTCCCAGCACCCGGTCTGCAGTTAAGAGCGTGCGTGTGTCGTTTTTAAGGCGGTTACAAGTACCGCTTTGTCGCCGACTTGCGGCGGCGAGGCGCGCGTTATACCACACCGACGACCAGAACCCAAGTACCAAAGACATAGACGATCGGTTCCGTTACACTTACGCCCCCGAATGTCACCCCAGGTTGTCCTCGATGTCTGTCATCCCCAAAACCCCTGAAGAGCTAACTGGCATGCGCACAGCAGGTCGGCTTGCAGCAGAAGTTCTTGAGATGATTGCTCCTCAGGTTGAAGTGGGAATATCCACGGGCGAGTTAGATCGAATTTGTCATGACTACATCGTCAATGTGCAGAAGGCTATTCCGGCTCCGCTGAATTACCACGGATTTCCAAAATCCATTTGCACATCGGTCAACGACGTTATCTGCCACGGCATTCCCTCTGACAGCAAAAAACTCAAGAACGGCGATATTATCAATATTGATGTCACCGTAATTAAGGATGGTTGGCACGGAGACACCAGCATAATGGTGGGCGTAGGTGACGTGGCGCCCCACGCTGAGCGATTAATGAAGATCACCCAAGAATGCCTTTACAAGGCCCTGGCCATAGTAAGGCCAGGTACAACATTGGGCGATATAGGCTTCGTAATCCAAAGCTACGCTGAGGAAAACTACTATTCGGTGGTGCGTGAATATTGCGGCCATGGAATAGGAAAAATCTTCCATGAAGATCCACAAGTGCTCCATTACGGTAAACCCAATACTGGGCTGGTATTGCGAGAGGGTATGACGTTCACTATTGAACCGATGATCAATGCTGGGAAACGTCATACCAAGCTAAATACCCGAGATGGCTGGACCGTAACCACGCGCGACGGCCGACTCTCCGCCCAGTGGGAGCACACCATCGCGGTTACAGCGGATGGATGTGAAGTTTTCACCCGGCGCAGCGACGAACAGCTACCCTGCTAACAAGCCCCTGGAACACACCGCAATGGCCAGCGACAACGTTTCTCAAACGCCTTTTACATTGCGCGCTGAATTAGTCATCGATGACAAGTCGGCTGTCTCGTGCTGTCGCGATTACTTAAAAGCTGTAAACGATGAGCTGTACAGCGCTTTTCATCCCGCTCTCCCGGTGGCACCGCTGCTACACGCCCGCTCTAAGGCAGTAGACAAAGTCCTTGTTACATTATGGCATCGACTTATTGGCGAACCCGAAGATGTGCTGCTTGCCGCTGTTGGGGGCTACGGCCGTGGCGAATTATTTCCTCACTCCGACATAGATTTATTGTTTCTTCTGGGGGAACACGTCGATGCTTCTGTCGAGGTAGCGATAGCCGAGATGCTGCGCGCGCTTTGGGATCTCGGGCTCAAAATTGGGCAAAGTGTTCGCCGACTCGGGGAATGCGCCGAGCTTGCAGCTACCGACCTCACGATTTTCACCGCTATGCTAGAGGCGCGGCCCATAGTGGGCAAAGCGACCTTGATGGACGATCTACAAGTGGCTCTCGGCCCGCAGAACATGTGGGACAGTAAGGCATTTTTTTCCGCCAAGCTCGAGGAAACACTTCAGCGACACGCCAAGTTCGATAACACTACGTACAGGCTTGAACCGAATGTCAAAAATGGCCACGGTGGCCTTCGCGATATACAAGTCATTGGATGGATGGCACTGCGCCACTACGGCGTACCTCTGGGAGAGTTGGGCAACCAGGCTTTTCTCACGGACGACGAAATGCGCATGCTGCATGCGGGGCAGAATTTCATCAGCCAAGTCCGGTTTGCACTCCACAAAAACGCAGGTCGTGAGGAAGACCGGCTTTTATTCGATCACCAGCGAAAGCTGGCCGAGATTTGGGAAATGGTTGACGGCGAGAAGCTCGCTGTCGAGCAATTTATGCAGGTTTACTACCGATGGTCTCGTGCGCTCGCACAGCTCAGCGAACTGCTGCTAGAATTTTTCGATCAAGCCATACTGCATGCTGAAGATCTTGAACAAGCCGAACCCATTAACGATCATTTCGAACTGCAGAGCGGCTTACTCCGCGCTCGGTCATCCGATGCCTTTATTGCGCAGCCCGCCAACTTGCTGCGCATCTTTGTCATCATTGCCAATGACAAGCGAATTGAGGGTATAGCACCCGAAACGTTACGGTTGTTGCGATCGGCTAACCACCTCATTGACAGTGACTTTCGCGCAAGCGCGGAAAATCAACAGTTGTTCATGGAGCTCATGCAGTCGCCTTTTGGTGTCACTAAGCAGCTACGACGGATGTCCGCGCACGGCATACTCGGACGATACTTACCAGAATTTGGTGCCATCATGGGCCAGATGCAATTTGACCTCTTTCATGCCTTCACTGTAGACGCCCACACGCTCGAGGTAGTCGCCAATACCCGTCGGTTTATGCGCGCCGACTATACCGATAAATTTCCAGTCTCTACGCGTATCGCACAGCGCTTACGTAAACCCTCGCTACTGTACATAGCGGCGCTGTATCACGACATTGGTAAAGGACGTGGTGGTGACCACTCTGAGCTAGGCGCCATCGATGCCCAGGGGTTTTGTCAACGTCATGGTCTAGATGCACGTGACACCGCGTTAATTGTTTGGCTAGTTAACAATCACCTCGTGATGAGTTCAGTCAGCCAACGAAAGGATATTTCTGACCCAGATGAAATTCTTAAATTTGCGTCTCATGTTGCTACCGAAGAGCGACTTGACTACCTGTACACCTTAACCGTTGCTGATATCCACGGCACCAATCCAGAACTCTGGAATGCTTGGCGCAGTTCACTTTTGCGCCAACTTTATACCGAGACACGCCGAGCTCTTCGGCGAGGTTTGGAAAACCCATTAGCACGTAACGATGTCGTGGAAGCGACGCGTAAAGCAGCTGCGGACTTACTGGAATATCGGGGTTTTCTGACTGAAGAGCTTGATGAGATTTGGGCCAGCCGTGGCGCTGACTACTTTTTGCGGGAGCGCCCTGAAGACATAGCATGGCATACCGAAGCTATAGCCGATCACAATAACGTTAATCGCCCCTTGGTATTGGTTCGACAGTCGACGGACTCACCTATTGCGAACGCAACACAAATTTTTGTTCACGCTCCCGATACGCCCGACCTTTTTGCCCGCATGTGTGCCGAACTAGAAATACTCGACCTGAGCATTAACGACGCACGCATATACTCGGGAACGGACGGGGCAACGTTGGACACTTTTTTTGTGCTTCAGGCTGACGGCAATCCCATTCCCGGCGACGACAACACCCTCGAGGGCATTCGACGTGTACTTCAACAGGCGCTAGAACATGGTAAACGACGCTCCGTAAGTCGACGGACATCGCGACAGATGAAGTCTTTCCTCATGCCTACTGAGACGGATATTCAACAGGACAATGACCGCCAGTGGACTGTTTTGGAAGTTGCCACGCCGGATCGCCCCGGCTTGCTTGCGCGCATTGGCGAGATATTTATTGACTATGCCGTCGCCATTCAAGCCGCGAAAATACAGACCTTGGGTGAGCGTGTGGAAGATGTTTTTTTCCTAACTGAACGCGGTGGTGGGCAGATTAAAGATGCTGAACGACTCACCAATTTGCAACGCGCCATCGAAGCGGCATTGGATGAGGGTCTGAGGGAGAGCGCATGAACCCAGGCCTGAATAACCTGCAACCCTACCCTTTTGAACGCCTGCGAATGTTGTTCGAGAGCGTGCCACGCAGCACCGATCTACCGATCGCCCTGACGATTGGCGAACCACAACACGCGCCACCCCCCTCAGTTTTGACGGCGCTTAGCGACGCTTTACACACTATCAATAAATATCCGGCAACCAGTGGATCAGTGCTCCTTCGTCAAACCATTGCTGACTGGCTAATCAGCCGATTCTCATTACAGGGAATCGATGCTGATCATCAAATACTGCCCGTCAATGGTACCCGCGAGGCGTTGTTTGCCATTGCACAGGCACTCGTCACGCCCGGAGCACCCAGCCGCGTCATTTGCCCGAACCCGTTCTACCAGATATACGAAGGCGCCGCATTACTAGCAGGCACCACCCCGCTCTTTGTTCCAGCCACAAAAGAGAGCAACTTTTTACCCGACTTTAGCGTGTTGAAACCTGACGACTGGGAGCAATGTGAGCTACTTTATCTCTGCACGCCCGGTAACCCATCGGGTGCGGTAATGCCCATTGCCGATCTGCAGGCACTTATCGCTCTCGCTCAGCAATACAATTTTGTCATCGCTAGCGATGAGTGTTACAGCGAAATTTATCCAGATAATGCACAACCACCAACCGGGTTGCTGCAGGCAGCGGCGACTATGGGCAATCACGACTTCGAGCGTTGCTTGGTGTTTCATAGTTTATCCAAACGCTCCAATTTACCGGGGTTGCGCTCTGGATTTGTCGCGGGTGACGCCAATCTCGTGAACACATTTTTACGTTATAGAACCTATCATGGCTGTGCCATGCCGCCACATCACCAACAGGCAAGTATTGCCGCGTGGGGTGATGAGACGCATGTAATAGAAAATCGCGCAAGCTACACGCAAAAATTTAATGCGGTTGTACCCATACTTACGCCGCACCTAGACATCACAATGCCTGAGGCGGGGTTTTACCTCTGGCCTCACACGCCTTACAGCGACGAACAATTTGCCATCGACCTACTTACGCAATGCAATGTCGCTGTATTACCGGGCCGTTATTTAGGTCGTGAGGTTAATAACCTTAACCCAGGTGCAAACCATATTCGGATGGCATTGGTGGCTGAACTCGAACACTGTGTTGCAGCTGCAGAGCGCATTGCAACCGCAATGAGTCGTGGTTAGTGATGACAAAGACTGCAAACTCAAGCAACTTAAGTAAACCTGAGCGTGTCGCCTACATTGATGCGCGTCTAGCCGAGCTCTACCCGTCGCCACCGGTACCCCTAGACCATCGCGACCCCTTTAGCCTTCTTATCGCTGTTTTACTCAGCGCCCAGTGCACCGATGAACGCGTAAATCAGGTGACGCCGGCATTATTTGCAGCCGCCGACAACCCACAGGACATGGCACAATTGAGCGTTGAAGCGATCCGGACAATTATCCGTCCATGCGGTCTATCTCCTCAGAAATCGAAAGCCATCAAGCGTCTTAGCGAAATCTTAATTGAAGAGCATGCAGGTGTTGTGCCGCAGAGTTTTGATGCGCTTGAGCGACTACCTGGTGTGGGCCACAAAACCGCGAGTGTCGTGATGGCCCAAGCTTTTGGCGTACCTAGTTTCCCGGTCGACACCCACATTCACCGACTGGCACAACGATGGGGACTGACGCGTGGACGAAACGTTGCGGAAACCGAGCGAGATCTAAAGAAACTCTTCAAACGCGAGCGTTGGAATGATCTACACCTACAAATTATTTTCTACGGCCGCGAATTTTGCACGGCAAGGGGCTGCGATGGCCGCGTCTGTGAAATTTGCACAACATGCTACCCCTCACGAGTGCATCCAAAGAAGGTCCATAAACCGTGATAAGAGTCCACTCGTCTGTCGCCCGTCTGTCGTTTTGATAGCGTCACCATCTCAAGGAGTAACGTATGCAACCAGTCATTTACGGCATCCCTAACTGCGACAGTGTTAAGAAAGCACGCCAATGGCTTACTAACCATGCAATTGCATACTCATTTGTTGATCTGCGCCAGACACCCCCTTCAAGAGAAAGACTGGGGCTCTGGATAGACTGTGTTGGCGCGAAGTTACTGATTAACAAACGCAGCACAACATGGAAAAATATGCCGTACGAGGAGCAGCAAGAGACCGAGTGCGGCGATACATTAGCTGTGCTGCTAAAGCACCCCACCCTAATCAAACGTCCCGTGCTGGAGCACGTCGGCGATATTGTTGTTGGCTTTAACGCCGACAAATACGCTCAACGTTTCAACCTCTAATAGGAGATCATCATGAGTTCAGTACACGGCTTCGGCCTCGGCATTGCAGGCAAAAGCGCCACCGGGGATACCCTTGATGTCTTCTATCCTGCACCCCTAAGCAATTTGAGTGGCGACATGGCAGACGTCGTTCGCAACGTTAGCGGCGAACTCGACGCCAGTGGACTCAATGAATTGGAGTCAGCATTCAAGGCTATTGGCGCTGACACACAGGCCGGGCTAGCCAGACAGTTGAAAGAAAGCCAGAAACCAGTTCTTGCCTGCACACTGGTTGAAAACGGCGCTCCGCAAAACGTTGCCGACGCCTATCTCAAGCTGCACATGCTCTCACACCGCCTTGTGCGTCCACATGGAACAACCCTCGACGGTATCTTTGCGCTATTACCCAATGTCGCTTGGACCGATGAGGGAGCTATCGCACTGGATGAACTTGCTACGCGCCAACTCAATGCCCGTCTGCGTGGTGCAGTACTGGAAGTTTCTAGTGTTGATAAGTTCCCCAAAATGACCAACTACGTGGTACCTACGGGAGTACGTATTGCCCACACTGCGAGGATACGCCTGGGCGCCTACCTTGGAGAGGGCACAACGGTCATGCACGAAGGCTTCATTAACTTCAATGCGGGAACTGAGGGACCAGGAATGGTAGAAGGCCGCATTTCAGCCGGCGTATGGGTGGGCGCCGGATCAGATCTGGGCGGTGGGTGCTCCACCATGGGCACGTTGTCAGGTGGCGGCAACATTATTATCTCTGTCGGCAAAGAGTGTTTAATCGGCGCCAATGCAGGCGTGGGTATACCCTTGGGCGACCGCTGCACGGTTGAGGCTGGTTTATTCATCACCGCTGGTACCAAGGTGACAGTTCTCGATGGCGCGCGCAAACCAGTAGAAACGGTATCGGCACGTGACCTAGCAGATCGATCGGATCTCCTCTTTAGACGCAACAGCACCAGTGGGGTGGTCGAATGCCTCACCAACCGATCAGCCATTGAACTCAATGAGACACTACATGCCAACAACTGACTACTCCAAAGCGGCTATTGCACTGACCGAGGACTTGATTCGATGCGCATCGGTAACGCCAGAAGACGCCGGCTGCCAGACAGTGATGATGGATCGATTGCGTGCACTTGGTTTTCGTTGTGAGCCCATGCGGTTTGGCAATGTCGATAATTTTTGGGCTGTCCTCGGCGACGAAGGGCCGACATTAGTTTTTGCCGGTCATACCGATGTGGTTCCACCCGGGCCAGAGAACCGCTGGCAAAGCCCGCCCTTTCAGCCTGTGGTACGAGATGGCAAATTATATGGCCGCGGCGCTGCCGATATGAAGGCGAGCCTAGCCGCGATGGTGGTAGCCGCGGAGGCACTGCTTGCCGAGCCCCCCCCACTCAAGGGCCGGCTCGCGTTTCTCATCACCTCTGACGAGGAAGGACCCGCAGTTCACGGTACAGTGAAGGTTATGGAAACCCTCTCAGAGCGCGGTGAGGCCATTGATTGGTGCGTTGTTGGCGAGCCATCCAGTAGCGAGAGTCTGGGCGACGTGATCAAAAATGGCCGTCGTGGATCATTAGGGGCCGTTGTTACCGTACGAGGTAAGCAGGGGCATATTGCTTATCCCCATTTAGCCGACAACCCTATACACCGAGCGTTTGTGGGGTTTGATGCCCTGGCGCGGGAGCATTGGGATGAGGGCAACGCCTTTTTCAACCCCACCTCAATGCAATTCTCCAACATCAATGCAGGAACAGGGGCCACCAACGTCATACCGGGCGATCTTGTTGCACAATTTAATATTCGGTTTTGTACCGAGGTCACTGATATCCAGTTACGCCACCGCTGCGAGGAAATCCTGACCCAACACGGCCTAGACTTTGATATTGAGTGGACATTGAGTGGCCAACCTTTTCTCACCGAGCCCGGAGCGCTCGTTGAAGCCGCGCAAACCGCTATCAAAGAGGTAACCGGTCACACAGCAATGCTATCAACCGGTGGCGGTACATCCGACGGCAGGTTTATCGCCCAAACGGGCTGCCAAATTCTAGAACTAGGCCCAATTAATGCCTCAATCCATCAAATCGACGAGCATGTGTTAGTTGATGATATTGGGCGACTCACCAAAATCTATCACGGCATCATGCGTCGACTGCTGGTTGCACAATAACGCTTAATGACACCCCAAGGGCTCGGGCTCGACTTTGCGACGCGTTCACCCAGGCGTTGAGGTAAGCCACGCAGGCTTGAGCCTCTGGATCAATAGCGTCTTCGTTTGAAGTGATGTCTGGCTGCACTATCACAATCTGTGCATCAAACTGCTGTGCCATGAGGGCGATAGCCGCGCTGGTGACCTCTGTCACTCCGACAGTCCAGCTAGCCAAAAACGCTGAGTTGGGTACAAATTGAGTGTTGGTTGGTGGGGTGCTACCCATACCCTCTGGCGCTGGCAACCAGATAACAAGCTGCTTGGGTTCGCGCTGTCGCAGACTATCCAGTATGCGGCCCCGCCCTTCTAATGTTCCAAGGTTGGCTCTTAGGTATTCACAGGCGATCGGCTCATCATCATCAACCGCTGATACTAGACCCGCAAGTATTGGGTTATCTCTTGCTGCGGTGTTTCCCTGATCACTGGTCAGGGACGCGTTAGAGGACCCTGCGAGGTTGCGCGCCTCGGAAAGCCAAACCAACTGCTTAGGCAATGGTAGATGTGTCGCTTTGAATAGAGAGACAAGCCCATTGGGTAGCGGGCTTCCAATCCACATTTGTATCGTCACTCTAGGTCACCCAGCACATGAACATCAAAGCGCACTGCCTTCCCCTTTAGCTGGTAAGCGGGCTTAAGGCCACTCAGAACCGGTGCTTTCAATGGGCGTTTTATCACCACACGTGGCGTTTGCTGAGACAGTGCCCACGTGAGTAATGCTTCTGCCTCAGATTCATCCTCGGGGGTATGGCCATGTAACACTTGTAATAGCGCCAGATCTTTCTTCACAGCTGCTTGGCTGCGTCGCTCGGGAAACATAGGGTCAAGGTAAACCACCATCCCGGGCACAATAAGCTGATCGCGGGCATCACCGTTAACGACCGATATGCGATTCGAGGCTTCCCGCACATGATCTATACCGCTTATGGCACCCAGCTCGACTGCCTGCTGAAGCAACCAAGCCAAAACAGGGGATCGCTCACACAATGTTACCTGACAACCACTATCGGCGAGCACAAATCCATCGCGTCCCAGACCCGCCGTCGCATCGAATACCGAGGGGTACCGCCCCTGCTTAACGCCAACTGCACGGCCTAACAGCTCATTTTGCCCACCCTTGCGTCGGTGCTCCATAGCTGGCGCCGCAAAGTCAATCGCCACCGGGCCCGGTGGGTTGGGCCCAATACGCTGTAGCGATGCCCGCTCAACATCAATCACCAACGCTAATTGAGCGGAGGATTGACGCCAGTCGTTGGTGCTGGGCAATCCCAAAACTGCGGCAACATCTCGAGCGCGCTGCGACGCCGCGCCGCTGGCGGCGCAAACCACAATATCGGGTGACAAAGCATGCATCATTGGGTGTTCGTGGGTATACCCACACTGAGCTCTTGGGTTCCCACGAGCACCGAAAATACTACATTAAACGCCTGTTGCTTGAGACCGTGCTTGTCTGTTATCTCAATTGCCACACACTGCTCTCCACCACAACTTGCGCGTTCTAACGACCAGTTACTTAACGGTTTTCCGCTTATCGGCAATTTGTTCAACTCACCCAACTCTGCGACAGCGCGACGCAAAAACGCGTTAGCGTCATGCAGCCCCTCTTCCTCGGGTAGTGGCACGTGAAAATCGCCTACCAACACCTGACCGGCTTCGGCATTTTCCAGCAGCCTGGCTAGCTTTATCGTGACATCACCAACGATGTAGCTGAACACCGTTGGATTAACTCCCTCTGCTTGAAACAGTTCGTAGTGGCTACCGATGTGAAAAGCAGCACGTATAACCGGCACTGTATGACCCGAGGCTTCACGTCGTGCGGCAGCGTTATCGACCAAAACCAAAAACAAGAACACCAGCAGGTCTAAGTCGGGGTAAGAACCAACATCTCGATTCCAAACATAGTAACCATCGCCCGTAGTCGTGCGCGCAAAGTTTACCTCCACGCCCTCACGTTGAAGCTTATTGAAGGCCGAATTCATTGAATAGGAGAGACTATTCAACTGGCTCGCTTGCTCGAAAGGAGAGTAGAGCGAGAACTCAGCAATATCAAACAACAAGACTGCGCGCGACTCAACGTAACCAATGCCATAGCGTGCAACAATGGAATCAGCTGCCTGCAGTAATGCTTCATCCGCCCCAAATGGATCATCGAGCTTAATAAAGGCGGTAGATACCTGAAGACGCTTCGCAATAGAAAAAATATCCTCATGAGATTTTAATCGAGAACCGCTGATCACCTCTCGGATAAATATTTCGTTGCTGCTATTTCCATCCTGCGCAGTAAAATTCCCTAAAAAATAATGTGGTACCGTGAGCGTTAATAAGCCTCGTGGATCAGGCGCCCAGCACAGCACCATATTTTGACCCAAACGCCAATGCTTGCGCAGGGCTTGCTCAAGCTGCAGCAATTGGCGCTTGGCCTCACTCGTCAGCTCCGCCAGCACTGGCTGATTATCTGTTGAGTAATCCATGATCGAGTATTCCTAAACCCATTCAATTAGGTGAATGTTTCCATGCGCTTCGTTTAAGGCGAGCAGCGCCGAGCGAATGATCGCAAGAATCAGCTGAAAGCACGTTGCAATTAAAGGAGAATGCCTCTCATGCCTGATGGTGGCATTATACGCCGACTAGTCTAGGGAGTCCCCATGCACCGACGTCCGAAAATATTCTCTACCGGCCTGCTGCTAACAGTCTGGCTACTCGCTAGCTGTGGACAGTACGATATCAAAGTCAATGACAAGCTGGTTTACACACCAGCAAAACTGATTCAGGTCCAAGGTATTAGCGATCCAGCCTTAGCGAACTGTCTCGAGCAAGCTATTGCCGATAAACTCATCACATCCACTGCCCAGCTGAAGGAACTTAATTGTTCCAATGCGGGCATTGAGACGCTAGATGGGCTAGCCTCGTACTATGGCCTTGAGCAACTGAAGCTATCAAGCAACCAAATACGAAATCTTGTTGAGCTAGAAAAGCTCACCCGTTTGGTAAATCTCTGGCTCGATGACAACGCTGTTATCGATATCGTTCCACTGAGTCGGCTACCACAGTTAGCGCTGCTTGACGTTTCAGAAAACTCTAGGATGCAATGCCCTAGCCCAGGTCTATTTGCATCATCTGTTTCGGTCTTAATTGATAGCCGCTGTAAAAATCCATGAGCTACTGGTTTTACAGGCTTCTCTCCGCGCTCCCTTTGCGCGTGCTATACGGTATAGCTTCATGTGCGGCATGCTTTCTTCAGCGCATCATAGGCTACAGACGCACCGTAGTCGCAGATAACATTACGCGTGCATTCCCCGAGCTAGATGCGCCACAACGACAACAAATGCTCAGTGATTTTTATCGCCATTTTGCAGACACCACGCTGGAAATTGTTGCGGGCTACTCCATGCCAATGACAGAGCTACGTGCGCGCATGATGATTATGAATCCAGAGGTAATAGACCAAGCCAGTAAAGGTTATCAGCAATCAGTCATCGTCATGACGTTGCACCAGGGTAATTGGGAGTGGATGCTCTATGCCGCAAACGATTGCTATCCGATGGACAGTGCTGCCGTGTACAAGCGCCTGCATGACAACGGCGCCGACCGATTCAGCCTCGAATCGCGCAGTAGATTCGGTACCGAGCCTATTGAAATGCGCGATGCGGGGCGTAATGTCATCAAACACCGTCGACGCGCTCGGCTCATTTTCATGGTCGCTGATCAATCGCCCGGTAGACGCGAGCGAGTTCACTGGACCCAATTTCTTAACCAACCGACGGCTTTTTTTTCCGGGGCAGCTGCGCTAGCTCGAGCGACTGGATTCCCGGTAGTTTTTGCGGCAGGACGCCGCCGATCGCGAGGGCATTACCAGATCGATCTGACACTGATAACTGATGATCCTAAGGGCATGGAAGAAAGCGACATCATTGAGCGTTATGCACGCCTTACCGAGCGAGCCATTAGGCAGTCACCAGCCGAATGGCTCTGGAGCAACCGACGGTGGAAACACAACATTCACGATATGGCTGATCCCGTCACCCGAGGACCATCTGACAAATAAAGCCAGTCGAAACCCTGTTGCTGACAAGCCATGAACACCTCAGCGTTGTGACTGTTTGCGACATCCATTAAGGCCGCCCAAGCATGCTCTGGACTATTGTTCTGCTCACTAAGATGACCAACCGCCAATAATTTGAGTTGACTGTTATCCAAAGCGCTCAAGAACTCAGCCGCCTGACGGTTATTAAGATGGCCGTATTCACCGGCCACGCGTCGCTTCAAAGCTTCGGGATAACTACCATCACGCAGCATTCCTAAATCATGATTGAATTCCAATAACAACGCAGCGCAGCCACTATACGCCGCGATGATATGGGGTGTTATTGACCCCAGATCAGTTAGAATTCCCAAGCAAAAACCACCTGCTGACAATCGAAACTGCGTGGGCTCACGAGCATCGTGGGGTACCGGGATCGACTGCACCGCGATGTCGCCAACAATAAAGGCGTCTCCCGCATTGATCCGAATCTGTTGGTGCAATCCATCAAATCGGCCTGAGGCAGCAGTACCATGAGAAAGATACACGGGTAGCTTATAGTGGCGAGATAGCAATGCAACGCCACTAGCATGATCACCATGCTCATGAGTTACCAAGATTGCATCGAGCTGCTCAGGATTCACACCAAGCCGAGCAAGCCGCTGTTCTGTCTCACGCCGGTTGAAACCACAGTCGATCAAGACCGTGGTGTTGCCTGCCGCAACAAGCGTGCCATTACCCTTGCTGCCACTCCCGAGGGAGGCAAATCGCATCAGCTAACATTACCTTTGATAACGGTCAGCAACGCTTGTTGATCTCGCCGCGGAATTGCCGAGCCCTCGGGACCCATGAGGGTAATGACAACTTCCTTATCACTTTGCGTAGCCAATTTCACTTGATAGCGCTGTCCCGCCAAGGGGTGCGCTTCCTCGCCACCCCACAACCAGTCAAACCAGCCCTCTTCACCCTTTGATTGAGGGCCGACGAAAGTGACATAAAACAGCCCAGCGCTACGATCACGGTCATCGATCGTAAAGCCCGAATCAGGTAGCCCTTTTGCAACACTCGCCCAAGCGCGAGCAAAACCCAAGCGTAACCGGAGTCGAGTGTAATCTTGGGTGTCTTCTAAGGTAATACGGCCTGAATCGCCCATAGCGCGATCTGCCATCATGGATACAGGAGCTGAATCAGCACTGTTGGCTATAAACTGGGCCACATTGCGCAACATATTTTTCTCTAATTCAATATCACTAGAGACTGCTGGCCAAGTTTCATCAGTCACGGCCTTGTCTTGTTGGAGGACATGGAGCTCTGCTGTGTTACGTTGCACTCCCGCCTCTACTCGGAAGCGGAAACGCGCAGGCAAAGCCCGATCTTTTAACGTGACAAATTGTGTATCAATAAACCCCGCCTGAGCATCTGAAGCTGCAACACCAATACCTGATGCGGTGAGAAATCCTCGCACTTGCGGCCAGAGCTGACCAGGTGCCACCGCCACCAATGCCCAACTCTCATCACCTAGGCTTTGAATCCGAACAGCGTCGTACTCCGCACCGGCTGTCAATGGGGCGGGCCTTGGCACCTCAAATTCACCTGCCAACGCACCCGCGTTATTCACCTCAGGAATGGGATAAATGGGTTCGCTCTTCGCACCTTCTAAACGCGAAGGCACGGTGATCTTTGCCAGCTCGGGTGCACCTTTATACTGTTCAGAATTATCAGGAAAAAGACCATCTTCGCCAAAGAGAAAGCTGCAACCGGCGAGTAACACCAGTGGCATTGTGACTGCCAGATTTTTCAAAAACATCATAATTCGGCCTGTTTTATAGCGTGGCGAATTGCCGCGTGGTGGTTTTCCGACAAGGGAGTTAATGGCAATCGTATACCCGCCTGTATCATAGCGTGCTCAGCCATGGCCCACTTAATGGGTATAGGATTAGGCTCAAGAAACAATGCTCTATTCAAGTGACTCAGGCGTTGGTTGACACGATCAGCCTGCTCAAAACTCCCCGCCAAAGCGAGTCGGCAGAGTTCGGCCATTTGCGCCGGGGCAATATTGGCCGTAACCGAGATATTACCTTTCGCGCCACGGCGCATCAGTTCAAGTGCGGTGGCGTCATCACCCGAGTAAACGGCAAAAGTTTCAGGTAGCCGACTGATTAGATCGGCACCTCGCTCCACATCGCCCGTAGCGTCTTTCAGAGCGACAATGTTACTGACCTCACTAAGTCGAATGACCGTCTCATTGCTCATATCCACCGCAGTCCGACCGGGCACGTTATAAAGAATGATGGGCAAATTGACTGCTTCCGCAACTTTACAGAAATGTTGGTAGAGCCCTTCTTGGGTCGGACGATTATAATAAGGCGTCACCAACAGCGACGCATCGGCACCCGTTTCGGCGGCTGAGACTGTCAGCTCAATGGCCTCATGGGTTGAGTTAGAACCAGTGCCCGCCACGATAGGGATGCGTCCATTTGCTTTTTCAACAGCAAACGTAATCACCTCACAGTGCTCGGGTACAGTGAGCGTAGCACTCTCACCCGTTGTACCCACGACTCCAATAGCGTCGGTACCAGCGGCTATGTGGTTCTCAATGAGTTGCTCAAGCGCTTGCCAGTCAACGCTGCCATCCATTTTCATGGGAGTTACCAGTGCGACAATGCTTCCGGTTATCATAAAGAGGTACTCCAACGGATCCTGACTGAGGATGGTTTATTGTGGCGCAATTATCCACGACACAGACGAAGAAACAACCGACAATACCGCTGAGTGTCATCATCGCCGCGGTTCTCGCGATGCTCGTGCAACCGCTTTGCTCCGGGCGTGCCGCCGCTCAACTTAGTGGCTGGCAACAATCCAGCGAGGTCGAGTTGCGTATTGAACCATTGTCGGCCATTGATCAGCAATTCATGCGTGAACAGCGCGGACGCGTAGAAGCGCTGGCAAATCGACTAGGAAGACGGGTCTCGGGTCAGGTAGAGCGCGATCTAAACACCCTTCAGGCCATTCTCGACCGGGGACTCATAGGCCAAGACGATCGACTGAGTTTACAGGCCTTGGGTGTCATTTTTGGTGACTTACTGGCCGACGAGCTAGATATGCGATGGGTGATCTATCGAGATAGGGCAGGCAGATCTAGGGCGCTGCAGTATCGCAATGAGTCGGTCTACTTATTTCCGGTAACCATGATTTCGCGTCGCGTTGAGGCTAAGAGCGTTCGACCCGTTGCCGATCTGTTCCAGACGACGGTTAATGAAACGCGCAAACAGCTTCCTGGGGCACGGTGGTGGTAATCCCCTTAACTGGGCCAGTGTTTCTTTAAGTCAAAGCAAACGTGACGGCCAGTCAAACGATCGCTGGTAATCAAAAATGCCTCGATCCATGATCATCCGGTGGCGAGCTCCGGCCGCGCTGGGATCATCTGACGCATAGCCACTGTCTCCGGGATACAAAAACAACATGCCCTCTTTCAATTTTTGTAGCTTGGGGAAAAAAAATGGTGGCTCGCGCTCCTTGATCATGGTTGTCAACGAGGGAATATCGGCAGCCCCCTGAATATCAGTCAAAGACACGAGTGTCGGCGGTGGCGCCTGTAATGAACCCGCCAATTGCTCTTCCAATGCCTGCTGCGGGCGCAACCAACGGTGATCAACAATCTCACTGCCGTCTACACACACAGTGACCTCTGGGTCTACAACGGCCATGTAAAACCAAGTAGCAAACCGACGTTTCATGATCTCGGGAGTCAGCCAATGAGAGAAGTACAATAAATCTTCCACACCCACATTTAGACCCGCCTCTTCTCTTAGCTCTCTACAGGCGGCTACGCGGGCGCGCATCTCTGGTGTATGGCCTGCGTCATCTGGATCAACTTTACCACCCGGGAAGACCCAAGCGCCCGGCATATGCGCCAAGTCCAGACTGCGTTTGAGCAGCAGTACCTCTGGCCCGCACAAGCCTTCTTTTACAACGATGATTGTAGCCGATGGCTGAGCCTCGGCGACCGGACTCTTATCTTCCCTCAAAACAAGCTTCATAGCCCCCCCGCACACTCGAGGCAACGGACATACAGATGCTGTGGATCTCTCAAACTGTCAATCACACGTAATGGCTGCGTCAGTTGAGCGGCAAAAACTCGCAGAGATGAGGCACCAGGCAACGCAACTGTACCCAGCTCTTTACCAATCTGCTCCAAAATTAACTGTTCTGGACTTAAAGGCGTACCGATTCGACGAATTTCGTAATCCTGCAACTTGCTGCGTGCAGCGGCCGCAGCCACTGCCTCCTTCAGGCCACCCAAAGAATCAACCAAGCCAACTTCCTGCGCAGCTCTACCGCTCCAGACAATACCACCCGCTACGGCATCAACGTCTTCCCAGCTCATGGTGCGCCCCGAAGCCACCAAACCGACAAAGTCGGTGTACACGTTGTTAATCAAGCTCTGAATAATTCGTTGCCCATCAGCATTAACTCCGGTGTCGAAACGCACTGCCGGAGTGAGTCGTGTACTGGCAACGCCATCAACGTTGATTCCTGCCCAAGCGTACAGTTTTTCGACTGTAGGGAACGCGGCAAAGACGCCAATGCTGCCCGTAATCGTTGCTGAGTGCGCCCATATCTCATCCGCGTCCGCAGCAATGTAGTAGCCACCCGACGCCGCGACAGCGCCCATAGACACAACCACCGGCACACCCGCCGCCTTAAGTGCAAGCACTTGCTCGCGGATAAGTTCAGAGGCAAAGACGCTACCGCCCGGTGAGTTGATACGCAACACAACTGCTGCCACGTCATCGGCATCAAGTGCTTGTGCAAGCTGTGCCACCACAGTATCTGAGCCAGCAAAACCAGCACCACTCTCACCCGGTATGAGCTCTCCTTCTACCGGAACGATCGCGATCACGTTGGGAGCACCTTCAGCCACCGCTTCGTTGGATCCAGGTTCCTGAGCGGCTCGCGTACTCACGAGGTACGACTGAAATTCCATAGATTGGTAATCGCCTTCTTCGTTGGTAGCACCAATGAGTTCAATCAAATGAGATGCTTGTTGATCGTGGGTCATCAATGCATCAATCAAGCGCTCATTCAAAAGCAATTGTGGCTGATCACCACCTGCAGCCTCGAGCTTTTCGGGGAACTGATCGACAAACGCTTGAATAACACCGTCTTCAAATCCTCGGCCTCGCTCTATTTCTGTTGTGTAGGTGTGCCACAACTCACCCAACCACTCACCAATTACTCTGCGCTCACTCTCAGACATATCATCGCGTAAGAAGGGTTCGACAGCGGACTTGTTGTCACCCACCCGGAAAACATTCATGGTAACCATGACATTTTCGAGGAGCTGCCTCACATAGCTTTTGTACACACCAAAGCCATAGAGATTAATGCCGCCCTCGGGATGCATGATGATGGAATTAGCTTGGGCAGCGACCAGGTAATGGCCCTGGTCGTAATAATCTCCGACTGCGACAACGGGCTTACCTGTGGCCTTAAACGTATCAATCGCTTGTGCAATCTCTAGGGCCTGCGTAACAGTCGGCCCCACGAGTCCCTCAAGATCCATCACCAACGCCACTATTCGGTCATCCTCGGCTGCCAACCGTATGGCATCAACAAGATCAGACAGCAAGACCTCGCCCGAGTCACCTTGAAGCAGTGCATCAATAGGCTCGAGGGGAGTCCGAGTCTCAACGAGTACTCCGATAGGATTAAGCAGTAATGCGCCGCGTTCAGGAATGGGGTTGGGCTGAGCAGCCTGCAGTCCTATCACCACAACGGCAATGAAGTACACCAAAACCACAATAGGTAAAAGCACGGTAATACCCTTGCTAACAGCCGTCAGCCCGCGCCACAAACCGCCCAAAATTCGCTTAATACTCTGCCACATTAACGAGAACCCTCCTTGTTCTGACTTTTTACCGCTGTACTCTTCAGCTCACGCCCCCGAAGGCCGATGTATAGGGTTGCACTGCTGAACAAGAACACAACCGCGATGATGCCTATTACTGCCACTGGATCTGACGGTTGAGCAAAAACCAACTCTACCGAGGAGATAAAATAGAAAAGAACGACAAAACATAACCAGATAACAGCACGCAAATTGTCGCGAGCCACACTGGGCATAAACAGTAACAAGGGTATTATTCGAATTATCCATACCGGCCACGGCGCATTAAATCGAGCCACATCAAAAATTTGCTGGCCAACGTAAATAACCCAAACAACCCAAAGCAAACACCACAATGCTTGAACTTTACGAGAGCGCTCAGTCATTGGATAACCTCAACGCAAGTTGTGCCACTCGCCTACCCAGAGCTCGGCACAGCTCAACCTCGTGCATATCGAGAGGACGATCATTGTTGTCCCCCGCCCAATGACTGGCGCCATAAGGCGTTCCACCAGTGGAGGTCTGGCGTAACCCAGGCTCGCTGTAAGGCAAGCCGGCTATCACCATACCGTGATGTAGCAACGGAATCAGCATAGACAGTAAAGTGCTCTCCTGACCACCATGAAGCGAACTCGTGGAAGTAAAGACAGCCGCAGGTTTGTCGATCAAGGTGCCGCTTAGCCACAGACTACTTGTTTGGTCGATAAAATGCTTAAGCGGCGCCGCCATGTTTCCAAAACGCGTTGGGCTACCCACGACCAAACCGGCACAGTGCCGAAGATCATCCTCGTCGCAGTACAAGGGCCCTTCATCGGGAATACAGTCGCTCAAAGGCTGTGTATCGGCGGTCACTGGTGGGACCGTACGCAGTCTTGCTTCGATACTACTCACACTATTTACACCTCTAACCACGTGATTAGCCATCGCAGCGGTAGCGCCGGATCGCGAGTAATAAAGAATCAATATGTAAGGAATTTGAGAGGTATTGTCGGCCATAGATTTCCAATAAATCCTAATGCTAGCGGGTGAATCTACGCGATTGCTGAACTACACTATGATGGATGTTGGGGCTAGGAACCACGGGCCTCTACCCAAGCGCTACAGGTTAAAGTAAGCAATGCTTCAATACCCCATCATACAGAAGTCCACCGCCGCATCGCAGTATTTCCTGCGTCGCTTTAAGGAGGACCGATGTTCAGAGATTGCCGCCGCGCTCGTCTACATGAGCTTGTTCGCTTTGGTCCCACTAATGACCGTGCTCTACGCAATCGGGTCAGCCATACCCACCGCCACCAATCTGGAAATTCAAATTGAGCAGTTTTTGGTGGAAAATCTGCTACCCGAATCATCACGCGAGGTTGCCGAGTACCTAAGCAGATTCTCGCAACAAGCCAAAAACCTCACTGGGGTAGGCATACTTATTTTGACTGTTACCGCGATTCTAATGCTTCGCAACGTAGAGCGAGCGTTCAACAATATTTGGCGCAATCGAACCAACCGCAGCCCAGTTTCAAGCCTCTTGCTCTATTGGGCCGTATTGAGCCTCGCGCCCGTTATGCTGGGACTCGGCCTTGGCATCCAAGCCTACCTTTATGCAGCCGCGAATGCATTAGCAGGATTTGATAGTCTGGGCTTGAGCACGTTCCTGCTCTCGCTACTCCCTTTTGCGTTGAGTGTATTTGGGCTAACGGCCCTCTATATGACCGTACCCAACTGTTCGGTCCGGCTAAAGCATGCCCTGATCGGCGGATTTGTCGCCGCCACCGCGTTCTCCTTGGCGCGCGCCACATTCACAACCGCCATTGAAAGCTCAAGCTATACACTCGTTTACGGCGCTTTTGCCGCTGTGCCTGTTTTTTTGCTCTGGCTGTACATGATCTGGGGCATTATCCTCGTCGGCGCAATCTTGGTTCATAGCTTGTCAGATTACCAAAATGCCGAACAAGCCAACCGACCCACATTACTCAAGGCACTCGATGTGCTCTATGTGCTCTGGCAGGCTCAGCAGAAGGGTGCGCCTGTTTCCGAGGTGGCTCTGCTGCGTGATGGCGAAGTCATTGTAGGGCGTTTGGATGGCGAGAGTTGGCGTTTGATCCGCGACCAGCTTATGGATGCTCGAATCATCACCCAAAATTCCAATGGATACTACCTGCTGAGCAAGGATCTCAACGCGGTAACATTTGACCAACTAAAAAAAATTATCAACGCGGAACTACCAATAGCCACACAACCAGTAGTAGAGCTGGAATGGCAAAAAACTGCCCAACGGCTATTACAGCAACAACGCGCTCAGCAGCAACAGCTGCTAGCAATGCCTCTGACCGAACTTTTCAAGCAACCGACCCTGCCATGAAATTCAAGGACGACGTCATTAAGTGCATCACACTGATAAGCATTTTCTTTGCTCTCTCGGGATGCTCTAGCGATCCATTACCGCAGTCGGGGCGCTGGCGCTTAGTCAATTACTGGGCAATCTGGTGCTCACCTTGCCGTGAAGAAATTCCACAACTCAACGCGCTCAACCACCACGCGGACATCACGGTGCTGGGGGTAAACTACGATGGGAAACTAAATGATGAATTACAAGCGCAGGCTGACGCACTGGGCATTGAGTTCACGTTGCTCGTCGATGACCCCAGCGTACGCTTGGGCGTACCTCGCCCACAGGTGCTTCCCACCACCCTCATCGTCAACCCCAACGGCCAGCTACTCAAAACCTTGGTGGGTCCTCAGACAGAGGAAGCGTTACTCAGCACACTGAGAGCGCTAGGTCGCTCGGACTAATCGGTATTTCTCAAGGTGGTTACATCATTCAGCAAGCGTGTGTTGCGCAATAAAAAAAGCCGACCCAATGGTCGGCTAAAGAAGGAGCCACTCAAACGGGGAGAATCTTACGAAGCAGATTCTGGCTGCTAAAACGTTTCCCACGCACCGTCCCCGCGGCGGCGCCGTATCAGCAGTTATTAGTGAGACCACGCTGCAACGAAAAAGTTCATCTCATTAATTTTTTTATGCCAGCGCTTCTTACACTTCTCCAGCTAGATGCTTTACGCCACCCAGATGGCGGAGCCCGTTTGTCCGGCGCCAGAAGATACACCTAGCTCAACCTCCACCAGCTTTTCATCAGGCTCACCGAGAGACAACAATTGCTCGAGCAGGTAATGGGCAAGCTCCTCTACAGTAACGTTAACAATTGGCAGGATGAGCGTTTCGGCTCGCGGGAAACGCAGAGTTTGCTTGTCGAAGGTGACGATGACTTCATCGGCCGCTATCTGCAGTGTCTGATAGGGAGAGTTTTCAGCCAACAGCATATATTCATCAAGTGCATCGCATAGCGTTTTCAAGCGGCTTTTATAGACATTGTAATCAGCAGAAAATCCATTGGGCCCCATAGGAGCGACGATTCGAGCGGATACCGAATAGTTATGGCCGTGTAGCCGCTCTCGATCTGTCGCGGTAAAAATGGTGTAGTGGGCCGCCGAGAATTTATGCGCCTCTTTGTCGATGTACAGTGTTGTGAGCCGCGTCATGGAATGCGTCATCTCTTAAAAAAGCACACATGGTGAGCAATACTGGCGCTTGGTGCAAGTTAATCTGGCAACATGACCATCCATTACCACGCCCATGGCGTATGATGGAAGGCATACTCGCGTACCGCTAGATCCGATACGCTGATCAAGCGAGAACATCCACACACATTTAGGGAAGCTCATGTCGCGTATCGCTATTATCACAGGCGCCAGCTCAGGAATTGGAGCAGCTGCTGCTGAACAATTTATCAATCAAGAATTTCTGGTTTTTAATGTGTCTCGGCGACCCTGTACAGTTGATGGGGTAGAAAATCTTTGTGGAGACCTGAGCTCAAGCGCGGCCGTAAATGCGCTCGCTGGGGATATCGCCGTGCAGCTCGACAGTCATAGCGCTACCGAGGTCTGCTTGGTCCATAATGCCGCGCTGATGTTAAAAGATACGGCAGAGCACTGCGCCGACAGAGAACTTGAGCGCGCACTTCAAATTAACGTTATGGCCATCAATGCGCTGAATCGCCACTTGTTACCGCTGCTGCCACAACCGTCCAGCGTTATATTTATTGGCTCAACCTTATCCGAGAAGGCTGTTGCTGGTGCGTTTAGCTACGTTGTCTCCAAACATGCACAGCTAGGCATGATGCGTGCTACGTGTCAGGATCTTATGGGCAAAGGCATCCATACAGCGCTGGTCTGTCCAGGGTTTACTGATACTGAAATGCTCCGTGATCACATTGGTCACGACGAGGAGGTATTGGCCGGCATAAGTCAGATGAATAGTTTTGGTCGACTGATTAAACCGACAGAGATCGCCAATCTCATTGTCTGGGCACACCACAACCCAGTAATCAATGGCGCTGTCTTGCATGCCAATCTCGGACAGATAGAGCACTGATAGCTATGACAACGCCCTTGATTCAAGAACGTCGTGAACGGGTTTTTTTAATACTCGCCGCCATATTTCTTTGTGCCATGACGCTCTTAAATGTGGTCGGGATAACGCGCTTCATTCAATTGGGCCCGCTGGCGCTTGCGGTGGGTGTGCTGCCATATCCGTTAACCTTTTTGTGCACTGATCTCATCAGCGAACTCTACGGTCGCGCACGTGCCAATTTTTTGGTCACAGTGGGACTCGGACTCAATGTGTTTATCCTCGCTATACTCACCTTGGGTAATATCGCGCCCCCGGTTGCGCCCGAGGCAATGCCTCCCTGGCAGGTACTGCCGCTGGCTGCACCCGTGCCTCTACCAAATGGCGAGCTGGTAAGTGGTGAGGTAGGTCTCTATCAGCTGATTTACGCCACTACGTCAGGAGCGGTATTCGCCTCCATGTTGGCCTACATTGCCGCTCAATATTGCGACGTGCAGCTGTTTCATTTTTGGAAACGACTGACGAAAGGTAAACATCTGTGGCTACGCAACAATTTCAGTACCTTACTCAGCCAGTTGGTCGATTCTGTGATGGTAATCACCGTAACCTTCGGCGCCGTTTACTGGCGAGGAGAAATGACATTCGATGCCTTGTTGGTGTTAATTGCCAGCAACTATGCCTTCAAAGCACTGTCCGCGCTAATCGATACGCTGCCCTTGTATATTCTCGTGGGTTGGCTACGACGCTATTTAGTCTTGGGCTCCGATGATTACGCCGTGGTTGTTACCGATCCAATGACAACAACTTGAGTTCAGATAACAGCGGCACGGTGATGGGGCGAGAGTAAGCAAGCGACGCTTTATCGAGGCGCTCCAGCAGTGCCATCAGTTCAGTTGCTGACCTTGGCGCCCGAGCGAGCACGTATTTAAGCACTTCGTGGGAAAGTTCCAGGCCGCGTTTTGCCGCACGATAACGCAACATATCTGATAACTCTTGCTCGGTCTGCTTAGCTAATTGATACACCGTCAAATGCGTCAATCGAGATTGAAGATCGGCTAGCAAATCATTGAGCTCAGCAGGCACGGTGTTAGCACTCCACAGCATCCCCAGCCCGCTTGCCCTACGTTGGTTAAAGCAGTGGAATAGCGCCTCCTGCCAGGCAGGCTCCGCAGCACATGCCTGCACGTCATCAATAACAAGAAAGTCAAAGGTTTGATGTCGCTCTAGTACTAAGTCCGGAGGCAGTGCCACCAAATCAGCCAGCGGCAGATATAACGCTGAACTATCAAAGCCATGGCATACGGCTTGTAACAAGTGACTTTTACCTGTGCCTTCACCACCAGCAAACAAGACATCATCCACATTACCAGCAACTAGCGAATGAGCCGCAGCGAATGCCTCCATTGCACCTGCTCGCGGCTGAAAATTATCCAGCGTAGCCTCGTCATCGGTAACCATAGAAAGAGGCAGTTGATTTGCAAGCAACATCGCTAGGAACCGCCTTGATAGGCTTGGCTGCTCCGATAATAGCCAACGCCATGACGCAAAAATACTACCAGTACAGCGGCTACAGGTAATGCAATTAATACACCAGTGAATCCGGCCAATTGGCCTCCCGCCATAAGAGCAAAAATCACGGCAACAGGATGCAGACCAATTCGATCACCCACTAATATCGGCGTTAACAGCAAGCTCTCAACGGTTTGACCAATGCCAAAGACACCAGCAACAAGCATCAAAGGCAGCCACTCACCGCCATACTGAAACCAGGCGACGATGAGCGAGCTACCAATGCCAATAGCTGCACCGGCATAAGGAATAATCGACGCCAGACCGGCTGCGGTGCCCAGCACCGCGGCAAACTCGAGCCCCACTAACCAAAGACCCACACTATAGATAACCGCTTGCGCCAACATCACCAACATCTGCCCCCGAATGAAGGCTCCTAAGACGTCGTCAGCTTCAGCCACCATAAGAGACACATTCTCCTGCCAGCATAGGGGAATAAGGTTAAGCACTTTTTCTACCAGTGAATCCCAGTCGCGCATCAAATAAAAAGCGACTACCGGCACAAGGGCTAAGTTAAAAACAGCAACCAAAAAATCGAAACCGGAACGGGTTAATTTAGCGAGGGTCCCAGCCGTCATTTTACCGACAGACTGCCAGTGTGCTGCCAGTTCACTTTCCCAATCTATGATGGGCAACTTCACCGGGCTCATGCTTAACTGACTTTGAAGCCACGGCAAGAATTCCACTGATAACCACTCGAGAAGCTCAGGGACTTTGCGGATTGCTGCGTCCAGTTGATTCATCAGCAATGGTGCGCCAACAACCAGTATCAAGGTCGCCAGCAACGTGAGCAACAAAAACACCAGAACAACACCCGCCGTGCGCGCATAGCCTCGCTCTTCCAGACGATCTACGAGTGGATCACCCAAATAAGCGATCAACGCGCCCAAAACAAAAGGGGTTAGGATGGGGTGTAATGCGTACGCCACCAGCATCAAGCATCCCACAACCGCAAGAGCCCACAGCCAGCGTAGAGTAGCAGCATTCATGGCTTACCACCCTCCCAAAGCAAGCTGAGATCGCTGTCATCGCTAACCGGGGTGAGACTAAGTCCTGAGCGCGTGCCGATCAATCGCTGTAATTCGTCACCACTGCCAACGCCACTGACGCTTAGCTGAAGTCTTTGTCCGGCAATCGATGCCACACGGACTTCATCGAGCAATGTCATTCCCTTGAACAGCCCCAAAATGTGTTGGTAATCCTCAAATGAGTACACACCATCAATAGCTACGACCAAGCGCCCTTGCCGAGACGCCTCATTAAGGCTTACGGCATAGCGTTCAGCCATAGCATCGACTGCTAAATCAACACCCACCTCAGAGGCCAATGCATAACTCGTCGTCTCAGTTTGAACTGTCGCAGTGTCGCCCTCCGCGTACGTGTCGCTCTCGAGGTGTAGCCAATCTGTCAACAGACGACCATTTGTGAGCTTTACATGCCTGCCTACCAGCACATGATTGATCTCATAGCGCTGAGATGCAGCCAAGATACGCGGCACCACCCGCTGCCAGAGAATATTGGGTCCAAGCACTAAGCTATCCTCCAGATCCAATAGAGGTAGGCGCATTGCTACCCCTCGGTTATCAAAGGCAGACCGTAAGCCTCCGAGCAATTCGGCGTCATCCACCGTGTTTGCAAATCGCCGTCCATCGAGCTCATCCACTACCAACCATACCAGTACTGGAGGGCGAGCAGCACTCCAGTAAGTAGCACCAGCAGCCCGAAGTAGATCTTTTACAACAACGCCATCGAACTCAGCAATCAGCACCAAGCCCGTTTCATCTTCTTCGTAGGTATACAGTGATAGGCTGTCCCGCGCACTTTTGATCGCTTGAGGGATACCCGGCAGCTCTATGACGGCCTTGTTGCCAGACACACGCACGAGTACTCGCTCTAGGGCCTCGCTGGCTGCACGTGCCAAGCTAGCCTCACGCCGATCCTCTACACTGATACGAGCAGCAAACAGGTCTGGTTGAGCAACGCTTGAGGCATTAACAAGCGACAAGGCCAAAGCCAAAGAGGCATTCACAGCTACGGACCAAGCGAGCCGGGCACTCACCAATCCGATCTTCAATAACCATGCTCGCGCTAAAACTGACAAAGCGATAAAAGCCGAGCTAATACTCATCGTGCGATTCAAACTTGGCTTTCCCTGTTCGAGTGACGGAAAATTACGTTACGAGTGTAAGTTTACCAGTGAAATCACCGCAGGTCGCTTTCCACCAACGCACACAGGAAGTAATCTGTGGCCCCCAGGAAGAGAAGCAACTATGAACGACAAAAACCCTACTGGCCAGTCACTCACATATCGCGATGCTGGCGTTGACATTGATGCGGGTAACGCGCTTGTAGAACGTATTAAGTCTGTTAGCCAACGCACCCGACGACCAGAAGTTCTCTCGGGGCTTGGGGGATTTGGCGCTTTATGCGAGATACCCGAGGGATATCGCCAGCCAGTTCTGGTATCGGGCACCGACGGGGTCGGCACCAAACTCAAGCTCGCTATGGATTTGGGCAAGCATGACACCATCGGCATCGACCTGGTTGCCATGTGCACCAACGATATCGCCGTTGTCGGAGCCGAGCCATTGCTCTTCTTAGACTACTATGCGACCGGCAAATTAAACGTCGACATTGCCGCTCAGGTTGTAGCCGGCATCGGTAAAGGCTGCGAGTTGGCAGGTGCTGCTCTGGTTGGTGGTGAAACAGCCGAGATGCCGGGTATGTATCATGGTGAGGACTACGATCTTGCCGGATTTTGTACAGGGGTCGTTGAGAAGGACGCCATCATCGACGGGCGCCATGTTGCCGCCGGTGATGCCCTGATTGCGTTGCCGAGTAGCGGGCCCCACTCCAATGGCTACTCGCTTATCCGCAAAATCATTGAGGTGACGGGTGCAGACTTACACGCGCCTTTCGAGGACGCCGGTAGTTTGGGAGAAGCATTATTGGCACCAACAATCATCTATAACCGCCCGCTACTCGCCTTGCAGCATGAAATCCGCCCCCATGCTCTCGCTCATATAACGGGAGGCGGTTTAATTGAGAATATACCCAGAGTACTACCTGTGGGTTGCGGGGCGCGAATCGATCTCCATTCATGGCAGCTTCCCCCGGTCTTTGCTTGGTTGCAGAAGGGCGGAAATATCGAACAAACCGAGCTCTACCGAACCTTTAACTGTGGTATTGGTATGGTGCTGGCAGTGGCCCAAGAAAAAGCAGAGATTGCCATTGAGTTTTTGCGCGAGCAAGGCATCGATGCTTGGCTGGTAGGCGACATCGTCAATGGGCAAAGCGGTGTTGAACTGGTCGGATGATTAATCCTTCAAAACGCCTCGCCATTCTCATTTCTGGTCGGGGCAGCAATATGGAGGCGTTCATAAGCGCGATTGAGCAGCAGCAGTTACATGCTGAGGTCGGGTGCGTTATAAGCAACAAACCGGCCGCACTCGGACTAGAAGCGGCACAAGCGGCTGGCATAGTCACACAGTGCATTGACCACACGCGCTTTGCCACACGCCACACTTTTGACACCGCGCTTGCTGACGCATTGGAATCCTACCAGCCAGACTTAGTTGTTCTTGCCGGATTTATGCGTATTTTAACCGAAGGGTTTGTTGAGCGCTTTTCCGGCCGGCTTATTAACATCCATCCCTCTTTGCTACCCAAATACCCCGGTCTCAATACACATCAACGCGCATTACAAGCCAACGAGCGAGAAGCCGGAGCAACCGTGCACTATGTGACCCCCGAACTCGACGGTGGACCGCCTATTTTGCAGGCCAGGGTAGCGATTGAAGCCAACGATGACGCGACGTCACTGGCTTCACGTATTTTGCCGCTCGAACACGCTATCTATCCAGTTGCTGCACAACTGCACCTGTCGGGTCGCTTGACACTCCGCGGTAATCAGGCCGTGTTCGATGGTGAGGCTCTGCCCAGCACCGGTCTCGACTGGCAGCGCGACCAACACCGATTATTTTTGTGATTCTTACTGCAGAACGGGTGAATAAATTGACCCGCCTTTACGGTATGGGCAAGTCTAAGGGCCACATCCCTCTCGGCCTGGCCATTTCGGCTCGCGTTCTTTTAATTACCCTGCTATGTGGCTCAACCGCCTACCGTGCCATTGCCCAGACACTCGAGCCATACACCGCAAGCTATAAAACTACTGCCTTGGGAATGGGCATGACGTTACAACGGGCTCTCAAACGGGACGAAGACGGCGGCTATACACTGAGCAACCAGGGGAGCGTGCTGCTGTTCAGTCTTGAAGAAACAGCTCACTTCCGGATAGCTGACCAAAAAATTATCGGCGAGCGTTTTGATTACCGTTTGGGCGGCTTGGTCAGTCGCAAACGAGCGGTTCGCTTTGAGCCCGAGCAGGGCATCATCCGCAGCTTGCGCAAAAAACAGTGGACTGAGCTGACTTGGGAGGCTGATGTATACGATCGCTTGAGTCAGCAAGAGCAACTCCGCCTTGAGCTTATGCGCTCGCAAGAGCCCCCCGCGTCAATTGCTTTCAGAGTAGTTGACGGTCCCAGAGTGCGCGAGCGCGTGATGGAATGGGAAGGTAACGAGCGCATAACCGTTCCCGCTGGCAGCTTTGACACCTGGCACTTTCGGCAGATACGCGACAATGACAATCGAGAATCAGATATATGGGTAGCGCCAGAGCTCGGCTACCTGATGGTGCTCACCCGTCACCAAGAAAACAGCACTGTCATCAGCATTGAACTTCTTGAAACGTCACTGAGAACCCCAAAGCCCTGAGGCGGTTCATCCTTAACGATGTTTAGTCCCTGAGTAACATTTTGTACGATCGCGCACTAACTTTGATGTGGCAAGCTGTTTAGCTCCCAGCGGCGCTATGCTTTTGGAAGTGTCACGCCGCGTTGCCCTTGGTATTTACCACCCCGATCAGCATAGCTGGTCTCACACACTTCGTCGGACTCAAAGAAAAGCATCTGCGCAACACCCTCATTCGCGTAAATACGCGCTGGCAGCGTGGTGGTGTTGGAGAACTCTAAGGTTACATGACCTTCCCATTCCGGTTCTAGCGGTGTGACGTTAACAATGATGCCACAGCGAGCGTAGGTGGATTTACCCAAACAAATCGTGAGCACGTTGCGAGGAATGCGAAAATATTCCACCGTGCATGCCAAGGCGAAGGAGTTAGGCGGGATCACGCAGCTATCGCCCTCAACATGTACAAAACTGCTGTCGTCGAAATGCTTCGGATCAACGGTGGCGGAGTTAATATTGGTGAACACCTTGAACTCGCGACTGCATCGTACGTCATAGCCGTAGCTTGAAGTGCCATAGGAAATGACCCGGTTATCGGGTCCACCACGCACTTGACCGGGCTCAAAAGGTTCAATCATGCCGTGTTGCTCGGCCATTCGACGTATCCAGCGGTCAGATTTGATGGTCACAATAGTTCCTCTGCAGTACTTGTATAAACGTTTATACGGTTATCCGGTCTGTTATGGCCCAAGGCGTATCAATCATCACTCATGCTAATGGTGGGACTTGAAGGCGCAGACAGGGTGTTTAATTTATTGATCAATGCGGCCGCGGCCGCGCGCACAGCTTGGGCCTCAGGGGATTCAGGCGCCGCAACCAGTATGGACTCGCCGTTGTCAGAGGCCGCGCGCAACGCACCTGACAAAGGTAGGTCAGCCAAAACGGTCACGCCATAATCTTTTGCCAAACGCTGAGCACCATCGGCGCCAAAAATATGTTCTTCATGCCCGCATGCTTGACAGATGTGCACCGCCATATTTTGCACCACCCCCAAAATGGGCACGCCTACCTTGGCAAACATCTCGACACCTTTTTGGGCATCCAGTAAAGCTATGTCTTGCGGGGTGGTGACAATCACGGCACCCGACAAAGCCGCCTTTTGGGCAAGCGTCAGTTGAATGTCGCCAGTACCAGGTGGCATATCCACGAGCAATAGATCCAAATCACCCCAAAGCGTCTGATCAAGCATTTGCATGAGCGCGCCACTTGCCATTGGCCCACGCCAGACCATGGGAGTCTTGGCGCCTGCCAAAAAGCCCATGGACATCGCTTTGATACCCTGAGTCTCCACCGGGAGCAAATATTTACCATCTTTTTGCTCGGGGGTGACGCTATCAGCTACGCCCAACATGTGTTGTTGACTGGGGCCGTAAACATCGGCATCCAGCACACCAACCGAGAACCCCATGGATTTCAAGGCAATGGCCAGGTTCATGGTCACGGTAGATTTACCCACTCCGCCCTTACCTGAAGCGATAGCGATTATGTGCTTGGGTTGAGAGATCAAAACAGCCTCACGTGAATGTACAGTAAAAAGCCAAGTATAACCCGAGCAGCATGAAACCGGCGGATCAATCCGGTAAACTCTCGCCTCGTTTCCACTACGGCACCCCCAACTCATGACAGCCAAAGCTCGAAAAATACTTGCCACATCGGCTCTCCCCTATGCCAATGGGCCGCTGCATCTAGGCCATATTCTCGAGCAAGTACAAACTGATATTTGGGTGCGTTTCCAGCGCTCGCGAGGCCATCACTGCCTATACATTTGCGCCGACGACGCGCATGGAACAGCAATCATGCTGAGCGCAGAAAAAGCAGGCGTGACACCCGAGCAACAAATCGCTGCAATGAAGGCCGCGCACTTGAGTGACTCAAACGGTTTTTTGGTGGAGTTTGACAACTTTCACTCAACGCACTCGGAAGAAAATCGTCAATGGTCAGAGACCATTTTTAAACGCCTTGAGGCCAAGGGGCATATTGCGGTTAGAGAGATTACCCAAGCCTATGACGAATCAAAGGGACTGTTTCTGGCAGATCGGTTCATCAAGGGCACCTGCCCGCGATGCAAAGCCACCGATCAATACGGTGACAACTGCGAGAGCTGCGGCGCCACCTATACACCAGCGGACTTGATTGATGCCGTCTCGGCGCTGTCTGGCACACCACCCGTTGACCGCGACAGTGACCATATCTTTTTCAAACTCGGCGACTTCGCAGACTTACTCAAAGACTGGACTCGTGGTGGCAGCTTGCAGCCCGCGATCGCCAACAAGCTCAACGAATGGATTGAAGCAGGCCTACAGGATTGGGACATCAGCCGCGACGCGCCTTATTTCGGGTTTGAGATCCCCGGGCATCCAGGCAAGTATTTCTACGTCTGGCTGGACGCGCCCATCGGCTACATTGCCAGCACACAGCACTATTGCGAGCGCTCAGGCGAGGATTTTAGTAGTTACTGGTTAAATGCAGATAGCAGTGAGCTGTACCATTTTATCGGTAAAGACATCGTCAATTTCCACGGTTTATTTTGGCCCGCAATGCTATCTGCAGCGGAGCTGCGCATGCCCAATGCTGTGTTTGCCCATGGCTTTCTCACCGTAGACGGCACCAAGATGTCCAAAAGCCGCGGCACCTTCATCATGGCCAGCACCTATCTGGCACACCTCGATCCGGAGTACTTACGCTACTACTACGCCGCCAAGTTATCAGCTGGCGTTGATGACATTGATCTTAATTTGAGTGATTTTGTGCAGCGTGTGAACTCAGACCTAGTCGGAAAAGTTGTCAATATCGCGAGTCGATGTGCAGGCTTTTTGCGCAAAAAGTTTGACAATCGTATGAGTGAAGCCTGTTCAGAGCCCGAACTGCTAGAAAGTTTTATTAAGGCTGGCGAGGATATTGCGGCGCTTTATGAGGCGCGGGAATTTGGTCGCGCAATGCGCGAAATCATTGCGCTTGCCGATAGAGCCAATCAATATATTGATGAGAAAAAGCCTTGGCTGATGGCTAAAGAGGAAGGCAAAGACGATGACGTTCAAGCGGTGTGCTCTACCGGGATAAATCTGTTCAGAGTACTCATGACCTACTTGAAACCGGTGTTGCCCACCATGGCTAATCGAGCTGAAGACTTTTTACAAGTGAGTCTAGACTGGCATCTTTTGCGCGGCGCCCTTGTCAATCACCAACTCCAGCCTTTCAAACCCTTGCTACAGCGCATTGATCCGGATCAAGTAACCGCAATGATCGAGGCCAGTAAAGCTTAAGTCCATAACCAATAGTGATTGTTGTGGCACCTTCTTATTCCTTAGAATGGAGGGTATGGTTGGGCAGGCCGTGATGGGGGGTTTACATGTTAGCTGACTACGCCCTGCTGCTGGTGGGTGCGGTATTAGTAAACAATTTCGTTTTGGTACAGTTCTTGGGGCTGTGCCCGTTCATGGGCGTGTCCAACAAACTCGAAACGGCCATGGGTATGTCAGCAGCCACCACCTTTGTGTTGACGCTGGCGTCGGTTTGTAGCTATCTCACCTACAATTATTTATTAGTGCCGCTTGAACTCGCTTATCTGAGAACGATTAGTTTTATCTTGGTTATTGCTGTGGTGGTACAGTTCACCGAGATGGTGGTCCGTAAATCGAGCCCGCTCTTACACCGCGTACTCGGGGTGTATCTACCCCTTATCACCACCAATTGCGCTGTATTAGGCGTAGCTTTGCTCAACATCAACAAATCGCACAGCTTCACACAAAGCCTGTTCTATGGCTTTGGAGCCGCTGTGGGATTCTCGCTAGTGCTGGTTTTGTTTGCCGCCATGCGCGAGCGCTTGACGGTAGCCGACGTTCCCGAACCGTTTCAGGGTGCGGCTATTGGTATGGTCACCGCAGGCCTTGCCTCACTGGCCTTTATGGGCTTCGCCGGGTTGGTGTAGCAGATGACTGAGCTGGTTTATCAATATCCTCTCATCGCCGCGTTAACCGCGCTGCTAGCTCTGGGACTGATATTCGGAGCGCTCCTCGGCTTCGCATCAGTTCGGTTTCGTACCGAAGGAAACCCGCTCGCCGACCAGATCAATGAACTGCTGCCACAAACCCAGTGCGGGCAGTGTGGTTACCCCGGATGCAGACCCTACGCGCAGGCCATTGCCGACGGCGACGCCATTAATAAGTGCCCACCCGGGGGGCAGGAGACCATTGACTCATTGGCTGACTTACTGGACGTTGAAGCTGAACCTCTCGATGCAGAACATGGGGCCGAAAAGGAACCCCGAGTGGCATTTATCCGTGAGGATGAATGCATAGGTTGCACTAAATGCATTCAAGCGTGTCCCGTCGACGCCATATTGGGTGCGGCTAAACATATGCATACGGTCATTGCCGATGAATGCACGGGTTGTGATTTATGTATCGAGCCCTGCCCCGTTGACTGTATTGACATGGTGGCACGAAGGTCAGGGATCTCTCATTGGCATTGGCCGATGCCCACGGCGTCCGGCGGTGCATTGGATATCATCGCGTCTGATCAGGAGGCTGCGTGAAATTTATCCACAACATTCACGGAGGCATTCACCCCCCTGAGGAGAAGGCGCTTTCTCGGCCAGGGACCGTCTTGGACGCTGGACTCCCCAACACACTTATTTTACCGCTATCTCAACATATTGGCGCACCGGCAGAGCCTGTTGTCGCAGTGGGAGATACCGTTCTCGGTGGCCAATTAGTTGCCCAGGCGACCGGTAACGTGAGCGCAGGCGTCCATGCACCCACCTCTGGCACCATCACTGACATCCTAATGCATGCAGTACCACACCCGTCGGGACTCGACAATCACTGCATTGTGATCACCCCAGACGGGCAGGATCGCTGGCAAACGTTAGTTGGTATAAGCGATTTTCGAGAGATCGAACCCAGCGCTCTTGTCGATAGCATTCATGCAGCGGGTATTGCTGGACTTGGGGGCGCAGGTTTTCCCACAGCAACTAAGGTCCTAGCACGTGCCGGGATTGCGATAGACACGCTGCTCATCAACGGTACCGAGTGTGAGCCCTATATCACTGCCGATGACACGCTTATGCAGACTAACGCGCGCGCTGTTGTCGAGGGCGCCGAAATTCTGGCTTACATTGTTGGCGCGCAAACGATTCTTTACGGCGTTGAGGACAACAAGCCTGCGGCGCTAAATGCTATGCAGCAAGCAGTGACAGCGCTGGGCAATGGTGAACATCGAGAGGTTTTGACATTTCCCACCAAATATCCCTCGGGTGGCGAAAAACAACTGATTGAAATTCTTACCGGGAAGCAAGTACCTTCGGGGGGGCTACCAGCTGACGTTGGTATCGTTTGCCAGAATCCGGGAACGGCGGTCGCAGTACGCGATGCAATTATTGACGGCAAGCCACTCACCGACCGCATTGTAACGCTAACGGGTCGGGCTCTGAGTCAACCGGGTAACTACCGCGTCCGTTTAGGGACGCCCGTGAGTCATTTGCTAGAGCAAGCCAACTTCAACCCGGGCAAAAAGCAGCGATTGATCCATGGTGGACCTATGATGGGTTTTGCGCTGGCTAGTACCAGCGTGCCCATTATAAAAACCACTAACTGCATTTTAGCGCCAACCGCCGAGGAGCTACCGGAGCCACCGCCAGCGCAAGCGTGTATTCGCTGCGGGTTATGTGCCGAGGCATGTCCAGCATCATTGCTACCACAACAGCTCTATTGGTATGCACGCGCGAAGGATCAAGAGCAATTAGAAAAGCATCACATATTTGATTGTATCGAATGTGGCGCCTGCTCGTGGGTATGCCCCAGCCATATTCCTCTGGTGCAATATTATCGCGCCGCGAAAGCCAATATTCATGAAACTAGGCAGGAAAGGCAGCGCTCCGATCGATCCAAAGCGCGTTTTGAGGCACGTCAGGCACGTGTTGAACGCGAGGCTGCCGAGCGCGAAGCAAAGCGGGCCGCACGCAAGGCCGCGGCTCAACAGAAAGCCGCCACTGCCGATGGGGAAGATCCAGTTCAAGCCGCCATCGCTCGGGCAAAAGCTAAGAAAGCCCAGGCAACACTAAACGGTGAATCTGACTGATGGCCCTCCTCCGTATTACATCACCTCACGGTCATGGCCCGCTTACAACCAGTGCTATCATGCAGCAGGTATTACTCGCCACGCTGCCAGGTATCGCCACGCTTACATGGTTCTTTGGCCCCGGCACGCTGATTAATATTCTCTTTGGCGGCGCCATTGCCCTCGCCCTGGAATACGCTGTTATGCGTATCAGAGCGCGAGACCCCAGGCCCTACTTGCAGGATTTCAGCGTACTGGTTACCTCTACGCTGCTTTGCATTGCCCTACCACCCTATTCACCCTGGTGGCTGATAACAGTCGGCGTAATGAGCTCAGTTTTGCTAGGTAAACATGTTTTCGGTGGATTGGGTTACAACCCGTTTAATCCAGCCATGGTTGGGTACGTGGTATTACTCATTTCTTTTCCATTACAAATGTCGAGTTGGGCCCCACCCCGAGGCCTAGCGGATGTCCCCGGTTTCAGTGATGCCCTGCAGGCGCTCTTCAATGCTCAGGCTTACGACGCTGTAACTATGGCAACGCCCTTGGATTTGATGCGCCAAAACACAGGCTTGCTGGTTGAAGATCTCTACCAGCAAAAATCGCAATTTGGAATATGGGCCGGCGTTGGTTGGGAGTGGGTCAATCTTAGCTTCCTAGCAGGGGGGCTATGGCTGTTGTACCGCCGAATATTCACCTGGCATGCACCCGTGGCGATGTTGCTAGCCCTTGGACTTTGTGCAGGGGTCGGTTTCGATGGTGGTAGCTCAAATAGCGGAGGCTCGCCGCTATTCCATTGGCTCAGCGGGGCCACCATGTTTGGCGCGTTTTTTATTATCACTGATCCCGTCAGCTCGGCCGTCTCTAACAAGGGGCGATTGATATTTGGCGCACTTATCGGAATGCTTGTCTATCTTATTCGCGTGCTAGGCAACTACCCAGACGCCGTAGCCTTTGCTGTGTTAATTCTCAATTTTGCGGCGCCTTTTATCGATCAATACACCCAGCCCACTACTTATGGACACGGACAGCCGCGCGAATGAAGACCATAACTGCCGTCTCAAAAAATAGTCTGTTGCTGGGTGTATTCGCTGCACTGACTACGACGCTGATTGCTTGGACTTACCTGGGTACAAAAGTCGCCATTGCTAATGCCCAACGCGAAGCTGAAGCCAAGCAATTACTGGAGATTTTTCCTGAGCAAACCCATGATAACGCTCTGATTGACGACACTTTTATAGTGGCCGCTAACCAAAGCTTGCTTAATGTGCGCGAGGAAAAACGCGCTTACCGGGCGCGTCTTGGCGAAGCAGTGGTGGGCGTTATTTTGCCGGCTACAGCCCGAGACGGCTACTCAGGTGACATTGGATTGCTGGTCGGAGTACACCGTGATGGGCGAATTGCAGGCGTGCGGGTAACCAGTCATCGTGAAACGCCCGGGCTTGGAGACGCCATAGACACCAACAAATCCAATTGGATAGCAAGCTTTCAAGGACACTCGCTAGTAGACCCCGATGTTACAGGTTGGCGCGTCCGTAAAGACGGCGGGATTTTTGATCAATTTACAGGTGCCACCATCACCCCTCGCGCAGTTGTTGTGGCAACACGCAAAGTGCTGGAATATGTTGAGCTTAACCACAGTATCTTGTTTCCAGAGCCCGTGAAACCGGAGGCTTCATAATGGCGACACCCACCTACGGCACGCTAACCCATAATGGTCTCTGGAAAAACAACCCTGCCCTAGTGCAGCTGTTAGGCCTGTGTCCCCTGTTAGCAGTGTCCGCATCAGTTGTTAATTCACTGGGGTTGGCGGCAGCTACTTTATTCGTATTAATGACTTCTAATCTCTGCGTTGCACTCATCCGCAACGTCGTCTCAGACACAGTCCGCCTGCCAGCGTTCGTTATGATTATTGCTGCCGCAGTTACAGCGATTGAGTTGCTTATGCAGGCCTACACCTATGAGCTCTACCAAATTTTGGGCATATTTCTCCCACTCATCACGACAAACTGCGTCATCTTGGGCCGGGCAGATGCCTTTGCGTCAAAGAATCCAGTTCTCCCTGCCCTGTATGACGGTTTCATCATGGCGGTAGGCTTTGGCGCAGTCCTCGTTGTCTTGGGGGCTATCAGGGAGCTTTTAGGCACAGGCGGATTGTTCGCTAATATGCATCTATTGTTTGGTGACGTAGCGCGCGCCTGGCATGTTGTTCTCATCGACGACTACCAGTCTTTCCTACTTGCTATATTGCCGCCAGGCGCATTTATTGTGACCGGTATTCTGATAGCAATAAAAAATCAACTCGACGCGCGTGCTAAAGCACAGGCTGATGCTCAAAAAGACGCCGTGACACCGGGCAGCAAGCGCGTAAGGGTCACAGGAAAAATAGCGTGAGAGCGAAACCGGGCGTCTCCCAGCGAATAGAGCGCGACCTTTACATCAAAAAGGACAATCAAGGGCTTTGAGGCAATCAAGGAGATGTGCGGTGAGGCAGCTACTCAGTCCGTAATATCATCACCCAGCACCAGTGTTCCGAGGAGTTCATCAATGGCCGCGTCGTCCATAGCCGCATTCTCGTCGTCGCAGAGATACGTGATATAAATCAAAATACGGCCAGCAGCCACGTACCACTCGCGTATGTATGCGCCGTCTTCTAAAAAACTCCCCGTAACACCGCTGAAAGCGCCCAAGACGACGCTCTGCCAGCTATTAACTTCTGGAGACTCCTCTTGAGCCATTGCTAGTAACTCTTCTTTTGCTACGGTCCCGGCATGCTTGCACAGCGTGGTTAGCGTTAATTCACCAACGCCATCGCTATCAACAATAACAACAACGTCATCTTCTTTGTCGGCTTGCCATTCGGGAGGCAGCAACAAGCACCAGTTATCGGTCTCCAAAACCTTCATAAAGTACTACCACTACATTCCATTATTTGATGGGGTTAGCCAGTTGGAGCGTCATTAGTATTGCATCCTCGCGACCGGTTTCGGTGGCATAGTAATCGTTTCTCTGCCCGCACGTCACCCAACCCAGGCGGCGATATAAATGTTGAGCCGAGAGGTTGCTTTGTCGAACCTCTAAGTAACACTCAGCGACACCCTCGGCCGCTAATTGAGTTTGAGCATACGTCAGTAATTGCCACCCCAGTCCAGTACCCCTTAGCGGGGCTGCAACCCTCACATCAAGCAGCTCCGCCTGATCCACAACTCTAGAAAACCACGCCACGGCCTCCACACCGCTTTGACGTCGTAGCCACCAGGCTCTAGAAGTAGGTTGAGCATGCCGCGACAGTAAAGTCGCCAGGGATGGCGCCAGTGGCTCAGCATACAAGTGCGCTAACTCAGCAATGTCACAATTAGCTTCAACTGCGTAAATGCTACTCGCCAGCGAACTAATCAGCGACGACATGGGGACGCATAACAAGCCATGCCTCGCGCTTTAATGCGGGCATTTGTAGCATATCGATCGTCGACGGTACTAGGATACGGGTTAATTGCATCGCCTCACTGATCAGCTCGCTTGTACTTTCGCCCAATATAACAATGCCAGTGGCGCTCATCTCACGAGCGCGTCGTTGCAGCTGACCCGCGACGCTTTGTCGCGCCGCATTCAGATCCCGGGGTAATTGCGGATGATCAACGAGAGGCCAGTCGAACTGCACGTGGCGGATATCGACCTTCGCCCTATCAAGCACACGCCCCATGGATTGAATCAATCGCAGTTGATCCTTTCGAATCAACCCTGTCGCCAAGCGCTCAACCCATAACCAATTACCAGTAGTCGCAATAAGCAATTGAAAACTCACCGCGGGCTCTTTATCGGTTTGCACAGATTCACTATCGGCTTGATGGGTGCGTTGGTCGCCAACGGCGCCTCGTACTAGCCGAGACACCGAAGCAGAGGTTTGAGACAGACCAGCGCGTAGCGACGCAATGTTTGAGCTATCGCTGGGCAATCTATGCTGTGAAGGATCTATGTTAGCGGGCTGCAAGCGGTCTAAGCTCGAACTCGGCCCTGATGCAGAATTGTTTTCTACAGGGTGTGGCGCAACCACTCGCGTTGTCGCCGCCGCACCCGGGGCGTCGTAGTAGCTGACAAGTGGCTCGATACCCAGTTGTTCAAGTAGATAAATACGGTGCGCTTCTGCGGCCAATTGCTCCCGAGTTGCAAGCAGTGACGCAGGTTTTGTTGATGACCGAGGTTTCATACTACCAGTTTCTCATGAAGCCGACCCCAACAACAGCACACTAACCATAAAAACGCCAACCCCACAGGTTAAAAAAGCGCACGCCGCCCACTGTAAACCACACAATATGACGCCAGCCCTTGCGCGCTGCTTCGCCACCAAAATGGCGAATAATCATGTGCGGATCTCGGCAAATGCGCCCACAGCTCGCTAAGCGGAGACTGAGGTCGTAGTCTTCGAAATACAGGAAAAATGCCTCATTAAAACCTGCCACTTGTCGGAGCGCATCACCACGTATGAGCATACAGCAGCCAGAAGCAAGCGTGATGGGGTGAGGGTCGCCTTGGATGGGTAAATCGTGGTTCTCATAACGCGCTAGCGCCTCCGCAAACCGACGCTTCAATCGTTTCGATCCAAACGCTCTGAGAGCCAATATCCCCACGGATGGCATTTCTTTAGCCAAGTGCTCCTCTCGACCCTGCGTATCAAGGCTGCGTGGTGCAATCAGCGCAATAGACGGATCCTGCGCAAGCGTTTGGAGCCCCCGCGCTAGCGCCTGCTCATCGAGTACCACATCAGGATTGAGAACGAGATGGTAGGCACCAAGCCCTTTTTCGAAGGCCTTGTTGTGTCCTGCTCCGTACCCGTTGTTTTCCATAGCATCCAGAAATACAGCTTCGCCCATCGACCGCCACAGACTCGTAATAAGAACGCGCGCGCGATGACTGTAATTCGCATCCAAACTCTGATCGACAATCACCAGAAAAGGGGTGATATCGGCTATCCGAGCGGCTTGGCGCAGTGAAGTAACGGTGAGTCGCAGACAATCCAAATTACTGTGGTGCAGGACTACAGAAACAGACAATAGACGATCGGGATTCACGCTAAAACGGGCCATAGGCAGAGCATACCAGTGCTAGCCAATCTGCAGATAGAATTATGCCGAACAAATCGAGTTGACAGTGTCACCTCTGCAACAAAAACTATTGGCACAGGTAAACAATGAGCCCCCAATCATGGGCAGCCGTGATAAGGTTTAGAAAAAATAGACACCAATAGCCATAAGCCTAACGTGCTAAGTAGCGTGTTGCAGAGGTTGTTACGGAGATAGAACAATGATTCAACGGTGGTTAACAAAGGCGACCCAGTTTGTAGCGTTAATTGTAGTGACAACACTCTTTGCCGCTTGCGGAGGCGGCGGTGGCGATAGCGGCGGCGGATTTCTTGCTAATCCAGATCCCACCAATGCACCACTCGATGCGGTTATCAGCGTTGCTGCCACGAATAGAGAAGGTGCAACGGATAACACACTGTCCTCCGAGAATCCGTTGACCGTGACGGTAACACTCACCCGAGAAAATGGTACGCCTATCGCCAACGAAACTGTCCAACTCGCTACTTCGCTGGGTATCGTCAGCCCTGAGAATGGCTCTGCGCTAACCAACACTGCTGGCGAGGCGACATTTGAAATTGCTTACGCTGGCGTCAATGGCGCCGGCACATTAACCGCAACTTACTCAGATAATAATGACTCCGTCGCTGATACGCTTGCCATACAAGCGGTGGCCATCAATTATCAGTTGCGTATTGTCTCGCCGGCATCAGGGGAAACCTTCGATGAATCTGGCATTAACATCATAGCAAACGTTACTAACAGTGGATCGAATCAGAATGCCGCTCGGCTCGTAGCGCTGACCACCGAGGTAGGCGTGGTGGAGCCCGACAACAACCAAGCTCTCACCAACAACGAAGGCAACGCCACTTTCCGCCTGATAGGCGACGGAACAACAGGTGCGGGCATAGTTACAGCCAGCTTTACCGATCCAGATGGCAATGTTTACGAAGACATTATCTCGGTAACGATGCTGAGTACAGGCATAGGTGGTGGAGGTAGCGATCCAAGTAAAATCATCTTTGTAAGCGCCACACCGGAAACGATGGCGTTGAAAGGCTCAGGTGGTGGTACGGGCATTTCAGAGCAGGCAGCAGTAGTTTTTCAGGTGACCGATAGCAGTGAAAATGGTGTTGGTGGCCAGGAGGTGACGTTTGAACTGTCCACTGATCTTGGAGGCATATCTCTACAGAACCTTTCTGGCACCACCGATGCCGACGGCAATGTGACTGCCATCGTCAACTCTGGAGCACTGCCTACTCCTGTTCGCGTCGAAGCACGCACGTCTGTACCGCAGCTAGGCGCCATTAGTGCACTCTCTCCCGTGTTGAATGTGTCATCAGGCATCCCTGCAGATGGTCGACTCAATGCATTTTATCTGAGCCCTCAAGTTTGTGACGAAGAAACACGCTTTAAAACGTGTACTGATATCTTGGTGAGTGCGTTTGATCGCTACGGAAACCCTGCTGTCGATGGCACTGTTATCAATGCTGTTACAAACTGTGGCGGTGTAGGGAGCAGCGCCAGTGGCCAAAGCACAGGTTCCTGTGTCATCGGCCCAGAAACGGGGGGTTTTGGACGCTGTGTTATCACTTGGCTCGCGGGTGACATGAATCCTGAAAACTATCAGCAATGCGCCGATGGATCGCCCGTAGAAGTGATGATTTACACCCTCGGTGAGGAGATCTTTGGCGATAGCAATGCCGATGGCTATTTCTCTACAGATGAAAGCTTTGAGGATCTTGGCGAGCCCTATCTTGATGAGGACGGTTCCCAGGCGCATGAAACACCTGAATTCTTCGTCGATTGGAATAGCAGTGGTGCGCGAGAGCCAAATACGGGCGATAGCTCAGACGCCTCCAGTAGTTTGTACAACGGAACCGCATGCAACCCTGAGCTTGATGCACCACCTGCAAATCTCGATACCAATTGCTCTTCTGAGCTCATTTATGTGTGGGACACCATCAACCCAACACCATGAGCCACGCGGAAACGGATGGTTAAAGCGACTGGTTTTTCGATCGGAGGCTAAGCATGCTTATACACCAACCCATTGATTATCACGCTCATCGTCGACCAAAGAATGTCGCATTGAGTGCGGCAGACTACACGTGGGATTACGCAACACTTGCGTCCAAATCACACAGCGTCGCCACCGCACTGATCAATTTGGGGGTGTCTCATGGCGATCGAGTGGGGGTATTGGGTCTCAATTCAGCGGCACATTTTGCCGTCATTCTGGGTGCTAGTCGTATCGGTGCGGTTACCGTCTCGGTCAACTTCCGACTTGCGCCAGCAGAGCTAGCGTTCATTCTCGATGATGCCCAGATTGACGTTTTGTTTATCACTGACAACACAATCGACGAAGTCATCAACCAAACACTCGTTCAGCGCCAGATGCCCACGCGCTTGGTAGCCAATCGCGATGACGCTTATCTTCGCTTGGTCAGTCTACTCGACAACGACGTGACACCAATCATTCAAAATAATTCCCTCAATGAAAATGCCCCCGTACTGCAACTCTATACCAGTGGTACGACGGGCAAGCCCAAAGGGGCCGTGTTGAGCCACCGTAATATCACATCGCTCACCCACATGATGTCACTCGCTAACGATGGGCTTTATCGCAGCGACACGGTGAACCTTGTGGTCGCTCCACTTTTTCATATTGGCGGTGCCGGTGTAACCTATATCGGCTTAGCGCACGGTGCACACTGCATTATGCACCCCAGCTTCGACCCGGTCGCGGTGGTTGAAACCATTCAATCCTCCGGCGTCACTACCCTGTTTATGGTACCCGCCATGATTCAGGCTATTGTCAAATTGGTGCCCAATGTTGAACAGTATGAGCTTGGCTCACTCGAAGCGATTGCCTATGGCGCGGCACCCATCAGCGCAAGTTTACTCACCGAGGCTCTCGCGCTATTCAAGTGTGAATTTTCTCAGGTTTATGGCATGACGGAGACAACCGGTACGGTTATTGCGTTGCCACCAGAAGATCATGAGAGAGCTCTCAATGGATACCCACATCTGCTCACCGCTTGCGGCAAACCGTGTCCTGGCAATGAAGTAAAAATTATTGATGAGAACGGTAACACCCTCGGTCCCAATCAAACCGGTGAGATCTGCTTGCGTTCAGCCAACAACATGCTGGAATACTTTAACCGACCTGATGCGACCCAAAAAACCATCCAAAATGGCTGGATACTGTCGGGCGATGCCGGCTACGTTGATGATGAGGGATACATTTATTTACGCGACCGTATCAAAGATATGGTGGTTTCAGGCGGTGAGAACATTTATCCAGTAGAGGTGGAAAATGTGCTCGCAGGTCTTCCAGGCGTTGTGGAGGTTGCCGTAATCGGTATTCCTGATGACAACTACGGCGAGGCTTTATTAGCCATCTTTGCCATGAAATCTGATCAACCGCTAACTGTTGAAACCATGGTGTCCTTCTGCCGCGACAAACTCGCAGGCTATAAAATCCCGAGACGCCTCGCCCTAGTGGATGCATTGCCGCGCAATCCCTCGGGCAAAATATTAAAGACTGTTCTGCGTGAACCCTATTGGAAAGATGTAGATCGACGAATTGCATAAGAGTTAAAGCGGCAAGATATCATAGCCGACCGTCATGCGCTCCGTCGCCGTTGTCAATGGCACAGTGCCGTGCCAAAGATACGAGGGGAAGACTACCAAAGCGCCTTCTTCGGGTTTAACCCAATAAACCGGCTCCAAAGGTTCGCGCGCGCGGAAGCCCGGCTCGCCAAATTTAATCCAACCCTCTCTCTCACCGTGATTCACCGACTCAGGCACCACAAGATAGAAAGCGCTACTCAACCAACCGGCCGAGTGATAATGGTTCTTATGATAACCGTGGGCCTGTAATAGCACCGACCAAGAATCAGAAAATGCCAGTGAAGCCGTCTTACGCTTTAACAAGGGATGACTTTGGTCCTCAGGCATAGCGGCCACAATTTCCTGTAACTGTTCGAATAGTGCAGCACGGAGATAGTTTATGGCCGGATCTTGGCGGCTTAATAAATCGTCGAGCGTCTGAGTGCCCGACACCATTGACTGTTCCACAGGATGACAGCGCGTGGTGTGAAGTAACTTAAGCTGATCTTTCAAATAGGTTACGAATTCGCGTCGACTGCCAAAAGCCGGAGGCGTATCAACGTAACGAACATTGATGAGCTGTTCACTATTAATTAACCAATCGTGCTCAGTCATCCTTTGGTTGTAACGCAACGCCGTGGCATAGTGGGCCAAGAAACTCTGCTCGTAGGGCAAATCGTTCACGAGCCGATCAAGTAAGTGCAGTGCCTCGGCATAATCACGCCCGGAAGCCATAATCGCGGTTGCCAACTCAAGACGTAGGTCGGGGCGCTCGGGTGCGATGGCCATTGCCTCGCGCGCCGCATCAACAGCGTCATCGAACTGGCCTGACTCACGCTGTACATGACTTGTCTCTCGCAATATTGTCGCCAGGTCATCTGTACCTGGACGGGCTTGCGTCAAAACCATTAGTGCTGCATCACACTGATCATTGAGAAGCAGTTTACGAGCCAGCGCCGTGGAAAACGCCGCATCAGTTGGACGTCTCGCGAGCACTTGCCGAAAAGAACTTAAGTATTCTGGGTGAGCTATCACACCGAGATACCCGTTATACCATTCATGTAGCTCAAGATTATTGGGATCTAATTCAATGGCCCGTTGATAAGCCACCACCGCTTCCTCCTCACGATCAGCCAACGCAAGTGCACTAGCGAGATTACTGATTATTTCTGAGGATGAAGGTGCTAAACGAGCAGCGAGCATCAAAGAATCGACAGCATCGTTTAAATATCCCAATACCTTTAGTGAGATCCCCAGGCCGTTCAGTGCAGCTACATGCTCTGGGTGCTCGCTAAGAATACGATTAAAAAGATCTAGCGCTTGCTCCTGTCGACCTAGCTGCTGAAAAACCTGCGCCAGTCCAAGTTGGGCGTTGATATTACTCGGCGCCGCGGTCAACACATCGACGAATGCCCGTTCTGCAGCCGCGTAATTTTTTAGGTCTCGTAAGCAGTGACCTCGACTTATCTGGGCCGACAGATTTGTTGGCTGCAAAACGAGCGCACGATCATAAAACTCCAAGGCTCGGTTGTAGTCTTTGCGCTGACGATAAAAGTTCGCCAGATTAGTAAGTACATGAGGCTGCTCGCTGAGCTCGATTGATTTATGAAAAGCCTGCTCTGCCTCAAATAGCCGACCCTCGCCTTTGTAGGCCAGCGCAAGCAGCTGCCAATAATCAGACGAATTCGCCAGCGTTCTCTGCAAGGGCTCTAATAGAGCCAAGGCTTGCGCACTATGCCCCTGATTCAACAAGGACACAGCTTGAGATAAATGATGCGTGGTCATCAGCGGGGGCGATTCATTGGTAGAGGTACCAAAATAAGCATCCTTCCGGGCTCTCCACGGTGTCTCGCGAGGGGTTCACAGAACAGCAGTGTTCTTCGGTCGTTAACAAGGGCTTTTCTCCGTGCGTTCACTAGGGCGTCACCTCAACAGCCGTCCACGCGTAATCAAATCTCTCAAGCGCATTGTTAATTTCACTCACAATGCGTTGTTGGGGATTACCAAGACATAAGTGATCGATACGCTCTGGCCGAATAGCCACAACACAGAAACTTTCGGGCGGCATTGAAATATCGTGACTGTTTGGACTTTCTTGAGTCGAGTCAACATCAATGAGTACATTCCCCGGGGCTGGCCAAAAGAATTGGACGCGTGCAGTGTCGGATAACCCTCGCCATATTATCGCGTGTTGGCGGTGTACTGGAGTAAAAACCTCAGCGCGTCCGGCAATCCGGAATTGTTCGCGTGAGATAGGAAAATACCAACACGCTTCTACGGGTTGCAAATGTAAGTTGTGCATTTTATTGCTACGCGTATCGGTAATGAACAGAGGGGATTGCCCGTCATCATCAAGTCCGCGATAAACCACCGTTCGAGCACGTGGGTTTCCCGAGGCATCCACCGTAGCCAATTGGAAATAGCGGCTAAAAGCTTCTCGACGATTTCGCTTGAGTGCCTGACGTAATGCATTAACCCAAAAATAATTGCTTAGGTCCAAACTCAACCCCTTTTCTTGGTCTAATGCTATTCTACTGAAGGTATGGAGGGTTGTCGCTGACGCACTCCGACCCTTACTTAAACCGAGGGATATACACCTATGTCTTTGGTCGACCCCAACAATCATATTGGAATGTTCGCCGTAGTAATGGTTATTGCCGCGCTTGCGTTTTTATCAGAGAAAACCCGTATTGGAGCCATGCTAACTGGTACAGTCAGTGCTATTCTCGGCGCCATTGTAGCTGCCAACTTAGGGATCATTCCCCATAGCGCACCGACGTATGATTTTATTTTCACTTACATTGTCCCTGTGCTGATTCCTTTGTTTCTATTTCAAGCCGATCTTCGGCGCTTGTTTAGAGAAGCATCGCGAACAACAGTGGCATTTTTATTGGCGAGTTTGGGTACTGTGTTGGGAGTTATAACCGCCGCCACCCTACTCGATCTTGCACCTTTGGTATCAGCAACAGACCTTGCGCCAGAACGCCGCGAAGCCGCCATTGTTGGCTTGTTTGCCTCCACCTATATTGGCGGCTCCGTAAATTATGCAGCCTTGGGCGAAATGACCGGTCTCAACAGTGACGCGTCATTTTTTTCTGCGGCCACAGCTGCCGACAATTTGTTCAGTGCGATTTACCTTAGCCTTATTGCCTTGGTGCCCGGGATTCACTGGATTGCTCGCCGCTTTGTGTCGCCTAATATAGACTCTGCCCGGGTAGAGCGCGCTAGCCACGATAGTCAAATGAACCAAACACCTGCCGCGTCCGAAGGAATCACGGCGTCCTCACTTTGCATGGCCATAGCGGCAGCTGTGCTATTGGTCGCAATTAGCGATGCTTTGGTGACGTTCTTCGACCTAACAGGATTACGCTATGTGGTTCTCACAGCGCTAACCCTGACCCTAGCCACCGCTGCACCCCAAATCCGAACCTGGTTCAAAGGTGCGTTTGAATTGGGTGTGGCATTGTCATTCGCTTTCTTCATTGCAATTGCAGCTGGCGCCAATATCCCTGCCATGATTAGCGTTGCACCTTTGCTGATTGTCTTAGTAAGCGTATTACTCACAGTACACCTGATATTTTTGCTCACAACAGGTGCATTGCTCAAACTTACACTGCCGGAGTTACTGACCGCATCCAACGCTGCCATTCTCGGGGCCACTACCGCTCCGGCCATGGCCGCCGCCAAAGGCTGGCACGACCAAGTAACGCCAGGCGTATTAGTCGGCGTTCTAGGCTATGCATTGGGTACCTTTATAGGCTCCGTATTATTTCAGCTCTGGTGATATATCGATAAGCACGGCCAAAGTTACACGTAAGTTGCAATAACGAGCGCTTGGAGTGGCACATCACAGATAAATCCGACAGTTTGCACCGCTACGCCCAGCTGCTATTACTCGTCATAGCTGCCGGCACCATCTATCCAATACCGTATCTTCGGCAGAATTTCGAGAGTTCAATGCTCGACTTATTCGCTATTACTCAGGCACAACTGGGTGAGTGCAACAGTTTACTGGGTATTATGTTGTTTCTGACATACATACCCAGTGGCTGGCTAGCGGACCGAGTTAACCCCAACCGTCTTCTCGCGGTATCTATGGCAGGAACCGGTGTACTCGCCCTTACCCTGGCGACGGCCCCCGCTTTCTTCTATATCAAACTCATATTTGTTGCGCTCGGTCTAACCACTGGGCTCACCCTATGGGCTAGTCTTATCAGAACAACATCACTCATTGCGCCACACGACCAACAGGGAAAGTTTTTTGGCGCACTCGAGAGCGGCCGGGGAATTGTTGAAGCGTTGCTCGCAAGCATCGCGCTGGCATTTTTTGCTTTTACGATAGAGCAGCAATCTTTTACGACTGCTACCGCAATTAGCCGTGTGTTGACTTTTTATGGGCTTGTTGCCTTTGGGTTATCACCCCTCATTTTTGCCCGGCTTAGATCGCCCGATGTACCCCTGACGAACCTCAGCACTCCCTCTACGTACTCATCGACCTGGCTAGAATTCAAAACTCTACTCATGAATCCATCAATCTGGCTATCAACCGTTATTATTTTGTCGGGTTACCAAATCTTTTGGGTCACGTATTCGTTCTCTGGGTTATTGGAGAGTGTCTTTGAACTAGGCGCCGTGACTGTGGCCACAATCACGGTTGCTCGTCTTTGGATGCGGCCTATCAGTCCAATCATCGCCGGCCTCATTGGAGACCGCTTTCATGCGGTACGATTTTTAGCGGTGCTATTGCTCATAGCGGCAGTAACAATGGCCACCCTTCCACTGTTACCAACGACAGCTTCAGTCACCTCTTTATTCATTGTTATCTTGGCTATTTCTTTGGTTACCTTTGGTATACGCGGTATCTACTGGGCAACACTTGACGACTGTAACGTTAGAACAAGCACTAGGGGAATGGCTGTTGGATTTATCAGTCTTATCGCCTACGCACCCGACATTTATGTACCCCTAGTACAAAGTTGGAGCCTCTCTCTGTGGCCAGGCAAAGCCGGCTATGCCATTTACTATGCCATTTTTTCAGCCTTTGGTATCGTAGGCTGCATAGCGGCGCTGAAGCTAGCAAGCCTTTCGGAGCGAACCCATGACACCTAGTGGCGGAGGGACGCATAACGACGACACGACCCATGTTGAACACCCTGCGAGCCGTCACATCGACCCTGTATTTGAGTTCTATCTGCGCGACAAACCAGGTTTAACCTATGCATCTAATCAACAGAGCTGGCTTTGTAGAACGATTACTAATGCGGTTGAAATTTTACTTGGCCGTCGGATTATTGAAGAGCACTACTTTGCATTAAAACGCCAAGCGCTCAGCTCAACAGAGTTTTTCCCGGCCGCTTTAGCCCGTAGCGGTGTCGATATAACAACCAGTCTAAGACCACTTGAAAACATACCTGTAGACAAGCCAGTTATGTTCATCGCTAATCATCCATTTGGCGTCATGGACGGCTTGATTCTCTGCAATTTAGCTCAACAGCTACGAGGCGATTTCCGCGTTGTCATTAACTCGCTACTGTGCCAAGACCGGATCTTAGCCAAACACTTTCACCCTATAGACTTTTCAGGTACGCGCGCCGCTGGTCGGCGCAACGTGCGCGCTAAACAACTTGCTGGCACAACATTACAGCAGGGCATTCCATTGGTGTTATTTCCCTCGGGAATGGTTTCAACGGCTAGTCATTTCGGATTTGGACCAGTGATCGATGCTCCCTGGACAACGTTCGTTGCAAAGTTAGCCATTAAGTACGAGCCTATAATTGTGCCGGTATACTTTCACGGTCAAAACAGTCGGGCATTTCATCTAGCGTCGCATATCGCCGAGCCTCTGCGTATGGCTATGCTCATGCGCGAGGCACTACGTTTATTTAATACCCGGATGAAAATCACTATTGGCGCACCGCTTTATCAACAAGATTACCTGCCATGCAATGGACGACAAGCACTGACAAAGAAACTCTACGATGAAGTTCAAGCACTGAAAGACTCTGTTGCATCATGAGGGCTATGGCTGCCAACCACCCCTAGAAACCCAGTGCGTGCATCACCCATTTACCAGGCTTATAAGCTATCATCTGCGCCAACGCGCGCAGTACCCCGCAAGCGCACCACAAATAAAGGCCAACTAGGACTCGCTATGGACCTACCAACAACGGAACAGATGATAGCGCTGGCATCTGACTACGGTGTACGGTTCACAACGGCGCTGGCTATCTTCGTTATTGGCCGCTGGCTTATTAAGCATCTCGTCGCTTTGATAGGCAAAGCCCTAATACTGCGCGCAAAAGATGAAACGCTGGCGCACTTTTTGACAGCGATCCTACGCTGGTTGGGGCTGATTTTTGTTGTCATTGTTGCGCTGAGTCATGTAGGGGTAGACACCACGTCACTTGTCGCCTTGCTTGGTGCTGCCGGACTCGCTATCGGCCTATCCTTACAGGGATCTTTGGGTAACTTTGCTGCAGGCGCCATGCTCATCGCGTTTAAGCCCTTCAAAAAAGGTGACTTTGTTGAGGTAGCTGGCGCTCTAGGTACTGTAGACGGTATAAGTATTTTCACCACAACGGTCATCACACCAGACAACAAAGAAATCATTATTCCGAATGGGAATATCACCGGAGCCAACATTACTAACTTTTCCGCCCGATCCACGCGGCGCGTCGATATGGTGTTCAGCATTTCTTACGATGATGACATTCGCAAAGCACGGCAAATTTTGGAAGGTATTATTAGTAACGATAGTCGGGTGCTAGCAGAACCAGAGCCAATAGTACGCCTTGGAGAACTGTCCGACTCGAGTATCAATTTTATAGTGAGACCCTGGGTCGACAGCAATGACTACTGGCCTGTTTTTTGGGACACCAACGAGGCCGTAAAGTTAAGATTTGATCAAGAGGGAATCAGCATCCCTTTTCCTCAATTAGACGTGCACTGGCACAGAACCAGCAACTGATCCGAACAATTGAAAGCTGTTATGAAGCAACTGCTTGAGTGGATTGTTTATGGATTTGTGTTGGTTGGCGCGTTTTGGCTAATCACAAGCTGGCAAACTCGCAACATGCTAAGTACCGATGGATCGATCACTATACCGCCAGTAACGCTACCGACCTTATCGGGGGAGACCGCGGCCCTTGCACCAGATACCACGCGCCAGACCCTCGTTTACTTCTTCGCACCCTGGTGCAGTATCTGCCGATTAAGCATGAGTAATCTTGATGGTTTAAATGACAGCGCTGTTAATATTGCAGTAGTAGCACTGGATTACACCAATATTAAAGAGGTCCAAGAATTTGTAGCCTCCGTGGGTTTAGAGCAGGAAATATTGCTTGGCAATGACCAATTGCGCGCACTCTTTGAGATCAACGCATACCCTAGCTACTACATACTCGACGAAAAATTCCGCGTTGTTAGCCGTGACATGGGCTACACCTCGGAATTTGGACTACGCAGGCGGGTTTGGCAGGCTAGCTTGTAAATCTTTTGTTGCTCGGGCTTACAGCGGTTCGTTGCTATTTTCACCAGCATCCAGAATATGGGTTACGGGCTCGCCCTCAATGCCGGCATAAACCACCATGATAATCGCTGATTTTTCGCCTACATTGGCTCCCGCATGGGGCAGATTTACCAGTTCAATCAATCCTTCTCCGGCATTGAGCTGTGTGGTTTGCCCATCAGGCGTTCTCACCTCTAACTGCCCTTGAAGCAAGACACCAGCGGTTGCAAACGGATGCTCATGCATTGGCAAAGCCATACCGGCAGGGATGGTGATCCGGACAACCGAAATCTCGGGCGTTCCTTGGGGATAAGGCGGTAACGGCTGGCCATTCCACATAGTAGTCGACTTACTAAGCACGTCCACTTGAATTGAAGACACGCTCCCAAGGCTGGCGTCTGCATGGGCAAGCAATGAGTTCCCCATCAATGTCAGTAGCGCAACAACAAGACGGACCTCATTGCCAATGTCCATGAAGCATCGTCCGACGACGAATACTGGCAGCAATCTCAATGGTGGTGCCCGCCTGGACCATGGGCGTGACCATGGCTAAGCTCTTCTTCTGAAGCTTGTCGTACTTCTTTGATCGTGACGTCAAAGTGCAAGGTCTCACCAGCCAATGCGTGATTACCATCGATTGTGATTGTGTCGTCACTCACCTCGGTAACGGTGACTACCTGCACCCCCTGAGCTGTTTGCGCCTGAAACTGCATACCCGCTTCGATCTCGTCAATGCCCTGAAACATTTGCCTTGGTACCGCCTGAATCAAATTCTCTTCGTAAACACCATACGCATCCTCGGGCGGAATTACGGCCAGTATCTGATCACCTTTGGCTTTGCCCTCTAAGGCGGCTTCTAGACCGCTAATGAGATTGTTATGACCATGGAGGTACGAGAGTGGCGCATCAGGACTCGACTGATCGAGCACTTTCCCCTCGTCGTTTTTCAGAGTGTAATCCATAATGACAACAGCATTGGCTTGAATATGCATGGTGGGCTCTTACTTTTTGAATGATCATTCATGCTACGCACTCTGGTACCAATCGTCCATGTTTTGCGCGCTGACGGCGGCTAATTCTGTGTTGGTGTGGGAGATGTTACGCTGTCAATAAGGAACTTCTAGAAAAGATACAAGCCTAGCCTCTATTTGGTGCTTCCGTTATGACTGGATTTATCAATATCGCACTATCTGCAATAAAGTGGCCTGTAGCTGTCCTAGCCATGGCGGCGCTTCCCGCCTTAATCATTTCACTTTTTCAGGTACTTGCTTCAGGACAGGGCAATCCGACACGACTCGGTTTATTCTTACTAGGCGCGCTCGTCTATTTTTTTCTCGACAAGCTGATCTTTCGCCGTCACGCGGTCGGTTCGTGGTTTTCGACTTTTGAACACGAGGTGACCCACGCTGTCTTTGCATGGCTTACGTTGCATCGTGTAACGGGCATGCGGGTAACTTACAGAAAAGGAGGGCATGTGACGTTTGTCGGCGGTGGCAACTGGCTCATTTACATTGCACCGTATTGGTTTCCCACCCTGTGTATTCCATTAATGTTCTACCCGGTATTTTTTAATGGCAGTAACCCATGGTGGGCTGGATTACTCGGTTTTGTATTTATGTTTCACCACATATCAACTTGGCGAGAAACGCATACCGATCAGTCTGATCTGCATGAAACCGGTCTTGTGTTTGCGTGGATGTTTTTGCCACCCGCCAACATACTCTCTGCCGGTATTGTTATCGCCTATGCATATGGTCATACCGCGCTTGTGGCAACTTTTCTTAAGCTGACCTTTGATACCTTGTCAGTGTACTCGGCTTTCCTGCTAGGCATTTGACGGTAGTTTGTGACTTCGCGTGGGGGTGCTCGTTGTTGCAGTGACCCGGGTTGAAGCATCAATGAAGCCTGCCCCCGACTTGGCTATAATACGCGTTTTTATTACCTGCAGGGTCCTATGTTCTCATCACCCCTTCACAGTCCCACATCCGCGAGCTGGCTAAACTGTGTGCTGGCACACTTTGATACGTTTCTCCTAGACCATGCCGCTGCAGAAAAGAAAGCTTCTGGCATGGCCATGTCTATGCTGTCGCACTACCCCGATAAATCTAGGCTCGTTACCGTAATGTCTGAACTGGCTGTAGAGGAAATGGTGCACTTTAGAGAAGTGGTGAAACTCATTCAGGCCCGAAATCTACAACTTATCGCTGACCAGAAAGATCCCTATGTCAATGAGATTCGAAGCTGGATTCGCCAAGGGACGGATGTTTACTTACTTGATCGACTACTCACAGGTGCGGTTATCGAAGCAAGGGGGGCGGAGCGATTCGGTCTGTTGGCTGAACATTTGCCAGAAGGCGATCTTGCAACTTTTTATCGCTCCCTCGCTCGCTCTGAGGCACGCCACTATGAACTGTTTCTCGACCTAGCCGCTGAGTATTTTTCGGAGCATCAAATCGATCAACGTTGGCAAGAGCTTCTCTCAGCCGAATCCCAATGCATGCAACGCTTACCCATCAGGGCAGCTCTGCATTAGCCATGGCGGGTGATCGCGCGACAGATAAATATCTCGCGCAATACAGTTTGCAGCTGGGATCGGTGCCACCATTGCCCCAACGTTGGCAGCACGTCATGGTTGTGCCTTGTTACGACGAAGCGCCGAACTTTATCCATACTTGGCAGAATATCTACAGGCACACAGATTTACTCATTCTTTTGGTATTGAACAGGCCCGAAGGGAGTGAATCCACTGCCAATGAACCTGTGAGACAGGCACTGTCAACATACTCTACAACTGTCCTTGAACACGGCTACTCACTAAGCCAGCTAAGTGATGTCTGTTCCGTTTTGTGCGTTGATCTCGAACGCCTCGAGGGTCCGACGCCGACAAAGGAAGGTGTAGGACGAGCCCGTCGCATTGGCTGTGATTTAGCGTTGAAGTTGCAACAGACCCAAGTCATTCATAGCCAATGGATTTACTCGGGAGATGCGGACGCAATCTGGCCAGCAGCTATGTTCAATACCCAATGGCCCAATGAAGCAAGCGCCGTTACTGTACCCTTTAGGCACCGCTTTGATGACGCTAACCCACCCCCCTCATCGGGCGAGCTCTCAATCGCCCAGGCCACTCAGATTTATGAGTTAAAAATCCACCACTACGTTTTACATTTGCAAGCGATGAACTCCCCCTATGGCTTTCATGCTTTGGGGAGCAGTTGCCTGTTCAAGGGCTGTGCCTACGCAGCAGTGCGAGGAATGCCACTGCGCTGCGCTGCGGAAGACTTCTATATTCTGAATAAACTCGCCAAGATTGGCCCTGTACATACCGCCCAAGGCGCAGGGATCACTATAACCCCGAGGCTATCGACACGAGTACCATTTGGCACCGGACCGGCCGTGGAAAAATTGCTTTCATCAAAGGCTATTCAACATGAACCCTTGTTCTACGACGCGCGGTGTTTTGACATTCTGGGGAGACTTAGCCACCTCTTCGAGCTTTGGACGGCATCGCCACAGCCCAATACATATGAGCACCTGACAACCGAATTTGGCTCAATGCTCGCTGAAGATCTCCATACATTGTTGAGTCGGTGGGGTTACCAAAAAGCACTCACCCATATCTACCAGGCCGGCGCAACGTCAATACAGCGCAAGCGTCACACCATCACCTGGCTCGATGGTTTCAAAACCCTCAAAATCATACATCTGCTCAGAGATCGTCACTTTCCCAATGTGTCTTGCATGGAGTCATTGGCCGACCCCCGTCAATGGCCGATACCGCACGATGGCACAACACCGGGACTTTTGCAGGCCATCTACCAGCATCTCGGCTGGTTTCAACGTGGCTACAGCCAATTACGCATAACGTAAAATTCCAGAGAATAGGTAGGCTGTAGTAGCCTAAAATCTTTTGCTAGCCGTGTAATGAGTAAGGGTTTGGCTCAGTGGAGAGCGAATCACTCATCGCTTTGCTCTTGCCTCGAAGCCGTTGATCGATTAGATCGGCCAACGGGTAACTTTTTCTGGAGTAAAAAAAATCCCAGCACGATGATGTGCTGGGATTTTTGTTTAGAAGCCTGGCGATGACCTACTCTCACATGGGGAGACCCCACACTACCATCGGCGATGCATCGTTTCACTGCTGAGTTCGGAATGGAGTCAGGTGGTTCCAATGCTCT
>Ga0181559_10000110_pt1 | contig 65072 bp, 60 predicted proteins | sample 011ome_21_FD_133752 | JGI IMG/M metagenome (GOLD analysis project Ga0181559, IMG submission 133752) | Coastal salt marsh microbial communities from the Groves Creek Marsh, Skidaway Island, Georgia - 011508AT metaG (megahit assembly) | ecosystem: Environmental > Aquatic > Marine > Intertidal... | reverse complement strand
GCTTCTACGGCATCCCACTTGTACATCAGCACAAATTTACCCCCCGCTAATGTTCCACCCTGCATCACACAGTTATTTGCGGTGACGTGAAATAGCGGTGTCGCAACGAGTGCGGATGGTGTGGGTGGGGCTACAGCTTCTCTAGGCTCAACGCCGCGAAGGAGTGTCTGGATAGTTGCGTAGATTCGTCCCATCGCACCAACACTCATGATATTTGCGACACAACCACGATGCGTTAACTGTGCACCCTTAGGTCGGCCAGTTGTGCCCGATGTATAAAAAATCATCGCTTCACTATCGGGATCAATGACGACATCAGGAATAACGCCATCGGCTGAGACGGCATCTTCCCATTTTGTTGCTGGGAGGGGGGAATTGGGGTCACGAACCGAAACGACTCGCACGCCCGGAAAATCGGCGGCTATTTCGGCAAAGACTGATAACCGACGGTCATCCGCTATGAGTAAAGAAGGCTTTGAATCGGCAAGGGCGTACGCCATTTCATCGGCAACCCACCAAGCATTCATACCCACTACAACCGCACCAACAGCAGTGATCGCCCAATGCGTTAGCATCCACTCGGGATAATTGCGCATAGCAATTGCCACTCGGTCGCCGGGTGTAACACCTTGGTCAACCAACCAAGCTGCAAAAGCCGCAACATCTCGTGCGGCTTTGCTGTATGTCCAGCGTTCATCGTTATAGATCAAGTACTCAGCATCGCCATGCCCAGTTGCCAAGAGCCAAATGTCACGCAATGTGTTGGGCGCATTGACATAGCCAAGTAGCTCTTGCCCACCAACGTGCTGCTTACCCACTTCAAACAGACTGCCCTGCTGCAGGGTCAAATTTCTTGCCGTTTTATAATGCTCAATGATGCTCATCGAATCTCCGGATACAGTTGACGACCTTGTGATCGGTTGTTCTTGGGTCGGTTGTTCTTGGGTCGGTTGTTCTTGGGTCGGTTGTTCTTGGGATAGCCCCTTGCGAACCCGAGCATAACCACAGCATACTGAAGGTTCAAATTTTCCAAGAAATAATACGGTTGTCGTTCACGAGCGCCAAGATTGGCGGCGATTTGGCTGATACTTCAGGACGATTAAAGGCTTTAGGAGACCGGAGTTTGAGTACACAAACCCTCGATTTGACCTATCTAGACCGCTGGATTCGCAATTACATCCCAGCCTTTGATGGGCCGCTCAGCGCCGAAAAATTTGCTGGCGGCCAATCTAATCCAACCTTTAAGCTGACGGCCGGTGACCAGCACTATGTCTTGCGCCGCAAACCACCGGGCAAACTACTGGCATCGGCTCATATGGTTGACCGCGAATTTCGCGTTATCGCTGCGCTCGCTAACACCGATGTACCGGTACCCAAGGCGATCGCCCTATGTGAAGATGAAAGCGTGATTGGCTCTATGTTCTACATAATGGAGTATCTCGAGGGTCGAGTTCTGTGGGATCCCGTCCTCGAGGACCTCAACAATGATCAGAGAGCCGCCCATTACGATGAAATGAACCGCGTTTTAGCAGCGTTGCACAACGTTGATATCGCTGCGGTTGGGCTAACCGATTTCGGTAAACCCGGCAACTATTTCGAACGTCAAGTCGGTCGCTGGACAAAGCAATACCGCGCTTCCGAGACTGAGCATTTGTCAGCGATGGAGCAGCTTATGGCGTGGCTGCCCGATAATATACCGGCAGACGACGCGCGCATTTCGTTAGTCCACGGAGACTATCGATTAGACAATCTTATGTGGCACCCCACTGAGCCAAGGATCATTGCGGTTTTAGACTGGGAACTTTCTACTCTTGGCAACCCTATAGCTGACCTCGCTTATCAGGTGATGGCATGGCAACTACCGCGTGGTGCGGGTATTAATGGCATGGCCGGGATCGAGCGCGCTCCCCTGGGCATACCAAGCGACAAACACTATATTCAGCGTTACTGCGAACGCACTGGACGCGGCGAAATCCCCAACTGGAATTTCTACATGGCTTTTTGCTTCTTTCGATTGGCGGCTATTGTGCAAGGGGTTAAAAAGCGAGCCCTTGATGGCAACGCGTCAAGCGCTGATGCGGCGAGCCGCGGCGAGCTAGTCAAGCCCCTCGCCGACTTGGGCCTGACTTACCTGAATTGACACTGGTGTTGAGCCTTGGCGTGGATCAGATGAGCTCTGCCGAGTACCATGCAAAACTTGCGGCGGGCGTCCGGCTTTAGTGAGTCACGCGTTTTTCGGTGCGACTTTTAGCGACCTTGGCGCTGGCATTTCGTGCCTTGACTGAAGCTTTCTCTGACGTTTTCCTCAGCTGGGCTAGCTGCGATGCCGTGGGCGGTGGTCTTCTACGTGATGAGCGTGGCCGCCGAAACTTCTTGGGATCGGGTCTAAGATCACCGTATTCAAACCGGTAGAGAATTTCCTCGAGCGTACGCGAAATCATCGTACAGCGACGAATAGCCTCTACCTTTTCGAAGCATGCCCGCTCACCGTACCCAATGATTTCTAGCAGTTCAGTCTCATCCAAGTGAGACAACAAACGCAGAGGATTGGCGATACGAAAGCTGGGGACAATGTTTATGTCACCTGAATACTCTTGATCAACGAGAGCGTGCAAACCATGGAGAGCCATATTAAAGCGCGGCCAGTTATCACCGCGTTTCTGTGCGACACCACGATAAAAGTTAAGCACCTCGCGCCCGACTCCGACCCCAAGACTTCCAACGGCGCTCCGAAATGCGCCTTTCTCCTCGTCTTTACCGAGAAAAGCAGTGGCAATTGGATTTACCATACTGACGATGTAATGGTTGGTACCAAACAGACGGGATAGCCGCTTCGCCGGAAGATCATCCGCGACGGAACCATCCACCCAGCGACGTCCTGGCAAATACGGCTGTGGATCGCCGTGCACATTTTTCGCCATGAGCATCACCGGAGGGAAGACACCCGGTACGGCACAGGAAGCCATGACTGCAGAACGGATATAGACGTTGGGCGAAGCAACCGCATTGAGTAATCGCGACCGCTGATGGGGTTCAGCGGGGGCTACGGTGATGCTGACTTGACGACCGGTTTTGGCGTAAGCTTCCTGAAAAGTCATATCTGGAATGAGACGCTCTACCAACCCTTCGAGATCCTCCACCGTCATATGAGGACCCGAACCGAGAATCAATCGCCGGAAAAAGCTAGCTTCCCTACGAACCTCCGACTGCATTAAATTTGGGTCTCGGAATTGCTGCATTTCCTCGTCGCTATGGCAAGCCAATACGCCCGCAACAAGAGCCCCGGCACTCGACCCAGAAATAACACGCGGTAACAAACCCTGTTCTACCAGAACATTAATGACACCGAGGTGCAAAAACCCTAGCACACCGCCACCACTTAGCATTAAGGCAGAACGTCCGAAACAGACATTACATCGGTAGAAAAACTCAACTTTCTCTTGAACGGGAATAACCGCCTCATCGAGCTCAGCAATCAGCCGCAGTGAGGCGTCGATTTCGGCGATATAGTCCTCAATCAGGCGCTTGGTGCCGAATTTGGCCATTCGGTAGAGCACGCTTTTGCCCATGCCGCCCATATTACCGTGGATACCTTCGTTCAGGGCAAAGAGTAAACCCTGATAATCGTTGCGAGCACGCAAATTTTTGAGCCGATCCAGCCTGAGCCGGATTTGGGCATAATCGTAGAGGTCGGTGCTCTCTTGCTCTCGCCAATCTGCCATACCTGACAAATCATCATGCTCTAGGGCAGCGTGTCGGTAGGCATCATAGGTGCAGGCGCTGGCCATGGATTGCTCGAGGGCCTTTAGTTGCTTTTTGCGATTTCCCATCTAAATACCTCTTTGGGGCCAACGCAACCACGGTAAGTCGTTGCAACAAAAACTATACGCTATTAAGGCAGCAACAGCTTACTAAAATGAAAAAGGGTTGAGTGCTTTTATCGACAGCCAAAAAGCGAGAGGCAAGTTGACAGCCTGAGCTTTGATCGCTGTAGCGGCACGAATCAGAAAACCATGCCACGTCGCTACCCGCGCCTAATCGATTTCTACGCTGCGTCTTAGTCAAGCTAGGACTCTCTATTGCGGTAGGCTTCCATAAGGTGACGCTTGTAAAGTTTGCCATTATCCAGACGCGGCAGTTGCTGCTGAAAATCCAAGTGCCTTGGTACTTTGACGCCAGAGAGCCTTTGACGCAGCCACTCGAGCAGTTCGATGGCGGTTTCATCGGTGGCATCAGCCCAGCTTACAGGTTGAACTACCGCCTGCACCGATTCACCAAATTCGTCATCCGGGACACCAAACACTGCTACGTCAGCCACTTTGTCATGATTTATCAGTGCGTTCTCGATTTCGGCGGGGTAGACGTTCACCCCCCCGGTAATGATGGTGAAATTGCGTCGGTCCGTGAGAAATAAAAATCCATCTTCATCCAGGTAACCGACATCGCCGCAGGTTGACCACCCAGCCGCATTGTAGGCATCCGCAGTTTTGCCCGGCTCATTGTGGTAAGCAAACTGGCTCGGCAGGTCAGAAAAATACACCGTTCCCACTTCGCCCGGGGGCAACTCGTTACCCTCCTCATCAACAATATGGGGGACGCCGAACAGCGGTTTACCCACGGAACCTTTGTGTTGGAGCCAGGTATTGGAATCAATGATGGTAAAACCGGCTCCCTCACTCGACGAGTAATATTCCATGATGACTGGCCCCCACCAATCAATCATCTGTTCTTTCACTTCGACAGAGCATGGGGCCGCTGAATGAATCGCAAGCTGCATTGAACTGATGTCGTAGCGTTTGCGCACTTCCTCTGGGAGTTTGAGCATGCGTACAAACATAATGGGAACCCACTGGCTATGGGTAACACGATGCTCTTCGATAAGCTGCAGTGCGCGCTCGGGATCAAACTTTTCCATGATTACCGAGGTGCCGCCGGTATCGAGTGTCAATAAATTGTAGTGTAGCGGCGCTGCGTGGTAGAGCGGTGCTGGCGATAGATAGGTTGTCTCCGTACTAAAACCAAAGGCGGCTCCGATGGTATCCGTGAGTTGCCCCGGAGCATCAAACGCCTCTGTCCGCGGTGCAACATAGACACCCTTTGGCTGGCCAGTTGTACCTGAGGAGTACACCATGGGCGCACCCATTGCTTGATCATCGACAGGGTCTGGCGCAAGAAAATCCACCGTCTCTTCCCAGGACTCAAACCCCTCGCGCACCCCACCCACCATGTAAAAGCGTTCGATCTTAGGCGCTTTCTTAATCAGCTCGCTAGCTACATCCCCCAGCTGTGCTGAGGTCACAAATAATCGAGCGCCGCAGTTCTCTAAAATGTAAGCCGTTTCATCGGCTTTGAGGTGGGTGCTGATGGGAGTGAAGATAATACCTGTGCGCATCGCAGCTGAGGCGATCTGAAGAAATTCACCACAATTCAGTAGCATCATGGCAATGTGGTCACCCTTTTTGAGACCGCACAAACGAAACAGTTGAGCAATTTGATTGCTTTTGTCATCAAGCTCACCATAGGTGACGACCTGCCCCGAATTAGCCATGATATACGCGGGTTTTGCAGGCGTTTGCTTAGCAGTAATCGAGAGGTGTGGCATTGAGCAACTCCATTTATACTTAGTTTGGCTGGGCGAAGATTGAAGAGCTTGATAGGTCGAATATGCCAGAAGATTCTCACCAAATGAATCGTCCCAACGTAGCATGTCAACTTGACGACTTGCGCCGGCGTATTCGTAGCAATGAGTTTTGTGGTCCGACCAGTGGACTCGCACCGGGTTTTGTTCAGTGCAACCTCGTTGTTATCCCCGAAATTTATGCGTCCGATTTCCAACGCTTTTGCGAGCTTAACCCCAGGCCCTGCCCCCTTTTGGCTCAAAGCGTTCCGGGCGACCCTACACTGCCTAGCCTAGGCGCTACGCTGGACGTACGCACCGATTTGCCCCGCTATCGCCATTGGCACCACGGCGTCGTAACCCATGAGAGCCGGGATATCCGTGATGTCTGGCGCAGTGATCTCGCAGCCTTTGCCCTTGGGTGTTCATTTTCTTTCGAGGAAGCCCTCATCAATGAAGGCATCCCCATGCGGCACATTGATCTTGGCGTCAATGTACCCATGTACCGCACTACGCTCCCCTGCCGTGCTTCTGGGCCGTTTGAGGGCAATATGGTAGTGAGTATGCGCCCTATGACCCCAGCCAACGCCATCAAAGCCATTCAAATATGCAGTCGCTACCCGTCCGTGCATGGCGCTCCAATCCACTTTGGGAATGCAGCTCAGCTCGGCATCCCCAATTTGGACACGCCAGACTTTGGCGATAGAGTGGACGTTGCCCCCGGAGAAACACCCGTTTTTTGGGCTTGTGGTGTAACGCCACAACTGGCGCTTGAAAGCGCTAAATTGCCACTAGCTTTCACCCACAGCCCTGGGTGTATGCTCATTACCGACAAACTTAACAGCGAACTAGCGGTGACCTCACCATGACGAAGGCAAAACAACGCACTATCACGCTCAATTGTGATTTGGGAGAAAGCTATGGCACTTGGGTATTGGGGCAAGACGAAGCAGTCATGCCCTATATCGACTCAGCCAACATTGCATGTGGCTATCACGCTGGTGACCCATCGGTCATGCGGCGCAGCATTTTGTTGGCAAAAAAACACAAAGTAGAGATAGGTGCGCAAGTGTCTTACCCCGATCTCATGGGGTTTGGCCGACGCTCCATGGATATACGGGGAGACGCGCTTGTCAATCTCATGCACTACCAAATGGCAGCGCTCGATGGCATGGCACGCATTAACGGCTGCAAAATTGATTACGTGAAGCCGCACGGTGCACTCTACAACGACATGATGAAGGATCTTGCACTGCTTGCCGATGTTATGCGCGCCGTGGCGACTTGGCACCGCGCTATTGAACTCGTTGTACTCGCCACGCCCAAAGATAAGAAGATTGTGCAACTGGGTATCGAATACGGCTTGACGCTTCGATTTGAGGCTTTCGCTGACCGTGGCTATACCAGTGCAGGCTACTTGATTCCTCGCGGCCAACAAGGGGACATCCTTGATGAAAACAAGGCTATTCTACAGGCATCGGCCATCGCCCAAGGCGAATTACGCTGCCAGCGGGGACGAAAGCTGTCACTCAGACCCGATACGCTTTGTGTGCACGGTGACACGCCATCGGCACTCGCAATGATTAAGGCCATAAGGGCGGCTTACTCAAAAGGGCATCGCACATAAACTGCCAGTGGACAATTGCGGGGGAGTCCGGACTGCGTGGTGCGGTGCTCGCACCACCATCACCGGCCCTTACTAACGGCTTGCTAGCCCTTGTAGAAGACATTCGTCAAAAGATTGGCAGCGCATTACTCGATGTAGCTATCGGATACAACACGGTTTTACTGATCATTGACTTTAGTGTCATTCCACGCACAGAGCTATTAGCTTGGCTTAATACGCTGCCGGCACCAGCGAATGAACAGACGTATAAGAGCAAGTTACAACCCGATCTAACCTTACCCGTCTACTACGGTCATGAAGTTGCACCTGACCTCGAGCCTCTCGGCGCAGTATTAGGGATAACTGACAAAGAGATCATCGAGCTTCATAGTGAGACAGTTTATTTTGCCTATGCGACCGGCTTCGCACCGGGTTTTTGCTACCTTGGAGACATTGATAAGCGCTTGCAGCGGCCCAGACGCGTAACCCCGCGGCCCATGATCGCCGCAGGCAGTGTCGCCATCGCGGAGCAACAAACAGCGATCTACCCCCGTTCATCCCCAGGTGGCTGGCACATACTCGGTCGATGCCCACTACCCCTATTCGATCTAACTCAATCCCCACCAGCGAAGATTAAAATTGGCCAGTGGGTACAATTCTGCCCCATCGATCGCAATGAGTTTTTAAAGCTGGGCGGTGAGCTATGACGTCGCTAACAGTGGATCGCGTTGCATTTTCTGCAACTGTGCAAGATGCGGGTCGGTTGGGTCATTTAATGGACGGTATCACTTGGGGCGGCGCAATGGACTGCTTCGCCCATCGACTGGGGCAACGCCTGGTCGGCAACCCATCTACCAGTGCCAGTATCGAAATAGCGCTTGGAGGGTTCAAGGCAACCTTCACCGCACCCGCGTGCATTGCACTGACGGGCGCCCGTTGCTCTGTAACGCTAGACACTATACCGATCCCCCACAATCACACAATCCGCGTAGATGCAGGCGCAACCCTAGATATTAGCGGTGCGTCCTTGGGTACCTATGTCTATTTGTCCATCTCGGGGGGTGGCTTTCAGACAGAACCACTATTCGGCAGTCGATCAGTCGTGGTTCGTGACGGCTTGGGCCTACCATTGGCAGCAGGTGCCTCCATCCCCTATCGTTCGGCAATCACCCCCTTACTGTACGCGCTACCCCCTAATAGCGGTACTGCCAAATCGGCAATTACCCTGAGGTTTCTTCCAGGCTTCCATATTAGTCAAGCCTCCGAGCACTGTCTCCACATGTTGGAGTCTGCGAGATTCCAGGTGAGTAATCAGCGAGATCGGATGGCAATTGCCATTGACGGCGATAAGGTAGTAACCACTATTAAAGGTCAATGGTCGGAGCCCACCGTGGTGGGCGCCATTCAAATACCACCCGATGGTAGACCGCTGATTTTGATGGCTGACCGACAGACAGTTGGCGGTTATCCAGTGCTTGGAGCAGTGCTATCCCCTGACTGTCGTCGCTTAAGTCAGGCCCAGCCGGGCACTCCTGTCCGTTTCCAATCGGTCAGCGACAGCCAGGCGGATCGTATACTATGGCTTGATCGCAATTACGAGATGGAGCTGGCTTTAGCACCACAACCGGGTGCAACTCTCAGAGAGACTGGCGAATGGGTGTCTGGCTGATTGCCGGTGCAACGGTTGGCGGAGGTGCTTGATGAGCACTGATGAGATGTGTCGCCCATGATTAAGCAAGCACAACAAACACTGAGCATCGCACTAGAACGTCAGTTAGTTGCCCGCAACCCTCGCGGCATGCAGTGGGTATGCGATGCCCTTGAGCCTGGATATCTACTGAGAGCCGCCGGTCTGCTTACAGGCTGCAAAGGGGACATCATTATTTGCACCGGCTTTCCTGTTGCAGACACCTTCGAAACAGACGGCCCCGCCGGCGCTTTGGCCCTATATGAATATTGCGAACAGATTGGTTTACGCCCGTGGTTATTAGCAGGCCGACCTCTCATTGACGCGCTCGATGGCATGGTCCGTGCGCGAACTCTAGACACCTTTGATGCCGATATTGCCGATCAGGAAGCTGAACAACTTTTTGAAGAACTCGCGCCCACGCTATTCATTGTCATTGAACGACCCGGCGCAGCCGCCGACGGCCGATACTACAATATCGCTGGCCGTGATATCACCGACACGTGCCGCCCCGTCGAACCGTATGTTGCTGTAGCTTCCTGCCCTGTCATTGCCATTGGCGACGGCGGCAATGAAATTGGTATGGCAAAAGCCGGTGCAGTCCTCAATAAACTTAACATTCAGCCTAGTTGTACAAGTTGCGATGAACTCATTGTTGCCGATGTTTCAAATTGGGGCGCCTATGGACTCATTGCCATGGCAGAATACCTTCGGGGCGGCCCAATCTTAGAGTGGTTGGAACCCTTACCTCTGCTGGAGCGTCTGGTTGAAGTTGGCGCAGTAGACGGAGTGACACATCAGCCTACAGCGACCGAGGACGGGCTGCCAAATAGCGCGGGAGTCGAACTAATCACCACGCTACAACAACTTTGTAATAAAGCGCTTATTGCTTAGGAAAAAACCTCCATGACAATGGCTTTCTTAAACGGTGTCTTCACCCCTCTAGAAGAGGCTCGGATTTCTCCGATGGACCGGGGTTTCTTATTTGGCGATGGGATATATGAGGTCATTCCAAGCTACGGTGGTGCAATGCTAGGTTTTGACCGGCACATGCAACGCTTATCCAACGGTCTTGCCGCCATCGACTTGCTAAACCCACATTCTCAACAGCAATGGCAGGCAATCCTCTCGCGGCTTCTCGCTGAGAATGGCAACGGCAATCTAGCCATTTACTTGCAGGTTACTCGCGGCGTTGCGACCCAGCGAGCACACCGATTTCCCGAAAAAATCGAACCAACGGTTTTTGCGTACACATTTGCCATAAGCGATGCTCCAACCGGCGACATTGCCACAGCCAAAGGCCTGTCAGTCTCTACAGGAGAAGATCTTCGCTGGCAGCGCTGCCACATCAAATCTATTGCGCTACTTGGTAACGTGCTGCACATGATGGAAGGTGTAAAGCGCGGTCACGACGAGATACTACTCTTTAATGCTCACAATGAGTTGACCGAAGCAGCCGCTTGTAATGTATTTATTGTCAGCAATGAATCGATTGCCACACCTTATCTCGACAATCACAAATTACCCGGGATAACCCGCAATATGCTTCTGGATATTTTGCGTGACTATGGGCAATGGTCGGTTGAAGAACGCGTTGTCACACGCGAAGAAGTCCTTGCCGCAGACGAGGTTTGGCTCACCAGTTCAACCAAAGAAATAGCACCCGTTCTTACGATCGATGGGCAACCCGTCGGCGAGGGGAAGCCAGGATCTGTTTGGTCTGGCGCGCAAGCACTTTTTGCACAGCATCGATTTAACTACTAACGCCCATGCCTCGCCCCACTTTTGTAACCATCGATCTCGCCGCACTGACTGAAAATGCCCGTCTGATTCGCTCTTTGGCAGGCTCCTCACAGGTTATGGCCGCGGTAAAAGCTAATGCTTACGGGCATGGCATGACGCTGTGTGCCAAGACACTCGAACCCATGGTAGATGCTTTTGCTGTGGCCTTTTGCGAGGAAGCGACACAATTGCGGGTGGCCGGAATCCGTAAGCCCATCTTAATTTTGGAGGGGCCATTCGACCTGCAGGATATGATAGAGATCGCAAATCTCGACTGTTGGCCGGTTGTGCATAGCGTTGAACAAATCACCCTGCTCGAAACCGCCATTTCACAACGCAAGTGCGAACCCACCCAGATTATCTGGCTTAAGGTCGATACCGGCATGCACCGTTTAGGTATATCGCCTGAAGAAGTGTCAAGCGCAACCGATAAGCTCCAGCAGCTTGGCATTACGGACATTCGTCTTCTGAGCCACCTTGCACACGCAGAGGCACCCGATGCGTCACTTACGCAACGACAGTTACAGCGATGGACGATAGCCGCTGACAATTTCGGAGGACAAGTCAGTCTGAAAAACTCAGCTGGCCTTATTACAATCGCAGATACACCTAGACAGCTGCAAAATGCTGAGTGGATACGGCCGGGCTATATGTTGTACGGCGGTGCGATTGACGCTCGGTACATCGAGTCTTCCACCAATAATGACCGTGTTACGCACATCGACACTCATGCAGTGATGGAACTTTGTTCACGTATCATGGCCATCCGCACCATTAGCGAAGGCGAGACCGTTGGTTATGGGGGCCGTTGGACAGCTACACGTAGCAGTCGCATCGCGACAATTCCTGTGGGCTATGGCGATGGCTATCCTCGCACTGCCGAGAATGGCACGCCCGTAATCATAGAAGGCGTCCGCTGCCCTTTGGTGGGGAGAGTCTCCATGGACATGATTACGGTCGATGTGACCGCTTGTACCCAAGCCACCATTGGCAGCCCTGTTCAACTTTGGGGGCCACAACTTTCTGTTGATGAAATTGCGCGCCATGCCAATACCATTGGTTATGAGTTACTAACCCGACTATCTGAGCGCGTCCCGCGCGTCGTTCGGCCTATTACTACGCCCTAAAGATCGGTTAGCTAGTGCGTGGGCAAAGGGAATGTTCTAAGCTAACGCACACGTTAATGAGGACGTCATTTTGCCCAATCGCTCCCCCTCCCTAGGCGAAGGATCGCTTCTTGCGGCGATCGATCTTGGCAGTAACTCCTTTCACTTGATCGTTGCGCGGTTAGAGCATGGTGAGCTAAAGCCAATTGAAACGCTTGCTGAAAAGGTGCAACTGGGCGCTGGATTAAGACGCGGTAAATTGGCAAAAGACGCGATTGACCGAGGACTCGCGTGTCTGGCTCGCTTTGCTCAGCTTTTGGGAAGTATTGAACCATCCCGCATCAGAGTGGTGGGCACCAACGCTTTGCGGCAGGCAAAGAATCGGCGCGAGTTCACTGAAGCCGCCGAGGAAATTCTCGGTGTGCCTGTGGATGTTGTCTACGGCCGTGAGGAGGCGCGACTTGTCTACGTGGGTGTTGCCCATACACTTGCCGATGATGAACACAGCCGCCTCGTCGTCGATATAGGCGGTGGAAGTACCGAGTTCATTGTTGGCCAGCGTTTTGAGCCCACCCGTATGGAAAGCTTGCAAATCGGTTGTGTTAGCTATGCGGAGACTTTCTTTGGCAAGGGTCAAATCAGCAAAAAATGTTACCAAGCCGCCTACGATCAAACGCTCATTGAAGTCTCGCACATTCGCAAGCATTACCGGTCAAAACATTGGGTTGAGGCCGTTGGCTCATCGGGCACGCTGCAAGCCATCGAGTTGTTGGTCACCATGGCTGGTTGGCGTCAGGAGGGCATTGACAGAAAGTCACTTGAAAAACTCCGCAAGAAGCTACTGGGATATGAGCATGCTGATCGGCTTGACCTCGTTGGACTCAATGACAATCGTCGTTACGTTATTGCGGCTGGCGTTGCCATAACAGAGGCTATTTTTGACGGGCTTGGTATTGATGTCATGCGCACCTCACCCGGCGCTCTGCGTGAGGGAGTGCTGTACGATCTGATTGGTCGCTTGCAACATGAGGACGTTCGAGAGCGAACCATTAGTGCACTACTAGCGCGATACAACGCCGATGAAGCCACCGCCACACTTTTGGGTAATCGTGTTGCATGGCTCAGTGAATCTGTAGCGCCCGTGTGGAAGTTCACTGAAAACGACGTTGAGTTGCTGCAATGGGCGGGTAGATGCCATGAAATTGGCGTGGCGATAGCCCAGAAACATTTTAATCGCCATTCCGCTTATTTGCTTCAAAACTCTGACTTGCCTGGCTTTTCTCAACAAGAGCAAGAACTGATGGCTACGATTGTTCGAGGACTAACCGGAAAAATACGCGCCGAGCTGTTTACCGGACTCAGTGGCATCACCAAGGTAAAAGTAAAAAAAATGATCGCCCTGCTGCGTGTAGCCAGCATATTTAAGTATGTAGAAGAACTCGAGGCGCTACCCGAGTTTGTGGTTTCAGCCAACCAAGAAAGCCTCAGCTTGTCTTTTCCAGAGGGTTGGTGTGAACAACATCCCCTGACCACGTGGGAGCTTGGCGAGGCACAGACAGCATTCGCCAAGTTGGGCGTCAGCGTTCAACTAAACTAGGCAACAGCGTGGCCCTTACGCTCCCTAATCATACTCAAAGCAGTGTCCTCAATCATGTCTTCTTGGCCGCCTATCATCTTCTTACGACCCAACTCAAGCAGAATATCTCGCGGTGCTATACCGTATTTAGCGCCGAGCCGGTTGGCGTGCAGTAAGAAAGTACTATAGACACCAGCATAACCAAGGGTCAGTGAGGAACGATCGATACGTACAATATGATCCATCATCGGGAACACCAGATCTTCGGCCATATCTGCAAGTGCGAACATGTCACACCCTGTTTCTATTCCCATTCGATCGCATACGGCAACGAAGGCTTCCAGTGGTGTATTGCCTGCTCCAGCACCTAAACCAGCTACAGAACAGTCAATGCGACTCGCGCCAGCACGCACTGCGGCAATTGAGTTTGCAACGCCCATACCCAGGTTGTTATGACCATGGAAACCGATTTCGGTTTTTTCGTCGAGTACATCACGCAAAGCACCGACGTAACCCGTCACGTCCTCCGGCAGCATATAGCCCGCGGAGTCGGTTACATAAACAGTCTGAGCACCGTAGGACTCCATTTTCTTGGCCTCTTGGGCAAGTCCCTGAGGCGTGTTTAAATGAGCCATCATCAAAAATCCAGATGTATCCATTCCCAGCTCTCTGCCGCAAGCAATATGCTGCGGCGATGTATCAGCCTCGGTGCTATGGGTGGCGACGTGAACGCTTCGCACACCGTGATCATACGCAACACGTAACTCATCCATAGTGCCCAACCCGGGTATGAGCAGCACAGACATAACAGTATTATTCAGTACTGGCGCGACAGCATCCCAGTACTCTTCATTGCTATGCAAAGCAAATCCATGCTGGAGGGAATTACCACCAAGGCCCGCACCATGCGTAACCTGAATATACGGGACACCCGCATTTTCCATTGCCTGTGCAAACGCACGCATTTGGTCAGTGGTGATTTGCTCTTTCTTGGCATGCATGCCATCTCGCAGACACATATCATGGCAGATCACTTTTCGGCCGTGTAAATCAGACTTTTTCATATTGCCTCCGCCACTAATTCAAGCTCGCCACCGAGTATTTTTTCCGCGTACATTTCAGCCGTTCGAGCAGCTGCGGCAGTCATAATGTCTAGATTTCCGGCGTAGGTTGGTAAGTAGTCTCCCAAACCCGCCACCTCCATAAATACACCCACCTTGTTGCCCTCAAATACTGGCCCGTTGACCAACCGATATCCGGGCACGTATTGCTGAACTTTTTCGATCATCTCTAACAGTGATTCCGTTATTTTTTCTTCGTCTGGCTCGGACTCCGTCAGACAGTAAATAGTGTTGCGCATGATCATCGGTGGGTCAGCCGGGTTAATGATGCACAATGCTTTACCCTTCTTAGCTCCTCCAATCTCGCAAACCGCATTAGACGTGGTGTACGTAAATTCATCGAGATTTGCTCGAGTTCCCGCGCCAATCGATAGTGAGGCGAGACTTGCAATGATTTCCGCATACTCAACGCCCTGAACCCGACTCACCCCATAGACGATTGGAATGGTGGCCTGACCGGCGCATGAGATCATATTAACGTTCATGGTCTTCGACAGATCATCAAGATTTACGGGCGGCACGCATAATGGGCCGATTGCCGCTGGTGTTAAATCAACCATAAAAATGCCGTGGGCATTCATCTTGTCCGAGTTTTCTTTGTGCACGTAAGCGGACGTTGCGTCAAAAGCAATTTGTACACCGTCCTCGGCCAGATACGGCAGAACTCCATCGACACCATCGGCTGTGGTTTTTAAGCCCATCTCCCTTGCGCGCGCCAAACCCTCGGAATCAGGATCAATTCCCACCATCCATACAGGCTCCAGCACGCTGCTGCGCATTAATTTATAGAGAAGATCTGTGCCGATGTTGCCAGATCCTATCAATACACACTTCACCTTATTCATGGCCTAGCTATCCTTTGCCGATTGGGTACGATGGGCATGGTCGTGTTTTACGCCGTGCCGGCAGACCCCGCAACAACCAGCGCAGCTCTCATGTAGTCTTTCCGGAGGTTGTCACCCCACAGCGGCTGCTTTTATATGAGGGCTTAACCCAAACATTGTATGGCCATCATGGAGCCGCTGGAACATGAAGAAAGATCTCATTGCACGATTGGCCAACAAATTAGACGTAGCACGCCTGAATCGAACAGCTATCGCCCCGTTAACAGAAGCTAACCCCGAACTTAGCATAGATGATGCTTACCAGATTTCTCTCTTACTCCTTGAGCAACGCCTTCAGAGAGGGGAGATAATCGTCGGTAAAAAAATCGGTGTCACCAGCGCGGCAGTAATGGATATGCTCAATGTACGCCAGCCCGATTTTGGCTTCCTGACCAACAGCATGCGCTATGATGAAGTCATGCCCATCTCTGAACAGCTAATACAACCCCGTGCGGAGGGAGAACTCGCCTTCGTACTCAAAGAATCGATCCAGGGTCCCGGCATTACAAACACCGCTGTCGTTGCTGCTACCGAGGCGGTGTACCCGTGCTTCGAGGTAGTGGACTCTCGTATCGCAAACTGGCAGATAAAAATTCAAGACACAGTAGCTGATAACGCTTCGTGTGGTTTGTTCTCTATCAATGAAAACGCCCCGATTGACCCCAGCACCGACCTTGCCTCGATTACAATGACCGTATCGAAAAATGGAGAGGTGATATCTAATGGACTTGGCGCAGCAGCAATGGGTGATCCCGTCACTTGCGTTTCCTGGCTCGCCAATACATTAGGAGCGTATGGTATCAGTCTAAATGCAGGTGACGTCATTCTCTCAGGCAGTTTAGTTCCTCTTGAACCTGTAACCGCTGGCGACCAAATGACATTAACGCTGAGCACAGGCGGTTCCTGTTCACTCTTATTTAGCTAAAAGTATGCTCGCATTTTTGTCAGCTTGAGTGATCGAATACTACGCAAAGTCTGTATTCCCCCCTAGACAACATGGTTTATACGCTCCGAGGGGTAGCGCAACCTGCTAACTTGCAGGTCGATTTCAACGCCTCCTCGACAAGTTTATAAGCTTTCCCATGCTTCGCACTGACTGTGCTTTATGCAAACGCAATTCGTGAATTGCGCGAGGCACTTATTAAGGGGTACCAAATCCATGCTGCACTTTCGCAAAATCCTGGTCGCCAACCGCTCAGAAATTGCCATACGCATCATGCGAGCCGCCACAGAACTCGGCAAGCAGACCGTGGCCGTCTACGCCGAGGAAGACAAACTGAGCCTCCACCGGTTCAAAGCCGACGAGGCCTATCTCATCGGCGAGGGCCTGGGTCCGGTGGGTGCCTATCTCTCCATTGACGAGATGATTCGGGTTGCCTTGGAAACTGGCTGTGATGCGCTTCACCCGGGTTATGGTCTGCTGAGCGAAAATCCCGCGCTTGTCGATGCCTGCACCGCCAACGGGATTACATTTATCGGACCAACAGCAACGACAATGCGCGCACTAGGGGACAAGGCCTCTGCTCGGCAAATTGCAATTGAAGCCAACGTACCGGTGATACCTGCTACTAATGTGATCGGCGACGATCTTTCGATCATCGCAGAACAGGCGGCGGCGATCGGCTACCCCCTCATGCTCAAAGCGAGCTGGGGCGGCGGTGGTCGAGGGATGCGTCCCATCAACGAGGCATCTGAGTTAGAAGCTAAAGTACGCGAGGGCCAGCGTGAAGCTGAGGCCGCCTTTGGCAATGGTGAGGGTTATCTCGAAAAAATGATCACCCGAGCCCGCCACGTAGAAGTGCAAATTCTCGGCGATCAACACGGCGAGATTTATCACTTATGGGAGCGTGACTGCTCTGTCCAGCGACGTAATCAAAAAGTAGTAGAACGGGCACCTGCGCCCTATCTCGATGAAGCCCAGCGCGAGCATGTTTGTGACCTTGCCAAGCGCATCGCGTCTACCGTGGGATACGAATGCGCCGGTACCGTGGAATTCTTAATGGACATGGATACCGATGCGTTCTATTTCATCGAAGTGAATCCGCGCATTCAGGTTGAGCATACGGTTACCGAGGAGGTAACCGGCATCGATATTGTGCGCGCCCAAATTCTCATTGCCGAAGGCAAAACCCTGGCACAGGCGACAGGCGTCAAGGCTCAAGAAGATGTTCAACTTGACGGCCACGCACTTCAGTGTCGGATCACCACAGAGGACCCGCTGAACGACTTTATACCTGACTATGGCCGCATCAGTGCCTACCGAGGCGCCACGGGTATGGGGGTACGGCTAGACGGTGGTACAGCCTACTCGGGTGCTGTAATCACCCGTTACTACGATTCGCTATTAGAAAAAATCACCACATGGGCGCGCACCGAGGATGCAGCGATTGCAAGGATGGATAGAGCACTACGTGAATTTAGGATCCGAGGCGTCAGCACCAACATTGCCTTTGTTATTAATTTGCTGCGTCATCCCACGTTTAAGTCGAAGCAGTACAGCACCAAGTTTATTGACACCACAGCAGACCTTTTTCACTTTAAACAACAGGCTGATCGCGGCTCTAAAATTCTTAAATATATTGCTGACGTTAATGTTAACGGGCACCCAGAAACCCGTGACCGGCCGCGTCCTTTGCCGGGTATCAAAGTACCCAAAGCACCCGCTTTAAGCGTCGACGCCCCACCGCAGGGCACTAAACAAATACTAACGAGCGATGGTCCCGAGGGTCTCGCGGAATGGTTAGCAGCTCAACCACAAGTGCTCATGACCGACACCAGTATGCGCGATGCCCATCAGTCGCTGCTGGCTACGCGCATGCGCTCTATTGACATGATTCGAGTAGCACCGAGCTATGCCCACAATCTGCCACAGCTGTTTTCATTGGAGTGCTGGGGAGGTGCCACCTTCGATGTGGCCTACCGATTTTTAAACGAATGTCCCTGGCAGCGCCTGCGCGATATTCGCGCGCAAGTGCCCAATATCTTACTGCAAATGCTGCTGAGAGGCGCCAATGGTGTAGGTTACACCAATTACCCCGACAACGTTGTACGCGGCTTTGTTAAACAAGCCGCCGAGACAGGCGTGGACCTATTTCGCGTATTCGATAGCTTGAACTGGGTTGAGAATATGCGTGTGGCAATGGATGCGGTCTTGGAAAACAACCGAATCTGCGAAGGCACCTTGTGTTACACCGGTGACATCTTAGACCCCAACCGCGCGAAGTACTCACTCAACTACTATGTCAATATGGGCAAGGAACTGCGCGCGGCAGGTGTGCATATTTTGGGTGTGAAAGACATGGCGGGGCTACTCAAAGCCTCGGCCGCAAAACCACTTTTCAAAGCCCTGAAAGAAGAAGTCGGCTTACCCATTCACTTTCACACGCACGACACGTCGGGGGCAGCTATCGCAACGTGTTTGGTCGCGGCTGAAATGGGTGTAAGCGCCATCGACGCCGCAATGGACTCGCTGTCAGGCAACACCTCACAACCCACATTAGGTTCTATTGTCGCGGCCTTGGCGCACACAGAGCGCGATACGGGTTTGGACGTCAGCGCCATTAGGGAAATATCCAATTACTGGGAGGCGGTACGCGCCCACTACGCTGCCTACGAATCCGGCATGCAATCACCGGCGTCTGAGGTTTATCTCCATGAAATGCCAGGCGGGCAGTTCACTAACCTCAAAGCACAAGCGCGATCAATGGGACTCGAGGAACGTTGGCACGAGGTGGCTCAAGCCTATGCCGACGTGAATCAGTTGTTTGGCGATATTGTCAAAGTAACCCCCTCCTCTAAAGTCGTTGGCGACACCGCACTGATGATGGTTTCACAGGGCCTGACGAAAGCACAGCTTGAAGACCCAAATGTGGAGGTAGCTTTCCCCGACAGTGCTGTGGATATGATGCGCGGCAATTTAGGGCAGCCTCCAGGCGGATGGCCCAAAGCGATTCAGACAAAAATTTTACAAGGTGAGATGCCGCTCACCGACCGGCCCGGCTTGCTGGCAGAGCCCGTAGACATTGAGGCTGCCCGGGCGAAATTAAAGGACGCTTTTCCGGGTCAAGCGATTGATGATGAAGATCTCTTTGGCTGTTTGATGTACCCAAAAGTATTTTCAGAATACATGGAACGTCATGACATCTATGGCCCCGTAAGAACGCTTCCCACTGACGTATTCTTTTATGGCATGCAGCCAGGAGAAGAAATTTCTGTCGAGATAGATCCCGGTAAAACCCTAGAGATACGTCATTTAGCCACCTCGGAACCCAATGAGGACGGTATCGTAAAAGTATTTTTCGAGATCAATGGCCAACCGCGAACAGTCCGCATTGCCGATCGCGCCATCACCGCCACCAAAGCCAAGCGACCCAAAGCCGATGCTGACAATCAATGTCATGTAGGTGCCCCCATGCCTGGGGCCGTGGTCTCACTAGCAGTACAAGGTGGTGCGCAGGTTCAAGCAGGCGATCTTCTACTCACCATCGAGGCTATGAAGATGGAAACCTCTATTCGCGCCGAACGTGATGGCACCATTACAACCGTTCATGTACAACCGGGTTCGCAGATCGACGCCAAAGATCTACTGCTCGAATTTGAATCCTAGTGACGCTAAAACCATTGGCTCATCAATCGGTTGTAGGTTGAATTGAGGTCGCCGACACAAAAAAGCCGGCTCAATGCCGGCTTTTTTATGCGTTAATCGAAGTCGATTATTAGAGGGCAGCTTCGAACTCGGGCAACGCTGCAAACAGATCGGCCACGAGACCGTAATCCGCTACCTGGAAAATCGGTGCGTCCTCGTCTTTGTTAATAGCGACAATCACCTTGGAGTCCTTCATACCGGCCAAGTGCTGAATAGCACCGGAGATACCCACCGCGATGTACAGATCAGGCGCAACAATCTTACCGGTCTGACCCACCTGATAATCGTTGGGTACGAAGCCCGCATCGACCGCCGCCCGCGAGGCGCCGATCGCGGCGCCGAGCTTGTCGGCAATACCTTCCAACAACTTAAAGTTGTCGCCATTTTGCATGCCGCGGCCCCCTGAGATGACTACCGACGCAGCGGTGAGCTCAGGGCGGTCAGACTCGGCCACTTCTTCGCTGACAAAAGTAGATAAACCCGCGTCATGAACAGCAGCGACAGCCTCAACACTCGCACTGCCACCCTCGGCCGGTGCTGCGTCAAAGGCGGTTGTACGCACCGTGATGACTTTCTTGGCATCAGCTGACTGGACGGTGGCGATAACATTACCCGCATAGATAGGACGCGTGAACGTATCGGCACTTTCGACGCTAATGATGTCGGAAATCTGTGCCACGTCGAGTAAGGCGGCCACGCGTGGCATGGTGTTTTTACCGTTAGTGGTCGCTGGCGCCACCACGTTGTCGTAGCCGGCGGCCACATCGGCAATGAGTAGCGAAACGTTCTCGGCAAGTTGATGGCCATAGGCGCCATTATCGGCTGACAACACCTTGCCAATACCCGCGATAGCGGCAGCCTCGGTCGCTGCCCCCGAGCAGTTTTCGCCAGCAACTAAAATATCGATATCCCCACCCAACGCTTGCGCGGCAGCGACCGCGTTTAACGTGGCAGGCTTGATAGATGTATTGTCGTGCTCTGCAATGACTAACGTTTTCATGAGATCACCTTCGCTTCGTTCTTGAGTTTATCCACAAGTTGAGCCACATCCTCAACTTTGATACCAGCAGATCGCTCTGGTGGTGGCGCCACGCTGAGCTGGGTCACGTGAGGTTTAATCTCAACACCCAGATCGGCGGGTGTCGTTACGTCGAGAGGCTTCTTTTTTGCCTTCATGATGTTGGGGAGCGACGCATAGCGCGGCTCGTTAAGGCGAAGGTCGGTTGTTACGATGGCCGGTAGCGACAGAGACAGAGTCTGAAGACCACCATCTACCTCGCGAGTCACGTTGAGCTTGTCACCGTCGATTTTAATCTCGGATGCAAAGGTACCCTGAGGCATACCTGCCAACGCACCCAGCATCTGGCCTGTTTGATTGTTATCGCCATCTATGGACTGCTTGCCGAGAATCACAAGTTGAGGTTCTTCTTTTGCTACAACGCCCTTCAACAGCTTGGCGACTTCCAGCGGTTCAGGACGACCTTCCACCTCTACATGAATACCGCGATCAGCGCCCAGTGCTAGCGCCGTACGGATCTGCTCTTGACAGGCTTTATCACCCACCGAGACCACAACAATCTCAGAAACAGTGCCCGCTTCCTTTAAACGCACGGCTTCTTCAACCGCAATTTCACAGAATGGGTTTATCGCCATTTTGACATTATTGAGTTCGACGTCAGAACCGTCAGATTTAGCACGGACCTTGACGTTGTAGTCAACGACCCGCTTCACTGCGACCAGTGCTTTCATAGCCTCTCCATCATTTCTATGGGCAAACGCTGTACCGCGTGCCAATGTCACGCGGCCAAGTAATTTGATAAACTTTAAAAGTCGGGTGCCTTTTTACCGATACTCGCGTCAAGGCACAAGGGTTTCGTCGGCATTAGCCCTGCTAAACCCGGTGTTTTACGCCAAATGCGCTACGGTACACTCTGGCACCATTCGACATGTATAGTAACATACTCAAAGTTCAAAAAGGTTACTTGACAGTAAACCTTTTGCCGTGAGTCAAGCTATTTACCAGTTATAGGGGAAGCGTCATGGAACGCGAATCGATGGAATTTGATGTTGTCATTGTGGGCGCAGGCCCTGCCGGACTCTCCGCCGCCTGCCGCATTATGCAACTTGCCCAAGAACAAGAACGCGAAACGACCGTATGTGTGGTTGAAAAAGGCTCAGAAGTCGGCGCTCATATCCTCTCGGGCGCTGTGCTGGAGCCCAAAGCACTCAATGAGCTATTTCCCAACTGGAAAGACCTAGGCGCTCCGCTCAATACGGCGGTTACTGAGGACACTTTTTTCTTCTATACCGGCGAAAAAGCAGCCATAAGACTACCGAATTTTCTCATTCCCAAACCCACACATAATGAGGGGAACTACATTGTATCGATGGCTAATGTCTGTCGATGGTTGGCCGAACAAGCAGAAGGCCTAGGTGTAGAAATCTATCCCGGATTCTCTGCCGCTGAAATTTTGTATCACGAAGATGGATCTGTAAAAGGCATCGCAACCGGTGAAATGGGGGTTAGCGCAGAAGGTAACCAAAAAGACAGCTATGTTCCCAGCATGGAACTGCACGCGAAATATACGTTTTTCGCTGAGGGGTGCCGCGGTCACCTGGGTAAACAATTGATTAGCCGATTCAACCTGGACGAAGGTAAGGACCCGCAACATTACGCCATTGGTATTAAAGAAATTTGGCAGATTGACCCCGCAATGCATGAAGAGGGCAAAGTCATTCACGGCCTCGGTTGGCCACTGGCTGAGAGTAATTCATCGGGTGGCGCTTTTATGTACCACGCCGAAAATAACGAGGTTTACCTAGGCCTGATTACCGATCTTAACTACGCCAACCCCCACGTTAGCCCGTTTGAAGAATTCCAACGCTGGAAAACCCACCCCGAGACTAGAAAGTATCTTGAAGGAGCCACTCGCATTGCCTATGGCGCGCGGGCACTGGCCAAAGGCGGGTACAACTCGCTTCCCAAAATGCACTTTCCCGGTGGGCTTGTTATTGGCTGCGACGCAGGGACACTTAATAGCGTCAAAATCAAGGGCAATCACACTGCGATGAAGAGCGGCATGCTGGCCGCGGAGACGGTCATGTCAGCGCTGGGACAGGAAGTGCCCCCTAGCGATCTTGTCGACTACGCTACGGCTGTGCAAAAGTCTTGGCTTGGCCAAGAGCTTTACACGACCCGCAATTTCTCTGGTTTCATGCATAAATTTGGCTATGTGCTGGGTGCCGGTATGGTGTGGATTGATCAGACGATTTTTGGCGGCCGTCTACCCTTCACGCTCCACGATGCCAAAGCTGACTACGCCTGTCTGAAAAAGGCGTCCGAAGCACCCAAAATTAACTACCCCAAACCCGACAATACCGTAACCTTCGACCGTTTATCGTCGGTGTTTTTGTCGAATACCAACCACGAAGAAGATCAGCCCTGCCATTTGACACTCGTCAATCCGGACATTCCGATTAGTCAGAATCTTCCACTGTACGACGAACCCGCGCAGCGTTATTGCCCCGCGGGCGTATACGAAATCGTCGAGGACGATGCAGGCAAGCGCTTTCAGATCAATGCACAGAACTGTGTCCACTGCAAAACCTGTGACATCAAAGACCCCTCACAAAACATTATCTGGGTAACTCCCGAGGGTTTTGGCGGTCCCAACTACCCCAATATGTAAATGGTTACGGGTGGTTTGACTCATTACAGAGTGCGCTTATCAGCCTGGGCGGCGGTCAACCGCGAGAAAGCCGCGGCGCTGGATACGCTGTGACACGCCACGGGCGTCATCGGCATCCTATGAGTTCATCGCACTCAAAGAAGTGGGAAACGCTCTCCAGCGCTGTGAATCACCCCAAATTCATCAACACGCTCGACCAGCCGATACCAGGCGGGGCGTGAAAAAAGCGCCGTGAGGCCCCGTGAAAGCCTTACATAGGCTGCGTCTGCGGCACGCGGTTCCGTTGCCAGCGCATGTCGACCATCGAGAGGAATTTGCCCGCCGGTATTGAGTGTCAACATCAAGGCTTCCGGGTTGCTACCGAGCACAGGCTCCGCATCGACGACCAGCAGTGGATGCAAGGCTACGCGGATTCGCACTTTTTCAGCCGGCGTCACGAGATAATAGAAACCATCGTCGTCGCGAAACAAGATACTTGCAAAGAGCTGCACAAGCTCGCGGCGCCTGATGAGTGTACCTTCGTGCCACCAAGTACCGTCAGCACGAATCTCCATATCCAGATCGCCACAAAAAGGCGGATCCCAATGTTCGACGGGTGGCATCGGTCGCCCGGTTACCGAGTCTAACGCCAAGCCGGGCATGATAGTCTGATCGCCCACTGCAGCAGCCAATTGCTGCAGCGGATCAGACCCAACTGACTTTTTAGAACTCACCCGGCCACTTAGCGAGTGATAATTTGGCCGTTTGCACGCAACGCTTGACGAAACTCCAGCGCGCTTACTTGGCCTTTGAGTGCAGCCAACTGCTCCAACATGACGTCCTGCTCGGCAGCAGATAAATTCGCTACAGCCCCCTCGGTAACCTCAGCAAGCTCAATAATAGCTAATTGCTCTCCGGGCAAACTGACCCGTGTGACATCGATCCCCGGGGTAAATGCCAGCCTGAAGGCCGCTTGAGCGACTTCTCTGGGCAGCAAGCTGCCTGTGCGCCTGGCGTCTAGCTCTACCCGCCATTCCCAACCCTTTGTGGCAGCAATACTCTCCATAGATTCACCTTGGGCCAGCAATGCACGTACCTCCTCCTGTAGCGCTTGTCGCTTGGCCTCAAGGGCTTCGGCTTTCAATGACGCGCGAATACCATCGGCAACCTCTTCGAGCGCCAATTGCTTGGGTGCAATTTTTTCCGCAACTCGCAACGCGACAAATTGATCGTTACCCAATTCGATTACCTCGCTATTATTTCCAAGAACATAAACGTCTTCGGAGAACAAGGCTTTTCTTACGGCTGGAGACGCAAACAACGCTTCTCCCGCGGTTCGGCTCACCGGCGCTGATCGCTGCGCCTCTACACCCAGCGCGTTGGCAGGTCCCTTTAAATCGACAGAGTTAAAGCTGAGGTCCCGCAGCGAATCTACTGCCCCGAGTAAAGCTTGTTGCGCATTGGAGAGTTGGATCGACGCCTCAAGTTCAGCTCGCAGCGCCGCATAATCGGCGGCCTCGCCAGTGATACGCTCTTCTAAGCGGATAAAATGCGTACCTGCTTCGGTCACCACAGCACCCGAAACTTCACCTGAGGCAAGGCCGGCGATGGCTGTTTCCATAGGTTCAGGGAACGTCGTACCGTCAGTAAAACCCAGCTCTCCACCCATCGCAGCAGACCCGATATCATCAGACAGTTCACTCGCCAAAGTCGCAAAATCGTCACCCGAGGCAAGCCGCTGTGCAACTTGGTCCACCCTTCCCGCATAGTCGCTAGTAGATTCATCATCACCCTGAATAAGGAGTATATGGCTCACTCTCGCCTGCTCGCTGACTTGATAATCGTTTTTCACCGCCTCAAACTGCTCATCCAGTACCGATGGATCGACCGGCGCGGTGAAATCAGCCACACTGAGCACAACATACTCGGCTATCACTTGCTCTTCCGTCACATACTCCGCCTGACCGGCCTCATAGGCAACCTCGACTGCCTCATCTGTGATAACAATCGCATCTCGAATGCTCTGCTCGTCAACGAGGAGGTATCGAACGTCGCGCTCCTCCGCCGTAACGTCTGCCGCCGCCGCGAGCTCGAGTGGCGTAACAAAGTCGCTCCCCATGAGCGCCATCTCTAGTTGACTCAACAGTAGCTCTTGTGACTGTGACCGTCGAAAGCGCTCAGGCGTGAGTCCCGCATTGGCAAGCACAACTTTGTATTGATCTGGGCTGAATCGTCCGTCTACTTTGAAAGCATCAACACTGGCCACAACACGTCCAATCGCTGCGTCCGTCGCCGCTAATCCTCGACTTTCTGCTTCCTGTAATAGCAATTGACGATCGATAAGATTGTCCAAAGCACGTGGTCTTAACCGGTCATCGTCCAACATCGCAGGGTCAACGCTGTCACCCAAGATCTGCATTAATTGTCGCTTCTGATTCTCAATGGCGATCTGAAGCTCCTCTGGTGATATCTCAGTCCCATTTACCTCTGCCACCGAGGTTCCGGCCCCCCCCGGGAGGAGAGACTCCAAACCAAATCCAGCAAACGATAGAACAATAAAAAAAATCAAGACTTTGATGGCTTTACTTTGCGTGCCATCGCGCAGCGATTGAAGACTCATTATGGATACCGATGAAAGAAAAAAAGGCGCTTGAAAGCGCCTATTTACCGAACTTCTTAGGGCTGCGCAACACAGCCCGCCTCTATGATTAATTAACGGCGTCTTTAAGTGCCTTGCCTGCCTTGAAACCAGGAACATTGGCCGCTTTGATTTGAATCTTAGGACCAGTTGGATTTTGGGGGTTAACGCCCTCACGTGCAGCACGATGCTTCACAGAGAAGGTGCCAAAGCCAACCAGTGACACAGTGTCTTGCTTGGCTAGTGCTCCAGTAATCGCGTTGACAACAGCATCTAGCGCGCGACCGGCAGAAGCTTTTGAAAGGTCCGCTTCCGCGGCAATGGCATCGATTAGTTCGTTTTTGTTCACGTGGTAACCTCGTTAAGTGTTATTGGACGCTTTAAATTCTTTGTTTTGTTTTCGGTTGTGAGGCTTTGCGCCCCTGCATGTCAGTCGAGAATAGACCGAGCGCGGCCACTCGGTCAACCGATTAACATTAATCAATGCGCAGGAGGCCTCGATTGGTCGATGACTTCATCCTGAGTCCCCACAGGGGTCATGTCGGCTAAGTATTCTTCGTCTGAGAGAGGCTCGGGCATGCGCTCAAGGGCAATTGTCAGCACCTCATCAATCCACTTTACGGCACGCAGATCAAGATTAGCTTTAATATTGTCCGGTATCTCTTTGAGATCACGCTCATTTTCTTTGGGAATGATAACCGTTTTGATGCCACCACGACGCGCCGCCAGTAGCTTTTCTTTCAGACCGCCAATGGGCAGCACCTCTCCGCGGAGTGTAATTTCTCCCGTCATTGCCACATCAGCACGAATAGGAATTCCCGTGCACACACTCACCAACGCGGTACACATAGCAATACCTGCACTCGGCCCATCTTTGGGCGTGGCACCCTCAGGGACATGAATGTGCAAATCATGTTTTTCGTGATAGGCAGCTGGTACACCCAGAGATTGTGAGCGTGACCGTACAACCGTCATAGCCGCTTGAATCGACTCCTGCATAACATCACCGAGAGAGCCGGTCTTGACGTGCCGACCCTTGCCAGCAACCGCCACAGTCTCAATGGTAAGAAGCTCACCGCCAACCGAAGTCCACGCCAAACCAGTTACCTGACCAATCTGGTTTTCCTCTTCGGCGACGCCAAAGTTAAACCGCCGAACGCCCAATAGATCGGGCAGCATCTCAACAGTGACGCACGTGGCCTCTTTGAGCTCCCCCATGGCAAAGCGCTTCACCATCTTGCGGCACAACTTTGCCATTTCGCGCTCCAAAGCGCGCACCCCTGCTTCACGGGTGTAGTAGCGAATAACGTCCAGCACAGTGGACTCGTCGATGGAGATCTCATCCTTTTTCAAGCCATTCTGTTTAATTTGCTTGGGGATAAGATAACGCTGGGCAATGCTGAGCTTCTCATCCTCGGTATAGCCGGGAATCCGTATAACTTCCATACGGTCGCGCAACGGACCAGGAATGTTCATTGTGTTAGACGTACAAACGAACATCACATCAGACAAGTCGTAATCAACTTCTAAATAATGATCATTGAAGGCATGGTTTTGCTCTGGATCTAGGACTTCGAGCATAGCTGATGCAGGGTCACCCCTGTGATCCATACCCATTTTGTCAATTTCATCGAGTAGAAAGAGCGGGTTTCGCACTCCCGCCTTGGCCATTTTTTGCAATAGTCGTCCCGGCATAGACCCTATGTAGGTGCGTCTGTGTCCTCGGATCTCCGCTTCATCACGCACACCACCTAACGCCATCCGCACAAACTTGCGGTTTGTAGAGCGCGCAATAGACTCACCAAGCGAGGTCTTACCAACACCGGGCGGACCCACCAAGCACAATACCGGCCCCTTGACCTTACGAACGCGCTTTTGAACCGCGAGATACTCCAAGATACGATCTTTGACTTCCTCCAGCCCGTGGTGGTCCTCGTCTAAGATCCGTGCTGCACGACTCAGATCGTGTTTCACCTTACTGCGTTTGTGCCAGGGCATGCTCACCATCCAATCAATATAGCCTCTGACAACAGAGGCTTCAGCTGACATGGGTGACATCATCTTAAGTTTATTTAGTTCTGTAAGAGCCTTCTCACGCGCTTCCTCGGGCATACGCGCCTGATCAATTCGGGCTTGCAGCTCATCAACTTCGTTGGGGGCGTCGTCCATGTCACCCAGTTCTTTCTGAATAGCCTTCATCTGCTCGTTCAGATAGTACTCTCGCTGACTTTTTTCCATCTGCTTCTTAACACGCCCGCGAATACGCTTTTCCACCTGAAAAACATCGATCTCCGCGTCCATGAGACCAAGCAAATGATCGAGACGATCACGAACTGAAGCTACTTCCAAGATCCGCTGCTTTTCCTGCAGATCTACGCTCATATGAGCGGCGATAGTGTCGGCGAGACGTCCCGGCTCATCGATTCCTGACAGCGAAGTAAGAACTTCCGCGGGGACCTTTTTACTTAGGCTTACATACTTTTCAAATTGCTCAACGACCCCCCGAATGAGCTCGAGACCCTCTTCGTGTGGTATGTCGTCACTCTCGATCTGTCGGGCATGAGCTACCGTGTAGGCGCCCTCATCGTCCATAGATTCGATAGCCGCACGATGATCGCCCTCGACCAACACCTTAATGGTACCGTCCGGCAGTTTAAGCAACTGCAAGATGTTAGCCACCGTACCAACTTGATAGAGATCACCCACTGCCGGATTGTCATCTGCTGCATTGCGCTGGGCGACCAACAAAACTTGTTTATTGCCCGCCATGGCCTGCTCAAGTGCTTCTATCGACTTTTCGCGGCCTACGAATAGAGGGAGAACCATATGGGGATAAACAACGACATCCCTCAGAGGGAGTAGCGGAAGTTCGGTTGCGACGACGTCTGTCATATTTCTCTCCGATAATCATCCATAGGGATATGGGGATGATACGCGGGTTCTGCAACCAGGGGATGACTAAAATCCCAAAAAGCCTAAATTATGGGGAAGCCAGAGGCGGCACGCGCGCACAAACCACTACTTAAGATGTTTCAGTCGTCGGCACCGGCGGCCATGGACTCTTGGTTTGCGTACACCAAAAGTGGCTCCGATTCGCCATTGATAACGCTTTCGTCGATGACCAGTTTAGCCACATTTTTCTCTGACGGGATGTTGTACATGCTATCGAGCAGCACACCTTCCAGGATAGACCGTAGACCGCGGGCGCCGGTTTTACGCTCCATGGCTCTCTCGGCCACTGCTCGTAACCCGTCATCACGGAAGTCAATCTCAACGTCTTCCATTTCAAACATCTTCGCGTACTGTTTGGTAAGCGCGTTACGCGGTTCGGTAAGAATTTGCATGAGGGCCTCAATATCGAGCTCATCCAGAGTCGCGATCACGGGCAAGCGACCCACGAATTCGGGGATCAACCCGTACTGCACTAGATCCTCGGGCTCTAAATCTGCCAAGGTTTCACCAAATTTGCGCGTCTCGTCCTTACTTTTTACCTCAGCGGTGAAGCCGATACCGCCTTTTTCGGAGCGATTGCGAATAATTTTATCGAGACCAGCAAATGCACCACCACAAATGAACAGGATGTTGCTGGTATCTACCTGTAAAAATTCTTGTTGCGGGTGCTTACGGCCGCCCTGAGGAGGAACGGAGGCCACTGTTCCCTCTATCAACTTTAGCAGCGCCTGCTGCACGCCTTCTCCAGACACATCCCTGGTAATGGAGGGGTTGTCGGACTTCCGCGAGATTTTGTCGATTTCATCGATGTAAACGATACCCATTTGGGCGCGTTCCACGTCATAGTCGCATTTCTGCAGTAGCTTCTGAATGATATTTTCAACGTCTTCGCCGACGTAGCCTGCCTCGGTAAGCGTGGTAGCGTCTGCAACTGTAAAGGGCACATCCAAAAGCCGAGCTAAGGTCTCTGCCAGCAAGGTTTTTCCCGATCCAGTGGGGCCTACAAGCAGGATATTGGACTTGCTCAGCTCAACGTCATCACCTTTGAGGTCGGGCGCATAGCGAAGGCGCTTGTAGTGGTTGTAGACCGCTACCGCCAGAACGCGCTTGGCTCGTTGTTGCCCAATAACGTATTCGTCGAGTATTCCCTTGATCTCATGGGGAATGGGCAGACGCTCACCAGCACTCTCTACCGCGGCTTCTTGAACTTCCTCGCGGATAATGTCGTTGCATAAATCTACGCACTCATCACAGATGAACACCGAGGGCCCAGCTATTAGCTTCCGAACCTCATTTTGGCTCTTACCGCAAAACGAGCAGTAAAGCAGTTTTTCGTTGTCACCCGTGGTGCTGTCATTGGCCATAATAAATCGTTGCCCCTGGCGAGTCCTTTGCTACCTCACCCTAAACCTTGATATGTTTCGCTGCTATTTGCAAGCAATTCGCTTAGGCAAGCGATTGATTACACGTCATTTCTCAAACTTGCGGCGAAACACTGCGTGAACGCACCACCTCGTCGACCAGCCCATAGGCTAAGCTCTGCTCTGCATCCATGAAGCGATCACGCTCAGTATCCCGCTCGATAACGTCTAGTGTCTGCCCGGTATGCTCAGCCATTAGCCGATTTAACCGCTCGCGAATGATCAAAATCTCCCGCGCTTGAATGTCAATATCGGTTGCCTGGCCTTGCGCACCCCCGGATGGCTGGTGGATCATGGTCCGGGCGTTGGGTAGCATGTAACGCTTACCTTTAGTGCCCCCACCCAACAAAAAAGCCCCCATCGAAGCGGCTTGACCGATACACATGGTGCTGACATCGGGCTTGATAAACTTCATGGTATCGTAAATTGAGAGACCAGCCGTTACCGAACCACCTGGCGAGTTGATGTATAGATGAATATCTTTGTCCGGGTTTTCAGACTCAAGGAAGAGAAGCTGGGCAACGATCAGATTGGCCATATGGTCTTCCACTGGACCAACCAAAAACACAACGCGCTCTTTTAGTAGACGTGAGTAAATATCGAAAGATCGCTCTCCACGCGAGGTCTGCTCGATAACCATCGGAATCAGGCCGAGATTATTAACGTCCATAGGTAGTCTGTCGTAACTCATATTGGCTTCTCTTTTGATCAACCTATTATCCCTGCTGGGGCCGCGCGGCGGTAAGCGCATCTTGGTAGCTGCATGCTTCCTCAATGACATTAGCGCCCTCAACAACCTTGTCAACCACCTGATCCTCAAGTACGCGCGATTCAACTTGGGCGAGCTGCTCGTTTTCCGAGTAATAGTAGTTTATGACTTCTTCAGGCTCTTGATAGGTAGACGCGATGTCTTCAATGGTTTCCCGTACTTTAGCGGGATCCGCCTGCAAATCGAAGTGAGTAATCATTTCACCCAGTACAAGGCCCAACTTCACGCGACGCTCAGCTTGATCCTTGAACATTTCGTCAGGCAACAACCCTTTGAGATCGAGATCCTTGTTAGGCATGCCGCCAAACTGCTGGAACATCTGACCTCGCATACCATCAATTTCCTGCGCAATCAGACTGGCTGGAATCTCCACATCAGCGTGCGCGTCAATAATGGCATCCATGACTTGTTGCTTTACGTGGTTACTTACCGCATTGCGCAGCTCGCGCTCCATGTTCTTCTTAACTTCCTCTCGAAAAACCGTCTCACCACCCTCTTGAACGCCGTAGCTTGCAAAAAGCACATCATCAAGCGCAGCCAGTTCCAGCGCCTTAACCTCGCTGACAGATACTTTGAACTGCACTGCGGCACCCTGAAGGTCTTCTTTTTGATAATCTTCCGGAAAAGTGAGGTCGAGCGTCTTTTCATCACCAGCGCTCATGCCAATGATGCCATCCTCGAAGCCAGGGATCATGCGGCCCGAACCCAATTCAAGGGACATACCCTCACCACTACCGCCCTCGAAAGCTTCCCCGTCGCGGGTGCCCACAAAATCGATAACTACGGTATCGCCCTCTTGAGCTGCGCGCTCAACGGTCTCCAGCGAGCCCTGCTGTTTACGAAACACCTCGATAATGTTGTCCACATCCGCGTCAGTCACATCTGCAACGGGTTTTTTAACGTCAAATCCAGTTACCTCGTTGACGGTAACCGACGGGAATACTTCAAAGGTCGCCGTATACTCTACGTCTTTGCCGGCATCGAAGCTCTTCGGCTCAATTTTCGGTTGTCCTGCAGGCCGCAAATTCTCTGATATAACGGCCTCTTGGAAAGTTTGGCTAATCACTTCACCCAAAACTTCTTGGCGCACACCCACCCCAAATCGCTGCTGCATCACTCGCATTGGCACCTTACCGGGGCGAAACCCAGGTAACCGCACGTTACGCGCCGCCTCCCTCAGACGCTGATCCACTGCGCCATCTACACGATCGGCGGGAACGCCAACAGTTAGACGTCGCTCCAGTCCCGAGGTCGTCTCAATTGAAACCCGCATGGTTTACTCCTGAAAATCAATTTCTGACCGCCAAAGCCGGCGTATGAAACAGCCCTGGGGACAGAGCTGCCATTGTAATCATGGTGCGGAAGGAGAGACTCGAACTCTCACGCCTTGCGGCACTGGAACCTAAATCCAGCGCGTCTACCAATTTCGCCACTTCCGCGTAATCTCGCTGGGTCCGTGCGTGCACCGCTCGAACCGAGGCCGCGGATATTCTCACAGCGCGCGATCAGTTTCAACGCGAACTTGCAGGAAACAACTGAGACAAACTCTGCTCAAGCTCATAAGCTCACGAACTCGAATGTGTGCCTTGGGTTTTTTCTAGACGTTGCGGCGCGAAAAAGGAGAATCCAGCGACCGAGGCTCGTTCACATGGTGTGTGTCTGTCGCTCCGAGCTCAGTGCACCGCCGAGATGATTCTCAATTTTGGCGTTCGCTGCTGCATCTTGCTCGGAAAACTGCACCCCAATACCCGCCTTGCGATTGCCTTGAGCTCCGGATGGCGTAATCCATACCACCCGACCCGCAATGGGTATTTTTTCAGGCTCATCCATAAGACTCAACAACATGAATACCTCGTCGCCAATGCGATAGTGCCTGTCAGTGACAACAAAAAGTCCGCCATTGTCCAAAAACGGCATGTACGACGAGTATAGCAGCGCCTTGTCTTGAATACTGACTGACAAAATACCTTGCCGAGTTCCCTCACTCATACCGATGCATCCCGCTACGCTTTTAGTCTTTTCTTGTACGGCCTAGTTATACTCCGGGCGGTAAGGCGCTGTACAGTCGGTTACACAAATGAGCAACAAGGCCGTCACGAGCCAGATTTACTCCTCTTCGCACAGCACCACTCCACTGCTCGATGTCGTCGCGAACGCGAAAAAGCTGCCGATAGCGACCTAAATCCTCAAGCGATGCAGTGTCTTTAAGCTTGATCTCGACGATCACGGCGGCGGCGGCCAGAATAATATCGAGTTCGGCTCCAGCCAGTCGTTGCGTGGCCGTTGTTGCCGAGTGCGTGCGGTTAAGCACGCTGCTTAGGGTTTCACGGATACTGACCAGCCCATCAACTGCACCGGTTGTTGCTAGCCTGAGCGCCTCGATCGGGCGGCCCTCAGCCAGTTTAAGAGCACGGTAAGCCTGATCATTGTCGCCAAGCTCGTTCTGTAACCAGGCCAAGCCACTTTCGAACGCAGGCGCGGGAAAGGTGATCGTCTGACAGCGAGAACGCACCGTTGCAGGCAAGTCGCTTGGCTGATGACAAACCAAACAAATAACGCTGTTGCCCGCGGGTTCTTCCAGTGTCTTTAAAAGCGCGTTAGCGGCGGCTGTGGTCATGGCCTCGGCTGGGCTAATCACCAGCACCTTGTGTTCGCCGTAACCCGCTGTTTGTTGTACAAAGCGGATTGCCTCCCTAATGGGCTCTACGCCAATAGCTCGCTTTCCCTCCTCGGGTGCCAGCCAGCGCATATCTCCGTGACTGCCTGCCTGCACCAAATTACAGCCCTCGCAAGATCCGCATGGCGCTATGTCGCTGCCCGAAGCGTCCACCGCGCGGCATAGCAGTATGCTCGCCAATGATGCGGCAAATACCCCTTTTCCGCACCCAGCAGGGCCCGCGAGCAAAAGGGCATGCGGCAGGCGATTCGACCTGTACATGCCAAGCAAATGATCAAGGGTACCCTTCTGCCAGGGCAAAACAGCTGGTGAGTACAGAGATTGAGCTTCAAAAACCATGTAGCGCCATCCATTCACCGAGCTTCCTCGCCACATCAGCCTGAACCTGTGGCAGAGATTGTGCGGCGTCAACGATCAACCAACGTTGTGGCTCTGCCTGAGCGCGCGCCAAATAACCGCGTCGCACACAGTCAAAAAACGTCTGCGTCTCTTGTTCAAATCGATCGAGTTGCGCTCTTTGTGCCGCTCGCTCCAAGCCAACCGTCGGTGGCAAATCCAATAACACCGTTAAATCTGGCCTTAATTGCCCTTGAACCAACTGTTCAAGCGCTGCAATCATCTCAAGCGGTAGTTCACGGGCATAACCCTGATACGCATAGGTTGCATCGGTGAAACGATCACAGAGTACCCATTGCCCCGCCGCCAACGCCGGCTCAATGACAGCATCTATATGCTGGGCACGCGCCGCAAATACCAATAGTAATTCAGCCTTGGGTAGTGGCGAGCTATCACCTGGACTGAGCAGTAACTCGCGAATGGCCTCACCCAGCGCGGTCCCGCCAGGTTCACGTGATACACAAACATCGACCCCGCGGCTGCGTAATAGTGTTTCAATGGCCGTGAGATTGGTCGATTTTCCAACACCCTCGCCGCCTTCTAAGGTGATAAATTTACCGCGCCGAGTCACAGCTTATCGCCTAATTTATGTGCCACTGACATTCAATACCCTTTAGGAGGCTTAGCCGGTGTCGAGCGATAATCGACCTTGCGCTCAAGTTGATAACGCCGGACATTTTCATTGTGCTCAGCGAGCGTGGCAGCAAAGACGTGTGTTCCGTCGCCCTTCGCCACAAAGTACAGCGCGTCACCCAGTTCGGGCTGAGTTACTGCATGGATCGCATCACTTCCCGGTAGTGCTATGGGCGTTGGCGGCAGACCTTTGTGTTGATAGGTATTCCACAGATTCGCGCTGTCACGCAGGTGGGCTCTCGTGAGGTTGCCATCAAACTCAGACCCCAGTCCATAGATAACGGTGGGATCTGTTTGTAAGCGCATATTCTGCTTTAAGCGTTGTGCAAACACGCCCGCTATCGTAGCACGTTCACTGGCAACCGACGTTTCACGCTCAACAATCGACGCCAAAATCAAGGCCTCATAGATCGACTGGAGAGGCACATCTGCCTGCCGGTCGGCCCAAGCCGCACGCAAGGTTTGACGCATCAACGCATGCGCTCGCTTCACAATGTCAAAATCTGTATCGCCGCGCACGTATTGATAGGTTTCTGGCAACAACCAGCCCTCAATCGAGGTGCTTGGCTCCACCAACGTTAAAAGACGAGGGTCGGATAACCCCTCAAGCGTTGTTAAGACCGGTTCCTGAGCCTGAATTATCGTTAGGGCTTGGCTCGCGGTAACGCCCTCGGGAACAGTCACCTGATAGGTGACCACGTCACCACGGTTCATTGTATTAAGCAGATCGCGTACGGACATGTTCGGGCCAACGCGGTACTCGCCAGCTTTGAGAGATCGATCAAGTTTTTGCCACTTTGCCCACTGCACAATGATGCCTGGATACCTGACTTGATAGGTTATCGCGACCTCTTGCATAACGCTGTGCAAACTCGCACCACGTGGTATCTGAATAATTTCTGGCGCGCCTTGGGTAACCAGTGGCCGTCGTAACTCCCTCTCAAGCCATGCAAACCCAAACATACTTGCTGCGACAATAGATAGGCTGAGTACTACGACAATCACCCATAAATAGCGAACCACGTACCCTCTCTTGACGATCATCAGGACTGCATCAAAGATTTGTGTATGAAGGGAGACAAACGCCGACACGCAGACTGGTCTGGAAACACCCATGTCATGCCATCATGGGTCACTGATTGAACAGACCGAATCCCAATGACCGCGTTACAGACAAAGATCTCATCGGCGTCACACAGCAGGCTGAGATCACATTCAACTTGTTTAACATCATAGCCACAGTACTCACCAAGGTTGGTTAGAATGTGCGAGCGCCTTGTACCCACGATCCCACAGCCGCTGAGCACAGGTGTTAACAGTGTATCTGCACATCGCATAAATAAGTTACCGCTAGTGCCAGAGATCAAACTCCCCCGAATATTGCGCATAAGCGCATCATCGTAACCAAGCTGCCGAGCTTCTAGAATCGCCAGCGACTGCTCAGTGCGCGCAAGTAATTTAACGCCCAAGCTCGACATTTGCTCGGACCATGCAACGCTCACGGTTGTCAGCCTTGATGGCGCGGGCGGCTCTGGCAATTCTGGCGTGAGGCGAGCAATCACACGAGGCGTCGGTTCGGCAGGTGGCAAATAACCACGCGGCCCTGAGCCCCGGGTCAGCGTTACACGCAAAATAGCATGGCCGTTGTGTCCATCGTGAGCGCAGGCCCATTCAAGCACCTCTCGGAGTGCTCGCTCGGCCGTTTCTGCTGGACCTGGAAACTGTAACGCCGCGAGTCCATCCGCCATGCGAGCTCTATGATAGTGGTAGAGGCATGGTTGGCGATCCTCTATTCGAAGAGTTTCGAAAACGCCATCGGCAAGCAACAAGCCACGGTCGTCGGCAGGAACCATCCCACCGGGCTTACCATCTACCCACAGCCAATCGTCGGCCGTCACCGGATGCTAGACCTTACTGAAAATCAATGATCCGTTGGTACCACCGAAGCCGAAGGAGTTACTAAGCGCGTGATTAATGGGCAATTCCTGGGACGTATGCGGGACATAATTGAGGTCGCAACCCTCACTGGGACAGCTAAGATTGATGGTTGGGGGAGCGACACCGTCGCGAATGGCAAGTATGGAAAATACTGCCTCAACCGCACCTGCAGCACCCAACAAATGACCGATCATTGATTTGGTTGAACTCACAGCAACATTGGCGACCGCACTGCCAAATACCGACTTAATAGCCATAGTCTCGGCAACATCTCCGGCAACGGTCGAGGTTCCATGCGCATTGATGTATCCAACCTGCTCGGGATTTAAGCCCGCATCGCGCAGCGCATTGCTCATAGCAGCCGCGGCGCCACGCCCATCTTCAGGTGGAGATGTCATATGGTAGGCATCTCCGCTCATACCAAACCCCGTTAACTCGGCATAAATACGCGCGCCACGCGCCGATGCACTCTCCATCGACTCCAAGACCAACACCGCCGCACCATCACCCAGTACAAAACCATCACGATCGACATCCCAGGGACGCGATGCAGCCGATGGATCGTCATTGCGGGTTGATAGTGCGCGGGCTGCAGCGAAACCGCCCAACCCAACAGGCGTCGTTGCCATCTCAGCACCACCTACCAGCATTGCGTCAGCATCACCGCTAGCAATCAGGCGTGCCCCCAGGCCGATATTATGGGTACCCGTGGTGCAGGCCGTGACTACCGCGAGATTGGGACCGCGTAGATCGTACATGACTGACAAGTTGCCGCTTATCATATTGATAATCGCGCCAGGCACAAAAAATGGCGACATTTTTCGGGGTCCTGATGTCTCCACAATTTGCGTGTTTTTTTCAATGGAACCGATACCGCCAATACCCGAACCAATGGCACAACCCACTCGGCTATTGTTGGCATCTGTGATTTCAAGACCACTGTCTCGCAGCGCTTGGATACCGGCAACCATGCCAAATTGCACAAAAGGATCCATCCGCTTTGCATCTTTGGGAGCAATGTAGCCCTCGACAGAAAAATCCTTGACCGAGCAGCTAAAGCGCGTCGTAAAAGCGTCAGCATCAAAAGCGTTGATGTTAGCGGCACCACTCACGCCGTTACAAATATTGATCCAGCTGCTGGCAACATCCAGACCCACAGGCGAAACCATTCCCAACCCTGTAACCACAACACGCTTGCCCTGCATGTCACCCCCCTAGCACTTGACGGAAAAAAGACATAAAAAAGCCGTTCTACACAGGTAGAACGGCTCTACTGATCGCCGAGATGATCTCAGGCGAGGTTGTCGTTGATGTAATCAATAGCCAGTTGAACCGTCGTGATCTTTTCGGCTTCTTCATCGGGAATTTCAGTTTCGAATTCCTCTTCGAGGGCCATGACCAACTCAACTGTATCGAGCGAGTCAGCACCCAGATCATCCACAAAGGACGCTTCGTTGCGGACTTCGTCTTCTTTGACGCCAAGTTGCTCGGCTACGATTTTCTTGACGCGATCTTCAATGCTGCTCATTGTCTTTCTGTCTCTCCGTTAGTTGTGTGGGCAACAGCCCAGTCAATGTGGGGATTTTACCGAGTATTTCGAGAAGTGGAACCCTTGAAGAGCAATTAATCAGCTCATGTACATACCGCCATTCACGTGAATCGTCTCGCCGGTGATATACCCTGCCGCATCACTGCATAAAAAAGCAACTGTGGCAGCGATTTCTTCGGGCTGCCCAAGGCGGGCAAGCGGTATTTGCTTGAGCATAAGTTGGCGGTGGTCTTCCGACAACTCAGCCGTCATGTCTGTATCGATGAACCCAGGGGCTACAGCATTAACCGTAATAGCTCGAGAACCCAACTCTTTCGCTAAGGCCCGCGTAAAACCTTCTGCTCCCGCCTTGGTAGCTGCATAGTTGCTCTGTCCAGCATTACCCATGGAGCCAACCACCGAGGAAATATTGATAATTCGGCCAAAACGCGCTTTGGTCATACCGCGCATACAGGCCTTGCTTAGCCTGAAAATCGCGTTGAGGTTGGTGTCGATCACGTCAGACCACTCTTCGTCCTTCATACGCATTAGTATGTTGTCGCGCGTGATGCCTGCATTATTTACCAACACAGTCGGCGCACCGAATTTGGCTGAAATAAAGCTCAAACCTGCATTCACGCTATCGATATCTGTGACATTGAGCGTGATACCTGCGCCGCCCTCAGGCGACAACCATTCATCGATCTGCGCGGCGCCCTGCTCAGATGTCGCAGTACCAATCACCACCATACCATTGGCAGCTAATTGTTGGGCGATTGCTTTGCCAATACCTCTACTCGCCCCGGTAACCAGCGCTATGCGTTGTTCTGTTGTCATGTGTTACCCCAGTTCGGCCAAAGTAGCTTGCATACTATCCGGCGTTTCCACGCAAAACGCAGGTTTTGATTTGTCGATGCGTCGAATTAAGCCAGAGAGCACCTTGCCGGGACCGCATTCCACAAAGTGAGAACACCCCATGCTCAACATGGTAGCTACACAACCCGTCCATTGTACCGGTGACGATACCTGCTTGACCAAACGTGCTCGGATATCATCACTGTCGGTCTGCGGTAGCGCATCAATGTTGCTGATCACAGGAATGGTTGGGTCTTTTAACTCGACTGTCGCCAAAGCGTCCGCCAATACTTCGCCGGCATAATGCATTAGCGGCGTGTGAAAAGGAGCGCTCACGGGCAGTGGCATCGCACGCTTAGCGCCAGCTATTTTAAGTGCCACAACAGCATCGTCAACAGCTGCAGAATGACCTGCAATCACAACTTGTCCGGGTGAGTTGTAATTGACCGCTAGCGCTAGGTGCTCGCCTCCACTGCTTACATCGCGGCAAACCTGATTAATGGCGTCATCATCAAGGCCGATGATGGCAGCCATAGCACCCACGCCCACAGGCACCGCCTCTTGCATAGCTTCCCCGCGGCGCCTCACTAACATCACAGCGTCACTAAAGTTGATACTTTGAGCCGCAACAAGCGCTGAAAACTCACCTAAACTGTGACCTGCCGCCACGGCGGGCAGCGGACCGCCAGCAGCAAGATAAGCACGATAAAGCGCCACGCTGGCAGTGAGAACGAGCGGTTGCGTGTTAGCTGTTAAGGCAAGCGTTTCGGCAGGGCCTTCACTCGCCATTCGCCAAAGGTCGAAGCCGAGCACCTCGGATGCTTCATGAAACGTGTTGGCAATTTCCGGCCAAGCCGAATACGCTTCTCCGAGCATACCCACTGACTGTGAGCCTTGGCCCGGAAATATAAAGGCAGTGACGGTCATTGTACCCCCCGTTCATTGGTACCCGTACGCGAGGGGCGGCGCCCCCAACACCGGCTAACATTCAAATTCAAGTCAGCTGCTTGGAGGCAAGGTATGACGACTTTAGTCGTCATCACCCAGGTTCAATACCTTTTTGCCTCGATAAAAACCGTCAGCACTCACGTGATGGCGGCGACGCGTTTCACCCGATGTTTGATCGACAGTCAGCGTTTGCCCTTCGAGCGAGTCGTGTGAACGACGCATGCCTCTACGAGAGCGCGTTTTTTTGTTCTGTTGTACAGCCATGAAGGCCTCCTATCTACTAAATGCGACCCAACCTATCGGACCGCCTCAGTCTTGGTTTTCATCATTCTTTAGCGTTGCCAGCACGCTAAAGGGGTTAGTTCTTTCATGAGCTTCCGTTGTGTCCACACGTGTCGACTCGGCGCTCATCGCTCTATCTGTCCGTTCACCACAGCGCTCATCGCTGTGGTAATTGTAGGCTGGCAGGGCCAGCAACAGCTCGTCCTCGACGAGCTGCCATAAATCTGTTTCTCCCTCGGTGATGAGCGGGTCGTACCTTGCCGGTAATGCCTGCGCCTGCTCATCGTTCCACACAGCAGCTAACAGGCTGTGCGACTTGAGGTTTATCGTCATAGTGCCCAAGCAACGCTGACACGTGACCAAGACAGACATCGTCACCTGCACATCAGCAATATAGCGCCCTTCCTCATCACGCTCGAAGTTGCACTTCACTAAAGCGGGCTCGCTGGCCTCAGCAATAGCTGACGACAGCCGGGGCATTCGAGTAACCTCAACAGGGCCGGCTATGGCCACGTGGCGTGCAGCCAGCGTCCGAACTTCGACTGTATGTGGCAATGCCCCGTGCGTCATGGCGGCGGATCATACGGATGCACCCCATATGTGTCAAAAAAAAATAGCGATATTTCAAGGTGTTGGTGACTATGCACAATTTTTTACACACCCCCCCCTCAAAACTGGTCCTAGCGTCGGGTTCGCACTATCGGCGAGCGCTACTTAGGCGCTTGCAGCTGCCTTTTGACGTGATCAACGTGAACATTGATGAATCGGCGGGAACAGATGAGTCTCCCGCGTCCCTGGCACAAAGATTGAGCCAACAGAAGGCGCAAGCCGCGCCCTACGATGGCTCTCTAGACACCTTATTTATTGGCAGCGATCAAGTCGCGAGCTGCGAGGGAGAAAAATTGGGTAAGCCGATGTCGGTCGAAGGTGCCGTGAGGCAACTCGCCTTTTGCGCCGGGCACTTAGTTACTTTCTACACAGGCTTGGCGCTATGGAGGCCTGCACACAGCCTATTATCATGCGACACCATCACCACACAGGTGCGCCTAAGACCACTGGATCAAGAGGCGATTGAGCGCTATGTCGAGCAAGATCAACCCCTCGACTGCGCCGGTAGCTTTAAATGGGAATCGTTAGGCATCAGCCTTTTCGAGAAGCTCATTGGCGACGACCCCACCGCCCTTGAGGGTCTTCCACTCATCACGCTTTGCCGCCGGCTTCGAGAACACGGCTATCAGATTCCCTGAATAATGTGTAGGAGAATAGCGGGGTAAATCAGCGTGACGTGTTAAGAAATACCGCCAGTGGCGCTGTATGCATGAATTTCGCGATAGGCTTGGCCCACTGAGGGTCACAGGGCAACACCTATAATTCCTCTCCCAGGGCACGGCAACAGGTAAGCAACTCTGGGGGAAGTGGGGCTTCAAGTGTCACACGAGCGCCGTCCAACTCAAAACTCAGTTTCGCGGCATGAAGAAATAGACGCCCTAGCCCCAATTGTTGGGCAAGTAACTCCGATTCTGGTATTGCGTACTTCTGCTCACCGAGAATCGGCCTGTTCGCGTGCCTGCAATGCACCCGTATCTGGTGCGTCCGGCCGGTTACTGGCTTCGCCTCTACCAGCGTCGCCTGACGCCAACGCGACAAGACCCGATATTGGGTAAGGGACTTACGACCCTCGGCACTCACTTTCACGCGCCGCTCGCCGGAGGACAAGGAGAACTTCTCAAGTGGCGCGTCTATGCTGCGTAAATGTGCAGGCCAGCGACCGAACACTAGCGCCTGATAACGCTTGTCTATACCGTCGCTCCGTAGCTGGGCGTGCAAATCCCTCAGCACACTTGCTCGCTTTGCCACCATTATTAACCCTGAGGTGTCTCGATCAAGTCGATGCACCAACTCCAGATAGCGCTGTTCGGGATACATGATCCGCAGCGTTTCAATAAGGCCCGCAGTAATCCCACTACCCCCGTGAACAGCGAGGCCTGAAGGCTTGTTGATGACGAGTAGATGATTATCGTTGTGGACAGTGGCTTGCCTGAGTTGATCGACCCAAAAATGTGACGCCGCCTGGCTCGTTGGCCTTTGCTGCTCTTGAAACGGAGGCAAGCGAATTGTGTCGCCTGCAACCAACTTGGTCTCAGGCTTCGATCTACCTTTATTAACCCGTACCTCGCCTTTGCGGATGGCTTTATAGATACGTGTTTTGGGAACGCCGTTGAGGGTGCGCAGCAAATAGTTGTCCAGGCGCTGACCCTCCTCGTGATCAACCACTTGCACAAGGCGAACCCCATGCTGAACGGTTCTATCTCTCTTGTTGTTTGGCTTTTTATCTGGCAATTGATTTTCTTCACTTTTAATGATACGTTCGGCGCCGGCTGAGGGCAGTTCGCCCGGGCGACAGGGTTAGACCCAACAGAGAGAAGACAGTCAGTACCCACCCCGTCACCAGACACAAGTGTCTGGAATAGCACCAGCTCGGAGCAATCGAACTTGAGATCGCCCTCGGGCAAACGGCACATCCCGGACAGAACACTCATTAGCCAGATAACGAGACGCCTGAAGACGTCGCCTGACCACTCCGTGTGCAACCTGTTAAGAGTACACGTTAGAGCGGAGGCGAAACAGCCAGGCACGAAAATATAACCCGCAGTTCCTCGAATGCGGTGCGAATTTCACCCAGCTCGCAACTGTGCTGAGCTGGAGATGTAGGACAATTGGATTAGGGCAGCGTTTGCCCGACACCGCGCTGAACAGACTTGTGCAGCGCTACATTGCCCATGCGGACAGTCTGTCCTGCGCACCCGTTCGGTGGCATTGCCTACTGGACACAAATCCATGAAAAAGATGCTTATCAACGCAACACAGCCCGAGGAGGTGCGTGTTGCTCTCGTTGACGGCCAGCGACTCTACGACCTAGACATTGAAAACCGCGCGCGGGTTTCTACCAAAGCAAACGTTTACAAGGCCAAAATCACTCGTGTAGAACCGAGCTTAGAAGCGGCCTTTGTTGACTTTGGCGCGGACCGTCACGGTTTCTTACCGCTCAAAGAAATCTCTCCCCAGTACTTCCGCAGCTCAGCTCCCGAAAATGATGGCCGAGCGCGTATTAAAGACGTTTTAAAAGAAGGTACTGAGGTCATTGTACAAGTCGACAAGGAAGAGCGCGGTACAAAAGGAGCTGCGCTCACCACCTATATTAGCCTAGCGGGTCGCTACATGGTGCTTATGCCAAACAATCCGCGCGCAGGGGGTATTTCGCGGCGAATCGAGGGCGAACATCGCAATGAGCTGCGCGATGCGCTGGCTCAGTTGAGCATTCCTGACGGCATGGGTGTGATTATCCGTACCGCGGGAATCGGGCGTAGCGCCGAAGAATTGCAATGGGATTTAGACTACTTGCTACAGCTTTGGGATGCCATTTCAAGTGCAAGTGCCGAAAACAAAGCGCCGGCATTGCTCTACCAAGAGAGCGATGTCGTTATCCGCGCAATTCGCGACTACCTTCGAGATGATATTGATCAAGTTCTCATCGATGACGCCGCCGCGTTTAAGCAAGCCACTGACTTTGTATCAATGGTGATGCCCAGATTTAACCAACGTGTGCGCAAATACGAAGATGGCATACCGTTGTTCAATCGATTTCAGGTTGAGGGTCAGATAGAAACGGCTTTTCAACGAGAAGTGCGCCTACCTTCAGGCGGCTCCATCGTTATTGATCCCACCGAGGCGCTGGTGTCCATTGACATTAACTCTGCGCGTGCAACCAAAGGTACCGATATCGAGCAGACGGCGCTACAGACCAACCTAGAAGCTGCCGACGAAATTGCGAGACAGCTTAGATTGCGAGATATGGGCGGCTTGGTTGTCATTGATTTCATCGATATGAACGCTAGCAAAAATCAGCGTGCCGTTGAGAATCGTATGCGCGAGGCTCTGGAAATAGATCGCGCACGTGTACAGATAGGCCGAATCTCGCGTTTTGGACTGCTCGAGATGTCGCGTCAGCGCTTGCGGCCATCACTGGGAGAAACCAGTGCCATGGTTTGCCCTCGGTGTACTGGTCAAGGCACCATCCGCGACACCAAGTCCCTTGGACTAGCGATTTTACGTTTACTACAAGAAGAAGCGAGCAAAGATCGCACAGGCGAGGTACGAACGGTTGTTCCCGTTGATGTTGCTGCCTTCCTGCTTAATGAAAAACGCAGCGCTGTCAATGACATCGAAACAGCCAGCGATGTGCGAGTGCTGATTATTCCAAACCCTCACATGGAAACGCCCCACTTTGAGGTAACGCGCTTGCGCGATGACGAGGTGGAAGAAATCGCCGTCGCCAGTTACGAAGTCGAGATAGAAACCCCCGACGTGCAAATCGTTAGCGATGAAGAGGCTGATGCCCCCTCTATACCACAGCCTCTTGTACGCGGTATCAAACCTCAGGGCCCTGCACCACAGACAGACGCGGAACTTACTAAGCCTAGCGCATCAGCGAAATCAGGCGTTGCTGCACAGGCCGCCGCATCCTCTACAAAAACGAAGCCGGGCCTGATCAGCAAGTTATGGCGAACAATGTTCGCACCGATCGAGGAGGATGCTGGGGAAATAGCTCAGGCAGGTGCGTCAGAGGACACCCCCGGTGAAGCGAATGACCCGAATAACGATGATAGCCGGTCAGCACGAGCTCGCACGCCACGCAACCGACGTCGTGGGGGTAAAAATCAGCGTTCAATCGATACGGTCACAAGCGATGAACCAGTAGGCCTACAGGCCGAATCCAGCACGCTTGACTCGGATAATGACAGCGATGCCGATAGCGACGACAAGCCAAAGCGGCGTCGACGTCGTGGCCGTCGAGGAGGGCAACGTCGCACGAGTGGTGAGCAAACTAACATCAACGATAATGGCGAATCCGATTATGACAGCGATCAGGACACCGATCTTGAGGATAATCGCGATGATGATATTTCAACGGTTCAGACGGCCGCTCGCCACCGCCCGTCTGATCAGAAGGACGAAGGTCGTCGTCGGCGACGTCGTGGACCCAAGCCCGACACAACACCCGGTGCGCTAGATCAAAGCGTGGTTTCGGCCACAACCGTCGATGCCTCGAAAGATGCGGAGGCTAGCACGGCGACAACCGATGACGACGTGGCAACTCAAATTCTGACTCAAACGGCCGTTAACGAAGCCATCCTCGACAACAACGCTGTACACGACGCCGGCGCAGACGCCGACACTGTCGAAATAAGTGATGTGGCAGCGACTGGTGTGGAAGCTTTAGCTGAAGAAAGCAACGTTTTAGACAGTGACACAGCAGCACCGACTACAAACACTGACAACACTCAAAATGGATCATTGGAAACGCCGAACACGTCAATCGCCGTAGCGCCAATTATCGAAGAGAACACGGCGCCCATCTCCCTGACGGCCAGTAACGCAGAACCTGAAACTACGTGGCCGAGCGCGGCCATGAGCACTTCGGGGCTGGATGAAAGCGGCAGAGCGCTTAATGACCCCCGTATTAATCCCAAGCCCGTTGAGGCGGTATCTGTGGCTACGGAACTCGCACGTATGTTTGACAAGCCCCAGTTACCTCCTGTGAGCGTGGTTACTCGTCAAATCCCGCGAGCAAGCAATGATCCTCGCGGTCCACGTCCCGGAGAAAATGTATCCGCCGCGGCCGAAGAAGCACCGCCGGCCGTGAATGATTTGTTCGAGAACACCGCTGAAGGTTAGCCTGATATTCACAGTTAACGGATTGACGGGCATTAAATGTTGTATCAAGGCACTTAAGCTCTTGATAGCTACGTCGGCATCGTTATAATGCGCGCTCTCTCGCAGAGCGCGTCAACATTGCGAGACTTTGGTGGGCTGGCTGAGTGGTCGAAAGCGGCGGTCTTGAAAACCGTTGAACCGAGAGGTTCCCGGGGTTCGAATCCCTGGCCCACCGCCATACAACAGAACCGCCTCCTGAGGGCGGTTTTTTTTTGACCGAATCATCAGAGCCGGGTATCGAGCAGTAATGGCGTCAACAGCATGCATTTAATCGAAAGCAATGCCAGTACGCTGACACCAACAGAATGCGCGACAAAATCTAGACGAATGTCGCCCGCAACGGGCGTATTTGCGTAACTAACGTAGCATGGAAACTACAGGGAAACGCCAATGAACCACTTCACCGATCGACGCACGTTTATAAAAGCATCCGCGCTGATTGCTACTACAGCAGTTGCACCACGATTGTTCGCGCAAGCCCCCATTGTCGCGGCGGACGACCCAACCGGTGTAGCGCTTGGCTACCAAGCAAACCATGCGGATGTTGATACGGCAGCCTACCCCAAGAAAGCCGCTGCCGATGGTGCCAGTCAAATGTGTAGCAGCTGCGCGCTCTATAGCGATATCGATGGTGAGTATGGCAACTGCCCCATTTTCCCTGGTAAGCGCGTACACGCAAAAGGCTGGTGCAATAGCTACGTCAAGAAGTAGCACCTTCGCCGCTGTTTATCGCTGCAGTCTTTATCTTTAGGTGCACATTCCGGCCCAAGGCTTCCCCTTAGGTCGGGTCTACTATTGGGGGTACAAAATCATTTGTGTGCAGCGATACAGCGCTATCGTCTTACCTGTTCTCTCATGAAAAACTTGCGCATCCCACACCTGAGTCGTGCGTCCTTTGTGTACCGCGTTGGCTGTGCAGGTGATCATCCCCTCGCGCGCAGTGCCAAGATGGTTCGACTTTTGCTCCACTGTGGTAAAACTTTCAGCACCCGCTGGTAAGTTTGCCTTGCAGCCGTAGCCACAGGCTGAGTCAGCTAGAGCGATAACAACAGCAGCATGCAAAAAGCCATTCGGCGCCATGTGGTGTGCCTGCAGCTCTATCTGTGCCTCTATAACACCATCATGAAGATTAGTCACAACGATCCCCAAAAAGCCGGGTAACAAATTAGCCGAGCGGGCATTGATGGCATCCGTTGCCGCGGGTCCGTCACTCATTGTAATCCTCCTAATTGAAAATCTGCAGCTATAGGGTGGTCAGTAATTATCTTGATCAACATTCCTCGATGGCAGAGCGGTACCTGTCAAATCATGACTAATCGGGGTAGTAAACCGTTCTACCGCTGCTTCAAAGGGCATTTTTTCGGCAGCTACCCCCATCAGTTTTACGTAGGCGCACTCAAAGGTCATATCCGACCCGTCAATCAGTGCACTTTGCGCTAACGCTGCCGACGCCTGATAACGCCGCCACTCTATCGCCCCTTCTGGACAGGTGGTCACACCGACGACAAGAATGTCTTGGGATGCGAGGGCGTCAACGAGTGATGCCCAGGCATTGACCGAAGGCGCTGTACCCACACCGAATAACTGCAGTAAAAGTCCATCAGGCGGCGTCCGCTCCAACACGTCTCGCACATAACTGATATCCATGCCGGGTGTCACCCGAAGATTGGCAATTCGCCCAGCAAAACTGGACAGTGGCTTGCCAGCAGAGCTTTGTGCACGCAGCTGTTGCCATGCAGTCAGAGTCGATTCAGTCGCTATAGCGGTGGCCCGCACATCGATTTCTGGGCATGCCCAACTTCTAAACCCCCTGGAAGCAACAGTGGAGTGCTTGGTTGCCCGTACACCACGCATAATCAAATCACCAAAGGCTACAACGGTGTCGCCTGCCATGTTACCGAAGCGTCCCGCTGCCGCGTCCAAAGCAAGCTTTAAATTTGCTGGAGCATCAGAGCCAACAGCGACTGCAGGAATCTGAGCGCCCGTGACAACAACCGAACCATGCCGGTAAGGATTGAGCAGTGATAATGCCGTAGCGGTATACGCGAGTGTATCTGTACCGTGCAGAACCACCACGCCTAGACAGTCCGTCAGCATGTCATCAATTTGCACTGATAAACGCAGCCACTGATGGGGCTCAACTTGACAAGAATCGACAAGTGGCATGTAGCCCTCGTCATTGCGCCATAATTCAACCTCAACCTCATAGCCGCGCTCACGCCCAATACTATGGGTAAGCGCAATGAGCTCCGATCCACATCGCGGCGCGTACATATCTCCCGTTGTAGCATCGGCAGTGGCAGCAATAGTTCCACCCGTTACAATAACACCCAGTTTAATCACTGTTTTTCATCTCAATACATGTGGTTGCGTCGTAGCGTAACAAAGGGGTTCTGTGCTCATGGATGACAACAATATCGGTCGCATCATTGAAATGGCATGGGAGGATCGCACGCCCTTCGAGGCGATTGAGTCGAATTTTGGGCTTTCTGAGCAACAAGCCATCAAACTAATGCGCAGCCATATGAAACCATCTTCATTCCGAATGTGGCGCAAGCGCGTTTCTGGTAGAACGACTAAGCATCGGCGCCTGCGCGGCTTTGAGGTAGGTAGGTTTCGCTGCTCGACGCAGAAAATGCGCTAGCCACCGTCATTGCTCAGATGCCAACCACCCCCAATCATCGATATCACTATTGGCCGCTAGCCAAGTGAATACAAGGAATGCTGCTACATTCTGGTCCATGGCCGCCGGCTCAATTTTATCCAAGGTGTCATCAGGGGTATGGTGCAAATTAAAATAATCATTGCCATCCTGCACAAATCTAAAGCTCGGCATCCCTGCCTCGACCATGGGCGTCAAATCGGGACCTGAACCGGCGATCGTATTCGGACCGGGCGCCACCCCTAAGGGCTCTACCATCTCGGCAATTAAATCGATAAGTGGCTTTGCCTGTGCAGAAACACGCGATGTAACGCGCCAAACGCGGCCTGCGCCAAAGTCACTCTCAGTGCCGGCAACGTGATTCTCAAGAGTGTCTTTGTATTTTTCCCGATACGCATAACCACCCAACAGTCCAACCTCTTCTGCACCCCACAAAATGAGTCTAATGGTGCGTTTTGGACGCTTACCAGAAGCGAGAATCCTGTGCGCTGTCTCTAGGGTAATCGCCACGCCAGCACCGTCATCAATCGCACCGGTAGCAAGGTCCCAGGCATCCAAATGTCCACCAATAATTACCACCTGGTCAGGATGTTCACTACCAGTGATATCAGCGATGACATTGCCACTGGCCACTTTCCCAGTGAATGTTGGCGTCAGCGTTAGGGACACACGAATGGGTTGATTGCGACGTGCTATACGCTCAATTTGATCGGCATCAGGGTTAGACAAAGCCGCCGCCGGAATTTTCGGCTGCTCAGCCGCATAACGCATAGCTCCGGTATGAGGCATGCGATGACTATCTGTTCCGATAGAGCGTATGAGCAGTCCCACGGCACCTTTACTGGCGGCGACACTCGCGCCCTCACGTCGCAACGCCCCGAAATAGCCATAGTGAGACCCGTCCTGGGTGGCACGCATTGCATGGCCAACATAAGCTATTTTACCGGTCAGGCTACCCACCGGCGCACGCTTGAGCGCCGCCAGATTCGCAAATACTGCTACGTCTGCTTCTAGCCCTTCAGGTGGTGTGGCGACAGACCCCCCGAGTGCTGTCAATATCAACGGCTGAGGATACGGAGTAACAATCCGCCCGTGCTCCTGGCCGCGCTCCCACCCATCAATCTCAAAAGGCTCAACGTGTACATTGTCAAAACCTAGTTCAGTCAATCTAGCAACTGCCCATGTTCGCGCACGAGCCTCGGCAGGCGAACCCGCCAACCGCGGACCCACCTCAGTGGTTAAGCGTTCCACCCAGTCAAAGGCATGAGTGCCCTGCATAGCCGAATCACGAAACTCAGTGGCCTCGGCTACAGTATGCGCCGACACTTTGGCTGCCTCCCAAAGCGGTTGGGCGGCTGCGTAAGGACCCAAGAGTAGCGAAAAACACAAACTCAAACTCAAAACCCTTCGGCACTGGGCTACTGCATACATTTGTTTATTCCTGCTATTACTAAGTTACGGATGATATGGCCCACCCACACTAACAGTTAGAATCGTGTACGGGCAGATCTTTATCATTTTCTAGACCAGATCGATAAGGTTCCTTATCACTAAGCATGCTTTCAACGATCTTTCCGCGATTAACTCCCTCTGAAATAATTTATCACGCGGCCCTAAAGACCGCGAATAATGGGAACCATCAGCGCACAGCGCCGTCAAACCACCATAGTAGGTCGTCAAACCATCATAGGTAGCCACCCGAGAAGTTCGGTTCAGTGGTAACCATGAGGAGAATAGCCGTGAATGCCAAGATTTTTTTGAAACAACAGCCTGACAAACAGCGTCTTTGCGCCACCCTACTGGTTTGCGTGACCGCATTTTGGTCGACCGTGACAACAGCGATTGAACCCACAATTATTGAGGTGAGCGGTAGAGGCGAGCAAGCGGTAACCATGGATAGAGCCCGGATCACCGCGGTGACTAGCGAATCTGGGGCTGATGTGGCGCAACTTGAGATGAGGGTTGCTAAGACGGTGGCACGCCTTCTCAGCCTTACCGACTCACTTGGTATAGATCGTCTCCAAGTCGACACCACCGGCATTCACATTATGCCTCGATCTCGATTTGACCCGGTAACCAAACAGCGAATAGATGATGGCTACACTGTGGAGCGTACAATCCGTATTGATTTGCATGCGCTCGATAATCTGGGACAACTTATGCGAGGGGTATCTCGACTGGGTATCAACCGCATTAACCCCCCACAACTCTACGCGAGTACCGAGCGCGAGGCTTATCAAGCCGCGCTTGGTAAAGCGGTGAAAATGGCCAGTCATAGTGCCAACACCATTGCCAGCACTCTTGGTGGTCGCATTCACCGAGTGCGTGGCGCCTCAGAGGGACACGCACAAAGATCTCCGGTGCTGCAAATGGCACGGGTCGCCGCTGTTGCCGAAGCGGACAATGGGGCATTTAATGCGGCCCAGGGTATCGTGTCCGCGACGGTGACCATGACGTTCGAAATGGCAGATAACTGAGCATCAAGCCTTGGAAATTGGCCGACACACCCCTATTATGGGTACTTCATGCCGTACTAGTCGTATTGGTATGGGTAGCTACTACAGGAGAGTTTCATGAACGACAAAACGGTTTTTACATCGAGCCAGGCGGGTTTTGACACCACGGGTTTGGTTAGCACAAATAAAGTGCTCAAGAACACTTACATGCTGTTGGGAATGACACTGGCCTTCAGCGCTCTCACGGCTGGCATTGCCATGGCCATGAATCTATCACACACCACCGCCTTGGTGCTGACGCTGGTTGGGTTTGGGCTTCTTTTTGTGGTTAATCGTATGGCCGACTCGGCCAAAGGTTTACCCGCTATTTTTGCCTTTACGGGTGTCATGGGCGCCTCACTGGGTCCCATGCTGAACTACTACCTGTCTTTGCCAGGCGGCCCAGCACTGGTGATGCAGGCACTCGGTGGTACCGCTTTAGTTTTCTTTGGTCTGTCTGCATACGCTCTAACGACACGCAAAGACTTCTCGTACATGGGCGGTTTTTTAATGGTGGGCTTAATTGTGGCGATCGTCGCCAGTATCGCCAACATCTTCTTGGGGATCCCCGCCCTTTCCCTGACCATTTCAGCCGCCATTATTATGATCATGTCGGGCCTGATTTTGTTTGATACCAGCCGTATCATCAACGGTGGGGAAACCAACTACATTCGCGCTACGGTGTCGCTTTACCTGAATATATACAATTTATTCATTCATTTACTGCATCTGTTAAGCGTGTTTACTGGTGGTGATGATTAAACATTGTTGAGCTTCGATTAAACCCCGGTAAGACCGGGGTTTTTTATTTACCATGCCATCTCTCACCTACACACTCGTTGTCAATAAAGGGCCTGCCGAAGGCGATCGACAGCGCCGGGTATTACGACTCGCCCAAGCACTAGCGAGAAGCAAGCACCACTTACGTAGGGTATTTTTCTACGGAGACGGGGTCAGCACCGCATTACCTGATAATGAGGCAGCCGCAGCCCGCTGGCAGACATTAGTAGATTTGACCAATAACCAGTTAGAGCTGCTTTTATGCAGCGCATCCGTTGAGCGCCTTGGTGTCCATGAAGTGCCGGAAAAATTTATCATCGCGGGTTTAGGCAGTTTGATGGAAGCAGGCCTCGACTCGGACCGAGTGCTAAACTGTGACTGAGCAGCCAACTTGGTTAATTCTTATACGTAGTGAGCCTTATAGCAGCACTAGAGCAGAAGCCGGCATCGATGCAGCGCTCGCGTGTGGCGCATTCGGACAAGCTGTAAGGGTAATCTTTGAAGGTGACGGGCTAGGCGTATTGCGTGCAGCACAAGTAGCGCCAGTTGGGCATCGCGACCTATTTAAGCAAGTCACTTCTTTCCCTCTTTACGACATTGAGTCAATATACGCCGTTGGCGATGAGGCCAAGGTTAAGCACTATTTAGGCGAATATGCCCCGGGTGACTTGCACGTCAGGGTAATCAACCTTCACGAATTGGGAAAACAGATTGCCAGCGCCACCCACGTATTGAGCTTCTGATGACACTACACCTCCTACATTCGTTTAATCAACTAGCAGCCTGTGTGGGTGCAGCCCAGTCAGATGACTTTGTTATTGTGGTGGGGCAGGCGATTACTGATGGTTTGAAGCAACCCGAGTTGCTTCAAACTCTGCCTTGCAGAGTAGGCGTGTTGTCATTTGAACTCGATACTGCCACAACCGAGAGGCCCGGGGGTTTTAGTGACGTCGCTATATTATCTGACGAGCAGTGGGTCGCGCTCACAGCGATCCACCGCAATCAGGTAGCATGGACGTGACAGCGTCATGATAGAAGACCTCGCCGCTTTGTGTGACAACAAAGGGTACCTAAGAGACTGGCAGTGCTGGACAGAGGTAATAGCAAGACGATTTGCTCAAGACGAGGGCATCACCTTGACTCAGGCGCATTGGGAGATCGTTTATCTACTACGGGACTACTTCGCCGCCTATGACGCGTCGCCGGCTAATCGAGCCTTAGTCAACTACGTTAAGCGACACCTGGGCCCTGAAAAAGGCAATTCAATTTACCTGATGTCATTATTTCCCGAGAGCCCGGCGCGTCGTGGAAGTCGGATAGCAGGCCTACCCAAACCTAAAAACTGCCTGTAAAACGCCCAATAAAAGAGAGCACTGCATGTCATCACCCGCTTTTGACCCCCAGCGGTACCAGCAACTTCTAGATAAAAAAATTACCAGCATATTGCCTGCTTTTAGAGCGCTGGGGGCTCCTGAACCAACGGTAACTTCATCCCCTACTGAGGGGTTTCGTTTACGCGCTGAGTTCAGACTTTGGCATGAGGATGAAGCACTCCACTACGTGATGTTTGATCGCCACACGCCCAAAAAACCTGTCAACATCAGTACCTTCCCCATCGCGTGCCAAAGTATCCAGACGCTAATGCCCATTATTTTGGATGCCATCAGATCAAAAGACGCGTTACGTAACAAAATATTCCAAATCGAATTTCTCGGCACTCTCGCTGGCGATATGGTCGTCACCCTTATTTACCACCGAAAGCTCGATGATACGTGGCTGGAAGCAGCAAGATATTTGGCCTCGCAATTAAGTATCAATATCATTGGTCGGAGCCGTAAACAAAAACGGGTGATTGGCCGGGACTACGTTACCGAAATACTCCATGTCAGCGCCGGTAGCTTCACCTATCGGCAACCCGAACAGGCTTTCACCCAGCCCAATGGTCACGTTAATCAGGCCATGATTAATTGGGCGCTTGAGGCCGCAAGCCATTGCAAGGGCGATTTACTAGAAATGTATTGTGGGATTGGCAACTTCACGCTGCCTTTATCAACATGTTTCGACAATGTCATCGCCACCGAGCTATCTAAAGTGGCTACAGCGGCGGCGAATATCAATTGTACTGAAAACGGCTTGGAGAACATTGAGTTTGTCCGGATGTCAGCAGAGGACATGAGTAGTGCTATGGCGAATGAGCGCCCTTTCCGGCGGCTAGCGCACCTAAAAAAACCTCTCCAAGAATATGATCTGAGTACCTTATTCGTGGACCCTCCGCGCGCGGGCCTCGATGACAAAACCCTAGACATCGCCCGCCGCTTTAATAAGGTGATTTATATTTCTTGTAACCCACAAACGCTGCTAGCTAATCTCGCTGAGCTTGCGTCCACCCATACCATTGATCAGCTCGCTTTTTTTGATCAATTCCCCTATACAGAGCATCTCGAGAGTGGCGTGCTACTGAGTAAAAAACAATGACACCTACCCGTTTAGATACTTTAGAGATTGATTCATGGCTTGCTTGCAATGCGCTATGGTCACTGTGCGATGGCAAACTCACCCGTGAATGGATCTTCGATAACTTCAATGAAGCGTGGGGATTCATGACGCGCGTCGCACTGATTGCGGAAGCAATGAACCATCATCCTGAGTGGTCTAATGTATACAACCGCGTCAGCATTGCACTAACGACTCACGATGCGCACGGACTTACGTCGCTTGATACGACCTTAGCAGAGAAAATTAGTGCCCTGTATCTACTCAGTGATTAGCGGTCGTTAATAAAAGCTACGATTTGATCCAACACACCGGGCTCGTCGAGCATAGGAGCATGACCCACGTTCGGTACATTGACACGCACCAACGTTGGATGTCTGCGCTGCATCTCGGCAACACAATCTAGGTCGAGCAAATCTGTTATTTCACCACGCACCAACATAACGGGCTTGCTTGCCATGGCATCAAACATTGCCCAGAGATTCGGTGGCACCGCTGCTCCATCGCTCGATTGCATCGGCTGTGACAGACGCATGTCATAGTCGAGGACCACCTTACCGTCTCTTTCGCTACAAATTTGCTCCGCAAATTGTCGCCATTGGGCATCCGTGTTGTTAGGAAAAGCCGTCCCGTTCACCCGGCGAGCATACGCCGAAGCCGCTTCCCAATCGGGGAACTCACTGACGCTACCCACATAGTGTTTAATTCGATCAAGCCCTTCCTGCGCGACCTCCGGTCCAATATCGTTCATAACAACATGGGTAAACAACGATGGGTTGATTGCATTCATTCCCATAGCCATCAAGCCGCCCATAGACGTTCCAATGGTTGCACATTCACTGATACCAAGTTGACCGAGTAGTTCAAACATATCTCCAATATAGGTGGCGGGAACATAGCGCTCGATCTGGCTATCGTATTCAGAGCGTCCCCTACCCCGCTGCTCTACCACGATCACTCTATGTGTTTGAGCCAACGTTGGTGCGATGCGCGCAAAATCTCGACTGTTACGCGTGAGACCATGCATGCAAAGAACGACCGGCGCTGATTCAGCGGGGCCAGCGTAATCGCGCGCATAGAGTGTCAACCCATCAGAAACTTGGTAGAACACGTCTTTGTAATCAACCATAGTGCCTGTCCCTATATTGCTCACGAAGCTCACGCTTCAATATCTTACCGTTCGGATTCCTTGGCAACTCATCGATAAAGATAACATCGCTGACGCGCTGCTGCTTCCCCACACGATTGTTCAACCACGCTTTCAACTCGGCGCAACTGCTCTCACACCCCTCGCGCTTCACAACCAAGGCTACCGGCGTCTCTCCCCATTTTTCACTCGACAAACCAATAATGGCAGCATCAAAAACCGCATCGTGATTTACGAGCACAGCTTCGATATCCTGTGGAAAAATATTTTGGCCGCCCGATAAGATCATGTCTTTCTTTCGATCGACGATGAATAAAAATCCCTCGTGATCAAAATAACCGATATCGCCACTGCGTAACCAGATATGCCCGTCAGGATCGATAAACGTTGCAGCCAAATCAGCCTCAGGCCGACGCCAGTAACTGGGCATAGCTATTCGCCCTCGCGAGCATATCTCCCCTGCTGTATTGGGCCCAACAACACAGTCTTGATCATCCAAAACACAAATATCTGTGCCAATGAGTGGCCGGCCTACCGATGACCAGCGGCCCTCGGCATGCTCTGGCTCTAGAGTAGTGATAATCCCTTCGGTCAATCCGTAAAGCTCGATAACCCCACAAGGAAAGCGACTGAAAATTTGCTGTTTCAAATTCTCTCGCAAGGGAGAACCGCAACTCATCATAGCTTGCATCGAAGATAAATCGGCGGTTGGATGATCTATTAGCGCGTCAATAACTCGCTGGAATTGAATCGGCACCATAGCGGTATGGGTGATTTTGTGTTTAGTTACCAGCTCGATGAACTGATCTTCGTTGAATTTCTTTTCAACATAAATACATCCCCCCGCCAACAGTGTGGCAAGCATGGCCACCCAAGAAATATTGGAATAGAGACCTATGGTTAGAAGCGTCCGCGCGCCGCCATGATAGCGCAACGCAATGGCCAAGTCGGCTGCCCAGTCGCGGCGTCCGGCATGGCTGTGAGCAATGCCTTTGGGCACGCCGGTGGTGCCTGAGCTGTAGATTATATTAATGAGACTACCAGCCTCCAACACAACAGGCGGTTGCTCCACTGATTGCTCGAGACACACATCAGTGATCGAGCGCAATCCGGGTTGAGACCTCTCGCCAATAAGCACTGGCGATGCTTGCAAGAGTGCACAAATGTCGATCAATCGACACTGTAGATCCTCGGATGCAACAATTACTTTGGTTTGTGCGTCTTCAAACATAGCCCCAGCGGCCGCATCAGACACAGATAAATTTACAGGGACGACAACACAACCAGCAGCAATGGCGCCAAAAATGACCTGTAGCATGGGATAACCGTTACTCATGAGTATCCCAACACGATCTCCCTCCGTTAGGCCAATTGCGCGCAAGCCGTGGCCAAATTGATGGCAGTCAGCCATGAACTCCGCCCAGGTCCATATACTATTGTCTACACAGACAGCGGCATCGACCGAACGCCACTTAGCGTGTAGCGCAAAAATCTCTGGCAACAAGGGGGGCTGAGTAGCAAAACCCATGGTGACATCTCTTCCAGTGGTTAGTGGGCGCGACTAGCGCGCCCCGCCAGAATGGCAGTTACAGCTGGTACTCAATAGTGCCAGTCACGGTGAGCGGTGGTGCGTAGAAAACGCTTATGTTGTTCTCAAGACCAAGTGTTGAGGGGCATGCCGAAGCGGTACCGGCGCCATCACCACTACCAAAACAGTATCCTGAGGTCTTTACCTCCTCGTCGGTGAGGTTCTTGCCATGTATACCCACGCGCCAATTCTCATTAGGGCTTGTCCATACAGCACTCGCATTCACTAGCCCATAGGAATCTTGATCGATAATCGGATTCGCTATTTCGAATTGACTAATATCACTCTTATAGGCGTAGTTCACACTGAAGAGCGTCGCGCCACCAAACAGCTCCGTATTGTAATTCAGCGCAGCAAAAACGATTGTCTCAGGCGTGTTTTGCACATCACGCAGGTTGGCGATATTAGTGTCATTAACAATATATTCCTTAAACTCTGCATCAAGGAAGCTGGCCGCAAACTGTGTGCTTAACGCTTCGGTCAGTCGGATATTTCCCTCGATTTCAATACCACTAATCTCAGCCCCACCAGCGTTCGTTACGGTACCCACAAAACTATCATTAGCACCATCTCCGTCACTATCAACACCTACCGAACCCGGTATCTGCATGTCATTGTATTCAGAGTAAAACACCGCAACATTAGTGACCGCACGACCATCTAGCCAAGTAGCCTTAAAGCCCATCTCGACGTTATCCAGCGTCTCATCATCAAAGCCCTTCTCAACCTCCGGCGTCGCAAAGTTAGCACCACGCGGATCGAAGCTGCCCGCCTTCCAGCCCTGAGAGTAGGTTACATACGTGTTAACGTCATCACCCAATGCATAGCTTATGGTTATCCGAGGCGATGTGTTGGTGAACGTACGCTCGGCTTCATAGTCAGAGGACGCCGCTAACAAAAACGCACTGTCATTACCGAATGCTGGAGACTGTGCACCAAGGTAACTCGCCCGATAAACATCGGCCTTGCGCTGGTCATCGGTGTAGCGCAACCCTATAGCCACCGATAAATCATCGGTGAGGTTGTAAGTAAGATCGCCATAAACAGACCAGGCTTTTGTTTCAATGACGCCGCCCGTGTAAGCTGTTAACGGCGCGGCATAAAACAGTTCGCCAAGCGTACCCAAGACCACATCGAAATCGTTTGCTGCTGTTGAATCGAGGTAATAAAAACCAGCGACCGCATTAAACCGACTTGTATTCCACAAAAGTTGTAACTCTTGGCTGTACTGCTCGTTGTCGTATATAACTGGGGCATCAAAATCAAACGTTGGTAAACTATCGAAATCGATGACCGATTCCGTATAGTCCTCACGATCTGACGTAATAGAACGCAGGGTGATTTCGTCACTGAGACTCCAGTCGATAGTCACCGACCAGCCCTCACTCTCAACCTGGTTATTGCCATTAATACCGGTAGTTGATCCGACGCTGGCTTCTGAAGCGCCTGCCCGCGTGTCCCAAACGCTACTAGCCGGAGGCGCATCATACGTAACTGCTGGGTAAGGACGATAGCCTGCCACTGCAGAAGATTGATCATCGGTATTGTCATAAGCTACGCGCACAAGCAGCGAATCGGTTACATCCCATTCTGCACTCAGCCGATAGCCGACAATATCCTTGTCGTATTGCTCTCCCCCAGTAAACAAATTGTCGCCAAAACCGTCGCGCTGGAAACTCGCCACCGTTCCGCCAACTCGAAAGCTATCAGATAATGGGGCTGAGACCGTTGCAACCAAATCGCGTTGCCCGTAGCTACCGAAAGACCCCCTTAAGCGCACACTCAACTCGTCATCGAGCCGACGCGTCACGTACTTGATTGCACCACCTACGGCGTTCCGACCATAGAGTGTCCCCTGTGGGCCGCGCAACACCTCTATCCGCTCAACATCATAAATATCCAGTAACGTTCCTTGAGGCCGTGCCATGTACACGTCATCAAGGTACAGCGCCACACCCTGCTCAAAACCGGCAAGCGGATCCTGCTGGCCAACCCCTCTAATGAAAGCCGTTAATGTGGTATTTGTGGCTCGCGATGGTTCAAGCGTCAGACTAGGGACGCTTTGCGCAAGTTCAGTGATATCGGACATCCCACGCAATGCTAAATCATCACCGCTAAGCGCGGTCACTGCTATGGGTACATCTTGAAGGCTCTGGTCTCGTCGCTGCGCACTGACAATAACCTCTTCTAAGGTAAGACTGGTGTTGGACTGCGCGAAGGCCGCGTGGCTCAAGGGTATCAGACCAACGGATAGGACGATCGCTAAAGGGGTTCGAGAACTGATGGATAACATAGTGTGACTTCCTCTATTTTGCCGCTTTTGGTTTGGGTCCCAATGGCAGCTTTTATCAATTATGCGTTGGCTCGTGAGCATACATTTTCAACAAGCGTTGAAAATGTTATTCAACAGGTGTTGAAATGTCAACCGGCTGTACCGCTGGCCGTCTGCCATTGAAAATTAGCGCCAATACGCCCCACATCAGTCCAACAAAAATGCCATAGCTCGCTGATACGGCGGGATTGACAACGCCTAGAAACATGTTTCCTAGCAAATGTGTGGCCAAGCCTAGTATCGCCGCGGGCGCCACAACCCATATCGAAACCGGACCGCGCACAAGTACACCAAACAGAACCGGTACCACCGAAGCAGCAGCAAGGCCATAGACTCCTTTCTGCGCGAATAAACCGACCAGCTGCGGTGGGTTCCATGCGAGAGCCAAACCGATCACACCAACCCCAATCAGTACATAGCGAGAGAGTCTCAGCCCATGGTGTGCCGCCAATCCGAGGGGCTTAAGAATATCTGCCACGACCATAGCGGACAGTGACACCAGGATGCCATCAAGCGTACTCATTCCCGCTGCCAATAATGCAACAAAGATGAAAGCAAGAACGAACTCGCCTCCCGCGGATCCCATAAACTCTGACAAGAGATACTCACGTACAACGGTGTCTTGTGCGCCAATATCATAGCCGGCGAGCCGCGCGTAAAAGCCGATCACGAGCATTAGCGTAAATAGGGTGCCAGAGATCACCGTCGTAGCTATAAAAGCACTCGCATCACGCGAGCTGCGCAGATACAACACTTTAGTCAATATGTGAGGCTGCAACATGAGTGCAAATGTCACCACAAAACCACTGACAAACACCGAGAAAAAACTAAAGTACAAATCGCTGTCAGAGTTATAAAAACTGGCGTAGTTAGCCCCCACCGATCGAAGCTGCTCAAGAGGCTGCTCGCCAAAATAGTGCCACCCGTGAATAAAAAGTCCTAACGCAACCAACAGCATCATGATGCCTTGCAGTGTATTGGTGTATGTGTGGGCGTAAGTGCCACCCATTAGGACGTAAGAAAAGACGAATAGCACCACCAGCAATAACGCAATCTTTTGGTCTACTCCAAACAAGCCTGTTACCAAGAAGCTACACCCCACTAAAATCAGCACAACAAATGTGATGGACAGTAGGTTAATAACGGCGAAGAAGAATCCAAGCGGCCGGCTGTTGTAGCGTTGATAAATCCATTGCGGAATTGTTAAGGACCCCTGAGCCTCTCCCACACGCAAAAATCCGCGCGTGAGCACAACGAGTGCAGCCAATATGCCAAGCGCTCCGGCGACGCCAAAGTGGAGGTACGCCGAGACACCATGGACATAAACGAATCCAGGATTGATAACAAAGGTTGCCGTCGAAGCGATAGACGCTGCGAGGGTGATACCGATCAGCACGGGGCTCATATCTTTGTTGCCAATGGCAAAGCTTTCTGCGCTTGATGTTTTTCGCATGCCAATATAAGACAGTACATACACAATCAGCGCATATACCACTATCAAACCGTATTTAAACCCTTCAATGCCCATCTATAACCTCCCCTAAGCATCGCAACAGACTATTCAACAAACGTTGAATTGACAACTCTAGCGTGCATAATGGCTACTGAACTAGGGTTGGGCACAGGCTGGGTGCTCAAAACCACAACCAACTCGGGATACCCTGTGCAAGAAATAACGAAGCGCGATCGAATTCTAGATACAGCCGAGGCACTCTTCGCTGAGCGAGGCTATGACGGCGTTACACTGAGACAAATAGCCGTGGGTGCCGGCGTTGATGTTGCGCTAGCCAGCTATCATTTTGGCAAGAAATTGGATCTTTTCAGAGCCGTATTCGAGCGGCGGGCACCGGCGCTGAACAACGCGAGATTGGAAGCACTCGCTAATGCTCAAGCAAAAGCAGCGCCAGCGGCTCCCAGTGTTGAAGCCATTATTGAGGCATTTTTGCGTCCACTGGAATTAGCACAAGAAACGGGTGATGAGGGATGGACACATTACCTAGCCCTGATTGCCTACATTAACAACTCCCCCTACTGGGGGCCTATCATGATGTCTGCTTTATTTGACGAATTGGTGAACCAATTTATCGATGCTTTGTCCGCCGCACTGCCCGGTGCCGCTAAACAACACCTCTATTGGTGCTACAACAATCTATCAGGCGCTCTAACCCTAACGCTCGCGCGCACTGGGCGGATCGATCGACTTAGCGACGGCCTGTGTCGCTCTGAAGATTTCAGGGCTGCCTATGATCATATGATTCCCTTCGTGGCCGCCGGATTCAGAGAGGTGTGCACGAGACACTAATCGGTAGGGTATCTACGCTGTAAAGCAGAATAAACGTCGTCTGGATAACTTTCGAGCTTGGCATCTAGCATGGTTAAAATCTCTGACAAATGCTCGTTATCTTCGCGGCCTGCCCATATTTTTATGTAAGTTCCCTCTTTGTAGCCGTGGTCTTGGCGAAAAAAGTTGAGTACATTTTTCCCTACGTAGTGACGGTACAAGTCATCAAAGCTCAGACCACAAGCCACCATCAACCGCGCGAATTTGCTTACTGAGAAGCCGCGCGTTTGTAAGCAGTCCAAAGCCAGGGCCTCCGTGGCTTGGTGAATATCGGCGGGATCATTCTCGGGCACAGCCTGGTTTAGCTCTAGAGCGATCTGTCGCGCTAGCTCGGCGATATTTCTGTCGGGTGTGAACAGTGCCGATAACCCGAAATGCCAAATATCCACTACCTCAAGTCGAACTTGCTCCATATCGGCGACTTGTTTTTTCCACCATTTATAACCTACGTGATCCATAAGCTCACCGCACTCAATCCAGGCAGCCCGGTACCACTCATATTCCTGTGCGATCCACTGGGGGTGCACACGGGTATTCATTCGATCTTGCATCGAAAGCATATTTTCAATCGCTGCCTGCATGTGAATAGGTCTCCTTAAAAATGCCTCATCGACGAGCGCGTATTGTCCACGCATCTGTTACATGACACCACACTCTTACGCGGGAGCCTCGACTTTTTATAGATTAGCATCTCGCTTGAGTGGCCGTAGCGCCCGCTACCAGAGAAAAGATCTAACCCTAAATTTCGCGTACCATACACGCCGGTCGGCTCGTGCCCTCCGTTATACTGCACAGGAAAAACTGATATGAATACCGCGGAAATCGTTGCCGAACTTAATAAACAGAAACCCGCTTTTCTGGACTTACTTGGGGGTCGGATAGTGGCCTTTGATACCAAGGCACACATCTGCACATTTGAATTTTGCGTTCCCCTCGATTACTGCCACAGCGGTAACATTGTTCAAGGTGGCTTTGTTACTGCCATGCTAGACGCGGCCATGGCACATGCTATTTTCGGCGTCGACTCGTCCATAAAGCGTCTCTCTAGCTTGGAAATCAGCACTCGCTATGAGGCTGCTACATACGGAGAGCAACGGCTTACGGTAACCGGGCGTATCCGAAAGCTCACACGAGCAATCGCTTTTCTCGAAGGAGAAATCCATGATGAACAAGGCAAACTCACGGCGACAGCTCAATCAATAGCCAAAATAGCGCGCTCAGCTTGATTAGCATGGGCAAGGAGTAATCAATGTCGGATACGTCCACGCCAGAACAGCCCCTGAACTTTACGCCAGTCCTCGAAGCCTTCACCACGCCAGACATTGATATGGCTGCCTTGGTTAGTATTGGCAGCCAAGTGTCTGAGCAAATGCTCGACGGTATTAGCCCCCTACGCGAGCATCTCAAAACCATTGAACCCGGGCGCTATACCATTGGCGAGGTCAGAAATGACGGCACTGCCTTCTCAGTCAAGATCGCGGCACTAAATACTGCCCTGCCTGCTACCTTGCGTGGAATACGCGTAACCCATGCATCCAATAACTCGTTGGTCAGCTTTGCATTATTCGCCGATCAAGATGATGGCGGACTCATGCCCATTGACTTCGACATTATTAGTTAAAACGCTCTGAAATGCAGAGCAACGCGCCGATACTCACAGCTCATGCCGCGCGAATGGGCCCGTATTACAGATCCCGAGCGCGCCAAGATAGGCCGCTCTACTCGACCATTGCGACTTGTTGCGACAAGCCACAATCATTGGCTAGATAAGCCAACATAGTCTCGTACAACTGCAGTTTATGGTCATAAAAAAGGGTGTTGGAAAAATGATCCGCGCCTTTTAGTTCCAGCCATTTATGTGGCTTACCGAGTTCGACAAGAGCATCTAAATATTTTTGAGCGTGCTCAACTGGGACGCGCTGATCAACGTCACCGTGCACAAGCAACAAGGGAACGTTAACCTTAGCGACCTCCTTCATCGGGGATATACTGTCGTCCCACATACTAAGCTGCTCGATTTTACCCGCACCGCGAAGTTGATAACGATAGTAATTAACCTGCATTTCCGGATCAGACACAGCAGCACCGGCAATGACGCATTGATACAACTGAGGCGTCCTCGACGCGGCCACGAGCGCTGCGTATCCGCCATACGACCAACCAAACATAGCAACGCGTTCGGGGTCTACGAGGCCTTCTTTCACGAGCCAATTTACGCCGTCGTCTTTATCGTCTTGCATTTGATAGCCACCTTGACCGCCATCAATAAATGCCATCTGATAAAAACGCTGCCCATAACCACGCGACCCTCGGTATTGTGGCTGCAGGACCATATAACCGTTATTGGCTAATAGTTGACTCCACTCATCAAACAAGACGGTTTCCTGCACAAAGGGCCCACCGTGTGGCATGACCACAAGCGGGTACGGAGGCGCTCCTTGCGGCACTGTTAGGTATCCCGGGATTTGTTCGCCATCGCGGGCGGGATAAGTAATATATTTCAAATCAGCTAATTGGCTGCTATCAAAATACGGCCGCTCACTGCCGATAAGTTGGAGTTTACCCTTGTGCAACAGGTAATGTGTTCCAGGGTCTCGGGGTCCGATGTTACGTACTGTGATGGTATTACCATCGCGCGAACGGCTTGTAAGACGGGAATACCAGGCATTAGGTATAACACTAGACAATTGCTGATCTAGAGCACCTTCCTGTGGATCAAAGTACTCCGTG
>Ga0181559_10000109_pt1 | contig 65116 bp, 51 predicted proteins | sample 011ome_21_FD_133752 | JGI IMG/M metagenome (GOLD analysis project Ga0181559, IMG submission 133752) | Coastal salt marsh microbial communities from the Groves Creek Marsh, Skidaway Island, Georgia - 011508AT metaG (megahit assembly) | ecosystem: Environmental > Aquatic > Marine > Intertidal... | reverse complement strand
TCGGCGTTTCCGTGGTCGGCGATGACGACGACGGCGTAGCCCTGGGATTTGGCCGTTTCCATGACCTTCTCCAAACACCGGTCGGTGGTCTCCACGGCTTTCACCACCGCCTCAAAGACGCCGGTGTGGCCCACCATGTCCGGGTTGGCAAAATTCAAACACACTAAATCAGGCTGCCACGTCGTCAGCGCCTCGACGGCCTTTTCCGCCAGCTCAGGAGCCGACATCTCCGGTTGCAAATCGTAGGTCGCCACCTTGGGGCTGGGCGCCATGGCCCGCTGCTCGCCTTCGAACGGCTCTTCCCGTCCGCCGCTCAGGAAAAAGGTCACGTGGGGGTACTTCTCCGTTTCCGCCATGCGCAATTGGGTTCTACCCGCCGCGCTGACCACCTCGCCGAGCGTGTTGACGAGGTTGGGCTTGTCGTAAACCACATGCACGCCACGAAAACTCTCGTCGTAGTTGGTCATCGTCACGTAGTGCAAGTCCAGTGGGGCCAACCCGTGATCAGGAAAAGCCTCCTGCGTCAATGCCTGCGTGATTTCACGGCACCGGTCGGTGCGGAAATTGAAGCAGATCACCACGTCTCCGGGCCGGATCACACCCTCGACCCCTTCTACTTGAAACGGCACCACAAACTCGTCCGTCACTCCGTCGGCGTAATGCGCTTCCACCCCTTCCAACGCCGAGGCAAACCGCTCCTCCACGAACGAGGTCAATGCCCGGTAAGACTTTGCGACGCGTTCCCACCGCTTGTCCCGATCCATCGCGTAATACCGGCCGTGGACGGACGCGATGCGCACGTCGGTCCCCGTCAAGTGAGCTTCCAAGTCCCCGAGGTAGGTCGTGCCCATTTGGGGCGCCGTGTCGCGGCCGTCCGTGAACGCATGGATCACGCAGTCCGGCACCCCGGCGTCAACCGCAGCGTCAACCAAGGCATGCAAGTGAGCTTGCTGGCTGTGCACACCACCTCGAGACACCAGGCCCATCAAGTGAAGCCTTTTTCCAGGTTCCTGGGCTTTTCGGAAAGCCTGTTGAAGCACCGGTTCCTCGGCGAGAGAGCCGTCCGCAACCGCGCGGTCAATGCGCAACAAATCTTGGTACACCACGCGTCCTGCGCCGATGTTCATGTGACCGACTTCGCTGTTGCCCATTTGACCGTCAGGAAGCCCAACGTGTTCGCCATCCGTACGCAACGTGGCGTAGGGAACCTCCTCGTTCAACCGATCCACGTAGGGAGTGCTGGCGACCTCAATCGCGTTGTTGCCGTCGTGGTTGCCGAGGCCCCACCCGTCCAGTATAATCAATGCCGTTTTCACGCGGCAAAGGTAGGGGACGCCTCAACGCGTTGCAGCCCAAAAAACCCGAACCACAAACCCAGTCGGTTCCAGGCACCTCATCGTCAGCGAGGCGTGGTGGAGTTCTGCGGTTTGGGCAACCAAATGCAAACCCAGCCCGGTCCCTGCTCCCGATTCGTGCAGACGTACAAAGGGCGACAGAGCAGCGGCTCGATCCTCCAAAGCAATGCCCTCGCCTTCGTCCTGCACTTCCAAAACAGCTTGACCGTCCGTGAACTCGGCACGCACATGCACCAAACCCGAGGAATATTTCAACGCGTTTTCAATCAAATTGGCCGCAGCGAGAACCCATAACCCTTCGTCGCCACGCACCCAATCTCCTCGCGCATCGACTTCCCCGCTTGACCAAACAAGGCGGCCGTCCGACGAAGATTCCATGCGACCCAACGCCTCTTTCATGGCGCCACTCCACGAAAACGAAGACTCCTGAAGAGCGTCTTCTCGTTGCAGTCGGGTGGCTGTCAACATGTCTTCCACGCGACGCTCCAAATCCTGAACTCCGGCTTGCATGTTCTCCAACACCGCCGTTCTGTCCTCCTCGGTAAGCGCGAGTCTTTTCAACGTATCCACCCCAAGCTGAACGCTGGCCAACGGGGTCTTCAATTCATGGGTGACGCCCAAAAGCATGTTGCGTTCGCGTGCCAACCTCACCCGTTCCCGGCGGATGTTGCGCTCCAAACGGAGAAGCCCCAGCACAAGAAGCGACGCGAACACCGTCCCTTCTCCAAGAACCATCCACTTCTCGCGGGCTCCTCCGGAACTCGCCAGGAGGTAGGCCCACCAACTGAATTGCAGGAGCACGTACACCCCGAGGGCGCGCACCAACCAAACCCCGCCCAAGGCGAATCTTATTTTTCGCGTGAATTTGCCGGAGCGCGACGCTCCAACCAAGGTGAGACGGGCATCATCGTATCCACTGGACGCGCCATCAAATAATGCTGCTCGTCGCCGCTGCGGCCGCTTACCACGGTTGCAGCACGAACCTCCCATCCATGCGAAGCCAACACGTTCAATGCTTCAAGGGTATTTTCAAAACGGAAACCCTTCAGATTTTCCAAGGCCTTCAAAAAATCTTGGTCGCGCGTCATGCGAAACATGATTTCATCCGTCTGAAATCGAACAATTTCATTGTTCGATTGCATGTACGAAACCAATTTGCCGTAAAACTCGCCTGATGAAATGGAGGTGCGGTAGACACCTCCTTGGCCAGCATTCTCCTTGGAGGTTAGCCGTGCGTCTTGGGCAAAAGTGGTGGCGGCCATCGTCAAAAAGGCCAGAGTGGTAATCCAAGTTTTCATGTTCGTGGTTTTAGAAGCCCCAATTTAGGGCTTGCCGCAGCATTTCGACGCTGCTTCACGTTTTTAAGCCAATCAAGCCAAACGGAACTCTGCGCGGGCCATATGAGGGGCTTTGAGCAAAAAGCCTCGCCCCCGCCATGTAAAACTCACGCGCCAGACCTCGTCGTCTTGAAGCGCCTGCCACGCGCGGTTCATCCCCGCACTCCAGGCAATGTCGTCGACCACAAGGCACGTTTCGACGTGGGTTTTCAACACGCTTACCAATTCCAATGTGGCTCGCTCCTCGTGCAATCCATCCAAATAGACCACGTCGAAAGCTTCACCTGTCCTCAGTTCCAGGACCAGGGTTCGAAAATCACCTCCGCGTGCGTCGATGTCGGCCGACAGCCCCAATTCCTTCCACATCTGCGTCGCGAGTTCCAACGTCGCCGGGCAGCCCTCCCAGGTCTGAACCTCCCAACCCAAAGATGCCACCCCGGCAGAAGTGAGTCCGAGTGAAGTGCCAAGCTCGAGAAAACGCCCTTTGCGTTCGTTTGGAGCAACGACTTGAAGCCACCGGCACAACGCCTCCAAGTCGGCCTTTGGAGTCAACGATCTTCGCGCCAACTCACAAACACGGACTTCCGATTCAACTCGGGTTTGGCGGCGGCTACCCGCACCGAGGTCCCGCCGAGTGACACGTGCTTTCGATTCGAGAAACTTCCTCCTGGCTCCTTCCAAAGCCAACCTGCTCTCCGCCGTCCAAGTTTCAACTGCCGAACGAGGCCAATGCTTGGGATTGGACTGCAACGCCTTGCCCATCTCAAACAACGTAGGCGAGTGCAACTGGCGCCACGACGTCCCCCACAAAAACCCACCCCACCGGCTGTCCGCAATTCGACGCATTTTGTCGTTCCACGTGGTCTCCGGCGATTGAGCCTTTCCTTTTTCGTTGTGCATGGGCAACAAACATACTTCGCTATCTTCGCGCTCCACGGGCGGTTAGCTCAGCTGGTTCAGAGCACCTCGTTTACACCGAGGGGGTCGGGGGTTCGAGTCCCTCACCGCCCACACCACCCAACAAAGAAAAGCCCCTGCAGTGCAGGGGTTTTTTGTTCCTGCAAGGCACCAAACTCGCTTGGGTGACGCAAGGAGGGAACCAAAATCAGGCGAGCTCAGAAGGCCATCCTTCCACCACACCAGGCGCATCTCTGAGAACGTCGCCCACAACGAACAGACTCCCTCCCACCCAAACCACATCGCGGTTCTCCGCCTTTTCGACCGCCGTCTTCAATGCCTCGACCGCAGTCGTACTGACTTGCCCCTTCAACTCCGGACGGACCTGCGCAACAGCGTTGGGGTTCATGGCACGAGGAATGTCCGCCGCACACCACACGTAGCGCGCCTCTGCAGGAAGCAACGACATGACCGAAGCCGGGTCTTTGTCAGCAACGGCGCCCCACACAACCCACAATCGCCCCCTTCGTTTCTTGGTTTGTACGAGCAGCTCAGACACTGTTGTGCGAACCCCGTCGGCGTTGTGTGCACCGTCCAATATCACTTCCGGTCCGCCCGGCACGACCACGCGTTGCCAGCGACCCCGCTGGCCCGTCAAGGCGCGGTGGTTCCGAAGGCCGTCGGCCGTGGCCTCGGGACTGATTTCCCAACCACGGGCGGTCAAGACGCGCAACACAGCAAAAGCCGTGCTGATGTTGGCACGGTCGACGGGCGAATCGCATTCCAAGCCGAGGCGCCGAAGGTCGGGCTCCACGTCCCGTGCGTAATGCACCTCGCTGGACGTTTTGAGGGAAGCTGAAAGCATTTCCGACAGCGCCTCGGGCCGCATGGGCCCGAGCACGACCGGCACCCCGTCCTTGAAGATTCCCGCCTTTTCTCGTGCGATCGAAGGAACGTCGATTCCAAGAAAAGCTTGGTGGTCGAGTCCGACATTGGTCACGCAGGTGACTTCGGGAGCAGGGACGACGTTGGTCGAATCGAGCCTTCCTCCCATGCCTGTTTCGAGAACAACCACGTCGCAAGCCTCGCGCTGAAAATGGTCGAGCGCCATTCCGAAGGTCAGCTCAAAAAACGACGGCTTCCCCCATTCTCCATCCGCCTCTTGCCATCGGCCAACGAAATCCACCACCGCAGCCTCAGGCATGCAAACGCCATTCACACGAATCCGTTCTCGAAAGTCAACCAAGTGAGGGGAGGTGAACAAGCCCACCCGAAAGCCTGCCTGTTGCAAAACCGCCGCCACCATGTGACACACCGTGCCTTTGCCGTTCGTTCCGGCGACGTGAACCACGCGAAGGGCCCTTTCAGGATTGCCAAGGGCTTGGCACACACGTCGCGTGGCACCAAGGTCTGCCTTGTAGGCCGCCGGGCCCTGGCGCTGGAACATGGGGAGTTGGGTGAACAGCGCATCAACCGCGCGTTCGTAGGCCGTCTTATTCAAGGTCGAACCGGATGGTGATGTAGCCTGTTCGGCGCGGCTTGGTGGGGTCGGCCGTGAACTGGGCGGTCTTGGCCGCGCGCATTGCCAGGTTGACGTGGTACGAGTCGGTCAACGTGGTGACCGCCGATTGGTAATTCGGGGAAGCCTGGATGACTTTGCCGGATCCGTCCACCACGATGTTGACGCGGACCGTTCCTTGTTCTTGGGGACGCTCCGTCAGTTTGGGCTCGCCAATCATGGTGCCGCCGTTGAGCATGGCGTCGCCAAAATCGCCTGAGACAACCCCGCGGCCGTCAATTTTTCCCGCCTCTTCGCCTTCGTTTCCTGTGCCTTGGCTGCTCCCCTGGGAGCCGCCCCCGCCCGCGCTGGGGTCGCCGGGATTGCGAAACAGGTGCGCCGTGCGGTCTTCGCGGACCGGTTCAGGATCGGGTTCAGGCTCCGGGTCGGGGTCGGGCTTGACGTTGACCGCCACTTCGCTCGATTCCTGGGTCGCGACTTCTTCCGCGGCCTCCTGGACCTCCGGGACTGGCTCCGAGGCCGCGACTTCTTCCTCTTCCGCCTCCTGAACGACCTCGCTTGGGGTCTCTGAATCCGTGTCGCCTCCTGCCTCGTCCGTTGAGCCGAGGTCCGCAAAGCCCACCGCAACGAACTGCTCTCCGGGAGGAGGGTCCTGGATGGTGAACGCCGTCAAAAAGAAACACAGCACGAGCACACCGACGAACAAGAAGCCGCTCAGCGCAGCAGCTTGCCGTTGGTTGCGCTTCTCCTGCGAGACGCGCGCTTGCTCGAGTTGTTCCTTGATGGACATTGGAGTCACGGAGGTTGGCAGGTTACTTGGCGCTGGCCGGGTTGGAGCCCAGCATGACCTTCCAATGGTTGGCCTTGGCCATGCCGATGAGTTCGACGGTCTGGCCTGTGGGAACGTTTTTGTCGACCTGGAGGTAGAGCACCTTCTCAGACTGCTTGTCCATTTCGAGTTTCAGCTTGGGCTCAAGGTCCGTTCGTGATATCGGACGAACTTCCCCGTTCAGGTGGTACGAGCCGTCTTCCTGGATGCTGACCGTCAAGCGCGAGGTGACAGACGTTGTGCCCTTGGAGGTGGGCAGGTCCACGTTGACTCCATTGCTCACCAGCGTCGACAAAATGACGAAGAAGATGAGCAGCAGGAACACGAGGTCCGTCATCGACGACATGTTGCCCGTCACACTGACTTTGTTGCGTTGGCCGAGGTTCATCCGCGTGCAGGTTCTTCGAGAATGTCAATGAATTCAAGGCTGTTCGCCTCCATGCGGTGCACTACCTTGCTCACCTTGCTCACCAAGTGGTTGTAGGCCATGAAGGCCAAAATCCCCACAATCAAACCCACAATCGTGGTCACCATTGCCTGTTTGGTGCCGGAGGAGATGTCGCTGACCTGCACCGTCCCGGCGGCCTCCATGTCGAGGAACACGTTCACCATCCCGATGACGGTTCCCAAGAACCCCACCATCGGGGCTGCACCTGCCACCGTGGCGAGGGTGCTCAGGTTTTTCTCCAAGCGGTAGATCTCGAGCTTGCCCACGTTTTCAATCGCCACACTGATGTCCTTCAGCGGCTTGCCAATTCGGCTGATGCCTTTGTCGAGCATGCGCCCGAGCGGCGTGTTGCTGTCGGTGCAAAGGTTGCGCGCACTGCTCAAGTTGCCTTGGGAGATGTAATCCTTCAGGCGGTTCATGAAATCCGGGCTGACCTTGTCCGCCTTTTGGATGGCCAAAAAGCGCTCGAAAAACACGTACATCCCGATCAGGCTCATCAGCGCCAACGGAAGCATGATGTACCATCCGCCTTCCATCAGCAGTTGGAGGACATTCACATCCACCTCCGTGATTTCTGGGGTGACATCTGCCGCGTCGCCCGCGACTTGAAGGAGGAGAAAAGCAAGGATCGATTGCATGGAGGTAGGATTCCAGGTTTGAACGTACAAGTTCCCTCGAATATTGGGCCAAACGAGCCTCGTGCCTCCCAGTTATTCAACGCAGCAGGTTCACAACGCCCCCGGAAAAATCACCCTGAAATCAGGCAAACATGAGCAGGTAAACCCCCGCTCCCGCAAAGTACCCAAGCACAGCCAACAGGCTGATTTTCTTCACGTACCATACGAAATCGATGCGCTCAAGGCCCATCACCGCAACCCCTGCCGCAGAACCAATGATCAGCGCAGAACCGCCCGTTCCCGCGCAGTAGGCGAGGAACTGCCAAAAAATCCCATCCTGCACAAACATGCCGGTCCACGCATCGGTCACTGCCGCCGCAGGTACGACGTCGTACATGCCCATGCTCGCTGCCACAAGCGGGACGTTGTCGACGATGGCACTCAAAAGTCCGATGGCCAAATCAATGAGGTACACGTCATTCAAGCTCGTACGCAACCAATCGGCGGCCAAGATGAGGTGACCGGCTTCCTGCAACGCGCCCACGGCGAGGAGGATGCCCAGGAAGAAAAGCACCGAGGCGGAGTCGATCTTGCGAAGCACACCGACGACGGTGAGGTGCTCCTTCTCTTCAATGTTCTTCGAGTGGTGAAGGCGTTCCGTAAGCACCCAAAGCAAGCCGAGGCTGAGCATCATGCCCATGAACGGCGGCAAGTGGGTGACCGTCTTGAACACCGGCACGAACAACAAACCTCCCACCCCCGCTGCGAACACGACGTTGCGCTCGAAAGGTGTTGTGGGGTCCCACTGTTCGTCTTCCTCCTCGGCCGGACGCTCAATCTCCCCTTGGAGTCGGAAGCTCAGAATCCCAAGCGGAACGAGCAAACACACAATGCTCGGCAAAATCAGGTGCGTGATGATCGTGCTGGTGCCGAGTTGGCCCCCAATCCAAAGCATGGTAGTCGTGACGTCGCCAATGGGCGACCACGCTCCACCCGCGTTGGCTGCAATGACCACCATGCCGGCAAAGAGCCAGCGCGTTTGGCGGTCGTCGATCAATTTGCGCAGGAGCGACACCATGACAATTGAGGTGGTGAGGTTGTCGAGCAGGGCCGAGAAAAAGAAGGTCAAGACGCAGACGATCCAAAGCATTTTGACCTTGCTCCGGGTTTGGATTTTATCCGTGATCACGCGGAACCCTTCGTGGGCATCGATGAGCTCCACGATGGTCATCGCGCCCATCAGGAAGAACAAAATGCTGCTGATTTCCTCCATGTGGTGCAGCAATCTGTGCTCGAAGAATTGGGCCAATCCGCCGTGACCGCTGCCCATGTGGTCGGCCGCAAACAAATGGAATTCCTCCGCCAAGTGCTCAGGAACGTTGTGGAATCCCAAGACGAAGAGAGCCCAGCAGACCGTGCCCGTCACCAAAGCTGAAGCAGCCTTGTCGATGTGAATGTTGTGTTCGAGGGCGATGAACGCGTATCCGAGAACGAAGACGCCAAGAATGAGAAGGTCCATGTGCAGGTAGTTCGAGACGAAGATGGGAAAGAAACGGCGCGTGGAGGTTAGGACAGCGTGAACTTGCTCACACGAGGAACCCGAGCGCCCGTTCAAACGCCTTCGCAGTCAGGTGCGTCCGTTCCGGATGTCCCCGATGAACGGCCGCCAACGCCTCCCGAATCGTGTCGGAGGTGTCCTGGAAAATGGCTGCGTCAGTCATGTCGACGTCTTCATCGCTCATCAAATAAGCGAACACTCTGGCCATGCCGCAATTGGCGATGAAGTCCGGAATGACTGCCAAGTGTTGGTCCGCGTACTCCGCGATGGGTCCATAGAAAATTTCCGAATCTGCAAACGGCACATTGGCTCCCGCCGAAATGACTTCCACGCCGGCAGCGACCATGCGTTCCACTTGGTCTCGGGTCACAAGACGACTCGCCGCGCAAGGGAGGAAGACCTCTGCAGGAAGGTCCCAAATCGCCGCGTTAACCTCGTCAAACGACTGAAGATCCGCAGTCTTCAGGGCGTTGCCCTCCTTGGCCAAAAACAGGGTCTTCACTTCGTCGTACGACAGTCCCTCAGGCCGAATGAGGCCCCCAACGCGATCGATGATGCCGACGATGGACGCCCCAGCTTGGGCAAGGTAGAGCGCGGCAGCGGCGCCGACGTTTCCCCACCCCTGAACGACCACGCGCTTGTCCTTCACCGAGGTGCCATGCAAGTCGTAGAAATGCCGAACTGACTCACTCACCCCGTACCCCGTGATGAGGTCCGCAACACGAATCTTGCGCAGCACATCGGGGCTGATGGACGGGTCTTCCACGGGCTGCGAAACGCCCTGGCGGAGGTTGCCGATGCGGCGGACTTTTTGGGCTTCGTTGGGCTGGAAATGGCCACTGAAAACCCCTTCCTGGGGGTGCCAAACCCCGTTCGCTTCCGTCATGGGAATGACTTCGTGAATCTCGTCGACGTTCAAGTCGCCGCCGGTGCCGTAGTAGTGCTTCAGGAGCGGCGTGACCGCCTTGTACCAACGCTCGAGCACGCCCTTTTTTCGGGGGTCCGACGGGTCGAAGTCGATGCCGCTCTTGGCCCCGCCGATGTGTGGACCAGACACCGTGAACTTGACCTCCATGGTCTTTGCCAAACTCTCCACTTCGCGCTGGTCCAATCCCGGACGCATTCGCGTCCCGCCCCCTGCCGCGCCTCCACGCAACGAGTTGATTACCACCCATCCACGCGCTTCGGTTTCGCTGTCCTGCCACGCAAAAACAATCTCGGGTGCGCGGCCTTCGTAGGCTTTCAAAAGGTCTTTCATGCTGGTCATTTCAGAGCGCCGCGAAGGTAGGTCAAACTCGTGCCACGTCCGGCCCCGGACCCCACAACGCACCGCCCGACGACGGCGTCGAGGCGCCGGTCACACTCGGCAAGGTGTTGGGCAGGCCCAGCCAACGAAGAAGGCCCAACCACGCGAACGCGAGCGCCTCCTTGCCGTGAACCAGGTCCAGTTCCGGGACGTCCCAGACGATGCTTCGGTCGGCGCCGGCCTCGTTCAGGGCCTGCATCAAGGCGGGGTTGAGGGCACCTCCCCCCGTCACGAGAACGCGAGCGCCGGTCGGGACGTCGCGCGCCACGGCCCAACTTGCGTAAGCAACGGCCGTGGCCAAGACGTCCTCCAAGCGGTGCCGCGCCTTGGCCTCTTCCGCCACGGGCCAAACTTCCTTTTCGAGCCATTCCCGGCCCAGGCTCTTGGGGGCTGGCGTCGCATGAAAGGAGAGTCCTTGCCACGACGTCAGAACCTCCGGGAGTACGGTGCCTCTTCGAGCCAGAGCTCCGTCGCGATCCATGTCCAGTCCGAGCTCTTCCACCAAACGATTCAGAAGCAAGTTGGCAGGTCCGACGTCCCACGCTAAGCGCCCTCGCTCGGCATCTTCCAAGCTGAGGTTGGCGAAGCCCCCCAAATTCAACGCCACGTCCCACTCCCCAAACAATTCCCGGTCCGCCAACGGAACGAGGGGCGCGCCCTGACCGCCCAACGCGACGTCGAGTCGCCGCAAGTCGCTGACAACGGGCACGCCCAAAGCGGCGTGAAGGGTCGCCCCGCACCCGATTTGGGTGGTCCACCCCTGCTCGGGCTTGTGAAAGACCGTGTGGCCGTGGGACGAAACAAGGTCTGGAGTCCGGGGAGCATGCCGCGCCATCCATGGCCCGACCACCGACGCCGCCCACACCGCCCAGTCATGATCCAACCGCATCAACTCCTCTGCGCTCAATTCAAGAGCTGACCACAGGGCATTCCTCAGCGCTTCCGGATAGGGCATCGTTTCTGTCTGGAGCAACTCGCAATCCCACCGGTCTGAGAACTCGATTTGGCGTGCGCGAACCAAGGCCACGTCGAGGCCGTCCACGGACGTCCCGCTCATCAGTCCGACCGCAAGCCACCCTTCGGGAGGGCACCTCCTTGTATCTTCGCCGCGCATCGAGGGAAAATTACGTCGCAGGAACGTGGCGGACTCCCTCGAAGTTTTGGACTTATTCACCTCCTCAAAAGGAAGCAGGCAATGAACCTCAACCTCACGGAAGAACAACTCGCGGTGCGAGACGCCGCTCGAGACTTCGCCCAAAACGTACTCAAGCCGGGCGTCATCGACCGCGACCGCGAACAACGTTTCCCCGCCGACGAAATCCGCCAACTCGGCGAACTCGGCTTCATGGGCATGATGGTGGATCCGCAGTACGGCGGATCGGGCATGGACACCGTGAGCTACGTGCTGGCCATGGAGGAAATCAGCAAGGTGGATGCCTCGGCAAGCGTGTGCATGAGTGTCAACAACTCGCTCGTGTGCTACGGCCTTCAAGAGTATGGCACGGAGGAGCAGAAGCAGAAGTACCTCGTTCCTCTGGCTTCAGGCCAAAAAATCGGCGCCTTCTGCCTCTCCGAACCGGAAGCCGGCTCCGACGCCACCTCGCAGCGCACCACGGCCATCGACATGGGGGACCACTACCTCCTCAACGGCACCAAGAACTGGATCACGAACGGCAACAGCGCCTCGATTTACCTCGTCGTTGCCCAAACCGACGCCGAAAAAGGCCACCGCGGCATCAACGCCCTCATCGTGGAGCGGGACATGCCGGGATTCCAAATCGGCGCCAAGGAAGACAAGCTCGGCATCCGCGGCTCCGACACGCACACGCTGATGTTCCAGGACGTGAAAGTGCCCAAGGCGAACCGCATTGGCGAGGACGGGTTTGGGTTCAAGTTTGCCATGAAGACCTTGAGCGGGGGCCGAATCGGCATTGCCGCGCAAGCACTCGGCATCGCGTCCGGTGCTATGGAACTGTCCCTCGCCTACTCGAAGGAGCGCAAGGCGTTTGGCAAGGAGATTCACAAACACCAAGCCATTGCATTCAAGCTGGCCGACATGGCCACCCAAATTGAGGCCGCGCGCTTGCTGTGCCTCAAGGCAGCTGCTCTCAAAGACGCTGGCGAGAACTACGACCTCGCCTCGTCGATGGCCAAGCTCTACGCCTCTGAAGTCGCCATGACGCAAACCGTCGAAGCCGTCCAAATTCACGGCGGCTACGGCTACGTGAAAGAATACCACGTCGAGCGCTTGATGCGCGACGCCAAAATCACGCAGATTTACGAGGGCACCTCAGAAGTCCAGAAGATTGTCATCAGCCGGTCGGTTCTGAACGACTGAGTCTGACAAAGGCCAGCGCCTCATTCGACTTTTTCGTTTCGGGCGTTCCACACCGTGCGCTCGCCCCGAAGCCACGTCACGATTTCGTCGAGTCCGTCTCCGTCGACGTCCAAACTTTCAATGCGGTCCGCCCGCGTCGCTCCAGACAACCCCACTTCGTCGCCTGAGCCAAGGGTGAATTCCCGCACCCAACCGGCGCCGTCGACAAAGAGCACAGAGGTCCGGTCCAGGTTGGGCCCCACGCGAAACACCGGGGCCTTGCGCGCATTCACTTGCACAGGCGTGGTGGCTCGGGTCGACCCGTCGCGCTTCAAGAGCTCCACCTGCCCGTTGTCCCGGCCGACGTAGAGGTAGTCGCGTGACCCAAGACGCAGGTGCCGAAGATGTCGCACCGGCGAAGAAACGTCCACGGCGGGCACGGGACGGTGACGCCAACCGGGCGTCGATTCTCCTTCGCGACGGAAGTTTTGGACCAACCCGTCGGCATCTCCTGCCACCAAATACCGGTACTTCCGGGTTCCGTCGTAGTCCACCAGTGCCCAAGCCGTCCAATTTCCGCTCTTCGGCCGAATCGGGAAACCCGTGACTTGCCGCCCCTTCACGTCGTACAAATGCAACCCCGAGGGGAAACACACCATGGCTTGGTACTTGCCGTTGGCGTAGACGTCCACCTCTTCGACGCCTCCCGCAAGGGCGCGTTCAACGAATTTTTGCCCCCAAACCACGGAACCGTCCTCGTCACGCGCCACCAGCCCATTCTCCTCCTGAAACACCGTGATCACCTCTCGTGTGCGGTGGTTCCGGACTTCGCCTAAAACACGGTCGTCCGATTCCGCAAGCAGTGCTCCGGCTCCGTTTCCGACCGTCGTCGCGGGCCCTTCCGAGCTCGACGCATCGCTCCCGCCCTGATACCAAACTACCCCACCACTTGCAAGAATCTCGCCGCGCCAAACCCCCTCCTTGTCGCGCCCCTCGCGCGCGCCGTCAAGCGGACGCCAAGTCCACCGGTCAGACCCGTTCACCACCACGTCGCCGTCCACCCAGTGAACGGACCACCCGCGCTCTTCCATGCCCGATTGAACCTCGTCGTGCCATTCCTCGGCAACCCAAAATCGCCCCCCTTCTCTCCACCGCGTCGCGCCATCGCTCACTGGAACACCTCGTTCACGCAAAACTTGCTCCGCCTCGGAATTCGGCCAGCCAGGAGCCCTTTCAGCCGCCCGTCCCGACCACCAAACCCCTGGCACTCCCGCACCCTCGGGCGCCCAAAATTCCGCGGCGAGGAACCCAGCCGAGTCCAACCGCTCCGGGCTCCCCTCAGACCACACAATCCACCCCTCGCCTTTCCACGCCCAACCGTCTTCTGTGCGGGTCAACGACGCACCAGATTCGCCGTCCTTCCACCTTCGCGCCATCTCCCCGGGTTCCTCGCTCCACGCGCTCAAGGCTTCCGTGGTGCCGCACAACCACCCGCCGCGCCACGCGCGCTGCAACCACCCTTGCGGAAGCGACGGCCACGCCAAGTCGCTGTGCCAAACTTCGCTCCCCTCCGCGTCTTCGAACCTTCGGAACCACTTCCCCTCGGACAGCGTCGCACCCGAAACGCGCAGCGCAGCTTCGTTGGCTGGGATTTGTTCCCAGGTCGTCCAGCGATCGGATGCCCACCGCATGGGGTTTTCCGGCTGCCCTGAATTTCCAGGCGCACTCACATGAAGCCCTGCAGCAAGGGCCGCACAAAGCACCGCAAAAAGAGGAAGAACCCACGTTCGCATGGGTCGAAGTTCGGGGCCAAATTCAGGAAATCCGCACCCAATTGCTGCGGGCTTTCAACGCAGTTTCCAACGCTTCACGCAACGCGTCGTGTTCGGGACGGCCTAAACCTGGGTCGTCCTCGAGCACGGATTGCGCGAGGTAACGTGCGCTGGAGAGCAACGGTCTGTCCCGAACGAGGTCCGCGACTTTGAGGTCGGGGACGCCGCTTTGCTGCGTGCCCATCACGTCACCGGGACCCCGCAACTCCATGTCCACCTCCGCGATTTCAAAGCCGTCGTTGGTGCGGCACATGGTCTCGAGGCGTCGGCGCGCATCTTGACCCAAGTCCGAAGACGACATCAAGATGCAGTAGCTCTGGCTCGCCCCGCGACCCACCCGACCGCGCAACTGGTGAAGTTGCGACAACCCAAACCGCTCCGCACTTTCAATCACCATCACGCTCGCGTTGGGCACGTTAACACCCACCTCGATGACCGTGGTGGCGACGAGGATTTGGGCTTGGCCCTTGGCAAAACGGTCCATTTCCCACGCCTTGTCCTCAGGTTTCATACGCCCGTGCACGATGGCAACCTGGTACTGCGGCGGAGGGAAGCGACGGACGATGCTTTCGTAGCCGTCCATCAAATCTTTGTGGTCGAGCGTCGCGCTTTCTTCTATGAGAGGGTAAACAAGGTAAATCTGGCGGCCTTCGGCGATTTGGTCTTCCAAAAATTGGAACACTCCCAAACGAGCGGCATCCGTCCGGTGCACCGTCTGAATCGGTTTGCGACCTGGCGGCAATTCGTCCAAAATGCTCGTGTCCAGGTCGCCGTACGCCGTCATTGCGAGCGTGCGCGGAATCGGCGTGGCTGTCATGACCAAGATGTGCGGAGCCACCCTGGCCTTCTTCCACAGCTTCGCCCGCTGCGCCACCCCAAACCGATGCTGCTCGTCGATGACGGCGAGCCCCAAGCGCTCAAACACTACGGTCGGTTCAATCAAGGCATGGGTTCCCACAAGAATGTCAATCTTCCCCATTTTGAGGTCCTCCAGAATCGTCTTGCGCGAGCCCCCCTTGACTGAACCCGTCAAGAGTTCCACCCGAACGTCCATGGGACCAAGTAGCTCGCGAAGGCCATCAAGGTGTTGTTGTGCCAAGATTTCCGTCGGGGCCATGATGGCCGCTTGGTAGCCGTTGTCCTTGGCGAGCAAGGCCGTGAGCAAGGCCACCACCGTCTTGCCGCTTCCCACGTCACCCTGGAGCAGGCGGTTCATGTGCCATCCCGTGTTGAGGTCGCTTCGGATTTCACGGAGCACGCGCTTTTGGGCGTCTGTCAACTCGAACGGAAGCCGGTCGCGGTAAAACCTGTTGAACGCTTCACCCACCTCCTCAAAACGCACCCCAGGAAGGTCCCGCGTGACCGTTTTTTTGTGTTGCAACAGGGTCAGCTGGAGGAGAAACAGCTCCTCGAACCGCAATCGGGTTTGGGCTTGTTCTGCCTCAAGGGGCGTCGCGGGTTGATGCACTTTCCGAAAAGCCTCCGCGCGGTTCAGAAGTTTCATCTCCCTCAACACCCGTTCCGGCAGTGTCTCGGTCAACACGGGCGCCACCTCAAACGCAACATTCCGGATCAGTTTTGCCAGGCCTTGGCTGTTCAGGCCATGCCGTCCCAGCTTTTCCGTGCTGGAATAGACGGGGTGCAGGCTGTCTCCTTTGCGCGTTTCGTAGTGCGCGAGCAATTCCACCTCAGGGTGGGCAAGGTTCCATTTGCCCTTGTACAGGTTGGGTTTGCCGTAGACCACCACTTCCTTTTGAACAGGCAGGTTGCGAAGAATCCACTGCGCCCCACGAAACCACTGAAGCTCCAAGGTCGACTCGCCGTCGTCAAACACGGCAATCAACCTGCTGCCCCGCGCCCCCCGCACTTCCTTGGCTTGGGTGATCACGCCGAGCATTTGCACGGCCGTGTGCTCGCTCTGGATGTCCGCAATCCGGTGAAATTGACTGCGGTCCTCGTACCGAAATGGAAGGTGAAGGAGCAGGTCGAGGCAGGTGCGGATGCCCAGCTCGGAAACAAGGGCGTCGGACCGTTTGGGCCCGACGCCTTTGAGAAATTCTACAGGAGTTGATGGGAGCACCTCAGCCATGGTTACGGCAAGCTACATCCCCTGTCCCGTCAGACCAACATCAAGACGGGATTCTCCAAGTTTTGCTTGACCTCGTTGAGGAAAGCCGCGCCCGTCGCGCCGTCAACCACGCGGTGGTCGCAGCTCAAGGTCACCTTCATGGTGTGGCCAGGAACCACGGCACCGTCACGCACCACAGGCACTGCTTGGATGCCGCCCACCGCGAGGATGCACGCATCCGGCGGGTTGATGATGGCCGTGAATTCGTCGATGCCGAACATGCCGAGGTTCGAAATCGTGAACGTGTTGCCCTCCCAGTCGCTGGGCTGGAGCTTCTTGTCCTTGGCTTTTTGGGCAAACTCGCGGACTTCCACGCCAATTTCCCCAAACGACTTCACGTTCGCGTGGCGCACCACGGGCACGAGCAAGCCGTCTTCCACCGCCACAGCCACGCCGATGTGAACGTGTTCGTTGTAGCGAATGCGGTCCTCCAACCAGCTGCTGTTGACGGCTGGGTGGTTTTTGAGGGCCATCGCAACGGCCTTCACCACCATGTCGTTGAAACTCACTTTGTGGGGGCCCCGGTCGTTGATGGCTTTGCGAGCCACCATGGCGGCGTCCATGTCAATGGTGAGACTCAAGTAGAAGTGAGGCGCAGTGAACTTGCTTTCGGCCAAACGACGAGCGATGGTCTTGCGCATCTGCGACACGCCCACTTCGGCAAATCGCTCTACGGCGTTTGCGGCACTCGCGCCGCCTCCCACGAACGCCTCGACGTCGCGCTTCACAATCCGTCCACCTTCTCCGGAACCGGGGATGAGCCCGAGGCTCAGACCGCGATCCTCAGCAAGTTTCTTCGCCAACGGAGAAGCTTTCACGCGGCCGTTTGCCACCGCTGGCGCAGGAGCAGGTGCAAAGGCTGCGGGAGCGGCCGCCGGTGCGGGTGCAGCAGCTGGCGAAGGGGCCGGTGCCACGGGTGCGGCCGGCGCAGGAGCCGGTGCAGGAGCGGGTTCCGGCGCGGCCTCGGCAGCTGGCGCTTTAGACTCTGCGGACGCCAACAGTTCCGCAATGTCTTCGCCCTTTTCGCCAAGAACACACAGCACGCTGTCCACGGGAGCCGTTCCTCCTTTGTCCACGCCGATGTGGAGCAAAACGCCGTCTTGGAACGACTCGAATTCCATCGTGGCCTTGTCGGTCTCGATTTCGGCAAGCAACTCGCCGCTCTCCACCTCGTCGCCAATTTTTTTGTGCCATTCCGCGACGACCCCTTCGGTCATGGTGTCGCTCAGTTTGGGCATGCGAATGATTTCAGCCATGTCAGTCGTTCACAAAGGGGTAATCGGTTTGCGTGTAGACGTCTTCGTACAATTCAGACGGGTCGGGAAGCGGGCTCTCTTCCGCGAACTTGATGGCCTCCTCGACTTGCGCCTTGACCTCCTTCTCCACGGACTTGAGGTCGTCCTCTGACATCCATTTGTTGTCCAAAATCACTCCACGGACGTAGGTGATGGGATCACGTTCGACGTAGCTCGCCACTTCGTCCTTGGTGCGGTACTTCTGGGGGTCGCTCATCGAGTGTCCCTTGTAACGGTAAGTCTGGATGTCCAAGAGCGTGGGGCCTTCGCCTTTTCGACCGCGCTCTGCCGCTTCAGCAATCGCAGCGCAAACCGCTTCAGGACTCATTCCGTCCACCGTGGAAGAAGGCATTTTGTAGCTCGCGCCCAACATCTCGAGGTCCGTCACGTTCGACGTGCGCTCCACCGAGGTGCCCATGGCGTACTGGTTGTTCTCGATGATGAAGATCACCGGGAGCTTCCAAGTCATGGCCATGTTGAACGTCTCGTGCAACATGCCCTGTCGTGCCGCACCGTCTCCCATGAAGCAGACCGTCACGTGATCCTCTTTGCGGTATTTGTCCGCAAAGGCAATTCCCGCACCAAGGCCGATTTGGCCACCGACAATGCCATGTCCGCCAAAGAGGTTGCGCTCCTTGTCAAACATGTGCATGGAGCCGCCTTTCCCTTTGCTCGTACCGGTCTTCTTGCCGTACATCTCGGCCATGACGTGCTTGGGGTCGGTGCCAAGGACAAGCGGGTGGGCGTGGTCACGGTAGGCCGTGATGACACGGTCTGTGGGGCGAATGGCCTCTCGCATGCCCGAGAGCACCGCTTCTTGTCCAATGTACAAGTGGCAGAATCCGCCAAATTTCTGTTGGATGTAGAGTTGACCACACCGTTCCTCAAACTTTCGCATGAGGTACATCTCGCGGAACCAGCGTGTGTAAGTGTCCTTGTTGTGCGGCAGGTTGCCATTCTTGGCAACCGGCTTCCGTCCTGCTTTCACAGGCTTTTTGGGGGCTGCAGCAGCAGTGGGTTGTGAAGTAGCCATCGCAATGGAGTTAACGACCCAAATATAGCGTTCAGCACCACCCGTTCGCCGGCCCAAGGGCTCGGCCCTTCAAGGACCTGTTGTCGTGTCCAAAATACACGCCTTTTGAGGTCGGAATTGCGGCAACGCAACCTGTCCCTCACCTCACGCGTTGTACCTTCGCTTTCCGCTGAACGCGGTCACCTGCCCGAATTGAAACCTCCCTTGCCTTGCCTTCTCTGAACGACGTCTTGCACCAACGCCCTTCCATTGGACTCGACGCCATTGAAAGTGTGGCCCTGATGGATCGTTTTGATTCCAAATACGTTGTGCCCACGGATTGGCTCATGAACGTGTTGGAAGCCATGCCTGAACACGCCGTGCTCACCATCGAAAAGCAGGTCACGACACGCTACAACAACCTTTACTTCGACACGCCAGATGCGCGTTGCTTTGAGGACCACGTGCGAGGGCGTTCGGCCCGTTTCAAAGTTCGCATCCGGCATTACGACAACACGGGGGTGGCGTTTTTGGAAGTGAAGAGGCGTGACGTGTATGGCAAAACCACCAAGGAACGCCTGGTGCGCCCCTCCGAACGGGCTTGGGATGCGCCACTTACAGAGAGCGAACGTGCCTTTGTGGCGCAACACGTGCCTTTTGCCAACGAGTTGAGTCCTGTCCTTCAGAGCTCGTTCGAACGGTTCACCCTGGCCCATTTGGCTTCAGGCGAACGCATCACCTTTGACACCGACCTTTCTTTTGTGCACCCCGAGAACCAAGAAAGTTGGATGCGACCTGTACCCCACCTCGCTGTGGTAGAATGGAAGCAACACGTGGTGAACCACCAAGGATCGTTGATTCAAGCCTTCCGGAGTCAAGCAGGACGCCGTGGACCTCTTGGCCGTTCATTGCGGGTCTCCAAATTTGTCCTGGGCAGCGCCCAACTTGCCCCCAAGCGACCTGTCAGAACTTACCGTTCTGCATTGCGAGACCTCGCTCGCGCTGAACACTACGCTTCCAACCCGACCTTTGCGCCTCAATCTCTCCTGCGATGACCATCTCCCTTCTCTCCTCACTCCTGCTGCAATCTTCCTTTTCGTTGAGCGAAGGATGGGGCGCATTGCTTGCATTGTTTGCGTTGAATTTGGTGTCTTCGTTGGTCGTGGTGCGCGTCATCTACCACATGGCGGCCAAACGCCGGGACTTCGTCTTCACCTTCATGCTGGTCTCCACAGCCGTGTTCCTTCTGTGCCGGTTGTTGGCCGGGGTGGAAATTGATTTGGCCTTCGCGTTGGGACTGTTCGCCATTTTTGGAATCATTCGGTACCGGACCAACGCCATCCCCATCCGGGAAATGACGTACCTGTTCATTGTCATCACGTTGGCGGTGATCAACGCGCTTGCCCCGTTGGCCGCGACTTGGACCGAAATCATTTTGGCCAACGCGTTGATTTGGGCCCTTTCCTTGGTCCTGGAACGGCTCTGGTTTGTCGAGCATCTCGCCACCAAAATGGTGGTGTACGACCGAATCGACTTGCTCCACGAAGGACGTCGCGCCGAGTTGATTGCCGACCTCGAACGCCGCACCGGCGTGACCATCGTTCAACTCGAAATCGGCAAGGTGGATCTGCTTCGCGACACCGCGAATCTGAAAATTCACTTCTCGGCCGACAACGAGCCGGGGCATTTCGAGGAGTCTCAGTCCTGAGATTCGAGCAAAACCACGGCATGGGCACTGATGCCCTGCTCCAAGCCGACAAACCCCAGTTTCTCGGTGGTGGTCGCCTTGATTCCGATTTGGTCTACGTCGGCTTCCAACAAATCCGCAATGCACTGGCGCATGGCCGGAATGTGCGGCTTCAGTTTGGGTCGCTGCAGGCACACCGTGGAATCGACGTTGGCCAACTGCCAACCACGCGCTTTGACCATCGCCCACGTTTTGCGCAGCAAAATCTTGCTGTCGATGCCTTTGTAAGCCGGGTCCGTGTCTGGAAAATGGGTGCCAATGTCGCCCAAGGCCAACGCGCCGAGCAAGGCGTCGCAAATCACGTGGAGCAGCACGTCCGCGTCGCTGTGACCCACCGACCCCTTCGTATGAGGAACAACCAAACCTCCGACAACGAGGTCCTCTCCTTCCGCAAGTTGGTGAACGTCGTAGCCGTATCCGATTCGAAGGCTCATTCCTCGCTCCCGATGTAATCGGCCAAATCCGAGAACTGCAACCTCAACGAGAAACGGAGCGTGTTGGCAAGCGGGTTTTGCTGCGTCGTGCTGATCAAGTAACTCAAATCGACGGTGAACACCGTGTACTTGACGCCGGCACCGAGCGTGATGAATTGGCGGTTGCCCTTGCTAAAATGCTCGTAGAAGTACCCCGTTCGGAAGGCAAACACATCCGCAAAGTTGTATTCCAAACCTGCGCCAAGGTTGACCTCCCGCAACTCCTCCTTCAACCGGCTTCCCTCAAGCACCGAGGCTTCTCCCTCGCTGTCGATGGTCACAATCCCAGGCGCATCGTAAAAACTCTGCACAATGCCTGTGGCCACCCCCACGTTGGGGTCCATGCCGCTCACAATCGGCAACGAGCCGTCTGGACCCGGATTGTTTCCGTAAATGGGCTGTGTTGGGACAAGAAGTTTGTTGGCATCCAACGCCACCGTCAAACTGTTGTAGTCGTCGATTTCCGTTTCATACGCCGCCCCAATGCGCAGGTTGCTCGGGATGAAATCTCGATTGGCGGTTTCGGTGTAAGACATTTTTGCGCCGAGGTTGCTCATGTTCAAGCCCCAGCTGAACGTGCCGTCCTTCTTGCCCCAATCGGCTTGGTCGTTCACGTAATACATGCTCAGGTCCGCCGCCACGGAAATGCCCGGCTGGCTCTCCGCACCCTGAACCGCCGTTCCGCCAGTCAAGTTGCTGTGAATGAAGCGCGCGGAGAACCCCCCGCTGAATCGGTCAGAGAACTTTTGGGAAAAGCCCCCGTCCAAGCTCAGCTCGGCGGGTTGAAAGTCCCGGATCGTCGTGCCGACTTCGTCCGTGAAGGTGATGTTTCCAAGGCTGAAGTAGCGAAGCGCCACCCCGTAAGCTTGGCGCTTGTTCAACCGGCGCACCGAGCTGACGTACGCCAAATTCATGTCGTCCACCAAGGCTCGCAGCCAAGGTGCGTAACTGAGGCTCATTTCCACTTCGTTGGCTGTGAAGGCCATCTTGGCGGGGTTCCAGTGCATGCTGTTCGCGTCGGGCGACAACGCCACTCCGACGTCGCCCATGGCACCCGAACGGGAATCCGGCGCAATCATCAAAAACGGCACGGCCGTGGTAATCGTGTTGAGCTGGAGCAGTTGGGTGGGGTCTTCCTCGGTGATTTGGGCCCACGAAGTTGTAGGGGTCCAAAGTGCCACCGCAAGAAGGCTTGCACAAACAAGGGTAAGGAGATGCTTCATCGTAGAGCTGCCAAAGTTAATCATGAGTGCAACGCCTCATTCGGGTCGAAGAACGACAAGTTTGTCCGCGTATTGTGCGGAGTTTCCAAATTCGTTGGTCCAAGTGACGCGGAACACATACACGCCGGGGCTTACGTGGCCGCCTGAAGAAGGTTTCAAGTCCCAGGACATGACGTCGTCGCGAAACCCAAGAACCTCACCTTCGAACACTTGCTCGTGAACCTTTGCTCCAAAAGAATTGAACACCTGAAGCACCACGGCGGCAGCTTTGCACGCCTGGTTCCCTGTCATTCGGAAAGTCACCTGTTCCAACGCAGGGTTGGGAAAAGCCAACACCTCGAGCAACGCCACCTCCAAAGACGAAGCCACCACAAAGTGCGTGGTTGCTGTGGCGCTGTTGTTCGCCACGTCCCAAACCTTCAATTCCAATTCGTGCAGCCCCTCAGGGAGGTCTTGAAAAGGAAAGCGAATGGAGCCGCTTTGGTAGGTGTCCAAATCCGACACGAAGTACTCGTTGAGGACGAATGGCCGGCTCGCGTCGCCGTCCAAGATGGCCTTGGCGTCGTGGCCTATGCCGTTGCCTGAGGTGTTGATTCCGCTCGCATCGAAGACGCGAGCAAACAACCACGGGTCCTCGTGAACGACGTCCCCCGCTCGGAACAGGGTGTCGTTCATAAACAGTTCAAGAACCGGACCGTCCGAATCGCTGAGGGGGTTCTCCGAAGTTCCTCCGATCACAAAGGACTCTGAAAAGCCGTGGGCGTCTGTTTGGTCGGACAACGCATAGCAACTGACCCGGCCGGTACCGTAGGCGTAATTGATGTCGCGCGGAACGATGAACCGAAATTCAAACTCCCCGTTTTCAACCGACGCCAGCCCCTTGTGAAGGATGTTCTGAAACACTTCGTAAGTGAAGGGGCCCTCCGACTGGTCGTTGTCCAGCGTTGTCACAGAAGCCTGCTTGTCAAACACCGTTGGAACCACCACCCCATTGAACTCCGACAACGTGTCGCCTGAAGCGTTGCCGACGTACCCTCGAATGACCACCTCGTCGAGCGAACGCATCGTGTCGGGCACTTGCGTCAAAAAGACGCGTTCTTTGGGGTAAGCCAGTTCCATGGCGGGGTCGCCCATGAGCGAAAAATTGCGGCTGTTCGTGTGGGAGGTGATTTCCTCTGAATTCTTGGTGTCTTTGTAGATGTCGCCCAAACACCTTCCCTCCACGTCGTTCAGGGCCGTTTCAAAAAACGCCCTGTTCACCTGCTGATTGCCGGAACTGTACACCGTTCGGGTGGTGGTCAAAAGCGCCACCCCACCTCCTTCGGGATTGAACAGAATCGCCTCCCCCGCGGAATAAATGTCGGGGTCGTCGTACCTGAACAATTCGCACGTGGCGGTCATGAAGACCGGAAGCCTGCGCAGGTTGGACCAGCCTTGAATCGTTTCCAAATTCAAGATCCGCTCATGGGCCCACCCCCGTTCGCCTCCGTGGCCGATGTAGTTGACCACAAGCGCCCCTTCGTCGACGCGTCGGGCAATTTCAGCCGCCGCATCGTCGTACCGCTCGCCGCCGGGCGTGTTGGTTTGGACGTAGGCATCGGGATAGACCTTCACCACGTCGTATTCGTTGTGATTGGCCCGGATGGTCGCGCTGTGCTCTTCGCTGTTTTCCATGTACCGGTGGCCGTCTTGGTTGTTTCCGTCTTGGTCGTCGGAGACAAACAACACGCGGTTCCGCCAGGGTCCGAAAACGCTGCTGCCGTTGGGGTCCAAACACGAGGCCGCGTCGACCGATGCCTCGTCCAAGCCCAGGTACGTTGCCACCTTGCCCACCACGGCCCACGCCGATTCCAAATCCGGCGCGGGGATTCTCCCCACCCCCAACTGCAACAAGTCTTCCGGACGTTCGCCTTGCCCCTCTGCGGTAAGCGCGAAGTAATCGTCCGAGATGTAGCTGGTTGTGGTTTGGAGTGACTCGGAGGAGTAGTGCCCAACCACCGTTGTGCCGTTGCCCTGCACGTTCCGATTCTCGTAGGACGCGTCGCCAAACAACAAGAGGTACTTCGGCGGATCCACCTCCCCTGCGCTTGCTGCTGCACGATCTTGCAGCATCATCATGAGCATCTTGATGGCCGTGGGGTCAGAAACCCCAGAACTGAACGCGTCGAAGACGTCCTGCTGAAGAACCACCGCCACGCGCTTGCCAAGGAGTGCATGGATTTGGGCCAAGGAATCTGCCGCGGGAAGCAGGTTGGGAACCGTGACCACCACGTAATCGACTTCTCCCAATCCGTGCACGTTGCTGTTGCCTGCAGGCCCAAGGACCTCGGGACGCGTTGCGTTCGACCACCGGAACGCCCAAAAGCGCTTCGGCACCGAGCCCAGGGCGCTTTTCCACGAGGTGCTTCCACTCGCGTTGGAAATCGCCATGCGCTGCACGTCGAGCGGGTCGGTCACGTCCCAGACCTCGTCCGGGCTGGCGCCCCCCATCACCCACTCCGCGCTGGTCACCGCCTCGCCATTGGCGTTCACTGGCAGCCCGTTGACCGGGAATTGTCCGTTCGAGTAGACCAACAGTTGCGGGGCTTGGTAGGTGAGGTAATCCACCCAAGCGTTGGCGTCGTCCGTTCCCGGGGTGAACGTTGCAAGCACTTGAATCGCGTTGCCAGAAAGCGGGGCATTTAACTCGCCTCCGACGTACTTCGCGTACGACAACGACGAAGGGGTCAACAGGTTGTCCGTCAAGACCGTGGACGTGCCCTCGAAGGTGTATTCCAACTGGGACGCCGTGCCTGAACCGACCGTACGCATCGCAGCTCCGAAGCGCACCACAGCCGTTTCGCCCTGCACGGCGTTGGGCACGGGCACGTTCCAGGTCGTGGAATTGGCTCCGAGCGCAGAAAGCCGCTGACCAAACCAATTTCGCCCCGATTTGATCAAGTTGGTTGTGTGATCTTCCTCTGCCCCAAACGCCATGTGCGACGTCCGGATTTCTTCGACCTCCCCTTCAAAAGTTGGCGCCTCCAAGATTTCAGTCAACGCGAGGGAGGCCGGTGCATCCACCCGCAAAAACCACTTGGCTGTGTCGCCCCAAAGCGGAGAAGTGTAAATCCACCCGTCCTCCGCGTCCCATCGCCACGAGGCGTGGGCAGACGCGTACCAGCAAAGTTCATCTCCCGGATCGAAAGAGCCGTCTTCCAAACCGCGCAACGCGACACGTTGTTGCGGAATGTCCAAAGGCCGCTCCACGTCGTTTTCCAGAGGCAAGGCCTGCCCGCCACGTCCAAACAACCGTAACGCACCCGGCACCACGTCCGCAGGATTCAGTCCCGAAGCCACGAGCTCGTCGTAACCAAGGCAATGAACGCCTTCAGACGTCGTGGCGAATGCATACCACGCTCCTTGGGCACGCACGCTTTCCTGGGGCCAATTGCGCACCACCCTCGCAGACGGTTGTGGAGAAGCGCCTAAAGTCGCTTCGAGTCGGACAAGACGTTCCCAATTCCCATCCCTCCAACGGACGACCGGCCCCGTGGCCCGCAAACGGGATTGGCTGTCCAAACGAGCCACGTCCCACGTCCAATTCGCCTCAGCCGTTCTGCGCCACTGCGATTGAATCGCGACCAGCAACTCGTCGTTCACGGAAACCCACTCAGTGCGGCTGTCCAGCACTTCTGCACCAAACCACTCGCCAACCTCAGGCGATTGCCACACATCCTGAACGCTCCCGCCTCCCTGTTGAATCACCTCCAGCACTTCGTCCGCACCCCAGTGCAGCTCCACCTGACATACGGGGAAATCGAGCTCAAAGCGAACTGCGGTTTGGGCTTTTGCCGGTGACCAAAACCCTAAGGTGCTGACCAAAATTCCCAACACAATTGGACAAGAAAACACCCTCCACCCACGTTGGAATGTGAACAACCTTCCCAAAGCATTGGGAAGCATGAGGAGTGAATCGTGCATTTTCGCAACAGAGTTTAAGCCGGTCATGCGGACAACCGACAAGACACATACGCACAAAGGTGGGGCATATTGCCTCATGCCGCACCACTCAGAGACTTGGGAGGAGGCCCCGAATTGGCCTGCCCTCGACACCGCCACCTCGGCAAAATTCCGTAGTATTGTGGGTTCAACAGTCCGTTCGACCATGACGAAATTCACCTCCAGCCTTTTGCTCATTGCACTCGCGAGTGCTTTGTTCGTCTTTGTAGCCCCTCAGGAAGGCCACGCCCAAGACCCCGAATTCTCTCAGTTTTACTCGAATCCGTTGCTTTTGAACCCCGCCTTTGCGGGAACAGCTCGGGGCCCGAGAGTGGTGATGACACACCGCAACCAATGGCCCGCGATGAGCGGTGCTTTTGAGACGCAAGCGGTGAGCTACGACCAGCATTTCAATTCGATTCAAGGAGGTTTGGGGTTGGTCGTCATGAACGACCAAGCTGGCCAAAACACCCTGACCACCACCCGCATCACTGGCATGTACTCCTACCAACAGGCCATCACGCGGAAGTTGTCGTTGCGGATGGCGCTGGAAGCCAGCTACTTTCAAAAGGCTTTGGACTGGAGCAATTTGACGTTCGGCGACATGATTGACCCACGTCGCGGCTTCATTTACGAAACTCAAGACACCCCGCGAGGAGAAACCGTGAAGAAGGTGGATTTTGGAGCGGGATTGCTGGCCTTCACTGAAAAGTTCTACGCTGGCGTGGCCGGCCACCACCTCAACGAGCCCAACGAAAGTTTGGTGGTTGGGACGAGTCGTTTGCCCATGAAGATCACGGGGCACGCAGGCGCCAAACTCCCCCTCCAACGAAGTGTGAAAGGCATTGAAGCTTGGATTTCGCCCAACGTCTTGTACCGCCGCCAAGGTGAATTTCAACAACTCAACCTTGGGGTCTACGTAAGCAAAGGTCCGCTTGTGGCTGGGGTTTGGCACCGTGGTTTCTTCTCGGAAGACACCCGCGACGCGTTGATTGTGCTCCTCGGCGTTGAAACGCCACTCATGCGCTTCGGATACAGCTACGACATCACCGTTTCCGACTTGACACCTGCAACAGGAGGGGCTCATGAAATCAGCCTTGGAATGAAGTTTGCTTCACCGCAACGTTCCAAGTTCCGAACCGTATCCTGCCCTACGTTCTGACGAACATCCCTCCTGCATCCTACTCGAAACCTGAAAATTGAATCCGCACAACATGACGCAAAAGCACCTTTTTGGCTTGCTCGCGGTCGCCGCAAGTCTGATGACGCTCAACGGCTGCTACTACGAGCGATCTGGCGCCACCGGTTGGGCATACAACTACCAAGACAACGGAGGATTTGAACGCTCTCCTTACTTCGAGCAAGAAACGGGCCCTGGCCTGATTTTCGTCGAAGGTGGAACGTTCACCATGGGACAAGTCGACGACGACCTGAACTACTCCTGGGACAACATTCCACGCCGAACCACCGTGTCGTCGTTCTACATGGACGAAACGGAGGTGACCAACCATTTTTGGACCGAATACCTCAACTGGCTGCAACGCATCTACGGATCGTCGTACCCGGAAATCGTTGAACGCGCACTTCCAGACACCGCTTCGTGGAGAAACAAGCTGGCCTACAACGAGCCCATGGTCAACTACTACCTTCGCCACCCCGCGTACCGGGATTACCCCGTGGTGGGTGTCAGTTGGTTGCAAGCCAACGACTTCTGCCGGTGGCGTTCTGACCGCGTGAACGAAGGAATTCTGATTCGAGAAGGTCTGCTGGTTCACAACCCAGACGCCCAAATCGACGAAGAACATTTCACCACTGAAACCTACCTGAACGGCCAGTACCAAGGTGAGCGTCTGCGCGAGGGTCTGCCGAGCTATCAACTCAATTCGGAATGGAGGGACATTCGCGTCGAAGACGGGGTTTTGCTTCCCGACTACCGCCTGCCGACCGAAGCAGAATGGGAATTCGCCGCATTGGGACTCATCGGCAACAGCTTGGGCGAACTCGTTGCTGAACGCAAGACGTATCCCTGGAACGGCCACTTTGTGCGCAACGGCGACAGCCGGTCAGGCGGCTACGGTTCCATCAACGCCAACTTCGTCAAAGGAAACGGTGACTACATGGGTGTGGCCGGCGCCTTGGACGACTTTGGGGACATCACGGTCAACGTGTACACCTACGCGCCAAACGACTACGGGTTGTACAACATGGCTGGAAACGTAAACGAATGGGTCATGGACGTCTACCGCCCCTTGTCCATTCAGGACAACAACGAGTTCCGCCCCTTCCGTGGCAACGTGTACAAGACGAAAGTGTTGGATGCCGAGGGCAACCCCGTCGACAAATACGACTACGTGGTCTACAACATCGAAGGAGTGAAAGCCTTCTTGACGGCCTACGAGAAAGACGGAAAATCGGTTCAAATCTTCACACCGGAAGACGTGGACTTGATGGGCAACCTCAACTCCAAGGTTTCGGAGGCCGAGGAGCGCCTCAAAGCCCAGCGCTTTGAAGAAGCCCAGACCTTGATGCAAGATGCCATGGATTTGATCGTGGACAGCGACGCGTTGGCCGCAGCTGACTTGCGAAAGGGCTTCAGCACCAACATTGATGCCGTGCCAGGTCAAATGCAAAAGCGCAACGAATCGCTCGAAGAAAATTTGACCCGCACCAACTACCGCATCGCGGACAACATCGACTACCTCGACGGCGATCGCAACAGTTCGTTCGATTTCGCTGCGCAAAGTGCAGAAGAAGATCAATTGAAGAACAAGCGTGTCTACAACTTTGGGGGGTCAACGCTCATCAGCAACCGCAGCCGTGTCTACAAAGGTGGCGGCTGGGATGACCGAGCCTACTACCTGATTCCAGGGACGCGCCGTTACCTCGACGAGCGTCAGAGCTCGGCCTCGATTGGTTTCCGATGTGCCATGGATCGCCTCGGCACGCCTGTGCCGTTCAGCGGCCAATGACAGTCACTTCCCCAACGGGAAGTCAACAACTCAACATTTCAAAGCCCCACGGGAACCCCGTGGGGTTTTTCTTTGTGGCACATCATGATGGAATTGCCCTCTTCCCTCCTGGACCGACTCCTGAAAGCACGTGACAACGCTTCAGGCGTATCCACCGACACGCGTGCCGAGTTGGAGGGAAACGTGTTTTGGGCACTTCGTGGAGCCAATTTTGACGGGAACACGTACGTGACTCAGGCCCTGGATTCGGGTGCGTGCCACGCCGTGACGACCGACAAAACGTGGGAAGGGCACCCCGACGTGACCGTCGTGCCCGACGAATTGGGCGCGTTGCAACGGTTGGCTTGGGCCTGCCGTCGCAGGTGGTCTTGTCCGGTTTTGGCGTTGACCGGAAGCAACGGCAAAACCACGACCAAAGAGCTGATTCGGGATGTCCTCAACACCGCGTTTGAGGTTCATGCCACCAAGGGCAACTTCAACAACCACATCGGTGTCCCCCTGACGCTGCTGAACGCACCCGCCGATCCGGAGTTTGTGGTCGTGGAAATGGGCGCCAACCACCGAAAGGAAATTGCCGCGTTGTGCGCCATTGCTGAGCCAACACACGGATACATCACCAACATTGGCCTGGCGCACTTGGAAGGGTTTGGAGGCGAACACGGCGTGTACCTCGGCAAGAAAGAACTGTTCGATCATTTGGAACAACGCGGAGGTGTCGCTTTCGTGCAAGAAGCCGATTCCAAAGTGATCCAAGCCGCCCATGGCGTGGCAGAGAAGGTCAAGGTCAACACGCCAGAGTGGAAGTGGAGCGGTCCGAGGGAAGGGGAAGCCGGGGGACAGGTTACCTCCGACCGCGGCGATACGTTTCAAGTCCACCTCGAAGGCGGCTACAACCTGCCGAACGTGGTTGCTGCATGTGTCGTAGGGAGGCAGTTTGGCGTCTCTGAAAAGGACGCGCAACAAGCCTTGTCGTCTTACCGACCTGCCAACCAGCGTTCGCAGGCCGTCACCACGTCTCGCAATTGGGTGCTGCTTGACGCATACAACGCCAACCCCTCCAGCGTCAGCCATGCCGTGAACGACTTCGCATCTCGGGGTCACACGGCTCCACTGGTCCTTCTTGGTGACATGGCAGAATTGGGCGAAGTCAGTGCCGAGGCACACCGAGACGTGGCCGCACTCGCCCTGCAACACGGACTGCAGTTGTGGACCGTGGGGGACTGGTTTGGTAAGGCGCGAGCTGCTTCGGAGCACTCCAATTGGACGCATTGGGCTTCCTTCGAGGAGCTCCAACAAGCCTTGGAATCCACCCCCCTTTCAGGCAGGCAAGTGCTTGTGAAAGGCAGCCGAAGTGCCCGACTGGAGCGGCTCCTTCCGAGCCTTTGAGTCGTGGCTTCGCGAAGTATCTTTGCATTCATGTCGCTGATTGAAGAACTGAAATGGCGTGGGCTCCTGCATGACATCATGCCGGGCACCGAAGAATTGATGGCGCAAGAGCGCGTGAAGGCCTACGTGGGCTTCGACCCTACGGCAGACAGCCTTCACATCGGCAATTTGGTTCCCATCATGTTGCTTGTGCATTGGCAAAGGGCTGGCCATACGCCGGTGGCACTCGTGGGAGGGGCGACGGGCATGGTGGGCGATCCGAGCGGCAAAACTGCCGAGCGGCAGTTCCTCGACCTCGAAGTGCTGGAGCACAACCTGGCTTGCCAAAAAGCGCAACTGGAGAAGTTCTTGGACTTCAGCGGGGAAAACGCGGCCAAGGTCGTAAACAACTACGACTGGTTCAAGGACTTCACCTTCCTCGACTTCATTCGCGACGTGGGCAAGCACATCACCGTCAACTACATGTTGGCGAAGGACAGCGTGAAAAACCGGCTTGAAAGCGGCATGAGCTTCACCGAGTTCACCTACCAATTGGTTCAAGGCTACGACTTTTACCACCTGTGGAAGGAGCATGGCGTGAAAGTCCAAATGGGAGGCAGCGACCAGTGGGGCAACATCGTCACCGGAACCGAGCTCGTTCGACGCAAGGGAGGTGGTCAAGCTTTTGCCATCACCGCCCCCCTCATCACAAAGGCGGACGGATCGAAGTTTGGGAAGAGCGAAGGCGGCAACGTGTGGCTGGACAAAGACCGCACATCTGCCTACAAATTTTACCAGTACTGGATCAACGCTGCGGACGAAGACGCCTCTCGTTACCTGCGAATTTTCACCTTGCGCCCGCGAGAAGACATTGAGGCCCTGGAGGTCGCCCACGCAGCCAACCCTGGCGCAAGGGCCATGCAAAAAGCCTTGGCCGAAGATGTGACTCGGCGAATCCACGGGCAAGCTGATTTGGACACCGCGGTGGCCGCCAGCGCCTTGCTCTTCGGGAAAAGCACGGAAGACGATCTGAGGGCACTCCCCGAATCCGAACTCCTTTCCGTGTTTGAAGGCGTTCCGCAACGCGAAGTTTCACGTGCCGACCTCCAATCCGGAATGGGCATCGTGGACTTGCTCGCAGGTGGAGAAGGTGCGTTTTTGGCTTCCAACGGAGAAGCTCGACGCGCCCTCAAAGAAGGCAGCGTAAGCGTCAACAAGACCAAAGTGGACGAGCAGAAAGTGGTCTCCGAAGCCGACTTGGTTGGAAGCGGCTTGATTCTGCTTCAGCGCGGCAAGAAAAATTACTTTCTGGTTCGCGTTTTGGGGTGACTCGGGGCTTTGAGAGCCTCAGCTGAAGAGCAGCGTCAAATCGCGCCCTTCCACCACGTACAGGAACACCACGAGCAACACGGAGACCACCAACCCGATGGTGGCTTTTCCAAGGTCGGAGAACACCATGGTGGCCACGTTCCGGCCGTCCACTTTCGTCTCTTCAAGACGCATGCGAAGAGCCACTTCCCGACCCGCCAACATGCCCAAGAACACCCACGTCGTGCTCATGGGAATTTTCGCGCCGATGCCAAGCATGTCGAACTTGAAAAGCAGCAGCACGAGGCCGTAGAAGAAATCGATGAACGTGGCCGACCGAATGTCCTGCGTGTTCGTTTTGACGCGTACGATTTCCTGAATCTTGCCGCCACGACGGTAAAAGATGTAACCAAGCATGGCCAAAAGCGTGACCAGCGCAAAGGCAAACGTCCCAACGCCAACTTCCCTGGGATCGCCCAAATAGACCATGATGTTCACCAAGTCTTGCGTGAGCCACTGGCTCCACAAGAATCCTGTGGACGTCCATTGCAAGGCCGTCCAGAAGTTTCGATTGGTCCACAACCCGTGGTCCTCGGCCTCGAACGGATGGCGCATGAAAAGGCGCTCGGTCACCCGGCTCAACAGCACAAAGGCGAAGATGGCAAACGTGAATGCAACCCCGTACCCGCCCAAGCTTTTGATGAGCATTTGAGGCAACGCCTTGGGTGCAAAAAACGTCAGCACCAGAAACGTGGTGCTAACAGGAATGCCCAGCCGGGTGATGAAAAGCAAAGCAAGGGGAGGCAAGACGTACCACACACTGATGGTCGGAAAGACCTGACCGTCCTTGAAGATGCCGTCGTATTTCCCGAAGGTCAAATCGTCTCCCTTGCCCCCCAAATATTCTCCGTACCCCAGGTATCCCAAGGTGACAACCACCGCCATGATGCCTCCGGCAAACAACCAGAGATGCCACCACTTCCGTCGTTCGTTTGACACGAGGAAAGTCCCCAACGTTTGGATGCTGTCATTGCCCACCACCGAATAAGCAGCGAGGGCAAAACCGAGCAGGGCAAAGAGGGATTCCACGGCGTTGCAGTTGCGGGCGCAAGATGCCCCACGAATGTCAGTCTGCCAACGAAATCGTGTTATCAATTCACGGAGCAGCCAAGAGACTGCAACCACGAACCTCTGCTTGATCACTGCGCCCCAGCAACTTCAGTCCCTTTGTCGTGCATTGAGCGGAATCTCCCGTGGCCAAGAAAGCACAACTGTGAACGTTTGCCAAGTCCAGCACATCCAAGCGTCCAGTTTCCCCAGGTTTGGCCAATGCTCGGGGATCACGCGACTCCCGTACCAAGGGATGCACCCAGCCGGGAAAGCGGTGATGCTCCCCGTCTGTGGCGTATCCCTGAGACAGCATCTCTGTCATTCCGTACTCCGAAGCCACACGAATGCGCGGAAGCACTGCCCGAATTCGAGCGTGGACCTCTTCGCGGATGGGCTCCACCTCTCGGCCTTTCATGCCGCCCGTTTCCATCAACGTCACTTCTTCCCATGGAACGTCATGAAGCCATTCAGGACGGCTTTTCAATTCCTCCGTCCAGTCAAGAATCGCCCAAGTCACCCCAAAAAGGACCAACGGACGGCGGACGGGGGCCGTGGCCCAGGATTGAATTTGGGATTGAAGTGCCTTGTGGTCGTGCATCAGCATCCCACCGTCGTGTCCATCCGATCGATGCATGAAATGCGAAACCATGGCGAGCAACGAGGCGTCTTCTCGACCCAAGTAGCCGGGGAGCAAGCCCAACCACGAATGCGACTCGACTCCACGTCCCCAAATGGCAGACCACCCCAATTCCGTCACTTTCTGGTACCACAGCATGCCTTTTGAATCCAGCTCGTGGGTCGCCCGAAGCGTCGTCGACGTGGTTCCAGAACTCCGAAACCTGTGGGAAGGTTCCCAAGTCCCCGACCGAACTGAGTGAAACTTGAAGAGCTCGACGGGCATGCATGGAATGTCTTGAATCCGAGAAACAACTTCTGGGTTCACGGCCAGCGAGTGGACAAACGAGCGGTACGTGGGGTTGTGTGTCGCTTGCCAACGAAACAGTGCCAACGCACATTCCTCCCAAGGCGCTCCCTCCGGATTCTCCATACACGAACCGAGCGCGACTCGAACCTCGTCGAGCGTCGCATCCGTTCCCCAACCGTGAAAGCGCCGAGCCATGCCACAAAGTTCGGAACTCTTCGGTCAACGACGTAAGTTTGGGTCATGCGAAGCATGTGGATTTGGGGACTGATGGGCACCGTACTCGGTTGCGGCACGGGATGTTTGCCTGACCCCAACTACCCCAACGAACCAACCTTGGCTTTTGAGCAACTGGACCCCCGAACCGACGGGACCGCCAAACTCATTCTTCGGTTCACAGACGGCGACGGCAACGTGGGCCTGACACAAGCCGACACCCTCCCTCCGTTCTGCGCCACCTGCGAACACCACTTCAATTTGGTTGGCGAATACCAGGAATGGGAAGGGGGTGAATGGGTTGTTCCAACGTTGCTTGTGCCCTATTCTTACAGGGTGCCTGTGGCGACACCTACCGGATCAAGTCCCACATTGGATGGCACGATTGAAGTGGAATTGACCTCGTGGTACCTTTTGGGAACCAACGCAGACTCGGTGAGGTTTGCTTGGACCCTCTGGGACCGAGACCTCAACCCGAGCAACGAAGCCGTCACAGAAGCGGTCGCCGTCCCTTAATCTTCTTCGCCCCAAGCGCCTGACAACTGGGCACTCACGTGTGCCACCCGGTCGCCGCACTCTTCGAGCGCGGAAATGAGCTCGTTGTAAAGCACGCCGCTGGAGGCCGGGTACTTGCCGCGCTCCACGTCCTTCAAATGCTTTTCGCGGAGGCGATCGCGCAAGGCGTTGATTTTTCCTTCCACCTCGGCCACCGCATCCAAATCCACGGACGTCGATTTCAGCTGGTTGTCCATGACTTGAATGGCTTCTTTAAGCAATCCCAACATCTGAAGAACGTTGCCTCGCTGCCTTGGCATGAAGTACACCCCTTCTCGTTCCTTCGCTTCCAACTGCAACGCCATGTTCAAAAGCATGTCCCCCACCCGCTCAAAATCCGGATTGATGGCCGACAACGCGGCCAATCGACCACTGAGGTCTGGGCTGAGTTCTTGCTGAGCCACCCCCGAAAGTTTGGCGTTGATTGTTTGTTCGATGCGGTCGGTGCGCTCCTCCCACTTGGCCACGTGATTCAGCACGTCGGTGCGGTCCGCGGGTTCCAGAATGCCAAACAATTCTTCCACGCCTTGCACCATGCGCTTCAAAAGTGACGCACTTCGGCGGAAGTCGTTTTGGATTTCTTCCAAGCTGAGCCTCGCGTCGACGATTCGACCGGGAATGGGGGTAGTCGTGTCTCCTTCCATGTCCTCCACCCAAACCAATTTCTTGGACAACTTCACCAACGGGTCAATGAAAAGCCCCATCACCAAGCCGTTGAGCACGTTGAACGCCGTGTGGAACATGGCCAGCGCATAGCCGTTGCGCACGTCTTCAGTCTCTGCAGCAGAAAACACGTTGGTCAAAATGTCCGCCATAACCGGCACGAGACCAATCATCCACAACACTCCGAAGGCGTTGATCAGGAAGTGAATTCGAGCCACCCGCTTTGCAGCGCGGTTGCCAACCACAGCCGCCAAGTTGGCCGTCAGGGTGGTGCCCACGTTTTCACCGAGCACCATGGCAAGCGCACTTTCAAGCCCAATCAATCCGGACACCATGGCCGCCAAAGTCAAGGCCGTTGCCGCGGAGGAAGATTGAATGAGTGCGGTCAGCGTCGCGCCAATAAGCAGGAACAGCACGTTGTGCCCAATCCCCCCGTTTCCGTCAGGAAAGATGGAGGTGAAGAGCTCGCGGGCGCCTACGCTTTCCATTTGGCCTTTGAGCAAGCCCAAACCAATGAACAGGAGCGCAAAGCCAATCATGATGTTGGCCGCTTGCCGCGGCAACCGACGCTCCATCAAGAGAAGTGGAACGGCCAAACCCGCAATGGGCAAGGCCATGTCGCTAAGTGAAAACCCTCCCATGGACAAGACGATGAGCCACGCGGTGATGGTCGTGCCAATGTTCGCGCCGAAAAGCACCCCTACCGATTCGCGAATGGTCAGCAACCCGGCGTTGACAAGGCTTACCAGCGTCACGGTGACGGCTGAACTCGATTGAAGGAGGCTCGTGACAAACAAGCCTGTCATGGTGCCGACCCAGGTGCTTTGGGTGATGCTCGACAAAAATTCCCGGAAGGACGTCGCCGAAACCCGGCGAATGGCGTCACTCAGGGTGCGCATTCCGAAAAGGAACACCCCCAAGCCCCCCAACACACTCAACAACCACTTGATCCAAATCATCGCGGGAAAGATAAAAGAAGGGCGCCTCATGGGCGCCCTTCCTGTTTGCTTTCGTGTTGCCTCAGATTAGAAGGGGCAGACCGCTCCGAAGTCCACGAGGAAGATCAAAAGGTCCGCCGTGGTCGTGGATCCGTCGCCGTTCAAATCGGAAGGACACGGGTTGGACAGCGAGAACGTGCACGATCCGTCGTCCTGGGTCGCTCCAGCCGTGAAGTTGTCCGCATCGGCGTACGTGCAACCCGTGCAGCCGTAGGTGCACTGGCTCTCGTCGCCCAGCAAGGCGTTGGCATTGAAGTTGCACGCGCTTGGGTTGTTGCATCCAAAGGCCGACGAGTTGGCCGCACCTGGCGTGCCGTTGTCCACCCACGACGCTTGCCAGTTGCCTCCGAAATCGTTGCCGTTGCCGACAGGAGTCGTCAAGTACGCCTCCAAGATTTCAGGGATGTATTCCAACGTTGCACAGCCTCCGTTGGGGCTTTCAATCCAGTTGTTGCCCAAGATGCCTTGAGCGTCTGAAGGCCAAACACCGGAAGTCGCGTACGTCACTGCGTTCACCACGTTTCCGAAGGCGTCGCGAAGGGACAACGCTTCCCCAGAGTTGCTGAAGTTTCCTTGGTCCATTTGGAACACTTGGTAGCCGTTGCCACTGTAGTTCGCCGTTCCCGCCTCCGACACCGTGATGACGATGAATTCCCCGGCACCGATGCTCGTGCCTTCGGGGAAGGCCAATCCAAGCTGATCCAACCCGCCTGCGGTGTTGTAGAATTCGAAACCAGAAAGATCTGCAGCCAAGTCTCCCACGTTCACAAGCTCCACAAACTCGTAGTCGAAGTCCGCACCCTGGCTGTTGCAAGGGTTGTAATGGATTTCGTTGATGAGGACGCTGGGCAACGTGTAGTAGCACGTCGAGTTGTCTTCCAACGTGGTGTTGGGGTTGTAGTTCAAGGCTGTCGGATCGGTGCAGCCCGTGATGACACATGAACCGTCGTCCAATGTCGCGGCAGGGTCGTAGTTGTCCGCAGCGGGGTCGGTGCAACCCGACACGTTCGCGCAAGAGCCGTCGTCTTCGGTCGCCAAAGCGTCGTAGTTGGGGAACGACGGATCGGTGCAGCCAATGCGAGCGACGTCTGCCGTGTCACGTGGGCACAACTTCCAGTTGTTGTAGCTGAAGAAGTTGGGGCCGGTCACGCGGTAGTTGGCACCCTCCTCCACAATCGGGGTCATGACACCAGCCACGTCAGCGCTGTCGTTGATGGCGTTGTAACCGAGTGCAGCGACCATGCCCGTGCCGGCACCGTCGCTCAAGAGCCACTCTCCGTACGTGGCATTCAGGCTGGCAACCTCACCCGTGATTTGCACGAGGACGCTTTCCCACTGCTCGTCGTTGATGGCAGAAGCGGCCAAAACTTCAGCAGCGGGGAGGGCGTTGCCCGAAGACTGAACGGTCGGAACCGCAGAAAGGATTTGGCGCAACCCGTAGACCACGCTCACGTTTCCAGCCACTTCAACTTGGTCTCCAACAGCCACCCCAGAGCCGATGACCCAAATGGCGGAGTAAGCTCCCGTGCCGTTTTGGATTGCGTAGGAAGGTTGACCCGCCAAGGCGCTGTTGTTGCTGTAGACGGCTGTCACGATGCCCGATGTCACCACAGAGCCAGCGAAGTCTCCGCTGTGAATCTCTTGAATCGTAAGGTTGGGAATGAAGATGCACGAGCCGTCGTCTTCCGTCGCCGTGGGGTCGTAGTTGACTGCCCCAGGGTCCGTGCATCCCGTGTTGTCCACCGCACATGCCCCTGCAAAGGAGTGAACGCCGAGGTTGGTCCAATCGTCTTGAGGATTCAAAATCCATTCCGTGTCAATGTCGTTGGTTCCTGCACTGGTCGCCCAGTCGCCGCCATTTCCAGTCGAAACACCGGGTTTCCGGACGAGGGTCGCATCCTGAGTCGCGTTCAGGACACCCGCCACAGCAAAGCCTGAACCGGGGTCTGCGCCAAGTCCTCCAATCATGTCCACGATGGTGGTGTCACCGCCAGAGATTTGGGCCAATGCAAACGTGTCGTCCCCGTTGCTGAGGTAGGTGTACGTCATGCCTGCCTGGGCGAGGATGACGGGATCTGCGGAGGGGTGAGCCACAATGAACGTTCCGCCGGGAGCCACTTGTGAGCCTGCTGGGAAGTTGAACGTCCAGTAATCGAAATTGTCCGTGACGTACGTCGACGCTCCCAAATCGTCGCACCCGTTGCTGCAATTCGCAAAGGTGTATTCGTCCAAGAAGATGGGCGACGACGTTGGGTTGTAGAGCTCCATGTACTTGTTGTTCGACGAACCTTCCGCGTATTCCGAGATGAAAAGTCCGCACTCTCCGCCAACGTATTCGCAGCTTCCGTCATCCAACGAAGCGAGGTCGTTGTAGTTGGCTGCTCCTGAATCCGTGCAGCCGAACAACAACACGTCTGCCGCATCGCGAGGCTGGATTTTGTAAGCCCCAAACGAGTAATCGAGTGCCCCAGTCAACTGAAGGTCGTTGCCCAGCGCCACGAGACCTGCACCAATGGCGTCGAAGCCCGCGTCGTCCGCAGCCACTTCGCCAGATCCGTCCGACATGGCCCATTCGCCAAAGCCCAAGCTCGGGTTGGTGACGGCCCCAGAAACCTGCACAAGCACACCTTCCCAAGGTTCCGTTCCCGCCTCAGCCGTGCTGAGCGACTCGGCAGATGGCAAATCGTTGCCCTGGCTCTGAATGACCACGGCAGCGTTTGAAATTTGGGTTTTGCCGAAGTACTCCGACACCGCACCGGTCACCTCGATTTGGTCGCCCAATTGAACGGGAACATCGGGTGCGTACAACCACAATCCGCTGTAAGCTCCTTGGCCGTCCTGAATGCTGACGTTGTTGCCGTAAACCCCCGTGACCACACCGGATGTCACCACCGTGCTGTCCGTGAAGATTTCCGTTTCCTGGCCAAGCTGAATGTCCGCAATGCTCGTGAGGGTCACCACCAAGCACGAACCGTCGTCGTAATCCGCAGCAGGGTTGTAATTCGCCGCTGCCGCGTTCGTGCAACCGCCGGTCCCCACGGTGACGGTGCCCACCATGCCGAGGGCGGCATGCGAGCCGACGGAACAGTCGTACGTGTAGACTCCAGGAACCGTGAAGGTGAACGAGCCGATGCATACGCCTGCTGCGTCTCCCATCACGGGGCTGAAGAAAAAGGCCTCTGGGTTGCCGAAAGACAGGCCCGTTTGGGTGTCCACGTCGCCGTTGGCGTTGTGGTTGCCTCCCAAGTTGGACCACACGACCGTTTGGCCCACTTCAATGCTCAAGTTCTGAGGAACGAATTGAAAGCTGCTGGACTCCACAACCAAGCCGTCCACGTTGCAAGGGTTGTCGAACAAGCAGCTGCCGTCGTCTTGCGTCGCCGTGGCGTCGTAGTTGGTTGCGTTGGGGTTGGTGCATCCCAAAACCGGAGCTCCACACCCGTCGAACGAGTGCACACCCAAGTTGGTCCAGTCGTCTGAATCGAGTACAATCCACTCGCTGTCGTCGGCGTTGGTGCCTGCACTGGTCACCCAGTCGCCGCCGTTGCCCGACTGAATCGAAGACTTCCGCACGAGGGTGTGGTTGGCCGTTCCGGCAGCAACTCCTGCGACGTCCCAGCCCGAACCGGGGTCGCCGTTCCAATCCCCGACAGCGTCAATCTGCACAAAGTTGGTTTCGTCGCCTTGCACCAGGATGAACCCGTCGTCCCCGTTGCTGAGGAAGTTGAACAAGTGATCTGCTTGAGCCAAAATGGTCGGATCCGAAGAACCGTGAGCGACAATGTAAACGTCGCCAGGTGCCACGACCGCTCCTTCTGGAAAGGCGTTCCAATATTCGTACTCTCCGACTGCAGTCGGAGCGTTGCTCACGTTCGGAAACCCGTACCCGGCCAAGTCCACCGTGTTCGAGGTTGGGTTGTAAATCTCCAGGTACTTGTTGTTGGAGGAGCCTTCGGCGGCCTCCGAGAAGAAGAGGTTGTCGCATTGAGCCAGTGCCGAGCCCGCTCCCAGAAAAAGGAAGGTTGCGGCGAGCCAAGTTAAAAAACGCATGAGGTTGGTATTAAAGGTTTTGGACGGGTGAAAGTAGGCATTCCTCGCCCAAATCAAGAACTTCACCGAGGATTTTGCACGAAAGTCATGCACGGTTAACATAGGCCTTTGCCTCACCCGTATAATCCTTACACACCACGCGCGTTTAGTCGAAAAGCGTTGGGCTTGGCGGAGCCCAAGAGAAGGACTTTCGATGAAGCGGCGTTGGGCCTTTTTCAACCAGGGCCTTTCGATGTGGAATCGTGGGGTAACCGACGTTGGTCTCCCAACCGTAACCGGGGTAGGTTTCAGCAGCCTTGAGCATGTACTCGTCGCGGTGGGTTTTGGCCAAAATGCTCGCCGCAGCAATGGAAGCCACCTTGGCGTCGCCTTTGACAAAGCACGTGTGCGGAGGCATGTCAGGTGCGCTCACAAACCGATTTCCATCGATCAACACGTGGTCCGGAAGTGCAATCAAGCCACGCACAGCCCGTCGCATGGCCTCAAACGAAGCCTGAAGAATGTTGATGCGGTCGATCTCTTCGGGCGACACGAAAGCCACGGACCAGGTCACGGCCTTTTCCTCAATTTCAAGGCGCAGCCTGTCGCGCTGAGTCGCCGTCAGTTGTTTGCTGTCGTTCAAAGCCAAACTGCGTGCCACCTTGGGAGTGAGAACCACGGCCGCGGCGACCACCGGGCCAGCCAAACATCCACGTCCAGCCTCGTCGCAGCCTGCTTCAACCCGGCCCCGCACCACGTGGCTCATCAACGGCTCCTTCATGCCGATCGCGTTTCGAGAAGGCGGTCGACGGCACGGCTTACGAGCTCGGCCGTGCGATCCCAAGAAAAATCCTTGGCACGCGCCACACCCCGCTCCGAAGCGGAGCGCGCGGCCTCAGGGTTGCGCTCGAGGTTCGACATGGCGGATGCGATTTGGGTAACGTCCCCTGGATCCACCATCGCGAACGCAGCGTCGCCGCACACCTCAGGCAAGGAAGTCACGTTGGAAGCAATCACCGGCACTCCGCACGCCATCGCCTCCACCACCGGAATGCCGAACCCTTCAAACCAAGGTATGAAGACCAACGCCTCGGCTCCAGCCACCGCATGAACCAACTGCGCGCTGTTCAGCCGCCCAACGAAATGCACGCGGTGGTCCACCGAAGAATCGCCGCGGCCATCCTCCTTCCCCCACATTGCCGCCCCCACCACCACGAGGTCCCAAGCTCCGCCTTCCTCGACGTACTTCTGGAAAGCCTTGAGCAACCCGTCGAGGTTCTTGCGCGGGTGGAGCGACCCGACGAACACCCAGTACGGACGCCCCCCGGCAAAATCTTGCTGCGCCGCGGTTTTTTCCGACTCGCGGGCCGGGACGAATTCCGGATCGGCCGCGTTGGAAAACACTTCAATGTCTCGGGACTCCAAGCCGTACGTGGCAACCAGGTCCGACTTGCTGAACTCCGAAACCGTTCCGAGGCATTGGGCTCGACGCGCGTAGCCAGGAAATTCCGTTCGGTAATACCGGGCCCAAACCTTCGGCAACCCCTCCGGACGGTGTTCAAAATTCAAGTCGTGGATGACCGTCATCTGAGGGAATTCCGGGGGCATTTCCGTGGCGAGAGGTCCTTCAAGCGAAACAAACGCATCGGCCTTCCACCGACGGAGCAGGCCACCGAGGGGCCGTCCAAACCACCACCGAATCAACCAGGGCCGGCGGGCGGGAATACGAATCCTCCGAACCTCGACGTTGGGACCCAGATGAAACATCTCGTCCTCCGGTCGGTCCACGACCAACAAGAATTGGTCGTCGGGACGCAAGGCTACGAGCCTCTCGAGAGTCCGAAGGGTGAATCGTCCAATTCCTTCCAACTTTCCCGGAACCAACAACCGACCGTTCAAGGCAATGCGTGCCATGTGCTCAAAGGTACCGCCCGCGCCCATTACCTTCGCGCCGGTTCACGACACAATCCCTGAACAAATGTCCTCTTCCAACCCCATGGAGTCCACCCATTTGTTGGTCTTCATTTACCGCAACCTCAAGACCCTTATGGCCGTCGGCTTCGTGGCTGCTTTGGCCGCCTCCGGCGTAGCGTTGATGCTCGACGAGTACTTTGAAAGCACCGTGGTGATGTTCGCCACCTCCCAGCACAGCATTGGGGAGCAGTTTTTTGAGGAGACCAAAAAGAACGACCTCCTGGCCTACGGGGAAACCGAAGACGCCGAGCGCCTGCTCCAAATCCTCAACTCCCACCGCATCCGAAACCGGATCATCGAGAAATACAACCTGTACACGCATTACGAAATCGACCCGACTGAGCCTGGTGCCAAAGCGGCCATGGGGTTGGCTTACAACGGAAACGTCAGCGCGAACTTGACGAGGTTTGGGTCCATTCAGGTGCGGGTCTTGGACACCGACCCAGAAGTGGCGCGTGACATGGCCAACGACATGGCCTACTTCGTGGACAGCGTCGCCAACAAAATGCGGAACGACCGTGCACGGGAAGCCTACGATTTGGCCGTCAGCACCTTGATCAAGACGTCACAGCAAATCGCAGAGGCCGAGGACAGCCTGTCCACACTGCACTCCTTGGGCATTTACAATTTCGAAGCACAAGTGGAAGGGCTCACGGCCCAATACGGACAAGCCTTGGGGTCCAACAACCGCAGCGCTGCTGCGACCATTCAGAGCGACTTGGTTCGCATCAGCGCGCTCGCCAACGGCTACAACAACCTGACGGCTTACCTTGAAGCGGCTTACGAACAGCAATCCCTCCTCAAAAAGCGAGTCGAATTGATGCGAGTCGACGCCGAGACGCAATTGTCGTCGTCGTTCATTGTCGACTATGCCAGCGCCGCGGACAAAAAAGCCAAGCCCGTACGTTGGCTGATTGTGGTCATGACGTCGGTGGTGGCCGTGGCGGCAGCCTTCTTGGGCATGCTTGCATGGGAAACGTTGCAACGCGCTCAACCCGCCCGGTAAACGTTCATGTTGGCCCCACGCGCAGGATGGTTTGCAGGCCTCGCCATGACGGTCCTGGCCCTCGCCGGGTGGGCCGTCGACGTGCCCCACGTTCTCGCCTTGCCTGCAGCCGTTCTGCTCTTTTGGTGGGCCTTTGCTCGCGTCGACCTCTACCTGTCCACCGCGCTCTTTCTGGTGCCGCTATCGCTGAACCTGAGTGAGTTTGGGCTCGTCTCCATGGGGTGGTACATGCCTACCGAACCCATGCTTTTCGCCCTGCTGCTCGTATTTGTGGCCCGGGTTTGTTCAGGCCAAACCCCCGACGAAGCCTTCCTTCGCCACCCCGCCACTTGGGTCATTGGCGCGGGATTTCTTTGGATGGGACTCACCATTCTGCCCAGCAGCCACATGGTCGTCTCCCTGAAAGCATGGGTGGCGCGTGCTTGGTTTTTGGCCTCATTTTACGTGCTGCTCGCCGCCTGGTTCCAAGCCGACCCGAAGGCCCAACACCGTTTCCTCGCCCTCCTGCTAATCCCTTTGTCTTTGGTCATTGCTTACACCCTGTCAAGGCACGCGGATTACGGGTTCAGCAAAAGCGCCGGGCACTGGGTGATGAAACCGTTCTTCAAGGATCACACGTCCTACGGCGCCGTGTTGGCGATGATGTTGCCACCTGCCATTGCGATGGCCTGGCGCAAAAACCAATCCACCCTGTCCCAAGTCCTTTGGTGGCTCGGTGCGGGATGGCTTGCGTTGGGCACGGTCATGTCCTTCACCCGCGCCGCGTGGGTCAGCCTGGCTGCAGCGGCAGCTTTGTGGGCCTTGATGCTTCTGGGGGTGCGATTGAAATCCCTGATCGCCGCAGGGACAATCGGGCTGGTGGCGTTGGCATTCAGCTGGGACGCCTTGGTGATTCAACTTGAACGCAACAAACAGGATTCGTCGGACAATTTGGCCCAACACGTCGAAAGCATTTCCAACGTGTCAAGCGACGACTCCAACCTTGAGCGCCTCAACCGCTGGTCGTGCGCCCTTGCCATGTTTCAGGAGCGACCTCTTTTCGGCTATGGCCCAGGGACGTACCAGTTCGAATATGCGCCGTTCCAAACGTCCACCCTTCGCACCCGCATTAGTACCAACAACGCGGACCTTGGAAACGCTCACAGCGAGTACCTCGGCCCCCTAGCAGAACAAGGTGTCCTGGGGCTGGTGGCATGGCTGGCTTTGCTCTTGGTAACGGCTCACCTCGGGTTTAAGCTTCAGCGCACGCTTGCGAACCCTGACGACCGAAGGCTGGCCCTCGGCGTGTTTCTGGGACTCGTGACCTATTTCGTGCACGGCGTTCTGAACAACTACCTCGACACGGACAAGGCGAGTGCACCGTTCTGGGGCTTTTTGGCGATGCTCGTTGTGTTCGATTTGGGAACGTCCTCGGCGAAAGAGACGCGTCCTGCCAAGCCGTGATTCCGCTCAGGTGAATCTGCAGCTCAGAATGGCCGTGTCGTCCAAAGGAGGTTCCTCTCCTCGGAAAGCCTCAAGTGCGGCCACCACAGTGCGGTGAACGGCTTCGAGAGACTGGCCTTGATGGTGCGCCAACATCCCCAACAACCGGTCGGTTCCAAAGGGCACTTCCTGGTCGTTTTCTTGCTCAATCAAACCGTCCGTGTAACAACAAAGCAAACCACCGACAGGAACCTCAATTGACCCCACGTTCATGGACGGAATTTCCCGAAACATGCCCAGCCCAACGCACCCTGCTTCCAGCAAAGTTGAACTCCCGTCTGGATTGACGAACAACGGCGGGTTGTGGCCGCAATTCACGTAATCCATGGTGCGCGACAGGGGTCGAAACACCGCCACGAAAAACGTGATGTACTTCTCGCCTTGCGCAATCTGCATGACCCGCCCGTTCAGGGTATTCAAGGTGTCTCGCAAGGAAGAATTGCCCGATTGAAACAAGGCTCTGACTTGCGCTTGGAAGTTGCTCATCAACAACGCGGCACTCATGCCCTTGCCGCTCACGTCGGCCATGCACATCACCACGTCTCCCGAATCGGTGTTGAAGGCGTCGTAATAGTCCCCGCCGACTTCTGTATGCGGTTGGTAGTAGCCGGCCACGTCCAAGTCCAAGTCATCCCAAGACCCCGGCAGCAACATCGCCTGCATCTCGCCTGCCAGTTCGAGTTCACGGCGGAGCCCCTCTTGCTTCAAACTGCGCGCCACCATTTGGGTGTTGCGGCGCGCCACCACCAAAATGTTGGTCAACGTCACCAAAAAATTGAGGTGCTTCACCACTGGACTCACCCCGCGGTCGTCGTCCGTCGTGTCCCCCGCCAACGCCACGGCGATGACTTCGTCGTTTTGGTGGATTGGCACGACCACATCTGAAGGGTGCTCGTCCCCGCCCATGGCCCCGGCCAACCCGATGGTGTCCAAATCCAGGCCCTTGAAAAAGTCGGCGGGACGAGACATCGGCCACGACCCATCGGTTCCAGCAGAAACCAACAATTGCCATTGGTCTCCTTCGAGGTCGGCTGCGTAGAGCACCAACCGATCGATGCCGAGGTTGGCTTTGAGCGCATCCACATAGTGTTGCATCAATTCGTCCGCCGACGATTGGGCGTTGATGGCTTCCGTTACCCTAAGGAGAGCGTTCAGTTTGAAGTCCCGCAATTCGAGCTTCTGCTTCAGCCGACTTTCCTTTGGATTGGGCATGGCTTCGGAGGCCGAGAGGGCCTTACTTTTTGACGCGCTCGGAGTATTCACCGGTACGAGTGTCGACTTTGATCCAATCTCCCGTGTCAATAAACAAGGGAACCCGCACCTCTGCCCCTGTATCCACCGTCGCTGGCTTCAGCGTATTGGTCGCCGTATCTCCTTTGACACCCGGCTCCGTGTAGGTGATTTCCAATTCCACATGGCTGGGCAAATCGCAACTGATGGCACGTTCCTCCTCCGCATGGAACACGACCAAACACATCGTGCCATCCTTCAAAAATTGCGGCGCACTTATCACGTGTTTTTCGAGACGCACCTGCTCGTATGTCTCGGTGTTCATGAAGTGGAACCCTTCCTCGTCGTTGTACAAGAATTGATGCTCACGCGTCTCGATGCGAACGGGGTCGATCTTGTGACCGGCATTGAACGTGTGATCCACCACCTTGCCTGTTTCGATGTTCTTCAACTTGGTTCGAACAAACGCCGCGCCTTTGCCAGGCTTGACATGAAGGAATTCGACAATTTGCCACAATCCGTTGTTGTGGTTCAGGACCATGCCATTTTTGATGTCGCTGGTGTTCGCCATGCTGCTTCGCGGGTTGATTTTGGATGCCTTCTACGGTCGCAAGATACTTCAGACGTCTACGCTTCCCACCTCCAACGCATGGCGCAACGAAAGGTCTCCTGTTGAGAAGGTGACCACGAAAACATGGCGCTCCAACCCCTAGCCCCAAACGCTGGATTCTGGCGTTGTGGTGCGCGATACCAAATTCCCATCCTCCATCCATCCGTGGGAGCTCGGCCCCAGCGTCGACCGTCAAGGTGGGGCGTCGATGCATAAGCCCCGTCCCAATCTCCATGCCCGTCCATCCCGTAGGCGCCCCAGCGACTTCCTTTCGCATTCAGCGCCTGAACCTCGAGGCTTCTCGCGTAGGACCAAGCTCCTGATTTGTCGTGGCCCAACCATGCCTGGATTCGCACGAATTCGGAGCGAACCTGCGCACCGAACATCGACACTTCTTCGCGCCCCCAAAACGTCCATGTCCACGGGGCATCTCTGCGAAACGACGCCCTGCATCGCACGTCCCAAACGGACTCAGAATGCCTTCGAATCCGGGTTTGAAAGGACGAACCGCTCGCGCTGTGCTGCCAAGTGCCGTAGCTGCGGAACTCCGCGTGCCACGACTTATCATGCCGGACGTCGGCGGCTCCCTGGAAAAGCCATGACGGACCTTTGGCAAAACGAAACGTGCCGCGCATCGTCACCCCCTTCGGGGACCACGCCAGCCCAGCTTGACCGTCCAACCTGCCGGACCGCCAACGGGAATCAACGCCGGCAGTCCATTCGCCGTGCTGTCGAAACGCACTCCACCCCACCTCGGCTGCTTGAAAGGTGCGCCGAACACTTGTTGCGATGTGGGACGGTCCAAGCGAAACGCCCGCCGTCCACCCCCCCACTTGGCGTTGAACCACAGCGCCCCGAAGACCGCCCTCGAACTGGCTGTGAACCAAAGGTGCCGGGGCCTGTGGCAACAGGACCTCCGACCTTCCAAGAAACAAAGCAAGACCGAAGGGATCGGATCGAGGAACCGTCAGCCCGCATCCCCACCCCACGTGGTGGTCGCCGAGAACCCATTTCCAACGCCCAACGGAGGACGAAACGGATCCGTCCAGCCGCAAGGTGTCTGCCCACCGAACTCTTCCGCGAAGGAATCCGGATTGAATGCGCGCTTCTGTCCAGGATTCGGGCGCGGTGCCCCATCCGGATTGCGTCGTCAGCGCCATGCGCGAGCGCGGTTTCAATCGTGCTGACGTCTTTGCTTCTCGAGAAACGTATGCATGCCAGGATTCGCTCGCGGCAAGCCAAGATTGTTCCTCCGCGCCCAGCCCTTCAATGGACCACGCCTCTTCTGGCGCAACCGGTGTCCCGAACCGTTCAACATGCAATCGAACAGCTTGGGCTCCGTCCGGTGTCATCGCCCGTTCTTCCACGGCCCGAGACAAGAGCAACCACAAATCCAAGTCGTTGAACGCGGTCCACGCGTCGCTTTGACCCCTCGCCAAACCCAGAATCGCTCCGCAAACCACCGCGACCAAAACACGTCGGCGACCATTCATTCCAACCCCGCTTCAGAATTCCATGTCCAACGCCAGCCAGCTCCGGCACCTTCTTGGCGGCGTGCCAGCGTCACTCGTCCCGCACCAGGCTGGGCTAAATTCTCACGACGTTTCCGCACACCGGAAGCCTTGGTTTGACTTGCCTCTGCCTTGAGGCGTCCGAACGGCTTGGTCCATGAGACTTCCCAGACGGGGTCTGGAAAACTGACCTCGAGTTGGAATCGACTCGCCGCTTCAAGCCACAAGCGAGCTTCACTCCACGCTTGCAAGGTCGGTCCCCAAGCGAGGTGCCAAATGCCACCTTGCGACCAGCCCATAGCAGGAAGTGCGACGGTCGCCTCTTCGATGTGCGGCACCCACCATCCCTGCCACCCCCACGTGTTTGTTCCCAATGCCAATTCCGGGTTTGCGGCAAGGTGAAGGGCCGTTCGGCCGTGTCCGACGGAAGAGTGAACCTCCCAACGCAAGAGGCCGGATGGGAGCGTTCGAGTAAGCCGGGCGATGGCAACACCGTGTCCCGAACGCTGGCTCAGGTCGGTCCAGGAGGACAGGCCTACGCCGACTTGAGCCTCAAGCGCCCAACCCGATCGTACGACGTGCCAAAAACCGACCCGCAGGTTGGCCTCCTGCAACGCCCCCCACCCTTCACCCCCCAGCGCGACGGACCACTCCTTGGAAGTAGCCCCGGGAATCGAGCGCCACAATCCTGCCTCCAAACCGTACCAAGGCACCCCGACCATGATCTGAGTTCCGGAAGCCCAACTGCCCTTCATTCGGTCGTGCACGGGACTCAGGAAATCGGTTTGGGCGAAGGTGCACCCGACAAAAAGGCACCACCCTCCCAGCATCCACACACCGTTTCGCACCCTTTTCATGGAGCAAACGTGCGCAGGCAATCTGAGCACAGCGGCTTGACTTCACCTACGTCGACGAGAGGTTGACAGGCGAGAAAAACCGCGTACCTTTGCGGCCCTCGAAGGACGCGGGTGTGGTGAAATTGGTAGACACGCCAGACTTAGGATCTGGTGCTTCGGCGTGGGGGTTCGAGTCCCTCCACCCGCACATCTTCGAGGAACCTGAACCGGCAACACCAATCTCGCCCATGAACGTCTCTCAGACTTCCCTCGACGACCTCCGCATCGAATTGGCCGTCACCCTGACCCCCGAAGATTATGCGCCACGTGTGGAGCGCACACTCAAGCGCCACCAGCAGAACTCCACCATGCCGGGTTTCCGGAAAGGCAAGGTGCCCATGCAACTGATCAAGCGTCAGTACGGCCAATCGGTGTTGGCGGAGGAGTTGAACTCGTTGTTGAGCGAACAACTGCAGTCGCACATCCAAGAGAACAAGCTGAATGTGCTTGGAAACCCCATCCCGAGCGAAAACTCCGAGGACGCAGGAGACTGGAACAACCCCGACGCATTCACGTTCCACTACGAGTTGGGTTTGGCCCCTGCGTTGAACCTGGACTTCGGCAAGAAGGCCAAATTCACCCGCCACAAAATCAAGGTCGACAAGGACGCCATCCAGCGTCAAGTCACCGACTTGCAGCGCCGACACGGAAAAATGACCGACCCCGACAAAAGCGCCGACAACGACATGCTCGTGGGCACGTTCACTCAGCTTGACAACCAAGGTGACGTGCTTGAAGGCGGCATCACCAGCGACAGCACGGTGAGCATTGAATTTGTGGAGGACAAGAAGACCAAAAAAGCCTTGATCGGCCTCGAGCCCGGTTCCGAAGTCACGGTAGATCCGCACAAAGTGAGCCGCGGGCACGACGATTTGGGCCGAATGCTTGGCATCAGCCACGAGCAGGTGCACGACCTCAAGGGCGACTTCCGGTTCACGGTCAAAGAAGTGAAGCGCCTCGAGCCCCACGACATCAACCAAGCGCTGTTCGACAAAGTGTACGGGGAGGGGGTTGTGACCGACGAGAAGGCGTTCCGCGAGCGCGTGTCGCAAGACCTCGACGGCCACTTCGACCGCGATGCAGAGTGGGTGTTCCGCCGCCGCTTTGTGGTGGACCTCATCGACCACATGAAGGTCGAGTTGCCGGACACGTTCCTCAAGCGCTGGATCATGTTGACCAACGAGAATCCACTCACGCCTGAGCAGGTCGAGGAGGAGTACCCTGGGTACGCCGAGTCCTTGCGGTGGCAAATCCTGCAGCAGACGGTTGCGGAGGCCATCGATTTGAAGGTGACGGCGGACGAGCTCGAGGACGAGGCCAAACGCATGGTCGGCGCCCAATACGCCCAGTACGGCATGCCGATGGACGAGGAAACGCTCACCAACGTGGCGAAGAACGTGCTGAACGACGAGAAGGAGCGCCGACGCATCGCCGACGTTTTAGTCGAGCGGAAGGTGGTCGACGACTTGAAGACGCGCGTGACGATTTCCGAGAAACTGGTCAACTTTGACGAGTTCGGAAAGCTCGCGGCGGAGGTCCGTTGATTCTACCCCAACAGTTGTGAACAACCCGGTGCGGACGTGCCGGGGGTGAGGGTTGTGGGGCGTAATTTGGCCTCAAGAATCGCACCATGAACAACCGCAAAGAATTCCTGAAGTACGCCGTGCACCACCGCGGCATGAGCAGCCACACCGTCGAAGATTACATCTCGGCCACGCACAGCCCTGTGTCCGGTCCTGACAACATGACACGCACGGTGATTGAAGAACGTCCGATGCCCTTCCGGGAAGTCGACGTGTTCTCTCGGTTGATGGCCGATCGCATCATCTTTCTCGGCACCGGAGTCGACGATTACATTGCCAACATCATTCAGGCTCAGCTGCTCTTTTTGGAATCGACGGACCCAGGCAAGGACATCCAGATTTACATCAACTCCCCAGGGGGGAGTGTGTACGCCGGATTGGGCATCTACGACACGATGCAGTACATCCGTCCTGACGTGGCGACGATCTGCACAGGCATGGCCGCCTCGATGGGTGCAGTGCTGCTCTGCGGTGGCGCTGCAGGCAAACGCACCGGATTGAAGCACAGCCGGGTGATGATCCACCAGCCGCTCGGAGGCGCACGGGGCCAGGCATCCGACATCGAAATCACGGCGCGCGAAATCCAAAAGCTCAAGAAGGAGCTTTACGACATCATCGCCACGCACAGCGGCCAGACCTACGACAAAGTTTGGGAAGACAGCGACCGCGATTATTGGATGATTGCCGAAGAAGCCAAGGCCTACGGCATGATTGACGAAGTGTTGGTTCGCCCGAGCTGATTCTTTCTAACTTCAAGGGCAAACAACTGAAGGAAGCCCATGTCCGAAAAAGACATTCAATGCTCGTTTTGCGGTCGGCGCAAAGACGAGGTAGAAATTCTCATCGCCGGGGCGACGGGACACATCTGCGATCGCTGCGTGGAGCAGGCGGAGGCCATTGTCATGGAGGAAGCTGCGGCCAAAGGAGGCGCTCAATCGGCGCTCGACTTTACACTGCGTCGCCCCGCTGAAATCAAAGCTTACCTCGACGACTTCGTCATCGGTCAGGAGGCCGCAAAGCGCACCCTGAGCGTGGCGGTGTACAACCACTACAAGCGCCTCACTCACAAAAGCGCGGACGAGGCCCCTGACGTGGAGTTGGACAAGAGCAACGTCATTCTCGTGGGAGAAACCGGCACGGGGAAAACCCTTCTCGCAAAAACCATTGCGCGGATGCTCGACGTGCCCTTTTGCATCGCGGACGCGACGGTCCTGACTGAAGCGGGGTACGTCGGGGAGGACGTAGAAAGCGTGCTTTCGCGCCTCCTCCAAGCCGCAGATTTTGACGTGGAAGCTGCCGAGCGTGGAATCGTGTTCATCGACGAAATCGACAAGATTGCGCGCAAAAGTGACAACCCTTCCATCACCAGGGATGTGAGCGGGGAAGGCGTTCAACAGGCTTTGCTGAAGCTCCTCGAAGGCACGGACGTCCAAGTTCCCCCGCAAGGGGGGCGAAAGCACCCCGAGCAAAAACTCATCACCGTCAACACCTCCAACATCTTGTTCATTTGTGGAGGGGCCTTTGCGGGCATGGAGAAAATCGTGGCTCGAAGGCTTCGAAAAAGCACCATCGGATACGCTTCCGCGGGGCAAGTGGTCGACGAAGACGAAGCACTGGCCTACGTCGACCCTTCCGACCTGCGTGCCTTCGGACTCATTCCAGAATTGATTGGCCGCTTCCCCGTGTTGACCGCCCTTCGCCCCTTGAAGCGCAGCGCACTCCGCAGGATTCTAACAGAGCCCAAGAATGCCCTGATACGCCAATACACGAAGCTGTTTGCGATGGACGACATTCAACTGACCTTCGAGGCCGACGCGCTCGATTTGATTGTCGACCACGCCCTGGAGCGCAAACTTGGCGCGCGAGGATTGCGCGGCATTTGCGAGGTCATTCTGCGCAACGCCATGTTTGACCTTCCCGGAAGTGATGCGAAATCGTTGAAAGTCACCGCCTCCTACGCGCAAAGCCAAATCGACGCGCAGCACGACCAGTATGACGCACCGGCTTTGGGCGAATCCCCCAAGTCCAAAAGCGCCAAGACCAAGTCAGGTGCGAAGCCCGACGCCAAAGCCTCTTGAACATGAACCCAACGTCCATGACGCGATTTGCCCTTTCCTTGTTTGCCGCGCTCACGTTCATTTCAGTGGGATGCAGCAACGCCCAAACCGAGAAAAAAGACGGCCCCATTCTCAGAGACGTCAGCAACGTCGAATTCCAATCGTTGATTGCACAGCTTGAAGGCGCCCTGCTGTTGGACGTTCGGACCCCAGATGAATGGAACGAAGGTCATTTGGAGGGTGCCGCTCACGCCGATTATTGGGGTGACGAAAAGGCCTTTGAACACGCCATGAATTCCATCCCGCGTGATCGTCCGGTGCTTGTGTATTGCGCCGGCGGAGGGAGAAGCGGGCTGACGGCCAAAGAACTCGTTGCCGCCGGCCACCAAGAAGTGTACAACCTCGAGAACGGCATCTCGGGCTGGGAGAAAGAGGGCTTGCCTGTGGTGCAAGGTCCTCCTGCCGATTTTTGAGCTTCTCTTGGTCCGAGATGTGGACCTCTTGTGAATAACGGAACCCCCCGATTTCAGGGTGTCCCCGAGTCGTCGTGCTACATTCGAAGTTCCCCGTTCAACGACCTTTCGAAGACCCTCGACGTGGCAGGCAAGGAAACCCCTTTGATGAAGCAGTACAACCGGATCAAGGTTCAGCATCCGGACACCGTGCTGCTCTTTCGCGTGGGCGACTTCTACGAGACGTTTGGAGCCGATGCTGTGGCAGCGGCGAAGGTCTTGGACATTGTGCTGACCAAGCGAGGAAACGGCAGTGCCTCGGAAGTGGAGTTGGCCGGGTTTCCGCACCACAGCCTCGACACCTACCTGCCCAAGTTGGTCAAATCTGGCCTCAAAGTGGCCGTGTGCGACCAACTCGAAGATCCCAAGCAGGCCAAAGGCTTGGTGAAACGCGGCGTCACAGAATTGGTGACCCCAGGCTTGGTGATGCACGACCACGTTCTTGAGAGCAAGGTCAACCACTTCGTGGCCTCCATTCACTGGACGCCTAAAGGTGTGGGACTGGCCTTACTCGACCTGAGCACCGGCGAATTTCAAGCCGCAGAAGGGGACGCACGCTGGATTGACCGCATCCTTCGAAGCCTCGAACCGAAAGAATGGCTGGTGCACCGCCAGCATGAAGGGGACGTCCGGGCGCTGTTTGGAGACGACGTGCCTCGGACCCGACTGGACGATTGGGTGTTCACCGAGGCGCACGCGAACGATCAAATTGAGCGGCAGTTCGCCACGGGGTCGCTGAAGGGGTTTGGGCTGGACGACGCGCCGTTGGCCACCGTGGCGGCAGGTGCCGTCCTTCACTACTTGGACGTCACGCACCACCGGCGGCTCGATCACGTCCAAGGAATTCGGCGCCTCCGGCCCGAGGAAGGCATGTGGCTGGACCGTTTCACGGTGCGCAACTTGGAGATCCTTCACCCCAACCACCCGGACGGCACTTCGCTGGTGGACGTGTTGGACCGGACGTGCACACCCATGGGTGGACGAGCTTTGCGACGAAGTTTGGTTGCTCCGTTGACGGACCTCAATGCCATTGAAGCCCGTCACGACGCCGTTGACCGTCTGACTGAAGAAGTGGCATTGCGCCACGAGCTGCGGGAAATCCTGAACTCCGTGGGAGACTTGGAACGGTTGACCTCCAAGGCCAGTTCAGGCCGAATCAACCCACGAGAAATGGGGCACGTGAGGCGGGGATTGCACGCGGTCCAGGCCGTGGCTGACTCCACGGCCGGCGAATCCGCTCTTCGGCCCTACCTCGAGCGGCTGCACCCGTGCACGACGTTGCTCGAACGCCTCGACCGCGAATTGGTGGCGGATCCTGCCACGGCAATTGGGAAAGGGGAAGTCATTGCCTCAGGAGTGGACCCGAAGTTGGACGAAGTGCGTCGTTTGGCCTTTCACAGCCAGGAGGCGCTCGACGCCATCCGCGATCGGGAAGCCGAGACGACCGGCATTTCTGGACTCAAAATTGCCTTCAACAACGTCTTCGGATACTACCTCGAAGTGCGGAATGCGCACAAGGACAAGGTTCCTGAGGAGTGGATTCGAAAACAAACCCTGACCCAAGCCGAGCGTTACATCACGGAGGAATTGAAGGAACTTGAATCCCAAATCCTGAACGCCAAGGACCAAGCTGAGACCCTCGAAACTGCGGCCTTCGCTTCGGTCGTGGCCGCGTGCGTCAAGGAAGTGGGTCCGTTGATGGAAAACGCGCGGGCGATGGGACTGCTCGACATGCTGACGAGCCACGCGGAGACCGCCACTGAACTGGGCTACACCCGTCCGCGCATGCGCGAAGAGCAAGGCATGTCGATTGCCGAGGGGCGGCACCCTGTCATCGAACACCAGTTGCCCACGGGAGAAACGTACGTCGCCAACGACGTGCAACTGGACCCCAAAACGCGGCAAATTCTCATGGTCACGGGTCCCAACATGTCGGGCAAAAGTGCCTTGTTGCGTCAAACCGCCCTCATCTCGTTGATGGCGCAAGCCGGTTCGTTTGTGCCGGCCAAACATGCCGACCTTGGCATTCTAGACCGCATTTTCACGCGGGTCGGGGCCTCAGACAACATCAGCAGCGGCGAATCCACGTTTATGGTGGAGATGAACGAGACCGCGGCCATTTTGAACAACCTCACTTCGCGCAGCCTCGTCTTGTTGGACGAAATCGGACGCGGAACGAGCACGTACGACGGAGTGAGCATTGCATGGGCCATCTCAGAGCACCTCCACGAAGCCCAAGACTTGAGGCCATTGACCTTGTTTGCGACCCACTACCACGAACTCAACGACATGAGCCAACGGTTCCCCCGAATCGTCAACGTAAACGTCAGCGTGAAAGAAATGGGGGGCAAAATTGTCTTCCTAAGAAAGCTCGCTCCGGGCGGGTCCAACCACAGTTTTGGGATTCACGTCGCGCAGTTGGCGGGCATGCCGCGAACGTTGGTGCGTCGAGCTGAGGAAGTGCTCGCCACGTTGGAGGCCGCGCGGGGAGATCAACCTGCTGCCTCAACGCCCAACCTGCACGCCCTTTCGACGCCAGAGGAAGGCATCCAAATGAGTTTTTTCCAACTCGACGATCCCGCCCTGGAGTCCATCCGAGATCGGATCATGGAGGTCGACATCGACCACCTCACTCCTGTCGAGGCGCTCATGAAGCTTCACGAAATCAAGGCCACTCTGACCGGAAAAAAATCCGGCGAGACCCTCGGTGCCTGACCTTGGTGCAGAAGCCTGCCACGGATTACAACGCGGCCGCCAAAAGGTGGAGCGGTTTCCACGGCAGGTTCCGATCCAAAGCGATTTCTTCGTTCGTAAGCGTACCGTTGAACATGTACACTCCTGTGGAAATCAAGTTGCGGTCTTTGATGGCGGGAACCACTCCTCCCTCCCCGGCGATGCCGAGCAGCATGGGAGCAAAAATGTTGCTCAGTGCCTTGCTCGCCGTGCGCGCCACACGCGAAGGAATGTTGGGGACGCAGTAGTGAATAACGCCGCACTCAATGAAGGTGGGACGTTCGTGGCTGGTAAGCCGAGAGGTCTCGAACACACCGCCTCGGTCTATGCTGACATCAACCACGATGGATCGATCACGCATCCCCGCCACCATGGGTTCGCTGACCAACATGGGAGCACGCGAACCCGCGCCTCGGACAGCGCCAATGGCGACGTCGGCCGTGCGCAGGGCCTCTTCCAACACCGACGGTTGCAGGGTAGACGTCCACAAACGTTGCCCCACGGCGTTTTGCAACCGAATCAAGCGGTGAACGGAATTGTCGAAGACTTTGACGCTTGCGCCTAGGCCCAGGGCCGATCGCGTGGCGTATTCCCCTACCGTGCCCGCACCCAAAATGACCACTTCACTTGGACGAACGCCGCTCACACCGCCGAGCATGGTTCCCTGCCCGCTTGAACTCGCCATCAATTCTCCAGCAAGAAGAACGGCCGTGTTGCCGGCGATCTCGCCCATCGCCCGAACCAGAGGCTGTATGCCGTTTTCGTTCTGCACGAAATCCCACGCGATGGCGGTGGTTTTCTTCGCGCTGAGGGCTTCGAGAAGGCCTTCGTTTTGGACGCTGAGTTGAAGGGCCGAAATCAACGTTTGGCGCATCCCCATGAGCTCCACCTCTTCGAGGGAAGGCGGCTCCACCTTGAGCACGATGTTGGCCTGGAACACCTGGCGTCGGTCGTACACAATTCGGGCCCCGGACTCGCTGTAGTCGTTGTCGGAAAACTGGGCTTCCGCTCCGGCTTGGGTTTCCACAAGCACTTGGTGACCGTGGGCGACCAAAAGCGCGACAGCCTCAGGAACAAGCGCCACACGCTTCTCTTGCAGACTGGTTTCGGCGGGAATGCCAATGGTGAGCTCGGCGTGGCCTTGGCGAGCATGCAGCAACTCTTCTTGCGGAAGAAGTGCCGCTTCCCGAGCGAGTGCCTTGATGGCTTTGCGTCCTGAATCCATGCGGCCCCAAAATAGCCAACCCGACGCGAATCACTCCTGCAATTGCCACAAAATGCAGGTGCGCGTGCCGTCTGGTTGAGGCATGACCTGCAAGAGCCAGGCGTCTTCCGGCATCAAGCTTGGAATTCGTTCAGGCCACTCGACCAAGTTGAGTGCCCGACCTTGAAGTAACTCGGCGACCCCAGAACGCTCAGCTTCTTCCTCGTCTTCCATTCGGTAAAGGTCCATGTGCCGGATTTCCAGGTCTTGTCCCGCCCGTGAGGCCGTGTGGTGGTGCACCAACCCAAAGGTGGGGCTCGCCGCACCCTCCTCAACCCCCAGTTGCGCGAGCAAGGCGCGAATCAGCGTTGTCTTGCCCGCGCCCATCGGACCGTGCACCGCCACCACACCTTGAGCAGGCATGGCGCGACCCAATTCCTTGGCCACGTGGTTCAGCCTTGCCAAGCCAAATCCTTCCCACCGAGCAATTTCCTTGAGTTCCGCCACGTCAAACGCCTTTGGGGTCCAAAATCACCCACGGCACAATCATCTCTTCCATGCTCACGCCGCCGTGTTGAAACGTGTCTCGAAAGGTTTTGGTGTACTTCGCCGCGTTGTTGGGGTACACCAAGAAATCCTTGCCTTTGCCAAAGATGTAGGAACTCGAAACGTTGGGCTTGGGGAGACCCACCTTTTCCGGGTTGCGGAGCTCCATGACCTCGCTGGCATCGTAACCTAAATTTCGGCCGACCTTGTAGCGCAGATTGCTGTTGGTTTCCCGGTCTCCGCGAACTTCCACAGGGTGATCCACGCGAACCGTTCCGTGATCGGTGGTCAAAATCATGCGACCTCCCATGTCCGCCATCGCGTCCATCATTTCCTTGAGCGGACTGTGTTGGAACCACGAATGGGTCAAGCTGCGGTACGCAGCCTCGTCGTCCGCAAGTTCTTTGATTACTTCCATTTCCGAACGAGCGTGACTGAGCATGTCCACAAAATTGTACACCACCGTCGTCAATTGCTGCCCTTTTAACTCGTGAAAACGATCCGCCAACTTCTTGCCAGCTTGAAGGTTGGTGATCTTGTGATACGACGTCTTTCCCTGCACGCCCAAACGCGAAAACAACCCTTGTTGCAAGGCTTCCTCGTGCGCGTTTTTGGACCCCTCCTCGTTCTCACCAATCCAAAGTTGGGGTGTCACCCGTGCGATCTCTCCAGGCGTCATCCCCGCGAACAAAGCGTTGCGCGCATACTGCGTGGCGGTCGGAAGGATGCTGAAGTAGGTCCTTTCCTCCACGGTGTTCCACTTGGGGCGCAACGTTGGAGCGAAGGTGCGCCACTGGTCCCAGCGAAGGTTGTCGATGACCACCAAAAACACAGGCCGGCCCTTGGCCCCTTTGATGGCTTCTGGCAACCATTCCGGCAAGACCCGATGAGACAGCACAGGAGCCTCCTTCAAACCCGTCATCCACGCTTCGTAATTGTCCTCCACGAAACGCACGAATTGGTGGTTGGCCTCCGCATGTTGGCTTTCCAAAATCTCCAACATGCTTCGGTCTCCGGACTCTCCCAACGTCGTGTGCCAGTGCATCAGCCGACGGTACACGTCCGACCACTCGTCTGCCCCCATGCGCCCCCCCAACTTCATCGCCAGCTCCCTGAATTCACGCATGTACGTCGACTGCGCTTGCTCCCCTTGGAGACGCCGGTTGTCCAGGATTTTCTTGACCGCAAGCAGGATCTGATTGGGGTTGACCGGCTTGATGAGGTAGTCGCTGATCTTCGACCCAATCGCCTCCTCCATGATGTGCTCCTCCTCGCTTTTGGTAATCATGATCACCGGCAAATGCGGGTGTTTCTCTTTGATGCGCTGCAGCGTTTCGATGCCGTTCAATCCCGGCATGTTTTCGTCCAAAAACACCACGTCAAACGGCCGCGCCTCCACCTCGTCCATGGCCTCCACCCCGCTGTTTACACCCGTCACGTCATACCCCTTTTCGTTCAGGAACATGATGTGAGGTCGCAGCAATTCAATCTCGTCGTCGGCCCAAAGAATCTGTGGTCGTGCCATCTCGGTTTGCATTCGTTCGACGCCCCTTTCCAGAGCGTACTTGAGGCGCGTATCTTGCGGCGTCTCTCGCCGTGAACCTCGCCTGACGGCAAAGTAACGTCGAGACGCCCGACTTCGTATTTGCATGAGCACGGTGAACCGCCATAAAATTTTGAACGACCCGGTCTACGGGTTCGTCACCTTGCGTCACGAACGGGCGCTCGACCTCATGGACCACCGCTACATGCAACGGCTCCGACGCATCTCACAGCTCGGCTTGTCCCACCTCGTGTACCCCGGTGCCGTCCACAACCGGTTCCACCACGCGGTCGGGTGCATGCACCTCATGCAGGAAGCCATCGACAGCCTCCGCAACAAAGGTGTGGCCATCTCCGAAGCCGAGGCGGAGGCGGCGTGCTTGGCCATCCTGCTCCACGACGTGGGGCACGGTCCCTTCAGCCACGCGTTGGAGCACAGCATCGTGCAGGGTGTGAACCACGAGGACGTGAGTGCGTTGATCATGGGAAGGTTGAACGAAGAAATGGGCGGGGCGTTGGATTTGGCCATCGAAATTTTCAACGACCACCATCCCAAGCGCTTCCTGCATCAATTGGTCAGCAGCCAGCTCGACATGGATCGCCTCGACTACCTCGCGAGAGACAGCTTTTACAGCGGGGTAACGGAGGGCAAAGTGGGAAGCGAGCGCATCATCAAGATGCTCAACGTGGTCGACGGCCAGTTGTGTGTCGAGGAAAAGGCCATTTATTCGATCGAAAAGTTCATCGTGGCGCGACGGCTAATGTACTGGCAGGTGTACCTGCATCGCACGGTGCTGAGCGCCGAGCACATGCTCATGCTCGTGCTGCGCCGGGCCAAACACCTCGTGCGCCAGGGCGCTTCGGTGTTCGCATCTCCCGCGCTCTCGCTGTTTCTCCACGACGATTTGGACCGTGCGAAGTTTTTGGCTGACCCAGAAGTGCTTGAGCGGTTTTGCGAATTGGACGACAGCGACATTTTTGTGGCCATGAAGTCGTGGCGGCACCACGACGACCCGGTGCTTGCCATGCTCAGCCAACGCCTTCTCGATCGGGGGTTGTTCCGCATTGAATTGCGCCCCGAACCCTTCACCGAGGACGACGTTCAGGAACGCGTGGAGGCCACTGCGCAGGCGTTTGGGTTGTCCCCAGAAGAGGCCAGTTTTCTGGTCAGCAACGCCCGAATCGACAACAAGGCCTACGTTCCCAAAGGCATCCTTGTCCTCTACAAGGACGGCACGGCGCGCGACTTTGCGGACGCGAACGACCACCTCAACCTGCAAATGTTGAGCCGGCCGGTCGAAAAAAGTTTCCTGTGCTATCCGAAGGAGCTCGCCGCCCCCTCACGTTGACGACTGACTTGTCAGGTCGAACCGTCGTTTTCCATCCTCAGTCCGGCGTAATCTCCTCGCCGAGCGCGTTGTGGATGTGATACTCTAGGATTTCCAGGTTGGAGTTGGACTCAATGGCCAACTTGATGCCCAGGGACTTCTGCCACGCGCGACGGATGGATTTCCACCACCCTTGGGTGAGGTAAGCCTCAAGCATGGGGTGAACCATCAACGTCATTCGCGTCCGGTTCTCCCCTTCGGCGAGGTACTTCAAGGCCGATTCGATGCGCTCCGTGATGAGGATGCTCGCTTCGACCTTGCCCGAACCGTTGCAAGCTGGGCAAGCATCTTGCGTCGCCACCTGAGCCACGTCGCGCACACGCTGGCGGGTCATCTCCATCACCCCAAACCGACTCGGTTGTGAGAGGTTGTGCTTGGCCTTGTCGCGTTTCATGGCATCCTTCATGGCGTCCGTGAGCTGCTTGTTGTGCTCGCGCTTTGCCATGTCGATGAAGTCGATGGCGATGATGCCCCCAATGTCGCGAAGGCGCAACAGCCTTGCAATCTCGTTGACTACGTCGAGGTTGGTGATCAGGGCGTTCTCTTCCTGGCTCGACGCACCCTTCTTTCGGCCTCCGCTGTTCACGTCGATGACGTGCATGGCTTCCGTTTGCTCGAGCACGAGGTACGAACCGCTCGCCAAATTTACCTGCTTCCCGAAGGCCGCCTTGATTTGACGGTGAATCGACATGGCATTGAAGAGGTCCTTTGCGCGGCTCAACTTCACCATGCTTTCGTCTCCAGAACCGCTGCCCACCAAACACTCCTTCACTTCGTCCCCAACACGGGGGTCGTTGACATGGATGGTCTTGCAGTCGGGCGTCATCACATCGCGCATCACAACGCTCACCTTGTTGACTTCACCCAAGACGCGCTTTCCAGGCTTGGCATTCTTGAGGTTCTCGTAAAGCTTTTTCCAGCGCGAAACGAGGTCTTCGAGGTCGCTGTGCAGGTCGGCTGAGCCTTTGTTCTCCGCCACTGTGCGTACAATGATTCCAAACCCAGGAGGCTGTATGCTTTGCATTAACCGCTTCAAACGGTTGCGCTCCTTTTCTCCTTTGATGCGCGAAGACAGGCTCACCTTGTCGCTGAAAGGAACCAACACCAAATACCTTCCAGGCAGGCTGACCTCGGCGGTCAACCTCGGTCCCTTAGTGCTTATGGGTTCCTTGGCAACTTGGACCAGCACGAGCTGCGACGCGGACACGTAGTCCTTCATCTTGCCCTTGCGGTCGATGTCTCCTTCCCGCTTGAATTGACTGATGTCCGGAGTGGGTTGTTTCCCAGACATCACACGTTTCACCCAAACCTGCTGCGTCATGAATTGCGGACCCAAGTCGGAGTGGTGAAGGAACGCATCCTTCCCGTGTCCTACGTCCACAAAACCTGCATTCAGGTTGGGCATAACCTTCCTTACGCGGCCGACATATATGTCGCCCACGGCGTATTGCACATCCCCTCGATCTCGGTGAAGCTCAACGAGCTGTCCCTCCTCGAGAAGCGCAATGTCGACGCCCGCAGACGTCGAATTGATGACGAGTTCGGCGTCCATCACATGAAGTCACGGCGGCGGGACATGAGCTCTGGCCCTGCCCCGCGCCGCGTCAATTACTTCTTCTTGTGACGGTTCTTGCGAAGACGCTTCTTCCGCTTGTGCGTCGCCATCTTGTGACGCTTGCGCTTTTTTCCGCTTGGCATGATGATGTTTTTTAGGTGCCCGAACCTGGCAATCCAGATTCAAGCCGTTCGATGATGCCTTCCACGCTCCTCGACACAGCCGTGTCAGGGGAAAGTGGGAGGTATGATTTGTATTCCGTCAGTGCTTGGTCGGTTTGGCCCATCGCCTCCAGGCAACGCGCCTTGAAAAACCGCCCATTCACGTACATTTCGTCTGCTGAGACGCACAGGTCAAAGCCCTGCACCGCGTCTTCCAAAAACCCCTCTTCCATGTCCAACATGGCCCGCTCCCAATATGCTTCGACGCGATCTGGGGCAGCTTCAATGACCTGGTTGAATCGCTCGCGCGCCTTGTCGAGCTGGCCGCTTTGCACACTGAAGCGTCCGAGCCAAAGCACCGCATCCAAGTTCGGCGGGGTGGCGTCGGCCAACGCCCGCAACTCCAAGATGCCCGCCATTGGATTTTCGCTGTTGACCTTGGCCACTGCCACGTCGACGGGATCCGTTCCAATGTCCTCCATCGCAACCTCGGCATGAGCATGGTGCTCTGCAGAAGCGGGAACGCGCGGCATCCACAAGATGCCTGCCACCAGCACGCCAGCGCCGGAAATCAGGACCCATGTGGATTTGGACATTCCCATTCGAAGATTTACTTAACCTTGACGTTGAGCTTCACGTTCTCCACAAAGTCCTTGCTTGGCTTGAAGGACGGGATGTTGTGAGCGGGAATTTGAATCGACTTCTTCGCCAAAATGTTGCGGCCCGTCTTGGCTGCGCGCGTCTTCACAACGAAGCTTCCAAAACCGCGCAAGTACACATTTTCTCCTCTTTCCAAGTTGCTTCGGATGGCGCGCATGAACGCTTCCACAGTCACTTGAACGTCTCCTTTCTCCATTCCAGTTTGGTCGGAGATTTGACTTACGATGTCGGCCTTGGTCATGATCTTCTAGGGATTCTTGTAGGTTCGTGGTTCAATTTCAACGTCCCGCGTGGGGCGTTTTCAGGGGTGCAAAAATAGGCGCATACCTTTGAAAACGAAATGAATGACACGGGTTTTCTCCAAAACATGTTCGACGACGCCTCCGTTGGAGCGGCTTCAAACGCATTGAATGCGTGGTATTTGAAGCATGCGAGGGACCTTCCGTGGCGCCAAAAGCCCGACCTCTACGGCACCTGGCTCAGCGAAATCATGTTGCAACAGACCCGTGTCGAGACTGGAATTCCCAAATGGTTTGCCTTCCAAGATCGGTTTCCCACCGTGGCAGACCTCGCTCAAGCCGAGGAAGACGACGTGCTGAAGGCGTGGGAAGGTCTCGGGTACTATCGTCGCGCAAGGTTGTTGCACCGTGCCGCCCAGGCGATCCACGAGGCGGGGGAGTTTCCCTCCACCCACGCCGAGTGGCTCGCCCTTCCTGGGGTGGGGCCGTACACCGCAGCGGCCATTGCGTCCATTGGGTTGGGGGAAGCCGTGGCTGCTGTAGACGGCAACGTTCAACGCGTGGTCGCCCGCTGGTTGGGAATGACGCATCCCGTCGACAGCAAGGTTGGCATCCAACATGTGCAAGCCACCGCGGACGCGTGGCTGAACGGCACCGAATCGAGCCGCGCCAACCCTGGAGACCACAACCAAGCGGTGATGGAGTTGGGTGCGCTGGTGTGCACCCCACGTCAACCTCAATGCGACCTATGCCCCTTGGCCGCCACATGTACCTCCGCCCAGAACGAATCCATGTGGAGCCGCCTGCCTGTGAAACTTCCGAAAAAGAAGCCAACGTCCTGGAAGTTGAATTGGCATGTGGTGAAATGCGGCCGGTACGTGGCGGTGGTGCAGCGGCCGGAAGACGGTGTTTGGGCCAAACTCTGGGCCTTTCCTGAACACGCACCACCGGGCGAATTTGCGGCGATGGGCGAGCTTTTTGATCCCGTGACACATGTCCTCTCGCATCGAAAAATCACGGCCACCATCCGGGGCTGGGAAGCCCCCAATCGCGAGGGCTTGGAACGATTTGCCCAATCGCAAGGAGGCGTGGCGGTTGAATGGGTGCAACTGGCGGGGTTTGCCCGACCGAGGTTGATGACCAAAATGTGGGACCAACTCTCTTCGTTTGTGGGCGAGGCAAACTGTGCGCAAAGCAGTACCTTCGAACCATGGCAGGAATCAACAAAGTCATCCTCGTAGGCAACCTCGGGCAAAACCCTGAATTGCGCTACACACCCAACGGCGTTCCGGTGTGCTCCTTGCGCATGGCCACGTCTGAATCCTACACCGACCGCGCCTCGGGCGAGCGTGTGACGGTGACCGAATGGCACAACGTCGTGCTTTGGCGCGGGTTGGCCGAAACGGCAGGCAAATACCTGAAGTCGGGCTCCCAAGTGTACATCGAAGGCAAGTTGAAAACGCGCCAATGGCAAGACCAACAGGGCCAAAACCGCTACACCACTGAAGTCGTGGCGGACGTCATGCAATTGTTGGGCCCCGCGCCTAGTCGCGAGGGTCAAGGCGAGGCTCCGGTTCAGCGCGCAGCCCAACCCGCAGCCCAACCCGCAGCCCAACCCGCGACACAACCCGCGGCGCAACCCGCAGCGCAACCTGAGTTTGCCTCAAGCGCGTCTGAAGGGTCGGCGGACGACCTCCCGTTCTGACGAATTTTAACTCGTTCGAGCCACACGTGACGACAGCAGCATCGTTGATGGAACACTGGGGGAGCTTGGCCGTCGTGGCAGGGCTTCTCGTCGTGTCCGCCTTGGTCTCGGGTTCGGAGGTGGCGTTTTTCAGCCTCTCCCCACAAACCCTCAGCGACCTCGAAAACGAAGACCATCCGGCTGCCAAACGGGTTTTGGCCTTGATGCGCACCCCCAACAACACCGAAGGGCCGAGGAATCTCTTGGGAACCATTTTGGTGGTCAACAACTTGGTCAACATCTCGATCGTGCTCATCGCCACGGTGGTGGCCGAGCAACTGTTCCCAAGCGACACGCTGCCTGCCTGGGTCAATACCCTGATTCACGTGGTAGGCGTCACGTTTTTGCTTGTGCTCTTTGGCGAGGTCATTCCCAAAATCTACGCCACTTCATTTGGGGTGGAGTTGGCCAAATTCACCAGCGCCCCGCTGATGGCGGCGCAGCGTGCGCTCCGCCCTGCGTGGCTTCCGCTTG
>Ga0181559_10000107_pt1 | contig 65361 bp, 57 predicted proteins | sample 011ome_21_FD_133752 | JGI IMG/M metagenome (GOLD analysis project Ga0181559, IMG submission 133752) | Coastal salt marsh microbial communities from the Groves Creek Marsh, Skidaway Island, Georgia - 011508AT metaG (megahit assembly) | ecosystem: Environmental > Aquatic > Marine > Intertidal... | reverse complement strand
GACGTGTGCGACTGAAGGACGTGTGCGACTGAAGATAGGGGCGTTATGGGTATTCAGTACGGTCATTACATTATTTTGGCGACGTTTTTGGTTGGCGCGGTCCAGCACGGATTGGCGCAATCCCAGTCGACGCCACCGCTAGTTTCACAGCCCTTGTGGGTGGAGAACATGTCCCCAATGGCACAGCATGTCGCGTTACCGAGTCAGCGAAGTGCGCAGATTGCTGACGCTTGGAGCTGGGAACTCAACACCGCGATTGCCAGCCACTGGACGGTTCAGGACGAGGACGACACAACGCTCCGCTTCGATGGCGAGACCACGCGCATGACTGCCGCGTTGGAATGGGGTTTTGCATCGCGCTACTCGGCTCGTGTGGTCGTGCCATGGATACAGCATACGGGTGGCTTTCTCGACCCTCTGATTAACGACTGGCACGCACTATTTGGGATGAGTGATGGTGGGCGACAACAATTTACCGATGATCAGTTAGCCTTTCAGTACCGAAGCGACCGCCACACTCAAAGTCTTACTGGCACCTCGGCGGGGATTGGCGATATCCGTACCGAGCTGAGCTATCAGCTCGCACAGTCGCCTACGGATAGTTGGAGTTTAAGCGCGGGTTACAAATGGGCGACGGGTGACGAAGATCAGTGGCTGGGTAGTGGCGGGGGCGATGCCTTTGCAACCCTGCGCTACAGCGGCCGGCATCGCGCTGATTTGCCGCTAATCTGGCATGGCCAACTGGGTTACATCCGAGCCGGGAAAAGTGCATTGCTGGGACCGGAGCAGCGCCGCCATCTGTGGCAAGCGGGTGTCGCCGTAGAATGGCAACTCACGAAAGCCTGGTCGTTGCTCGCTCAGCTCGATGGCCACGCAGGCGTGATGCGCAGTCAGGTGCCAGCGGTGGATGAGCCCACCGTCATGCTTGCCCTAGGTATGCGTTATGCGCTGAGCTCTGAGCTTACTTTAGACGCAAGTTTTATTGAGGATATTCGGGTAGAGAGTGCCCCGGATGTTACATTTCAGGCCTCGTTGCGCTGGACACCTAGGGTGCACTAGCGGCTATTCACGCGTGTTTTCGCCGCGTTCGCCGCCGCCTCAACTTGTGCCGGAGCTGTGCCGCCTATGTGATTTCGGGCTGCCACAGAACCCTCTAGGCTAAGCAGTGCAAACACATCGTCCTCAATACCTGGGTGAAAGGATTGCAGTGTCGCCAGTGGGAGCGCCTCCAGATTACAGCCTTCGTTTAGGCAATAACCCACCGCTTTGCCCACGACTTCATGAGCATCCCGAAAGGGTACGCCCTTGCGCACGAGATAATCGGCAAGGTCGGTGGCTGTGGCAAAGCCCATCAGTGCGGCGTTGCGCATTGATTCTTTTTTAGGTTTGAGTGCTGGCACCATGTCGGCAAAGGCACGCAGACAGTCGAGTAGTGTGTCAACGGTATCAAATAAAGGTTCTTTGTCTTCTTGGTTATCCTTATTGTAGGCGAGTGGCTGTGACTTCATGAGTGTTAGCAGGCTCATAAGGTGGCCATTAACGCGACCCGTTTTGCCGCGCACCAGCTCTGGGACATCTGGGTTCTTTTTCTGAGGCATGATCGACGAACCGGTGCAGAAGCGATCGGGGATGTCTACAAAATTAAACTGTGCCGACGTCCACAGAATAAGTTCTTCAGACATCCGTGAAAGATGGGTAAGTACCAGCGCTGATGCAGCGCAAAACTCAATGGCGAAATCGCGGTCGGACACCGAGTCGAGAGAGTTTAATGTCGGGCCACTAAAGCCCAGTGCCTCGGCGGTCATATGCCGATTAATCGGGAATGTTGTACCTGCGAGCGCCGCAGAGCCCAGAGGGCACTGATTGAGGCGTTGCAGACAATCGCGCAGCCGACTCCAGTCGCGCTCCAGCATTTCATTCCAAGCCAGCAAATGATGGCCAAAAGTGATGGGTTGCGCGACTTGTAAATGCGTGAAGCCGGGCATGATGGTATCTGTATTATCGAGCGCTAATGCAATGATACCCTCCTGCAAGCGATCGAGTTCTTGCATGATAGAAAGCAGTGCGTCACGCATATACAGACGGATATCGGTGGCCACTTGATCGTTACGCGAGCGGCCTGTGTGTAATTTTTTGCCAGCATCGCCAATGATTTCGGTTAAGCGGGCCTCAATGTTCATGTGCACGTCTTCGCGCTCGACGCGCCAGTCAAATTGCTGAGCAGCGATTTCTGTCGCAATCTGATCGAGTCCCTGATGGATGGCGGTGCACTCTGCTTCAGTCAGTACTCCGGCTGCTGCGAGCATATCGGCGTGTGCCCGCGAGCCACGTATGTCTTGCGTGGCTAGACGGCGATCAAATTCATGGGAGGCTGTAAAACGTTGTACGAATGCATCGGTCGCTTCAGTGAAGCGGCCGCCCCATAAGTCGCTGGTAGCACTTGAGTCTTGATCGGCGCGAGTCATGTTGAGTCCTGTAACAGCTTGATCGATGGAAAATGGCATAGTACGACGGGTGCAAGTGTATCATTGCTTCGGTGGGTCGCTGGATCCAAATAGTTTCCCATGTCGCGCCCCGTGCTACGATGGCCCCTGGTAAGGGAGGTACCATGTCGAAATTAGTTATCGCAACCCGCGAGAGTCCGTTGGCACTCTGGCAAGCTCACTTTGTTGCAGGAGAGTTAGAAAAGCTGTACCCAGATCTGGAGGTCGAGCTTTTAGGCATGACTTCTCGTGGCGATCAAATTCTGGAGACACCTTTGTACAAGGTAGGTGGTAAAGGGCTGTTCGTGAAAGAACTTGAAACAGCCTTGCTGGATGGCCGTGCCGATATTGCCGTTCACTCCATGAAAGATGTGCCTATGGAGCTTCCCTCCGGTCTTGAATTGGGTGTCATTTGTGAGCGCGAAGATCCGCGTGATGCGCTGGTTGGTGTAAGTTCACTTGATGAACTTCCCCAAGGAGCACGACTGGGGACGTCGAGTTTACGTCGCTCCTGTCAGATCAAACGCTCCCGGCCAGATCTCGATATTGGTTTTTTGCGCGGCAACGTTAATACGCGCCTTGCTAAGCTTGATGCCGGTGAATTTGATGCCATTGTATTGGCTACCGCCGGGCTCGTGCGCTTGGGGTTCAATGAGCGCATTGGCGCCAGTATTGATCCAGAGATTTCGCTACCCGCTGGAGGACAAGGTGCTGTTGGTATTGAGTACCGCTCTAACGATACACGTACAGCCGAACTGCTCGCGCCGTTGCAGCACGATTTGACCGCTGTTTGCGTGCGCGCCGAGCGTGCCTGCGTGCGCACACTCGATGGTGGCTGCGACGTGCCCATTGCTAGTTATGCAGTTACTGAAGCCGATGGCATGTGGTTGCGCGCTCGCGTAGGCTCGCCCGACGGCCACACACTGCTGTTTGCGGAAGGCCGAGGATCCGATCCAGAAGTTCTGGGTGCAGATGTGGCACGACAGCTGCTGGCACAGGGGGCAGATGATATCTTGGCGGCGGTGCGTGCGTGAAGCTAACCGTCGTCTTAACACGTCCCGAGGGTGATAACGCGCGCCTGGAAGCCGTGTTAGCCGAGCGCGGTTATCATGTGTTGGTTCAACCCTTACTACGCATAGCCCCACTCCCCGAATCCGAACTGCCCGATCCTCCCGATTTGGCGGCGGGTGACTTATGTATCTTCATTAGTGCCAATGCGGCGCGTATGGGTTTACCTACGTTGATGGGGCCCATGGTCGAGCACGCCACCATGAGTTTGGCGGTTGGGCCACGCACAGCCAGTGTACTGGAGACCGAGGGCTTAGCGGTAACCGTGCCCGAAAACATGGATTCCGAGGGTTTACTGGCCCTTCCGGCACTCGGCGATGTTCAGGACAAACACATCGTCATTGTTAAAGGCGAGGGCGGTCGTGAGACACTCACTCAAACTTTAGCAGACCGCGGTGCTCGCGTAGAGGAATACGTCTGCTACCGACGGGAAGAAGCGCCGGTTGATCGCGATAATTTTGTGGCCACCATGAGCGAGGCTCAAGCGGTGGTTTTTCAAGCTAATAGCGTACAGACCCTGACCACGCTGACCGAGCTCATCCATGCCACCAATACGCTTTCACTGCTCATGCATCCGGTGGTGGTCCCTTCCCAGCGCGTCGCTGATCAAGCCACGCAGTTGGGTTGGCAGCGCGTAATGTGCGCCGCTGACGCCAGTGACGCCGGGTTTTTGGCAGTGCTCGAATCGTTGTCCGATTCGACATTGACACCAGACGTATCCGATGCCGTCGCAGATGACGAGGGTACGACTGTGTCGAGTGAAGATGCTGACTTATTGGCGCTCGAGCTTGAGGAAGCCGCTCAACAAGGGCAGACCGACCAAGAAACACGCCCACGGCTCAGTAAAAGTGATGGCTTGGCGCGTACGCTTATCTTTGTCTTGCTGCTGACAATTGGAGCTGTGGGTGCGGCCGCGTATCTGTTGTGGTGGCCGCAGTGGCTAGTGCAGCAGCGCACAGTTAGCCAGTTGTCAAATACTGTTACATCCATGCAAGCCAATGAGCAGGCGTTTCAAACAGCACTCAATGATCGTCTTGCCACGCTGGGCGATACGCTCGAGGCACGCGCCGCGTTGCGCTTAAAGGATCAGTTGAGTCAACAGGCAATGGAGCGCGCCGATTTTGTCGAGCAGCAGCGACGACTACTCGAGCGACTCGATCGATTGGATCTCCGTATCGCTCGTCTTACCGCTACCGACAGGCGCGCATGGCTTGCCAAGGAAGCTGCTTTTCTTGTACGGCTGGCAGCCGAGCGATTGCTTAGCGCCAGGGACACGAGTGCAGCCATTGCGCTCTTGGGCAATGCTGATGCGCTGTTGGCTGAAGCGGATGATCCACGTTTTGAACAGGCCCGGCGCGCTCTAGCACAAGATAGGGCAGCACTGCGCGCGGCACCCGAGGTCGATGTTGTTGGCTTATATGCCCGCTTTAGCGCCCTAGTGGGCCAGGCGGCGGCTCTTAATACAGCTCAGCAACCGCCCCATCCATGGCCCATGGTGAGTGGTGAAGGCTGGCAGGCACGCGTAGAAGCGGGTTGGGAGGCAGCCCTAGCGAAACTGTCGAGCTACCTTGTCATCAAGCGCCGAGACGCAGAGATGTCGCGTATGATGACCCCCGACTGGGAAGCCTTGGTACGCCAAAATCTGCGCATGCTCATCGAGCAAGCACAAATTGCCGCGCTGTCGTACAACCCTACGCTGTATACCTCGGCCCTGGTACGTGCGGAAACATTCGTTATGGAATTCGCAAGTCTGGATCCGGGCCGTGCGCAAGCCATGAGCGAGGAATTGGCGGCGCTACGACAGATTAATATAGCGCCGACGCTGCCCGACTTAACCGCGTCGCGTAGCGCATTAGCCGATGCCTTGAGGCGACTTGATGATTCCGAGCCCGCTGGTGAAGCCGTCAGTTCGTCAGCCACTGATATAGGTGGAGTGACTGCGGACGAGCAAGATCGTGTGAACGCGAAGGCTGATACATCGGATACCCCTAGGAGCACAGAAGGCTAGTATGCGACGTTTGCTGCTACTGCTAACACTGGGTCTTGTGGCGGGGGTCTTGCTTATCAACGCGATTGAGCAAGATGCCGGTTATGTGTTCATTAGCCTTGGCAACATTACCCTTGAAACCAGTGTCTGGTTTGCGCTGTTTCTGTGGCTCGTCGCTTGGGCACTCGTTGCGCTGCTTTTGCGGTTGTCGCGACTTTTGCTGCGCAGTCGCCACTGGGTTAGCGGCTGGGTGGATAATCGTAAGTCGCGCAACGCCGGCGCACTGACTAATCGCGGGCTCATCAGTTTTATCGAGGGTCACTGGGGGCGTGCTAGGCGTCAATTGTTGCGCTCGGCACGTTACAGTGAGGCGCCTCTAGTCAATCATCTGCTGGCTGCGCAAGCGAGTTTTCGGCTGGGCGATATAGATGAGATGCGTAAGCAGCTTGGTGCCGCTGAAGCGGTTGATGCAGGTGCGGGTATTGCATTGGAGTTGACGCAAGCAGAGCTACAGCTATCGGCCGGACACTACGAGCAAGCGCTGGCAACATTAGTGAGGGCTCGTGCTAATGCCAATAAGCACCCCCACGTCCTCGAGCTGCTTGCACGCGCTCATTGGGCGTTGGCAGATTGGGAGGCCTTGCGCGCACTGTTACCCGAGCTAAGAAAACATAACCTGTTAGAGGCTGTCCCCCTCAGCGGCCTTGAAGCTGCTTGCTGGTATGCCTTGGTCGACACGGCCTGTGCGCGTGGTGACGACATCGATGCGCTACGCGGTTTATGGCAGACCATCCCGCTGGCTTGGCGCGAAACCTTGCCGCTTGCTTCACGTTATATCCGTTGTTTGATCACTCGAGGCGCACTTGCTGACGCTGAGAAGTTGTTGATTGCCGCACTAGATCGGCATTGGGAGCCAGAGCTAGTGGCGCTTGTGGGTTCTTTTGAACCACAAAATAGGAAGAAGCTAGACAAAGCCATGGGGCGTTGGTTAGAGCAATACGCGCAAGATGGGCTGTTGCTCATCGGTGCTGCTCGGCTAGCCCATTACCGCGGCGAATGGCAGCAGGCCTGTGCGTACTTAGAGAGCGCTCTGGCGCTAAAGGAGACCGCGAGTATTTGTATCGAGTTGGCCCGTCTTCATGAGGCATTGGGTGAGCGGACCAAGGCTGATAATTACCTACGGCTAGCGGCAAAGCACTTTCAACGTGAGCTCCCTCTATTACCGCTTCCGGTGGAGGCGCAAAAATAAGGTTGGCCCGCTAGCGCTTCCTTCCAGGTAACTCGATGCCCAATGAGTTCCAAATCTCGTCTACTTTCGCCACGACATTGGCATCCATGCTGATGGCTGTTCCCCACTCTCGGTCAGATTCACCTTGCCATTTGTTGGTGGCATCCATACCTACCTTCGAGCCTAAGCCCGCTACGGGTGATGCAAAATCCAGATAATCGATGGGTGTATTATCCACAAAGACAGAGTCGCGATGGGGGTCCATGCGCGTGGTCATTGCCCAGATAACATCCTCCCAAGAGCGTGCATTAACATCATCGTCGACAACAATAATGAACTTGGTGTACATAAACTGGCGTAGAAATGACCAAATGCCAAGCATTACACGCTTGGCATGCCCGGGATATTCTTTGCGTATAGACACAACCGCCATACGGTAAGAGCAACCCTCGGGAGGCAGATAAAAATCGACGATCTCCGGGAACTGCTTGCGCAGTAGCGGCACAAAGACTTCATTGAGAGCTACACCAAGTATGGCGGGCTCATCCGGAGGTCGACCGGTATACGTACTGTGATAGATCGGATTTTGCCGGGTAGTCATGGTTTCCACCGTAAATACTGGGAAACGCTCTACCTCGTTGTAATACCCCGTGTGGTCACCAAATGGTCCCTCATCGGCTTCTTCGTCGGGATTGATATACCCTTCTAAAATGATCTCTGCGTGGGCGGGAACCAAGAGCTCGTTATCGCGACAGTGTGTCGTCATACATTCTGCGAGTTCGGTTTTACTGCCGCGCAGCAAGCCGGCAAACGCGTATTCGGAGAGGGCATCGGGGACCGGGGTAACCGCGCCCAATGTTGTCGCAGGGTCTGCCCCAAGCGCTATAGCAACCGGGTAGGGCTTGCCGGGGTATTTGAGTTGCCAGTCACGAAAGTCGAGTGCCCCTCCGCGGTGGGATAACCAGCGCATGATGAGTTTGCGCGGGCCCAGTCGCTGCATCCGGTAAATGCCCAAATTCATTCGAGGTTTTTCAGGCCCTCGTGTGATCACAAGTGGCCAGGTGACCAGAGGCCCGACATCGCCGGGCCAGCATCGTTGCACTGGCAAACGTGTCAGATCGACATCGTCGCCCGACAGCACGACTTCTTGGCAAGGGGGGCGCTTGATGGTTTTAGGCCCCATATTTAGAACTTTTTTGAGTAGTGGCGCTTTATCGATAAGATCCCGCATACCTTTAGGGGGATCGGGTTGTCGCAGGTACGCCAATAACTCGCCAATATCGCGTAGTGCATCGATGGAGTCCGCGCCCATTCCTCTAGCTACACGCGCTTCTGTGCCAAACAAGTTTGCTAGCACTGGCATGTCGTAACCTTTGGGGTTTTCAAACAACAGCGCCGGACCCCCGCCACGTAAGGTGCGATCGGCGATCTCGGTCATTTCAAGATTTGGATCGACCTCGTGCTTAATGCGCACGAGTTCGCTGCTGTGCTCAAGTTCACTTATAAAGTCTCGCAAATCGGTAAAGCGTGCGGCCATTGAACAATCCTAGTCGTTTCGAGGTGGAGAGCCTAAGTGTTGCACCACGCCTGGGATAGCGAGGGGTCTTTATTTGCGTTTCATTGACTTGAAGAACTCATCATTGGACTTGGTGTCTTTGAGTTTATCGAGTAGAAACTCAATTGCGGGCAGATCTTCCATGCCGTGCAGTAATTTCCGTAAAATCCACATGCGATGTAATTCATCATCGCCAGTGAGTAGTTCTTCACGCCGGGTGCCCGAACGACGTATGTTGATTGCCGGATAGGTTCGTTTCTCGGCGATCTTTCTGTCGAGATGCAACTCCATGTTTCCGGTGCCTTTGAACTCTTCGTAAATCACTTCGTCCATTTTAGAGCCAGTATCAATCAGTGCCGTTGCAATGATGGACAGGCTGCCGCCTTCCTCTATGTTGCGGGCTGCACCAAAGAAGCGCTTTGGACGCTCCAGTGCGTGAGCGTCAACGCCCCCTGTCAGTACTTTGCCAGAGCTGGGCACAACCGTATTGTAGGCCCGTGCCAAACGTGTGATCGAGTCCAATAAGATGACAACGTCGCGCTTGTGTTCGACGAGCCGCTTAGCTTTTTCAATGACCATATCGGCCACCTGGACGTGCCGTGCTGGCGGCTCATCGAAGGTTGAGGCAACCACCTCGGCGCCCCGTGCGCCAACACTCCGCTGCATTTCCGTTACCTCTTCAGGTCGCTCGTCAATCAGTAATACGATGACGTAGCATTCTGGATTGTTGGAAATGATTGCTTGAGCAACGTTTTGCATCATGATGGTTTTTCCCGCCTTGGGCGGTGCCACCAATAGGCCGCGCTGGCCTTTACCGATGGGGGCGCATAAATCAATGATTCGCCCCGTTAAATCTTCGGTACTGCCATTGCCTTTTTCGAGTGTTAATCGCTCGTTGGGAAAGAGTGGCGTGAGGTTTTCGAATAGGATTTTGCTCTTTGCACTCTCTGGAGACTCAAAGTTAACGTCCTTGACTTTAAGTAGTGCAAAGTAGCGCTCTGAGTCTTTTGGCGGTCGAATCATGCCGGTGACGGTATCGCCAGTACGCAAATTAAAACGCCGAATTTGACTGGGGCTTACGTAGATGTCATCGGGGCCGGCGAGGTAGGAGCTATCGGCTGAGCGTAGAAAGCCAAACCCGTCTTGTAATATTTCAAGAACACCGTCGCCCCATATGTCCTCACCACTTTTAGCGTGTCGTTTTAGGAGGGCAAAAATAATATCTTGTTTGCGCGACCGCGCCATATTTTCTAGGCCCATTTCGCGGGCCATGTCGATCAAATCCTGGGTCGATTTGTTTTTCAGCTCTGTCAAGCTCAGAGGGTTAGCGCTCGGCGTATTTGGGTCTCGCCGGCGTTGACGACGCCCGCGACCACGGCGTCCACCGCTATTTTGGCCATCGCCCGATTGCCCCTCGCCCGATTGCCCCTCGTTGGACTCACCCTGCTCGTATTGATCAGCGGCCTGAGCTCCACTGTCGACGCTTGGCGCTGGGTCTTCAGTGTCGGTATCGGCCGGATCAGCCTTGTTGAGCTTCAGCGTACGCGGCGCAGCGTCATCTGACACGGGTTCGGCAGGTTCTGTAGCTGGTGCTGGACTAGCGGTTTCAGCTGCAGGCGCCGCGTCAGCTACTTCAGCAACAGGTGCTGGTTCACTTGATTCTGATTTGGCTCTTTTGGGTTTGTTGTTATCAACGGTTTCGTCGATGACAGTTTGATTATCGTTGCTTTCCGCGCTGATGTTTTCTTCCACAGGTGACTTCCGAAATGAAGGGATGATGAGATCGATTGAGTGGTTGTGTTCCGCTTGGAACATGAACGCAATGCCAAACAGCGGCGTTGATAACCCCCAGTTATTTGACGCGACCACGCGTGAGCGTATGTGTTGATATTTTTAGGAGGAGGAATCAACCGGGCTGCGAAGCCAACCCGACTACAGGTCCTAAGCTAGCACCGCTGTGAATGCGCGTCCAGCATTTAAAACGGTTTATTTTGGTGCTTAAGTAACCCGTCGCGTAGCGCCTCGCGAAAAAACCCCATTAGCAGTGGACGCAAACGCTGAAGAGATGCCCGAAACCACTGATTGAGTGATTCGGGCACTGACGACTTTCAGAGGCAGCTATCGACAAACTCAGTGAGTTGCGTCTTGGACAGAGCACCCACCTTAGTCTCAACGGCCGTACCTTCTTTAAAGATGATCAGCGTGGGAATGCCGCGAATACCAAATTTCTCGGGAATTCCAGCATTGCTGTCAACGTCTACTTTGCAGACTTTCAGTTTGCCTGCATATTCATTAGCGATTTCGTCGAGCACGGGGGCGATCATTTTGCAGGGACCGCACCACTCGGCCCAAAAATCCACCAATACGGGCTGTTCGGCTGCAAGGACTTCCTGATCGAAAGAAGCTTCGGTAACGTGGACGATGTTGTTGCTCATTGCTGCCCTCCGGGGCGACAGGTAAATAAGGAATCGCATTATGCGACACGAGCCTGAACTATAGCACCGTGGAGAGCCAGGAAAAATCACTTCTATTGTCTGACCGTTGGTATACCTATCTACTCGTATGCGGTGACGGGAGCTATTATGCCGGCATTACCAATGACCTTGAACGGCGCGTGCGTCAACACAACGGCGAAATTGCCGGCGGTGCCCGTTATACCCGTCCGCGTCGTCCGGTCCGATTGGTTTGGTCACAACAGGCGGAGTCTCGCAGCCATGCGCAGCGTGTTGAAGCAGCGCTCAAGCAATTATCCAGGGCGCAAAAAATTGAGTTGACCGTCGCTAATCGGACCTTGATATTCACTGACAGCGGTTGGGAGATGGTGGAGCGTTGATCCATGCGTGACTATGCATATTTTTGGCAGTGGTGCCTAAAGATTTGGCGCGCTCCCGATGTCGAAGGAGCACTGCTTGAACTACAAACCACTCACGACGCTGTGGTTCTTGAGTTATTGATGGCGACTTGGTTGGCAGTAGAGGGTCTGACTCTGGATGCTCGCGCGCTCGCTGCGATGCGTGCCATTAGTCAGCGATGGGTGCAAGGTGTGGTTGTGCCGTTACGGCAACAGCGCGTCGCCTGGCGTTTAGAGCCAGATGCCCAGGTTTGCCGTGCTGCCATAAAAGAGCTTGAACTACGCGCCGAGAAAGTATTGGGCGAGCTACTTTACTCAGCGCTACAAGGGAGTCTGGCGCTTGCGCCCGTGGTGGAGGATTATGGTCGCCAAGGTGTTGACCGCGAAGCTCTGTTACACAACTTGTCCATGGTCTTGGACGATGTTCAGCCTCCCATAGAACCGCAAGCGGTGGAAAAATTCGTTACCTTGCTTGCGGCAAGCGCTGAACGGCTAAGCTGAGAGTGTGGCTAGCGGAGAGTGTAAATAGTCACCGAAGGTGCGATGGCGCAGTGGGTGGCGTGAAGCCTTTTGGGTGCGTACCATAGGCGCGGAGACCTTGTTCTACTCATCACCGTTAACTAACTCAGGATAGACGCATGTCTTTTATCTCTTCTCGTCGCTTTGCGACATTACTCTTAATGCCGTTTTTTGCCGGCCTACTAATCGCTTGTCAGGAACAAGCAAAGGAGCCCGAGGCTTTGACCCTTGATACCCCCGAAAAACGTTTGAGCTATGGAATCGCCCTGCGAATGGGGCAGCGCATGCAATCGGATGGTATGAGCTTGGACGTTGATGCCTACGCTCAGGGAATTCGCGATGCATTCGAGGCTGCAGAGGCCAAGCTTACCGATGAAGAAATCAACGCTGAAATGATGGCGTTTCAAGAACGATTGCAAGCCGAGGCGCAAGCTGCGCAAGAAGCCGCTGCAACGGCGAATATCGAAGCTGGTGCCGCATTCCTTGCGGAGAATGCCAATCGCGACGGCGTCACAGTAACCGAGTCGGGCCTGCAGTACGAAGTGGTTGAGCCGGGCGAGGGTGCTAAGCCCAGTCTTGAGGATACAGTAGAGGTTCACTATCGTGGCACGCTACTCGACGGTACCGAGTTCGACAGTTCCTACTCGCGTGGCCAGACGGTAAGTTTTGGCGTGACCCAGGTCATACCCGGATGGACTGAAGCCCTGCAGTTAATGTCTGTGGGTGCCAAATACAAACTGTACATTCCTAGCGATCTTGCCTACGGTCCTGCGGGTGCCGGACAAGCGATTGGTCCTAATGCCACGCTTATCTTCGATGTGGAATTGGTATCTATTGTTGGTGGTCAGTCGGAAGACTAGCGCTACTGACTTGCGCTGATGAAACCCGGCTTCGGCCGGGTTTTTTATTTGTCTGAGCGCAGCAGTAAGACCAGAAAACCGGCGGCCATAAGAGCAAAAACGCCCATGGCCAGTTCGGGAATGCTCAGTCCCAATAAGGTCCATAGCGTCTCTGCACAATTGCCATCTCCCATGAGTAGCGCTTTTAGAGCATCTTCAAACGGAAACACTTCCAGCATGTACTCGAGACTTGGTCCGCAGGCCGGAACCTCTTCTGGTGGTAAATACTGAAGCCAGATGTGGCGCCCGGCAAAACCCATGCCAATAGCGGTCATGGTTAGACCAAGCAAGGCGTAGAGCCGACGGCCAAACAGGCTAGGATTGTGAATGCCCGCTAACAACGCAATACATCCCGCGGTCACAAAAAAGACCCGTTGTGTAAGGCAGAGAGGGCAAACCGATAGGCCCACCACATATTGCAAGTACAGCGCCGAAAGCATTGCCATTGCCGCAAGAAGCGCGATGGCTAAAAACAACAGGCGATGACGAAAAAATAACGCGATCATAATTTTACGCTTCGGTATTGTTGGTAGAAATTAGCAAGATAGTCGTCAAAACTCATGGCGTCATTGGCTTCCAGTTGAGTCTGAGCCTCAAGTGACGCCTGACTTTGTTGCTCGAATAACTGGGCGGTCTTAGTGTCTAATGGCGCTGCCAGGAAGCTATCGTGCCACTGTTGAGAATAGCGTAATGCCAACTGCCAGAAAGACTCGCCGCGGTCCGCCATCTCTCCAAGGATACGGCCCGATGGGGTTTCAGATGCGTCTGCGCAGCGGGCTTTAGCGAGGTCGATAGCTTGTGCATAGTCATTGCCACCATGAGCGGCGTCGAGTAGCGCGGCAACATCGGCCATTGATGCTATACGTTCGGCGGCCAATGCGGTAAAGGCCACTTCACCCGAAGCGGTGAGCAATGTCAGATTGGGCGATCTACCGTCGTCGACAATTCGGCGTAGATTTTCTTTATCACGCGCGCGACCCTCGTTGTCACAGGCGGGACTGTCGCTGAGCAAGCAGTCCAATAAAAAAATATCAATCAGTCGAATTGCCTGAGCATCAATACCGACATCAAGGTAGGGATTGATATCAATGCACCGTACCTCGATGTATTCGATGCCCGCTCGCTGAAGCGCTACCAGCGGCGCTTCGCCCGAACGCGTGACGCGCTTGGGTCTGATAGGACTGTAAAATTCGTTCTCTATTTGTAGCAAACTGTCGTTAAGCTGAGCGGTCTCGCCTTCGCTTGTCTCGCTAAAATTTTGGTAAGCCGGGTGAGGCGTCACAATGGCCTCGTGGAGTACTTTGAGGTACTGATCTAGGCTGTTATAGCAAACTTGTAAACTTGCCTGCGCCGCACTGTTATAACCCAAGTCTCCCATCCGCAGTGATGTGGCGTGAGGTAAATGCAAACTGTAGCCATGACTGTCAAAAGGTTGAAGGTGGTGTTTAGTGTTGCCCGCCAAAAAGCTTGCACAGACAGCGGGTGACGCTCCGGTCAAATAGATGAGCAGCCAAACGCGATTGAAAAAATTGCGGATCAGTCCCAAGTAGCCATCGGTTTTGAAGTCCTGAAGCGTACCTGGCTCGCCTGCCTTGGTCCACGCCAGTTCCCAAAAGCTATCGGGCATGGAAAAGTTATAGTGAATACCGGCGATCGCCTGCATCATGCGCCCGTAGCGAACGCCTAATCCATTGCGGTATACCCTTTTCATTGTGCCGACATTGGAACTGCCGTATCTCGCGATGGGTATGCCGGACTCTCCGGCTACTATACAAGGCATGCTTGCACCCCATACCAATTCGTCCTTAAGCTTGGTGGCAGTAAATGTTTGAATATTGCGCAATGTTTGCAAGCTCGAATGAATATCGGTTGCGACAGGTGTAATAAACTCTAGCAGTGCCTCGGAGTAATCGGTGGTGATAGACGGATGCGTTAACGCAGAGCCTAAAGCCAGTGGATGTGGCTGCTGTGACAGCATGGCACTGTTGCGATCTACCCGCAGTCCCTCTTTTTCGAGCCCTCGCTGAATACTTGCTAGGAGCTTGCCGCCGGATGCTGCAAGTGTGTCGCGATAGATGTGCGCTAATGATTTCACGAAAACTCCGGTGACATAGGGGGATAAGCACTACGATGGCTGTAAATTTTTACCGCGCCAAGTGTAAGTTGCCCGGCGAGCGGGGTACAGTAGTAATAGGCCATAGATAGGAAAGACACCCATGCAAATTGAATCGTGGTTACGAACGCTTGCAGAGCAAGGTGGCTCAGATCTGTACTTAAGCACAGGAGCACCACCTTGCGCTAAGTTTGACGGCATGCTCAAACCCATAGCCAGTAGCGTTATGGCGCCGGGTCAGATTGCTGAGATTGCCAGCGAGATTATGGATGATACTCAGCGAGAGGAGTTCAAGCGTGATTTGGAGATCAACCTTGCCGTTTCAATCAGCGGGATTGGGCGATTTCGAGTCAATATCTTCAATCAGCGTAATGAGGTGAGTCTGGTTGCGCGTCATATCGTAACTGATATACCTAGCTGGAAGGATCTGGGTCTGCCCGATATTCTTACCCAACTCATTATGCGTAAGCGTGGTCTCATTTTGTTTGTGGGCGCTACGGGCTCGGGTAAATCCACCTCACTCGCTGCGATGATTGACTACCGAAATACCAACAGCGCCGGACACATTGTCACCATTGAGGATCCTGTTGAATTTGTCCACCGGCACAAGCGTTCGATCATAAATCAGCGCGAGGTGGGTGTTGATACCCGTAGTTGGCATAACGCGCTAAAAAACACATTGCGACAGGCTCCGGACGTTATTTTGATTGGCGAGATCCGTGATCGTGAGACGATGGAGCACGCTATCTCTTTTGCTGAGACTGGCCATTTGTGTATTTCGACCTTGCACGCTAACAACGCCAATCAAGCGCTCGATCGTATTATCAATTTTTTCCCAGAGGAGCGACGTTCTCAGTTGCTGCTCGATTTGTCTTTGAATTTACAGGCATTTGTTTCTCAGCGATTGATCCCCAATATTGAGGGTGGTCGATCCTGTGCCGTTGAGGTGTTGCTTGGCTCGCCCACGGTAAAAGAGCTCATATTGCGGGGTGAGATAGCCGGTATTAAAGAGATCATGGAAAAATCGGAAGAAATCGGCATGATGACCTTCGATAAGGCTCTCTTTGATCTGCATCAAGCGGGTCTGATTAGCGAGGAAGAAGCGTTGCGTAATGCTGATTCTGCCAACAACTTGCGTTTGCGCATCAAGCTAGCGCGCGAAGGAGGAGTGGCCAGTGCCACGGGCGGACTGACGCTTGAGGGTGATGATGAGACGCCGCCTAAGGTTTACTGATCTACAAGGTACTGAGGCGTTCACGTTCGCTGCGCATTTGGCTAATCGTCTCGCGAAAATTGCTCTTGCGGTCTAAGACATCCACCATGTCGCGATCGATAAGAGCCATCAGCTGCGCTACCGTGAGTTCGCGCAGTTTAATTCCCTCACGATTGGTAAAGATGTAGCTGTCTTTCTCGAGGTCTCGTACGGCAGCACGTGCCATCAAGGGCGGATCCCGGTCGTGAAAGCCAATCCAAGTGCCCATGGGGATTTGCAGCTTAACAACGGTATTGCTTTCATAGGGGGCGCTGGCACTTGGTACTGCGTCGTCACGCCGACTGCTTTGCGCCGTTTGAAGCGGGTAGTCGTGACCGGCGTGGTCACTGGTGTCTGCCAAATGCCCTGCATTCCGCGTCGCTGCTGCACCAGCAGTGCTTTGTTTTTCGGGCATACTGTGTTCATCAAAGCCATGCTCATCAGGGGCGCGCTCGCCGAGGAGTTGTTCAGTGAGCTCACGCTGCGCGTATTCTTGTTGTCTTAGCTGCTCGGCTTCGGCCTCGGCTTGACGCGCCAGGATCGCTTGGCGCTCGCGCTCTTTGTTTTCTGTTGCTTCCACCATGGCACGGCAGAAACTGTCCGCATTGTCTAGATTACGCGCCTCTCCCGAGTACAGCAGGGAGATGAATTCGGTGGTCGACTTTCGTAGTGCTCGGGCACCAAGGAAGTCCATAAACAGCAGTTGTGTATTGGCTACAAGTGTACCGGCCAAGCGCAGGTGTTGCTCGCCATCGGCGCTATCAATGGCGTACCAGTTGCCCGCCAAGATACCTGCGTCGGCCAGCTCTTCGTCGGATGGAGGTCCATTAGCGGGCAGGCCAGCGACGGCAATTGGCTCGGCTTCAAGTAACCCCAAGTCCTCGCCTCGCATGTTGCGAAGGAGTGCATACTCAATCAAGCCAATAGCACCCGCGGTGGCATCGGTATCGGGATGCAAGCTAAGCAGCTGTCTAGAAAGTGTGCCGGGTAGCTGCTGCATGGTGTTTTGCAAACGCTCTTGCCCCTGCACATCATCGGGTTTCACTTGTTGCACGGCATCCACAAGAAGCTGCGTCGTACTGATAAAGGTGCGCCATTCACTACTGCCATCGCCGTAGCGTGAAATAATCAAGACCCCACTCTCATACCAATCAGATTTGATAAAGCGGGCCACTGATCCGGGCACTGCATGGGAGGCCAAAATATCGTTGAGGGCTAGCGCAACCGTAACCCGTCCAACGGAATCATCCAGCGTGGCCGACTCTCGCTCCAAAAGGGTTGCGTCAAACCGTTCCAGCTGTGCTCTGTGAGTGTCAAATTTCTGATTGAGAAGGTCGAGAGCCTCATCTACTTGGGGTTCACTAGGGAAATTACGTCGAGCGCGTTCTAGCGCGTCGCGAGTACTCTCAAAGGCGGCACTACCCGCATCGCCCAAATTTTTATGCCAGCCTGTTAAGCCATGATGGGCACGGTCTAGCAAACGGTGTAGTGCATGACCGCCGGGAATAAAGAACCGACTGTCGTTAAGCGCAAATGCGGCAGCCAAGCTACGCGCTTGGTGAAGCAATCGCTGGAGTTCAGGTGAGGTGGGGTAGGCTATTTCCCAATGATCAAAAACGCTTTGAATCCAGTCTAAAACGGCTTGATTTTCTGCATTGGCTTGCATGAAGCCGGCATCAGCAAGCGCTTGCGTCAGCGTAACATCATTGCTTTGGAGTGCTTCTAGCGCAGCGATCAGTGCCTCAGTTTTGAGACCGTCGGAGCGGGTGGGCACGGCAAAAGCACTGAGCACCTCTGTCTCAAGAGATCGCGTTAATGGCAGGCGGTCATGGTCATCAATCATGATTAGCCTCCCGTAAACGCTGTGCCGTCACATTTCCCATAGTGCCTCTCAGCCTTGGCTTGTTGGCGCATGCTAGCGGAGCTTGGGTTTTTAACCCCTAGAATCTGCCAGTAGTTTGTCGACTATACGCTCTAACTGCTTGAGTTTATTACACTCTTGGGCGATGTGACAGCACCGTATTACGCGTAACATTTCCGAGTCACCAGTGCCCCAGGCTTTTTTGGGCTCTGGGTTTAACCACAGCAAACGTTTGCAGCGACTTTTGATATCGGCCAGTAGGTCAAGTCGGGGGTCGCTATCGTTATTGCGCGCATCACCCAAGATGATGACTGTGGTGGCGCGGTTGATGTCGTTGAGTGCCAGCTCGCTAAAGTCAGTAAAAGCACGGGCGTAGTCGGTTGCTCCGCCATAGCGCTGATTGACGGTGTTAATCGCCTCCTCAACAGGTAGTGTTTTGAACCAGTCGGTCACCTCTCCCAAGGCACTTGAGAATGCAAAGCTACGCGTGCGTGGCAACACATCTTGGACAGCGTACAAAAACATCAGCAGAAACTTCGCGTAAGTTGCTACTGAGCCGCTGACATCGCAGATAGCCATAACTTGGGGCTTTCTTCGCTCGACCTTACGCCAGCGCGGTTCAAATATGATGCCATCGGTGGCGGCAGCTTTACGTAAGGTAGCAGGTACATGTAACTGCCCACGTCGGGTTTTTCGCCGTCGCCTACCATGCCTCGAGGCGAGCTTGCGTGCCATGCGATCGATGAGTTTGCGCATCCGTGCCATTTGATAAGGGCTAACATTGCCAAGTTTTACCTCGGCTAGCGCTTGGTCGAGCATGTCCTCCGTATCACCTACGGCGTGAACCATATAGGCATGTTCTACGCGATCACGCACCCGATCTCGGAGTATTTCGCGTAGCCTTTGTACTTCGTTAAAGGCTTCTTGATTATTATTTTCAAGCGCAATAGCCGCATCACGTAGTTGTCGCTCACCGAGAGCGTCAAGCATTTTGCGCATGTATTGACCGCGCTGTGTGAATAGCCTGATGCCATTAATAGCCGCGTTAGCTGCCGCTTGTTCAATAGCCACTGCAAGCGCGCCATCCTCACTGGAAGAAAGTCCGCGCACAAGTGGACTCTCTAAAAGCTCTGCGAGATCGGTGTTTTGCTGGGCTAGCTGCTCAAGCGTTGACATCCCAGAGCTTACATCATTGCTTGTTGATATTGTCTCACTGTCATTCGGCAGAGCTTGGGCCTCATTCGTTACGCTGTTTTGGACGTCGTCGCGCTGATCAGAGTGGCGAAAAAAAACATCAAACGCGTCACTGAAACGGGCTTGTTCTGGTCGCGATTTGGCCAGTACTGAAGCCAGGCCGTGTTTCAAGGTTTCACGGTCTTGATAACCCAATAAGCTGGCAACATGTACGGCATCGAGAGTATCTGCAGGCGAGATGGGAATATCTCTTCCGCGCAAGAATTTAATAAATGTCAGTAGTTGATCACTGCCAGCGCTCGCAGTCACACGATCTCCAGCTCTCGCAGCAATTTATTGAGTTCCCCTTCGGTTGTCTCTATGTCCTCTTCGTATTTGAGTAGAACGTTAAGGGTGTCGTGTACCAATTGGCGATCGAGGTGGTTAGCATGCAGTAACAGTAAGCTTCGGGCCCAATCGATTGTTTCGGATATGGCAGGGGCTTTTTTTAAGTCGAAATCGCGCACCGCATGCACAAAGCGAACCAATTGCTCAGCAAGGTGTTGCTGCAGTTCAGGCACGCGGCTTGCCACAATTCGTTTCTCTAGCTCGACCGATGGAAATGGAATGTGCAGATGCAAACAGCGCCGTTTCAATGCATCGGAAAGATCGCGAGTATCGTTACTGGTCAAAAATACCAGCGGCTTTGAAGCCGCAGCGATGGTGCCAATCTCGGGGATAGAAACTTGGTAGTCTGATAGCACCTCTAACAAAAGTGATTCAAATTCGAAGTCGGCTTTGTCTATTTCGTCTATGAGCAGTACAGCGCCTGCCTCTTGCTCCATCGCCTTCAGTAACGGCCGAGGCTCGAGAAACTCGCGTGCGTAAAATACGTCGCCCGTGCTGTGCAGCCGTTGAATCGACTCCTTGAGGCCGCTAGCACCACCGAGTATATCGCCCAATTGCTCTTTGAGAATTTGGGTGTATAGCAGCTGTTTGCCGTATTTCCATTCATAGAGCGCTTTGGCCTCATCGAGTCCTTCATAGCACTGCAAGCGCACCAGTGGCTTGTCGATGACGGCTGCACAGGTTTTGGCTAGTTCGGTCTTGCCTACACCCGGAGGCCCCTCTACAAGCACGGGCTTGTTGAGCGCTGCAGCCAAATACACCACGGTTGCAATACGGCTGGTGCAAATATATCCGTGACTCTCGAACGCACGGGTGATGTCGTTTACCGACAGTAATTCGGGGTAATGACTTTCTTGCACGTCAAGGTCCTTAAATGAGATCTGGAAATTCAACCGCCTGATGCATTCATAAACCGCAAAATCTGAGGTTCATCGGGCTGGTCAAAGACATGTCGCTCAGGCTTTCGTCCCAGTGCATGTCGAATCTGGTCGGCGATATCTTCATCGCTATCGCCACGACGTAAACCTTCGCGCAAACTAACAGAGTGCTCGTTACCCAAGCACAGTAATAGTCGACCTTCTGCAGTCACTCTAAGTCGATTGCAGCTTGAACAAAAATTATTGCTATGTGGTGAGATCAACCCCAGACGTGTTTTCGTGTTGCCGAGATGCCAATAGCGCGCCGGTCCAGCCTGAGCTTCACTCGCTACAGGATGGACGCTGTAGCGATTCTCTACTAAAGCCAACACTTCGCTACTGCCTAAGAATTCCAGCGGTTTGCCAGCCGCGTTGACTTGCCCAAGGGGCATTTCTTCAATGAAAGCGATGTCGATTCCCCTGTCCACAGCGAAGTTAGTCAGCGGCAAAATATCATCATCGTTTTGCCCGCATAAAATGACGGCATTCAGGCGTATGCGCTCAAAACCCGCGGCAATAGCCGCGTCAATGCCCGCAAGAACTTTGGCTACATCACCGGTGCGAGTCAGCGCCCTAAATTTACTGGGATTGAGAGTATCGAGACTGATATTCACACTGTTAATGCCGTAGTCACGAAGCGCTTGGGCACGCTGCCTAAGTTGACTTCCATTTGTGGTTAGTGCTCTTTCTCGAAGACCTGACATATCGCCTAACGCCTTGAATAGTTGGTCAAGCCCTTGCCTAACTAATGGTTCTCCGCCGGTAACACGAATTTTTGCAACGCCCAAAGCGACAAAAATTTTTGCCACACGAATGAGTTCTTCAATACTAAGCACCTCCTTACGTGGCAAAAATGTCATATCCTCGGCCATGCAATAAGTGCAGCGAAAGTCGCACCGGTCAGTAACAGAGAGGCGCAGGTAATCAATGTTGCGCCCGAAGCCGTCTACTAGTGATGAGGGGGTATGTGTCAGCATGGGTGGAGTTTACACAATCCTTGGAGTTAGACAGTATCGGATTGTGGATAGGTCGACAGCGAGCAGGCACTCGATTGGCTATCAACCAATAGCAACGTAAACGAGAACCCCTAAAAGGGTGGGACTAATAGCATGGTGTGGGCGAGTTTAAAGCAATCATCGTTACCGGGATTGATGGCCGCACTGGCTCTCGCGGTGGTATTAGCGTGGGCCGGCTTTGATACCCCGTTGACGGTCACCGCTGCCACGACTCTGCTGTGCATACTCTGGTGGGTTTTTGAGCCGGTGCCCATCCCCGTGACATCCCTATTACCTCTAGCGCTCATGCCCATGTTTGGAGTGCTTACGCCGGCAGAAACCGGTGCCGCTTATGGCTCGCCGCTCATTTTATTGCTCCTCGGTGGGTTCTTACTCTCTCGCGGGATGGAATCTACCGGCGCCCACCGACGCGTGGCCCTGGCGGTCGTTAGGCTGGTTGGAGCGCATAGTCCACGACGTTTAGTGCTGGGCTTCATGTTGGCCGGAGCCCTCTTGTCAATGTGGATATCCAATACCGCGACAGTGCTCATGCTCGTACCCGTGGCGCTGGCGGTCTTGGAGAGCGCGACCGCGCGAGACAAGCTGGCCATCCCATTGTTACTGGGGTTAGCGTGGGCTTGTTCGATCGGCGGCTTGGGGACTCCTATAGGCACGCCCCCGAATTTGGTTTTTATGCAGGTGTATCAAGAATTTACAGGTGAAACCATTGGATTTGTCCAATGGATGAAGTTTGGTATGCCAGTGGTCGTGTTATTGGTGCCTGCTGCCGCACTCTGGCTCACCCGTAATTTGCCAAGCTCGCTAACCGTTGATTTACCTAATCCGGGTCCTTGGCGCAGCGCCGAAAAGCGCGTACTCATCATCTTTGCTCTAACGGCATTGGCGTGGATGACTCGAGCTGAGCCTTTCGGCGGTTGGCGAGGGTTGTTACAAATGCCAAACGCGAATGACGCTTCGGTGGCATTCCTCGCCGTGGTGGCGCTATTCTTGGTGCGAGATAAAGACCGACAGGTTTTGATCTCCTGGAAACAAGCCGCCGACATCCCCTGGGGGGTATTGCTGCTATTTGCGGGTGGGATATGCCTAGCTAAAGCGTTTGTCAGTTCGGGGCTGTCGGCGCTTGCCGGCGAAGCACTTGTGACGCTTACCCATTTGCCCGTCTATTTGATGATGCTCATTGTTTGTGTGGCGGTAACATTTCTAACCGAGGCTACCTCTAATACCGCTACCACGGCGTTACTGATGCCTATTTTAGCCGCCGCCGCTATCGCTGTGCATATTGACCCTTTGTTACTTATGTTGCCCGCTGTCATGAGTGCGAGCTGCGCGTTTATGTTACCGGTTGCTACAGCACCCAATGCGGTGGTCTTTGGCACTGGAGAAATAGCTATTGAACGTATGGTTCGCGAGGGGTTTGCTGTCAATGTGGTGGGAGCGATTATTGTTTCACTGCTTATGTGGGTGTTGGTGGCCTAGCGCCGACGGTTTCAAACTTACAAAGTATGCGCGGCCATAAGCCGCGCATTGCATTGCAAATTTGGGGTTATTCAGAGCAAAGCCATCATGGTTTCGGCTGAACTCACGTCAACACCGGGACCCTCTTCAACGTTTAGGTGAGTTACCGTGCCGTTGTCGACAATCATGGCGAACCGCTGAGAGCGTTGTCCCAGACCAAAACCGGATCCATCGAGTTCTAAGCCCAACTTGGCTGTGAACTCGCCGTTGCCGTCAGCGAGCATGATAATTTCATCTGCATTTTGGGCTTTGCCCCAAGCGTCCATAACAAATGCATCGTTAACCGATAGGCAAATGATGCTGTCGACACCCATCGCTTTAATCTTATCGGCGTTGACAACATAGCCGGGTAGGTGAGTCATTGAACAGCCAGGTGTAAATGCACCCGGAACAGCAAACAGCACCACTTTTTTGGCATTGAAAAGCGCCTCGGTGGTAACCGGTTCTGGGCCTTTCTCACCCATTACCATCAAAGTGCATTCGGGTATGGCGTTACCTACAGCTATGGTCATGATAGTGCTCCTTAAAGCGTGATTGTTGGTGTCAGTTACGTGTAATTGTGTGTTGTGGATTCCAACTCAAGTGTTACCGCACAGCCACTACCATTTCGCGGTAGAGCGCTTCGCACTCGGCATAAAACGAGTGTTGTTCGTCACCCATGTAGGGAGCGCAGTTGGACAGTAGTTGTAGCACACCTTTATGAACAATAACGTCTGATTGATCGGCATTGTGCGTCATCTGGTTCCACGGCAGCCAGAATGTTAGTGTCATTGCCATGGTATTCACTAAGCTGTCGAGGCGCTCTGGGCTGGCGTTGCTGTTTGCCAGCAGTTCGGCAATTAGCGTTTCACAGGCGGCAAATTTCAGGTGACCCAGACGCCTGCAACCCCGATCAATTTCGGGAAAACGGTGCATAAGGTCCGATAAATTATCATACAGATATCGGTATTCCAGCATTTTTTCCAACACGACAGTCAGAAAAAACCAACTGCGTATAACAGGGCTGTCTTCGTCGTCGATGAATAGCGATGGCTGGGTAAGAGGTGTGCCTAACAGACCCACAAGCTCACGCTGGAACACCGAGAAAAGCGCGATGTGGATGGCGTCTTTTCCTTTGAAATGGTAGTAGAGGTTACCAGGACTGATATCCATGGCGAGAGCAATATCGCTGGCGGCAACATTGTGTTCACCCTGCTCATTGAACAGTTCACGGGCGACTACCAAGATACGCTCACGGGTTTTCAACGGGCGACTCCTCACTCATAAGCCAAGAGTAACGCATTCGTTGTAGCGAGGGCAGTGGTGGCTGATGGGCGGCCCGGAAAGTCCAGAATAAGTCGGTTTTTGACACTCATGAGTCATGCCGGGTCCGACAGCAGAAAGTGTCTATCAGTCGCTCCACGATATTCGCTTGGTGATAGACACCTTCCGCTGCCTGCCCTTACCACCGACACACTATCGATTGTCGTTGTGATGGTAGGGCCGTTAGGCGGGCAAAAAAAGGGGAGCTTACGCTCCCCACAAAAACGAACTGGATGGGTGTTACGCAGCTTTCTTCAGTTTGGCACGCAGCGCCTCAAACCGCGCCTTTGCTTTGGCCATTTGCTCTTCAAGCTTGCTGCGATCTGTGAGTGCGTCAAGCTCGAGATCCTCAAAGGCTTTAAGCGCGTCCTGCTCGACAATTGCACCGCGCTTAACCAAAGACTCATACAACTCTTCAGCTTGCTTGCGACGGCTATCAAGTCGGCTCTGTGCTTCGTCAACTTGCTTTTGCAATGTTTCAAACTGCTCTTGCATTTGATCGTATGCTTTGCCGTACACGCCTAAGCTTGCTCGTAGGGCATTGCGGCCCGTCTCTACGGCTACAGCACGCAAATCGCGTTTAGTAGGGTTTTTTTTGGCGCTTGTCTTTGCGCGAGAAGCTGTTTTCTTAGCGCTGGCCTTTTTGGCTGGTGCCTTTTTCGCTGCTGTTTTGCGCTTAGGTGCTGCTTTGCGAGCCTTTGGTGCAGCCTTTGCTGTCCCAGTTTTTTCAATGTTTGCGTCGGCCATAATCTATTCCTCATATTCGTTACAGCGGTGTTCTGCCGATAAAGATGGTCAAAATGCCCACCGATGCAACACATGTTGCCGTAAAGAATTAGAATCCGCCCTCTAATCTGGCTGGCAGTAATACACTTATTTGAGTGCTGCTGTGTTTGGCTCGCGACACAACCACTGATGAGCGAGCCCTTTTGTTTAACGGGAGTTTAATTTGACTGCTGTAGATTCTTTTAAGGTTGGGCGTTCAGCGCCAGGCTTGAAAAAAATTGTTGTCGCTACCGGCATTGCGGTCGCCGGCCTGGCGCTGGCATGGCTGGTGTTGACGGGCAAGCCTCAGCCGGTGCCCAGTGACACCGTTGCGGCATTGAAACCGGTAGTCGCCGTACTAGAAGCTCGGCCCCAGTCGGTCACATTGCCCGTTAAAACGCAGGGTACAGTGGAAGCGTTACGTGCAATCAACTTGGTCGCCGAGGTTGCCGGTAAAGTGCAGTCCGTTGCTGGTAATTTTGTTGATGGTGCGTTCTTCCGTAAAGGTGAAGAGCTACTGAGGATAGAGCCCGACGATTATAAGTTCGCGATTGCTCGCGCTGAATCACAGGTCGCCGCTGCCGAACAACGCCTGGCAGAGGAGCGGGGTCGAAATCGGCAGGCAAAGCGTGAATGGCGCGATTTGGGCACCGCAGAAGCGAACACCTTGTTTTTGCGCGAGCCGCAAATGAAGGCAGCTGAGGCGGCGTTGAAGGCCGCACAGGCTGATTTGGCGGCTGCAGAATTAGCACTGGACCGCACCGTGATTCGTGCGCCTTTTGATGGCCGAATTGCCAGCAAGTATGTTGATCTGGGGCAGTACATCTCACCGGGTTCGCCAGTGGCTGACGTCTATGCAAGTGATCGATTTGAGGTGCGCTTACCGCTGAACAGTTCACAATTGCAAAAATTATCATTACGACCAAGCCCCACCGCTAAACTCAGCTATCCTGTCGAGCTTGAGGCGCGTTTTGGTAACCAGACCGTTAACTGGCAGGGTGTTATACGACGCGTTGAGGCCACTTTTGATAGACAGTCTCGGTCTGTATCAGCGATTGCCGAAGTTGACCAACCCTTTGAGACTGCTACTGACAAGCCCATACTGACCCCAGGGATGTTTGTACAGGCTCGAATCCCAGCTCCTGAAGTTAGCGGCGTCACTCAGCTACCGTCGACTGCCTTGCGTTCAGATAACTCTTTATTAATTGTTGGTTCAGACGGATTTTTGCGTCGCAAGACGGTTAATGTGCTGTCTAGAACCGATGAATTGTCGTGGGTAATGGGTCTGGCAACTGGTGAGCGCGTTGTCCGTGTACAAACAGGGATTCTGGTAGCGGGAATGGCTGTCGATATTGCCACTGGTTCAGGTTCGGGGGAGGAAAACTGATATGCGCGGTCCGTTGCACTGGTTTATTCATAACCCCATAGCCGCAAATCTGTTGATGATTTTTTTGCTGTTGGGTGGGGTGATGGCGGTCCCCAGTTTGGACAAGCAGTTTTTTCCAACACCGGAAATCAATCAAGTACGAGTGTCATTACCCTTTCCCGGTGCGGGTCCGGCGGAGGTTGAAGAGCAGATTTGTGTGCGTATTGAAGAGGCGATTCATGATCTCAACGGTATAAAGGAGATTCGCTCGACTGCTGTGGAAGGTATGGGCACGGTGCTGGTTGAGGCAGCGACTAATTACCCTATGCAGCGACTAACTTCTGATATCAAAACCCGCGTTGATGCTATCGATACGTTTCCCTCGGATGCCGAGCAACCCATAGTCACTGAGCTTACCTACCGGCATTTAATGGGAGTCGTGAATCTGTCCGGTGATTTGGACGAGCGCGAGTTAAAGATATTGGCAGAAGATTTACGGGATGATCTTGCGCGCCAGCCCTGGATTTCCGTTGTCGACCTCGTTACGCCAAGGCCCTATGAAGTATCTATTAACGTGTCAGAGCTCGACCTTCGTCGATACAACCTCACTATTGATGACGTGGTCGCAGCTATCCGGGGTGCGTCACTGAATTTACCCGCAGGTGCAATCAAGAGCCGTGAAGGTGATGTGAGGGTTCAAACACGTGGCCAAGCTTACACGCGTGCCGATTTCGAAACGATTGTGCTCATTACTTCACTCGATGGCACTGAGGTACGGATTGGTGATATTGCTGAGGTGATAGATGGCTTTGCTGACATCGACCGTGACATCAAATTTAACGGCAAGCCCGCACTGAATCTTTACGTCTATGTCACTTCTGAGCCAGATGTATTGCGCACAAGTAAAGTGATGCACGAATGGGTGGCCTCCCATGAACAATTGCTGCCACCGGGGACTTCGCTCACTATATGGCGGGATGTGTCGGTGCCTTTCCGTGACCGTATTACCACGCTGCTAGAAAACGGTATTGGCGGGCTGCTGCTAGTCGCCGCGGTTTTGATCTTATTTTTGCGCCCCAAACTGGCATTGTGGGTGGGTTCAGGTATTGCGGTAGCGTTTTTAGCAACGCTGTTCTTCCTGCAATACACAGGCATGTCGCTCAACATGATTTCATTGTTTGCCTTTTTATTGGTGCTGGGCATCGTGGTTGACGATGCCATCATTGTTGGGGAATCCATTCATACCTATCAGGAGCAGGGTATCCGTGGTGAGGCGGGTGCGTTTAAGGGTGTGCAAGCGGTTGTAAAACCGGTGATGTTTGCTGTGATCAGTACTATCGTGTTTTTTATTCCCATGTTTATGATGCCGGGTGATTGGGCGGTGTCAGGGCGTGCAATCCCGGTAGTGGTGATCTTGGCACTGATTTTTTCATTGGTAGAGTGCCTGCTGATATTGCCTGCGCATCTAGCGCACATGGGGCCCGAAGTACCCAGTACCAACCCTATTCTCTCGCGTGTAGAAGTCCTTCGTGACTGGTGTGCCCAAGGTCTGAGGCGTTTTTCGGGCAATATATACCGACCATTTCTGGCCAAATCCCTGCGCCATCATTATGCCGTGGCGGCTATTTTCTTGGTGGCCTTTGCCATGAGTATTGCCCTTTACGCAGGGGGATGGTTGCGCAGTGGTTTCTTTCCTAAGGTGAATTCTGACTATGTGTTTGCAACCGTAGAGATGTCTGAAGGCGGGCCATTCAGCGCGACGCTGGCTGTTCGCGACCATTTACTTCAGGTAGCCCAAGATCTGAAAGCTGATTGGAATAGCCGTGAGGAGTTTTTATCTCTGCCCGCTATTGGCGGCATATCTAACGTAACCGACGGCAATAAAATTACGCTAACCCTTGGCACAGTTTCGGATCGTGTTGATACCGAGTTGCTGGCGCGTGAGTTTCGTGATCGAGTGGGTCCACTGCCCGCGGCTAAAGAAGTGCGCATGGACTTTACTATCATGGATCCGGGTAAGCCTATTAAGCTGGTGTTTGCGTCACGAAACGTTGCCCATCTCGAGTCCGTAGCCCTCGAAGTTCGGCAAGCGTTAGCAGCCTTTCCTGATATTTCGGATATTTCTGACAGCTTCGATAGCCCCCGAGATGAGGTTGTGCTTAAGCTCAAACCGGCTGCGGAGGCGCTCGGAGTGACACTGGCCAGTGTGGCTCGTCAGGTGCGCCAGGCTTTTTATGGTGCGGAGGCTCAACGTATTCCACGAGCGCGCGAGGATGTGAAAGTTATGGTGCGCTATCCGGAAGCCGAGCGCCGTTCAATAGCCAACCTTGACGACATGTATATTCGGACCCCTTTGGGTACCGAGGTGCCGTTTGAGACGGTAGCAAGCTACAGCATTGAGCCCGGTTATCAAAAGCTCGAGCGGCTTGATCGTATGCGCACCTTAGAAGTGAGTGCCGATTTAAATCCTAACGGCCCATCGGCACTGGAGATCGTCAATGCCATCATTGCTGATTCACTGCCAGGCTGGCAGCAGCACTATCCTGGCTTAGAGCTTCGACTGGATGGTGAACTTGAGGAAGAGAGTCAATTTAAGGCGGCTATGGGCAAGTATATGGCTTTGGCAATGTTGACGATTTTTGGCTTAATGGCCATTGCTTTCCGCTCTTACTGGCAACCATTTTTGGTTTTAACCGCTATTCCGTTTGGCATCATGGGTGCAATTTTTGGCCATGCTATTCTCGATTGGCAGGTGAGTATCTTCTCAATGATGGGAGTAATTGCCTGTGCTGGGGTAGTCGTAAACGATAATCTCGTACTCATTGATCGGATTAATATCTTGCGTGACCAAGGTTACGAGCTGTGGGACGCCATATTGCAAGGTAGTGAAGATCGCTTTCGGCCGATTATTCTCACGTCAGTGACGACTTTCGTAGGGTTGCTCCCCATCATGTCCGAGACCAGTGTTCAGGCACAGTTTCTTATTCCTATGGTGACCTCGCTCGCATTTGGTGTGCTCTTTGCCACGGGTGTTACCTTGATCTTGGTGCCGGCGCTGTACCTGATTGGTGACGATGTGGTCCTATTTGTTGACCGACTCCGTGGTCGTCGACTGGCGGTAAATCGTTGACGGGCGGCCCAGGGAAATCCTGCTAAGTCAGCTTTTGATACTCGCAGGGCATCCCGGGTCCGGCACCGGAAGGTATCTATCAGTCGCTCCACGATATTCGCTTGGTGATAGACACCCTCCGCTGCCTGCCCCTACCACCGAAACACTATCGATCGTTGTTGTAATGGTAGGGCCGTTTGTCGGGTACTTGCTGGCACAAAGCGAATGCCGTGGAGTGACTGCCAGTAAGTGGCCGGCGGGCGGCCCGGGAAGTTACGAACACTCAGCCTTTGATGTTCGTGGGTCATGCCGGGTCTGACACCGGAAGGTGTCTATCAGTCGCTCCACGATAGTCGCTTGGTGATAGACACCTTCCGCTGCCTGCCCCTACCACCGAAACACTATCGATCGTCGCGGTAATGGTAGGGCCGTTTGTCGGGTACTTGCTGGCATAAAGCGAATGCCGTGGAGCGACTGCCAGTAAGTGGCCGGCGGGCGGCCCGGGAAGTTACGAACACTCAGCCTTTGATGCTCGTGGATCATGCCGGGTCCGACACCGGAAGGTGCCGTCCCCTATCTGATGTGTCGCTAACCTTTGGGACCCGCTGCAACGATGGCGTCGCTAACGTCAAATTTCTTGATGTTTTCTTGAAATAGCGCTGCTAGTTTTGCCGCTTGTTCCTCGTAGGCTGCGGGATCATCCCAGCCTGCCTTAGGGTCCACGTATTGACTATCAACACCTGGGATTTCCACTGGGAAATCCAAATTTAAAGTGTCGATGTGACGCGTTGCAGCGCCTAAGAGCGCGCCACTCTGTGCGGCGTGTACAACGGCTCGGGTCACGGGTATGGGGAAGCGCGATCCTGAGCCACCGGGTCCACCAGAACCGCCTGTCCAGCCAGTGTTAATAAGGTACACCTGGCTACCAAAGTCCTCGATACGCTTCATTAGCAGTTCTGCGTAGTCACCCGCTGGGCGTGGCATGAAGGGCGCGCCGAAGCAGGTTGAAAATGTTGGATGAATGCCCGCTTCCGCACCGACCTCGGTGGATCCGACTCGGGCCGTGTAGCCAGATAGAAAGTGAAATGCAGCCGCTTCTTTGGACAGGATAGAAATGGGAGGCAACACACCAGACACGTCACAGGTTAGAAAAATGACGCACTTGGGTTCGCCGCCACTGTTCGTACTTGTCCGTTTGTCTACGTGCTCAAGCGGGTAACAACAGCGGCCATTCTCGGTGAGGCTAGTGTCGTCGTAGTCAGCATGTCGGGAGTCACTTAGCACCACGTTTTCAATAATGGCGCCAAATCGGATGGCATTCCAAATAACAGGCTCGTTTTTCTGACTAAGGTTAATGGTTTTGGCGTAGCATCCGCCCTCGATATTAAATACTGATCCCTTGGCCCAGCCGTGCTCGTCATCGCCGATGAGGTAAAGATCCGGGTCGGCAGAGAGGGTGGTTTTTCCCGTGCCAGATAAGCCAAAAAACAATGTGGTGTCGCCTTCCTCATTGACATTAGCTGAGCAATGCATCGGCATGACGTCTTTCTCAGGCAGTAAAAAATTCTGCACTGAGAACATGGCTTTTTTCATTTCACCAGCGTAGCGCATGCCTGCTATGAGTACTTTACGTTGCCCGAAATTGATAATGACAGTGGCGTCGGAATTTGTTCCATCGCGCTCTGGATCGCAGACAAAATTGGCGACGTTAAGAATCTTCCACTCAGGTTTATTAGCCGGGTTGTAGTTGTCCGTGCGTATGAACATGTTGCGACCAAACAAAGATTGCCAAGCAGTCGCTGTTGTTACCGTCACTGGGAGATAGTGGTCGTTGTGGGCGCCTACATGGAGATGTTGTATGAATGAGTCCGATTCATTGGCAAAAGCTTTGACACGATCCCACAGTGCGTCAAATTTATCCTCGTCGAAGGGACGATTAACTGAACCCCAATCGATAGCGTCCTCGGAACTAGCCTCTCGCACCACAAAGCGATCGGCAGGGGAGCGACCGGTACGCTCCCCAGTCTCTACGCGCAAGGCGCCCGTGTCTGAAAGCATACTTTCTCCCCGGGCCAGCGATAGTTCAATAAGCTGGGCGGTGGCAAGATCAATGTATTTCTGAGGCGACATCGACTCGGATTCAGTTGTCATCTTGGTTTCCAAAGTTAGTGTTGGGCTGTTTGTTTTTTTGAGGGTCAACAGTTTAATGCAGGATCGGTGGCTCTGCGAGTCCCGATAGGTCGTTGCGATCGAACGTATAGGGCGTGCCACACATCTCACAGGTCATATCAATGACACCTTGTTCTTCAAAAATTTCGTCGAGTTCGCTCGGCGCAAGGGTCCCCAGAGCATTGAGTGATCGCTCGCGAGAGCATGAACAGCAAAATACCACGGGTTGCGGTTCAAATACCCTCACAGTCTGCTCGTGGTAAAGCCTGTGCAACATAGCGGCAGGTTCAAGTGAGTAGAGCTCGTCTGCTGTGGCGGTACCGGCCAATATCTCAGCCTCTTGCCACTGTTTCTCCCGCTCCCCAGCGTCCTGACGTATCTGCGCTGGAAGTTGCTGCAGCATGATGCCCGCAGCCCGAGTGCCATCGGCAAAAAGCCAAAATCGGGTGTTAAGCTGCTCACTTTGCAAAAAATAATGATCGAGTGATCGCGCAAGGGATTCATCGTCTAAGGGGACGATGCCCTGGTAGCGCTGTCCACCGTTTCGCTCAATAGTGATGACCAATTGCCCTTCAGGAATTAGATTCATGGGGTCGTCGGCTACCGCTGCAATATCACCACGGGCAATACCGCGTATTTCGCCATCGCTGGTGCACTCCACCATGAGTAAATTCAGTGGGCCTGCGGACCTGGCTTGTAAGACAATTTTGCCTTGGTACTTGAGATTATTACTGATGAGAACCGCCGCAATGGCAAATTGACCCAGCAAAATACGAGTGCTTTTTGAGTAGGCATGGGCGCTGTTAATACTGTGAAGGGCCTCGTCGAGACGTACCCACTCACCGCGAATATCGGCATCGTCGAAAATAAACCGTAAACTGCTGTCTTGGTTGCCTGTCTGCGTCATCATTGCGTCATTCTCGGGGCCGCTTGCCATTGGCAGCTTTTCATTGGTTTCATTTGGCCTGATGCCTGTAGCACCTAAGGAGTACGTTCATGAGCACTGTAGAGATTCGTCGAGACCACGATTTAAGTGCTGAGGCCTGCCAACGTGCGCGAGATGAGCTTGCCCAATTTCTGCGCGAGCACCTAGGTGCAACGGTGAATCAAGACGACGAACAAATGGCATTTGAAGGGAAGGGTTTTTCTGGCAACGTTACCATTGCTCCCGGACTTGCAGCATGCAGCATCAAGCTAGGTTTGCTGGCCAGACCGTTCAAGCGTCAACTGGAATCTGAAATAAATCGACAACTGGACGCCCGTTTGGGCGTCCAGTAGACAGAATCAGCTAGCGAGGGCTTTGACCTTGGCGTTCAGACGACTCTTGTGCCGAGCTGCCTTGTTTTTTGCGATGATGCCTTTGTTGGCCATGCGGTCAATGACAGGTACTGCATCTTGATAAGCCGAGCGCGAAGCGTCGACGTCACCCGATTTAACAGCAGCAAGAACGCGCTTGATCTTGGTGCGAACCAATGAACGCAGGCTGGCATTTTGCGCGCGACGCTTGTCGTTCTGTCGGGCACGTTTTCGGGCTTGTGGTGAGTTAGCCAATGTGATTCTCCAAAGGGGTAGAAAAAGAGAGCGGCGGATTTTCCGAGAAGCGCCCCTCAGTGTCAATGGCAACATTGACACTGAGGGGCTTCTTACCGGTAAAAAGAGCGACTCTAATGAGTTAAGTGCTTTTTTCGCCGATGGCTCTATTTTCGGGCCAAAGGTGTTATTCGGGTCTAGAGGTCTGGTTACCAGCCCAGATAGATCAAAATCCAGCCAATTACCGCCACTAAAACCGCTTGATTGGCTTTATCCCATCTAAATAGGCCATAAAAATAGCCAACAGGGGGCAGAAGAGTGGAAAATAGCGCCCAAGCGTAATCTTCTTTCCAGGAGACAACCAACAGTAAAACCCAGCTAGTGAGTAATGTGGCGGCGCCAAGTGTCATGAGCAATGCGCTAGAAGCGTCCATATTGCGTCCTTATCCGATTGATTGTGTCGGCGCGCAAGATTAGCAGAAACGGAGCATTTGGCTAGTGAGTAAAAGCACTGGCCGCGGAAAAATTACACACGGGAAGCCTGTATGACGGTCATTGAGAACGACCCGTTCTTTGATATTCGCCCTTATCGTGATGATGAGGTGCCAGCGGTTATTGCGCGTTTGCGAGGTGATTATGCGCTGGCAGACAATTTGGCGAAGCTGCGGCTCCCACTGTTGCACGCGCGTTTTCCTACTCTTGGACGTTTTCTGGTTCGTCGATGGTTGGTTTGGAAGCTCAGATGCGTTAGCACCGTGGAGCAGTTCCAGGCTTTGGTAGAGCCTCAGCTGCAGCTGCAAATCGATGCGACAGCCGATTTTTCCTGTAGTGGTTTAGCGGCCTTGTCAGCTGATGAGTCTTATCTGTTTATCAGCAACCACCGAGACATAGCCATGGATCCCGCGTTTACCAATTATGCGCTGTATCACAGTGGTCATCGAACGGTTGCCATTGCTATCGGAGATAACTTGCTTCGAGAGCCTTGGGTTGCTGACTTAATGCGTCTCAATAAGAGCTTTATTGTGAAGCGCAACATAACTGCACCCCGAGAACTATTAGCGGCATCCAAGCAACTTGCGGGATTTATCCGCAACCATATCAGCACTAACCAAGGCCCTGTGTGGCTTGCGCAACGTGAGGGGCGTGCCAAGGATGGAGTTGATGCCACAGAGCCCGCGGTCATCAAGATGTTGAGTTTGGGGCAAGAGAGAAAAACTGAATCCCTCAGCGATGCGCTGAACGCGTTAAAAATAGTTCCTGTGGCCATCTCTTATGAGCTTGACCCCTGCGATGGCGTAAAGGCCGCAGAGTTGGCTGGCGGGCTAAGTTACCAAAAAGCGGACGATGAAGACGTACGTTCTATAGGTCTGGGCATCGCTGGCCAAAAAGGACGCGTTCATCTGGCTTTTGGCAAACCCATTGCAGGCGCTGAACTCGACGTAAGCACCGTTGTTGGTGCGATCAATGCCCACATGGTCGGTCAGTATCGGTTATTCGAGGTGAATCTTTGGGCTTGGCAAATACTGGAGGGCACAGCAGCGGTGCCACCGCTGACGATTCATGGAGGCACAATCAGCCGGCAAGCCTTTGAGGAACGCCTAGCGTCGTTCCCCGAGGCTCATAAAGCGATTGCCCTTGCGATGTACGCTAATCCATTGCGTCGGTCCCTTGCGGAACATGAAAGAGGCACAACCTAAACGTGTTGCCCGATGCGCTGAAAGCTGAAATTCGCAATGCTTACCAACAGCTGATTGAAAATCGCGGTTTAAGTTCGCGCTGGGGGCAGCGCCAGATGATAGCTGAGGTTGCTAATGCCTTGGGCGACCCAGACGCACCGGAGCCCATTGCTGTAGTAGAAGCGGGAACCGGTACCGGCAAGACTATTGCATACACCGTAGCGGCCTTACCGGCTGCCAGAGCGATGGACAAGACGCTCGTCATCGCCACGGCTACTGTTGCACTGCAGGAGCAACTGATACATCGCGATTTGCCCGATATTCTCAAGCACAGTGGTCTAAACTTTAGTGTTGCGCTGGCCAAAGGCCGAGGTCGCTATGTGTGTTTACAGAAGCTTGATAACCATTTAGCGGGCGCGTCTGCACCGGCACTCATACCACTGTATCCAGACGAAATCGCCGATCTAGCGATTGAACAGGCGAGCCCGATTATGGAGTCCATGGTCGATGCTTTATCAAGCGGCGGCTGGGACGGAGATTTAGACAATTGGCCCTCTAGTTTGGATGGACCAGTGCGCGCGGCAGTCACTACTGACCACGCCCAATGCGGCGGTAGACGATGTGGCTTCATTAACCAATGCAGTTTCTTCCAGGCGCGGGATGGGTTGCAGGATGCCGACATTATTGTGGCTAACCACAATTTGGTACTGGCAGATTTAAAGCTTGGTGGTGGTGCCATTCTTCCCTCGCCGGAAGACTGTATTTTTATCTTTGATGAGGGCCATCAGCTGGCTGAGAAGTGCCTTGAGCAGTTCACCCTGATGGTGCGCACCAACAGCACGCGGCAGGCGTTGCGCGAAACAGCGCAGTGGTTAATAACCCAGCGACAACAATTAGATGAACAGCTTTCACAGCAGGCTCTATTCGAAAGTCTCGAGGCATCACTGATGGACCTCGAGCAATATACGCTCGATGCTGCAAGCTGGGCCGAGGACTTTTTGGCAATAAAAGCTGATGAGCAGGGTGAGTGGCGGTTTGAGCACGGCGTGGTGGCTGAAGAGTTACGCAATGTAGCTAATGATTTGGCCGTGGGCTGGCAGCAAAATTTAGCGTTATGCCAACGTTTTGAGGCGGTGCTTGAATCGATCCGAGATGAAGTCGACATCGATCAACGCGACGACGTAGATGCGTGGTCTATCAACGCTAAGAGTATGCGTACTCGGTCAGAAAGTCAGGCTGCGCTATGGGAAAGCTATAGCAATGCCACCCAGCCGAACACTGATGACCCCTGGGCGCGCTGGCTGCGTGGCAGTCCTTCTGGATCGGGCATTGATTTTTTTGCCAGCCCCGTCCTTGCTCGCGACTTGCTCGCTGAGCATATTTGGCGCCGCGCTGCAGGCGTGGTTGTTACGTCGGCAACCCTCTCATCGTTAGGCACTTTTGAGCGTTTACGCGCAATGACCGGGTTGCCGGCCGAAGCGCGTTTCAAACGGGTGGAAAGCCCTTTTGATGTATCTAGGGCGGTTTTTGCTATTCCCACGCTAAGGTCTGACCCCTCTGATGTCGATGCTCACACTGCCGAAATCATTGAGCAGCTGCCTCGATTAGTTGCTCATGACCTCGGCGTTTTGGTGCTATTTAGCTCGCGGCGGCAAATGCAGTCGGTTTGCGAGGGTTTGGCCGGTGTTTTGCCTCATGAATTACTGGTGCAAGACACGCTGAGTAAAAGCGCGTTACTTGAGCATCATCGCGCCAATGTTGATGCCGGTCGCTCAAGCGCAATTTTTGGTTTGGCGAGTTTTGCCGAGGGCGTCGATTTGCCCGGTGCTTATTGTGGGCACGTGGTGATTGCCAAATTACCTTTTGCCGTCCCCGATAGCCCTCGCGAAGCCGCGCATGCCGAGTTATTAGAAAGCTTGGGCCGAAATGCATTTATGGAGATCAGTGTCCCTGATGCCGCGCTTAAATTAGTACAGGCGAGCGGGAGATTATTACGAACCGAAGGTGATTTTGGTCGCGTAACGCTGCTTGATCGGCGATTACAAACCAAGCGTTATGGTCGCGCTATCCTCGATTCGTTACCGCGTTACACCTTTGAGTTGGGCAGTAACAGCGGATAACGCAAATAAATAGTGTGAGTGCTTGAAGGCTAAACCGGTAGGGCCGTTTGTCCGGTACTTGCCGGCACAAAGCGAATGCCGTGGAGCGACTGCCAGTAAGTGGCCGGCGGGCGGCGCGGGAAGTTACGAACACTCAGCCTTTGATACCCTTGGGCCACGCCGGGTCCGACACCGGAAGGTATCTATCAGTCGCTCCACGATATTCGCTTGGTGATAGACACCTTCCGCTGCCTGCCGCTACCACCAAAACACTATCGATTGTCGTTGTGATGCTAGGGCCGTTTGGCGGATACGAGCGGGCATAAAAAAGCCGCGGTCTATGCCGCGGCTAGGATTCGATCGGTAGGAGTATTAATCCCAGCTAAGGGCACCGCCTGTTTGGTACTCGATGACGCGCGTTTCGAAGAAGTTCTTCTCTTTACGCAAGTCCATGATTTCCGACATCCATGGAAAGGGGTTTTGTGCGCCAGGGAACTGTTCTGGCAGCCCAAGTTGCGTGAGACGGCGATTACAAATGAACTGAAGGTACTCCTCCATCATTGCTGCATTCATACCCAGTACACCACGAGGCATAGTGTCGCGTGCGTATTCAATCTCTAGCTGTGTACCCTCGAGGATCATTTGAATGACTTCTTGTTGGAACTCGCTCGTCCACAACTGGGGATTTTCCAGTTTTATCTGGTTAATCACGTCAATACCAAAGTTCAGGTGCATAGACTCATCGCGCAAAATGTATTGGAACTGTTCTGCCACGCCCGTCATCTTGTTACGGCGGCCCATTGAGAGAATCTGAGTGAAACCGCAGTAGAAGAAGATGCCTTCGGTGACACAATAGAAACCAATCAAATTACGTAATAGTTGCTGGTCGGTTTCGGTAGTGCCAGTACTGAAATTGGGGTCTGACAAACTGTGGGTGTGACTAATGCTCCAGGCAGCTTTTTTGGCTACCGAGGGTACCTCGCGGTACATATTGAAGACCTCACCCTCATCCATACCCAGCGATTCAATGCAATATTGGTAAGCGTGGGTGTGGATCGCTTCCTCAAATGCTTGGCGCAGCAAATATTGTCGGCACTCGGGGTTGGTTACCAAACGATAAATGCCCAGTACCAAGTTGTTGGCGACCAGCGAGTCAGCTGTCGAGAAATAACCTAAGGAACGCATGACAATACGACGCTCGTCGTCGGTTAGCCCCTCGTCGCTCTTCCATGTAGCCACATCGGCTGTCATGTTGATTTCTTGTGGCATCCAATGGTTCGCGCAACCATCAATATATTTTTGCCAAGCCCAGTCGTATTTGAATGGCACCAATTGATTGAGATCGGCGCGGCAGTTGATCATCGCCTTTTCATCAACAGAGACCCGTGAGGCACCCATCTCTAGTTCCTCAAGGCCTGGTGCTACGTCAATATTGGCAATGGCCTCGGCAGCTTTATCAATATTAGTGGCAAGGGCTGCTGCGGCTTGCGCATCGGCAGCTATGCCATCTGTGGGCGCTGCCTTGGCAGGTACCTCTTCTGCCGCTACGGTTTCCAAGGCTTTATCTATCACCTGGGGTGCAGGGGCCGCCGATTCTTTTGCGGCTGGCTTGATTGGTTCGTCTGTGTTGTAGTCGTCCCAGCTAAGCATCATTTCTTCCTTGATCGTTATTGGTCGGTGAGTGGTTTACTGACAGGCTTCGCAATCAGGATCATCGAGAGAACAGGCTTTCGGTACAGGCGCTGGAGCTGGCTCTGAGTTGCCCGCCGAAACCGCATTTAATGTGCCCGTTTGGACTGTCGATTTTTCTGTGCCTGTGGCGGCTAACGAACGCAAATAGTAGGTGGTTTTGAGCCCATGGAACCATGCCATACGATAGGTGACGTCAAGCTTTTTACCACTCGCATTGTTGATATACAGGTTCAGTGACTGTGCTTGATCAATCCATTTTTGACGACGGCTGGCGCTATCGACAAGCCAACGTGGTTCCACTTCAAACGCGTTGGCATATTTGGCTTTCAGATCCTCAGGGACTCGATCAATATTTTGCACGGAGCCGTCATAGTATTTCAGGTCGTTGACCATAACCTTGTCCCAAAGTCCGCGTGCTTTGAGGTCTTTTACAAGGTAGGGATTAACTACCGTGAACTCACCCGACAGGTTGGATTTGACGTAGAGGTTTTGATACGTCGGCTCGATAGATTGTGATACGCCTGTGATATTGGCGATGGTCGCCGTTGGCGCTATCGCCATACAGTTCGAATTACGCATACCCTGGTTCGCCACTTTAGCTTTCAATGCCGCCCAATCCAGCGTGTGTTCCTTGTTGACGTCAATGTAGGCTTCACCCCGCTGCTCAATGAGAATGTCGAGCGAGTCGAGCGGGAATATACCCTGACTCCACAGTGAGCCCTCGTAACTTGAGTAGCAGCCGCGCTCAACAGCGAGCTCGCTAGATGCCTCGATTGCGTAGTAACTGATGGCCTCCATCGATCGATCGGCAAAGGTAACGGCTTCGGCGGACGCATAGGGAACGTCGATTTTGTAGAGTGCATCTTGAAAACCCATCACCCCCAGGCCAATCGGGCGATGACGGAAGTTGGATTTTTCTGCTTGCGGCACTGAGTAGTAGTTAATATCGATGACGTTATCGAGCATCCGAATAGCTGTGCGTACTGTTTTGCGTAACTTTTCCTGGTTGAGAACGCCGTCTTCAATATGCTGTGGCAAGTTAACAGAGCCTAAATTACACACAGCAATTTCATCGGCACTGGTATTGAGCGTGATTTCCGTACACAGGTTGGACGAATGCACCACGCCAGCATGTTGCTGGGGAGAGCGCAAATTGCAAGGGTCTTTGAAGGTCATCCATGGGTGGCCTGTCTCAAAAATCATACCCAACATTTTGCGCCACAGATTGGTCGCTTTGACGGTCTTTGCGGGCTTGAGTTCACCTCGCGCCGCCATGGCTTCGTATTCGGTATAACGTGCTTCAAATGCCGTGCCGTACAAATCATGGAGGTCCGGAACGTCATTGGGCGAGAACAACGTCCAGTCGCCATCGTCAAAAACGCGCTTCATGAACAAGTCGGGTATCCAGTTCGCCGTATTCATGTCATGCGTACGACGGCGATCGTCACCGGTATTTTTGCGTAATTCAAGAAACTCTTCGATATCGAGGTGCCAAGTTTCCAGGTAAGCGCATACCGCGCCTTTGCGCTTGCCGCCCTGGTTAACGGCCACCGCCGTATCGTTGACCACTTTGAGGAACGGTACGATACCCTGGCTCTTACCGTTGGTGCCTTTGATGTAAGACCCCAAAGCGCGTACAGGTGTCCAATCATTTCCAAGGCCGCCAGCAAACTTGGACAACATGGCGTTATCTTGTATGGCGCCATAAATGCCGAATAGGTCGTCTGGGACGGTGGTTAGATAACACGATGACAACTGCGAGCGGAGTGTGCCTGAGTTAAATAGCGTTGGCGTAGAGCTCATGTAGTCAAACGACGATAGCAGTTCATAAAATTCTATCGCGCGGGCGTTACGGTCGTCTTCACGGATAGACAGTCCCATGGCCACACGCATGAAGAACACCTGCGGTAACTCGATACGGACATCCTTTGAGTGGATAAAGTAGCGGTCATAAAGCGTCTGCAGGCCCAAATAACTAAACTTGAGATCTCGCTCGGGTAGCAGTGCCTGACCAAGGCGCGCCAGATCGAACTCTAGCAATTCAGGTGATAGTAACTCTAATTCAACGCCTCGATTGATGAAGGCGCTCAGGGCCGAGCTGTAGTGCTGGGCCATTTGTGCCTGCGTTGCACTCTCGGTTACGTTTAAAAACGACAGCGCCTCGGCACGCAGATTATCCAGCAGTAGACGGGCGGCGGCATAACTGTAGTTGGGGTCTTGCTCAATAAGTGTGCGTGCGGTGATGACTAGTGAGGTGCTCACTTCCTCTACCGATACGCCGTCGTACAAGTTACGCAACGCTTCATCGATGATGGCGGCTTCGCTTACGTCTTCGAGCCCGGCACAAGCTTCGGCCACAATGGTTCGCATGCGCTCAATGTCGAGCGGCTGGCGTGTGCCATCGGCCTGCACCACATTGATGCCACTGGCGGCCGCCTGGGATTCGGGTGAGAGGTTTTCTTTGGCCGCGCGTTCTCGGGCTCGACCTTCGCGATAGATGACGTAATCGCGTGCGATTTTATGTTCGCCCGCTCGCATGAGTGCCAGTTCGACTTGATCTTGAATGTCTTCTATGTGAATCGTTCCGCCTGAGGGCATACGGCGGGCGAATGTGCCCATAACTTGCTCGGTGAGTTTGGCAACAGTTTCATGGATGCGAGAACTTGCTGCCGCTGTACCACCCTCTACGGCTAGAAATGCCTTCGTAATGGCGACGGATATCTTGCTATCTTCAAAAGGAACAACGGTTCCATTACGTTTGATGACGCGCAGTTGGCCTGGCGCGGTGGCTGCTAGGCGCGTGGCGTTAGCAGGCTCCTGTGTCACCGCAGTGCTAGGAGCCGACGTTGTTGTTGTGGTTGTCTCGGTGCCTGTTTGCATGTTTTTGCGCCTCGGGGCTGTTCCGCCTGTATCTGTGTTGTCATATGAGTCTGTTTGCTAGGTGGCGACCATCAAAAACCCCATATATGGGGGTGGGTCGAGCCACAACCCCCAAGATAGGCGGGTAGTTGCCCGTTTGCAAGTCAGTCGAGCGAGGGTTTTTTTGTGGACAACCTGTCTGCCAACCCCTATGCGAGTACTTGCTTACGTTTAAGGCCTTTTATTTTCTAATGTTGCTTGGTGTATTCCCGGTGGAAAACCGACGCAACATGGGCTAATTATTTTGTCATAAGTAACGTTTTTTTATTCGGAAAGGAAATTGTTGAGTGAGAGCGCCCAGTCTCGCTCTAGCGCTGTACTGTTGCTGGTTGTGCTGCCTGTGCATGCGGCCGGCGGTCTTGCGTTGGGCCGTTGTTGCTTACCTAGGGCCTTTCTTGCTTGGGTTAGGCCTTTATCGCTCGCGTTAGGTCTTCATTGACAGTGGCTGTGAGCGTTGCTGTGACGCCTCGGCATTGCCTGCATGGGTGGCTCAAGGCACAGATTGCCAAGGTTAGCCCAACAAGAACTCCATGAGTGCTTTTTGGGCGTGCAAGCGATTTTCAGCCTCATCCCAGATAACTGTGTGCTGACTATCCATCAACTCAGCGGTTATTTCTTCACCGCGGTGCGCGGGTAAGCAATGCATGTAGAGCGCGTCGGGGTTGGCGCGTTCGAGCAATTCGCGGTTGAGCTGGTACGGCGCCATAGCATTGGCACGGCGCTGCTGTTCTGCTTCTTGCCCCATGGATGCCCACACGTCAGTGACAAGCAGGTCGGCACCGGCCACGGCTTGTTTTGGGTCGCTCTCAATGCGCACCCGATCTCGATTGCTCTCTAGCAATGCTGAGTCGGGTTCGTAGCCCTCGGGACAAGCCACGACGAGTTCAAAATCTAAAAGCCGTGCCGCGTTTATGTATGAGTGGCACATATTATTGCCGTCACCGAGCCAGGTAACGCGTCTACCGGCAATATCGCCTCGGTGCTCAAACCATGTTTGCATGTCAGCCAGTAGTTGGCAGGGGTGATAATCGTTGGTTAGGCCGTTGATCACAGGTACGCTTGAGTGGGCTGCAAAGCGCTCCACATCGCTGTGGTCAAAGGTACGAATCATCACGAGATCCACCATTGATGAGATGACTCGTGCTGTGTCCTCGATGGGCTCACCGCGGCCGAGCTGGGTGTCGTTGGGCGAGAGAAACATCGCGTGGCCGCCAAACTGTGCCATACCGGCTTCAAACGAGACACGCGTGCGGGTCGAGGCTTTTGCAAAGATCATGGCCAGCACTTTGTTGGGGAAAAGCGCATGGCTGATGTTGTCGCGCAACAGGCCTTTGAGCTGGCTAGCTCGTGCAATGATTTGTCGTAGCTCATCGCTACTGAGGTCGTTCAGTGTTAACAGATGGCGAATCTGACTCATGGGGTGTGCTCCGGTAGTTGGTCGACAACGGTAGCGATGATACGGCCGAGATCTGCTGCCTCTTCATCAGACATGACAAGCGGAGGTAGCAGGCGGATTGTGTTGCCAGCGGTTACGTTGACAACTGCTCCTTTCGCAAGCGCTGTTGCCACCAGATCACTGGTTTCTGCCTGAACTTCGATGCCAATCATCAGGCCGAGACCGCGGATATCCGTCACGCGCTCTACACGCTTAAGGTGGTGCTTGAAGCTAGTCAAAATAATGTCACGAATAGGTTCTGCTCGAAGATAGAGCTTTTCACTTGCTAGTGTATTTATCACTGCACTCGCCGCCCGACAGGCGAGCGGATTACCACCATAGGTGGTGCCATGATCACCGGGCACAAGCACACGAGCGGCATGCCCACGCGCCATACAGGCGCCTATTGGGAAGCCATTGCCAAGGCCTTTGGCGGTGCTGAGCACATCGGGGGTTACGCCCAGGCGAAGAGCGGCATAGAAATCGCCACAACGCCCATTGCCTGTTTGCACCTCGTCAAACATTAGCAGCCAGTTATGCTGATCGCACAGTTGCCGCAAACCCTGCAGGTAGTTGGTCTGAAGTGGTCTGACACCGCCTTCCCCTTGGACAGGCTCGACTAGTACTGCAACGATATTACTGTGGGTCTGCAGTAGTTGCTCTATCGCCGCGAGGTCATTGCTGGGGACGCGTAAAAAGCCGTCGAGCATAGGGGCAAAGGGCGTTTGCATGCCCACTCCCGCTGTAGCGGCCAGCGCGCCCATGGTGCGGCCGTGGAACGCTTGATCCAGTACCACAATGGCCGGGTGGCTTATGCCGAGGTCGTGGCCGTAATGCCGGGCTAGCTTTATAGCGGCCTCGTTAGCCTCTGCCCCTGAGTTACAAAAAAATACGCGGTCCATGCCCGTTACCGCGGTGAGCTCTGTCGCTAGTTGCTCTTGCAGGGGTATCGCAAACAAGTTGGATGTGTGAACTAGCGTACTTGCTTGATCGCTGATCGCTCGAGTCACAGCGGGGTGGCAGTGTCCAAGATTGGTCACCGCAATGCCCGACAGACCGTCGATATACTGATGTCCCTGTAAATCATACAAGCGTGCGCCTTCGCCGTGACTGAACGCTATGGGGAGTCGTCGATAAGTGGGCATTAATGCGGACATGAGGGTGCTCGGCTCAGGCATGGTGCCCCAGCGCTACCGCTGAGGCATTGACTCAAAGAAAAACGCTAAGGATACCTGCTTCACCCGAGAGGTGAAACAGAAGGCCTAGCGTTATGGCCTTGCAATCCGTTAATGTGGCCCCACCTCTACGTTTATTGCCGCTATCTTGGTCTGACTGGCTTGGTCTGACTGGCTTGGTCTGACAGGGACTCCTCGTTGAACGGGTAGTTTTTGGGTCTGCGTTGTAACACTAATGCGGCATAATACTAATGCGTCGTAACACTGGGTCGTAACACTAGGGAGTACCGTATGGACATTATGGACACCATCAAAGAACAAATCACTGGCAATCGAGTGATCCTTTATATGAAAGGTTCGCCTAACCAGCCCCAGTGCGGATTCTCAGCCCAGGCGGTGCAGGCATTAATGGCCTGTGGTGAGAAGTTTGCCTACGTGGACGTGTTGTCCAACCCCGACATTCGCGCGAACTTGCCTAAATATGCCAATTGGCCGACCTTCCCACAGTTGTGGGTAGCCGGCGAGTTGATTGGTGGCTGTGACATCATCAACGAAATGTCAGCCAGCGGCGAGTTGAAAGAAGTGGTTTGCGCTACTGGTAACGGCGCTCAAGGTTAAGCGTTGGTCCGTTACCGCCGAGAGGGCGGTAACGGCTGTTTCGCGCTTCTTTTCGCGGGTCTAATCATGGCCTTGGCAACTCACTCAGCGGGCTTTACCGTGCGCATAGCTGTTTGAAGATAATTTTGCTCGCCAACCCGGTCCATCAACGATAGCTGTGTCTCTAGCCAGTCGATATGCTCCTCTTCGGCATCAAGAATGCGTTGCACGAGGTCGCGAGAGGGGTAGTCTCTGACCTCCTCGCAGTGAGCAACTGCAGCCTTCAGATCGGCATGAGCGATGTGCTCAAGACGCAGATCGCACTCCAGCATTTCCCGTGGGTTCTCACCAATGAGCAGCTTGCCAAGATCCTGAAGGTTGGGCAGGCCCTCTAAGAACAGGATTCGCTCGACCAATTCGTCGGCGTGTTTCATTTCATCGATTGACTCGTGGTACTCGTGTTCGGCGAGTTCAGTAAGTCCCATATCTTTGTACATTTTGGCGTGCAGGAAGTACTGGTTAATGGCAACCAGTTCGTTTGCCAGAATGGTATTGAGGTGTTCAATAACTTTGGGGTCGCCTTTCATGCGCTGCTACTCCGATTTAAACGAACATCAATTATAGCGTCAACACAGCATTAGACCAACATCGAGTTGCCCTAAGTGCCTGTTTGTAAAGTAATTTTTAATCTAAATTGGAAGGATTCGCAGTCGCTTTTAGATCAGGCGAGGGCTGGGTTCGCGGCGTCAAACACGGTGGGATCACAGGAGCGGGTACCGTAAGTGGCATCGTAAAAGATCGCCGACGGGGCGGTTTTGGGCATGTTTTCTTCGACGATGGCACGGGCAAGGCGCGCGCATTTGCCGCACTGAGAAGAGACTCCCAGTTGCGTGCGCACCTCGTTAAACGAGCACGCTCCCCCCAACACTGCCTCGGCAATGTCGCGGTCCGTGATTCCTTTGCAAAGACAAACATACATTCGCCCAGTTAATTCTTTATGAGAATGATTGTCAATAGCTAATGTACTTAATTTCCACTCGTATTTTCACCCGTGGTTATGCTGAGCTGTGGAAGCCGCGAGTGGTGATTGCCGAAAAATGGCTAGAGGGCGCAAATCACAGGGCTAAATTTTAGGTGGCTGGCACCAGTTTGTGCGCTCGCTCGGGTATACTGCCTGGCTGTTGATAAGGATCACGTCATGGATTCAATCGAACAATACATGCGCGGCCTCGGGCAGTCAGCGCGTGCGGCGGCACGCAGCATGGCGGCAGCCACTGCCCAGCAGCGTAACGCGGCGTTGCTAGCCGTGCGTGATGCCATTATTGAGGGTCGAGGTCGCTTGCTTGCCGCTAATGCCGACGATCTGGCGCGCGGTGAGGCCCTCTCTCTGGAGGCTTCGTTAATGGATCGGCTCGCGCTCAATGATGCGCGTATTGATAGCCTCATTGCCAGTTTGGAGCAGGTGGCGGCATTGCCGGATCCGGTAGGTGCTATTGACGATGTCCGGACCATGGAATCGGGTATCCGCGTTGGCAAAATGCGAGTGCCCCTCGGTGTCATTGGTATCATTTACGAATCCCGACCTAATGTGACCATTGAGGCCGCGAGTCTGTGTTTGAAGGCCGGTAATGCGGTTATCTTACGCGGCGGTTCCGAGGCCATTGCGTCCAACCGCGCGCTCGGTGACATGATCACCCAAGGGCTTAAAGTCTCTGGGCTGCCCCAAACGGCTGTGCAAGTAGTAGAGACCACAGAAAGGGCGGCCGTTGGCGCCTTGATTACTATGTCAGAGTGTGTCGATATAGTGATTCCACGCGGTGGCAAAGGTTTGATCGAGCGCATTGCAGCTGAATCCCGAGTGCCGGTGCTGAAGCATCTCGATGGGATTTGCCACGTATACATTGATGCTGATGCAGACCCTGACAAAGCCATGGCTATTGCGGTCAACGCGAAAACACAGCGCTATGGTACCTGCAATACCATGGAAACCTTGTTGGTCGATGTGGCAGCGGGTGACCTGTTGGCTGCTGTTGCGCAAGCGATTGCAGACAGGGGCGTCGAACTGCGCGGGTGTGCACGCGCCCGCGCCTTGGCGCCAGCAATTAACGTGGCAGCGACTGAGGAAGACTGGATAACCGAGTACTTAGCGCCGGTGCTGTCGATAAGAGTGGTCGATGGTGTTCAAGGAGCAATGGACCACATTGCACAATACAGCTCCGGGCACACTGAAAGTATTGTCTCTGAAAACTACACAACGGCTATGCGCTTCTTGCGCGAGGTAGATTCGAGCTCCGTTATGATAAACGCTTCCACGCGCTTTGCAGATGGATTTGAATATGGATTGGGTGCGGAGATTGGCATCTCTACCGATAAACTCCATGCCCGCGGTCCGGTGGGGCTTGAAGGCCTGACCTCAAGTAAATATGTGGTTTTTGGCGATGGTCACATTCGCAAGTAGCGCCACCTGATCATGGCGATCGGCATTCTGGGTGGGACCTTTAACCCTGTGCATATCGGTCACCTGCGTGGTGCCATTGGGGCGCTTGAGCAGCTCAAGTTAAGGGAGGTGCGATTGTTGCCAGCCTCTGAGCCGCCCCTGAAAGCTGTACCGATGGTGTCCGCAGAGCATCGTGCCGCAATGCTTGAGTTGGCGATTGCTGGTGTCTCGGGTGTGAGTGTCGATCGACGCGAGCTTAATCGTCGCGGGCCCAGTTACACCGTTGATAGTCTTGCAGCTCTACGGGGTGAGCTCGGCCCTGACTGTCCCATTATTTTTATTGTAGGTGCCGACTCATTGACAACACTGCACCGGTGGCATGCGTGGTCAAGCTTGTTTGAATGGGCAAATATGGCGGTCATGGCGCGACCCGACAACCCCGGTAGTGCAATTGATCCCGAGGTTGCCACTCTCATACGTGCTCGCACGGTTGCCTGTGAGGACCTGCTAAGTTATCCATCCGGCGCTCTCAGCTACCTCAGCGAGCCACCACCTTCGGTTTCATCCACCCACCTCCGGCAGGCGTTGGCATGTGGGAAAAATGTTCAATTCCTCCTGCCGCCCGCCGTTATCGAGTATATTAAGCAGCATGACTTATACCAACGTTCTTAAGTATTATCCCGTGGGACCCTTTGATTTGCCCTCAAGCGGCGTTTACATGACTCACAGAGGTGTCCGGTGACAGCCGAATCAGCCCCTGTTGGACAAGCGCTTGTGGATCTGGCACTTGATGCCATCGATGATCTCAAAGGAGTAGATCCCGTTGTCATCGATGTGCGGGAGCTAAGTTCCGTTATGGATTATCTGGTGGTCGCCAGCGGAACCTCCGCGCGACATGTTAAATCACTTGCCGATAATGTGGTCGACAAAGGTAAGGCCAGCAGGATCCGTCCTATTGGTATAGAGGGCGAAACGGTCGGTGAGTGGGTGTTGGTAGATTACGGTGATGTTGTTGTGCATGTGATGCAGCCTGCAACCCGCAGTTTTTATGATCTCGAGCGCCTGTGGACCGCACCGCCCGTCGATTCTGACTGATGCGTATCCGGGTATTGGCTGTCGGAACACGTATGCCGGCCTGGGTAACCGATGGGGTGGGCGAGTACCATAAACGGCTTCCTCGAGAGTTTTCGGTAGACTGGATAGAGATACCCCCTGCTAAGCGCGGCAGCGACAAGCCCGCGCAACTCAAAGCGAAGGAATCCCACGTTATCGAGCGCCATTTGAAAGCCGAAGAGCGTATCATCGCGCTGGATGTTGGGGGTAAACCTGTCAGTACCGAGGACATTGCTCGTAGCTTCAGTGATTGGCAGGCAGAAGGTGGTGCGGCGGCGATTATCATTGGTGGTCCGGATGGAATCGACGCTGGGCTTTTGCAGCGAGCAGACACCCGCTGGTCCCTAGGGCGCGTCACTTTACCCCACCCCTTAGTGCGGGTTATTTTGGCTGAACAGCTGTACCGTGCTTGGTCAATCAATGCCCGCCATCCTTACCACCGAGGTTAAGCTGTGGGTCAAAAGGGTGACGCGCTCATGGATACGGGCCGGGAGGCCGCACTCAATGCCGGGAGGGTGAGTGTATCATTGCTAATTGTTGCAGTGGCACTCGCACTGCTCGCGTATCGCTATTATTCGCTGCAAATTATCCAGTACGAACAATTTCTTACCCAGTCAGAGCGAAATAGGGTGCGGCTTGAAGCTGTGCCGCCAAAGCGGGGGCTGATCGTCGATCGTCGCGGTCGTTTGTTGGCTACCAACGTGCCGACACACCGATTGAGTATTGTGGTGGAGCGTGTCGATGACCTCAATGAGCTTTTGACGCGCCTCGGCAAGCTCGTTGCGCTGTCGGAAGATGAGATCGACCAGTTTAACCAACGGCGCTCCCGACGACGACCCTATGATCCGGTGCCGCTAAAGCTGAGGCTAAGTGATACCGATATGGCTGTATTGGCGGTCAACCGCCATGAGTTACCCGGGGTGACCATTGAAGCGCAGTTAACCCGCTACTATCCCCACGGCGACTTATTGAGTCATGTTGTGGGGTACGTGGGTCGAATCAATGAGCGTGAAGAAAGTCAAATTGATCAGGATGCCTACCGTGGAACACTCCACATTGGTAAGGTGGGCCTTGAGAAGCGATATGAGTCAGTGCTTCACGGTAGCGTGGGTTACCAGAACGTTGAGACGAATGCCCACGGGCGTATTCTACGCGTTCTTGATAGCCAGCCGCCGAAAGACGGCACCACGTTACAGTTGTATCTGGATTTGGAGTTGCAGCAAGTGGCCAAGGCTGCACTGGGCAGTCAGCGCGGTGCGGTTGTAGCGATTGACCCCAACAATGGCGGCATTTTGGCGCTGGTTTCCAATCCCAGCTTTGACGGCAACTTGTTTGTGAACGGTATCAGCGAGCGCGACTACAGCGCACTGCGGGACTCGCTCGACACACCGTTACTGAACCGTGCGGTTCAGGGTCAGTATCCGCCGGGATCAACGGTTAAGCCAATGCTGTCCCTAGCGGGACTAGAGCTGGGCCTAGTGACACCTGAAACGACAATTGATGACCCCGGTTGGTACAGTCTGCCCGGTGACGACAGACGTTATCGTGATTGGGTATTGCGTATCCGTGGTACCGGTCACGCCCCCAAAGTGGATATGCGCATGGCGATTGCCGAGTCTTGTGATGTCTATTTCTATGATCTCGCTCGGCGCATGGGTATTGATGTGTTAGCAGAGGCGTTGGCGCCTTACGGTTTTGGACGATCAACCGGTTTGGATATCACCAGTGAGAAGGCTGGCATACTGCCGTCTAACGCATGGAAGATGGCGCGATATGGCCAGCCGTGGTTTCCCGGTGAAACTCTCAGCGTGGGTATTGGCCAAGGATACATGTTGGCTACGCCACTACAGCTTGCGCAAGCTGCCATGGTCACTGCCAATCGGGGTGAAAGCTTTGTACCTTCGCTGGTGAAACGTATGGGTGATTTACCCATTGGTGGCGAGAGCAGGCCGCGGGTTGAGGCCGCCAGCGAGCACTGGGCGGCAGTGATAGCAGGCATGATGGATACGGTGCATTCACGTCGTGGTACCGCTGCAGCCATAAGCAAAGGCATTGAATACACTGTGGCTGGGAAAACCGGCACATCGCAGGTTATTGGTATCGCGCAAGACGAGGTGTACGACGAGGATGAAGTGGATGAGCGGCATCGCAATCACGGATGGTTTATTGCTTTTGCGCCGGTTGACGAGCCTAAGATCGCTATTGCTGTGTTGGCGGAAAATGGCGGTGGTAGCAGTGCTGCTTACCCAGTGGCCCGGCAGATCATGGATGCCTGGTTACTCAACGACACAGCATTATAGGTAGCCGATGTCAGATTTTGAGCGGGTCCTTCCCGATAGCCATCGAGACCTAGCACGCGGCAAGTCGCTGGCTGAGCGGCTGCATCTCGATTTGCTGCTATTGGCGCCATTGATGGTTCTGATGGTGGGCGGCCTAGTGGTGCTCTACAGTGCATCAGATGCAGATTGGGATACGGTGGCCAGGCAGGCACGTAACCAAGTTGTGGCTTTGATCGCACTGGTGGTGGCGGCTCAGTTTCGGGTGCAAACCTACCAGCGCTGGTCGCCCGCTATTTATGTGCTCGGAGTGCTGTTGTTGGCTGCGGTGCCGCTTGTGGGGGTGGGAGCCAAAGGTGCGCAGCGTTGGCTGAGCCTGGGGATTATCCGTTTTCAACCATCGGAATTAATGAAATTAGCAATGCCTTTAGTGGTAGCTTGGTGGTACAGCCGCTTCAGCATGCCACCGCGACCGCTACCACTTTTGGGCTCATTGATTATTGTTTTCTTCCCGGCCGGACTCATCGTGATACAGCCCGATTTAGGTACGTCACTGTTGGTTGCGGCCAGTGGGTTATTTGTGATCTTTATGGCGGGTGTAAGTTGGTTGTACATAGGCGGCGCAATGGCTATCGCTGTTGCCAGCATCTGGCCCGCTTGGTTGTTTTTGCTCAAGGACTATCAGAAGCAGCGGGTGCTCACGCTGCTCGACCCGGAGTCGGATAAGCTGGGGGCCGGTTGGAATATTATTCAATCGAAAACCGCAATCGGCTCAGGCGGATGGCAGGGAAAAGGCTGGTTGGCTGGCACTCAGTCGCATCTCGATTTTTTACCCGAGAGCCAGACTGATTTTATCATTGCTGTCCTCGCCGAAGAGTTTGGCCTGCGCGGTGTTATTGTGTTGCTCGCAGTTTATCTACTGGTGATTGTGCGTGGTTTCTGGATTGGGTTGCATGCGCATTCTAGTTATGGGCGGCTGCTCGCCTCGGCGATTACGCTTACCTTCTTTCTTTATGTCTTTGTCAATATGGGTATGGTCGCGGGAATTCTTCCGGTGGTAGGTGTGCCCTTGCCCCTGATTAGTTTTGGCGGTACGTCCATGGTGACGCTGATGTTGGGGTTTGGCGTGCTAATGGCCATCAGTACAGAAAAACGTTTCATTAGGGGGTGAATGTGCCGATAAACATTGGCCTGCAATGGAACCATGTCGGATAACGGGGTTCTTATAGTTATGCTGAAACTTCTATTACAAACAGGTTTGTCCACATTGACACTATTGCTGCCGCTTTTCGCAACGGCAAGCCCCGGTGATTACGGCGATCGACCCGAAGCCCACGCCGTGATTGAGTCAGTGACGGCTGTAGGTGTTGATCGACAATGGGCTGAGCAAGTCATTGGTGAAGCCAAGCAGCAGCAGAGTATTCTTAAGGCGATAGCGCGACCTGCGGAGAAGACCAAGCCTTGGCATGAGTACCGCCAAATATTTATCACCGACAAACGCATACGTCAGGGGGTGGAGTTTTCACGCACACATGCGGACATCCTGAGAGCGGTGTCTGAGGAGACCGGTGTTCCGGCATCAATCATCGTTGCCATTATTGGCGTTGAAACCTTCTATGGACGCATAACCGGCAGTTACCGAGTTATTGACGCTCTGTCGACGTTGGCTTTCGATTACCCCAAACGAGCGCCATTTTTCACCAAGGAATTAGAGAACTTTCTTATTCTTGCTTATGAATCGGGCAAAGATCCACTGACATTAAAGGGTTCCTACGCTGGCGCTATGGGGTTTGGTCAGTTTATGCCATCGAGCTACCGAGCGTATGCTAAGGACTATGATGCCGACGGCGTGGCGGATATTTGGTCCAACCCCGCTGATGCGATTTACAGCATCGCCAATTACTTTGTGGCTCATGGTTGGCAAGCGAATGGCCCCGTTATTGTGCCAGCTGCTGGTCACAACGCAGCACCGTCAGTTTACCAGCAAGGTCTTAAACCCACCCTGACTGTGGGGGAGTTAGCAACCCTTGGTGTGGCCCCAACGGTAGCTACCGATGTCACTTTACCGGCCACACCGCTCAAGTTGGCGGGTGCCCTGGGGCCAGAGTACTGGCTGGGGTTGCCCAACTTCTACGTTATCACCCGCTATAACCATAGTGCTATGTATGCGCTGAGTGTCTGGCAATTGAGCGAGGCTATCGCTAACGCAGGCGATGTTTAATTTACTAGCATGTTGGAAGTCTCTGGTGTCGACTGCAGGACTATGGGCGATCGTACTCACTTTTGTAATGGGAGCGCTGCATGGCTGCTCCACCACGCGCCCTATTGCTGACTCTGCCCCGCCTCCTATAAGTGCTGATGCCATTGTTGATGCGCAGCCCCGCCCAGATCCGATTTTGGCGGCGGGCAATACCAGTCCCTACACCATTAATGGAGAAACCTACACCGTGTTGTCCACTGCTCGTGGCTATAGTGAGCAGGGTATCGCCTCTTGGTATGGGCTAAAATTTCACGGTAGGAAGACCGCCAATGGCGAGCAATTCAACGTTTATGGCCCGACTGCGGCGCATAAGTCGCTACCAATTCCTTCTTATGTTCGTGTTGTCAATCTAGAGAACCAACGAACCATGGTGCTGCGGGTCAATGATCGCGGTCCATTTCACCCGGATCGAATTATTGATTTGTCCTACGGTGCCGCCCTTAAATTAGGATTTGCTGATCAAGGTACTGCACGTGTGCTCGTTGAAGCTTTGGACATTGCGGGCGTAGATGATCGTCGCGGCATCGATACTCGTAATGAAGTTCGCTACCGTTTTCTCCAATTGGGTGCTTTCTCCTCGCCTGCGGCAGCTGATGCACTTCGACGTCGCGTGCTATCCATCGTACTGCCCATGGTGAAAGTGCCAGTTGAAATTACCAATGTTGATACGAATGCAGGTCGGTTGTATCGCTTGCGTGCTGGGCCTTTTGATTCGGAGAGTCAACTTGACCATGTACGCCGTAGTCTCGATGCGGCTGGTTTGTCTCGAGGACAACCTTTACCATGATTTTTGCCCGCACTAAGACCCTGCTGATACCATCTCCCTACTTATGAATCCTGCGAGGAAGCTGATGTTGCGTTTTGTTTTACTGTTGAGTCTAAGTGTCCCGGTGCTAGCTGGACCTATTGTACCAGCGCCTCCGACCATCAATGCCGACGCTTACTTATTGATGGACTTTGCGACGGGTAAAATAGTGGTGGAGCATAACGCCGACCAACAGTTGCCTCCCGCTAGCCTCACCAAGTTGATGACAGCTTATATTCTTGCAGAGGAAATCGATGATGGGCGATTGTCACTCGATGACAAGGTGCCAGTCAGTCGCAATGCTTGGTCACAGAACCCTACCTTTCGGGGCTCATCGCTGATGTGGATCGAACCCGGAAAGGATGTGACGGTACAAGAATTAGAGCGAGGTATTGTGATTTCCTCCGGTAACGATGCGACCGTGGCGATTGCTGAGCATATAGCCGGCAGCGAGGAGGCTTTTGCGGGAATGATGAACGGCTATGCACGGGAATTGGGTATGACCGACACGTTTTTTGTCAATAGTCACGGTTTGCCGCATCCTGATCATCTCACTACCGCGCGGGACTTAGCGGTGCTCGCAGTTGCAACGATCAGGGAGCACCCCGATCGTTATCGAGTCTATCGAGAGCAGTCTTATACCTACAACGATATTACTCAGTACAATCGCAATCTGTTATTGCGGGAAGATCCCACAGTAGATGGTTTGAAGACAGGCTATACCAGTGTTGCTGGGTATGGTCTGGTGGCCTCTGCTGAGCGCGACGGCATGCGTCTTGTTTCGGTGGTGCTTGGAAGCGAAAGCCCCCTTTCGCGGACAGCAGAAACGCGATCCTTGCTCAATTATGGATTTCGGTTTTACCAAACACTCAAGCCGCTCGCGGCTGAGGTGTCCTTGGGTCAGCAGCGCGTCTGGAAAGGAGTGGTCGGCCTGGTAGATGGTGGCGTGCTTGAGACACCGTCGATTACCGTACCAAGAAGTAATAAAGAGCCGTCGATTGTTGCGCAGTTCAATGACACGTTAGAGGCGCCTATTGCTCGCGGTGATGAGATTGGCCTCGTTAAAGTTATTCTCGATGGAGAAGTTGTTTTAGAGCGGCCGCTAGTGGCGCTCAAAGATGTGCCTGAGGCGGGGTTTTTTGCTCGTTTGTGGGACGCACTCCTGCTTTGGCTCTCAGGTTTATTTGGGGACAGCAAGTGACACAGCAAGAACCACCGAAAATAGAATTTCCTTGCAGTTATCCAATAAAAGTTTTGGGTCGATCGAGCGAGCAATTGCACCCTGCGGTGATCGAAATTGTCGAGCGTCATGCGCCAGGATTCGATACCAGCACGATGACAATGCGTGCGAGTTCGGGCGGCAAGTTTTTATCTATTACCGTGATTATTGAAGCAACCGGAAAGGCTCAGCTTGAGGCGCTGCACCAAGACCTAATGGCTACGGGCCTCGTCAAGATGGTCATGTAGCAACGTGCACACGCGTTTTCTTGGTTGCGTCGACTACTTGCCGACTTTTGAAGCCATGCAACGCTTCACCCGTAATCGCGACCCCGACAGTCCAGATGAGCTGTGGCTTCTCCAGCATCGGCCAGTCTTTACACAGGGCATTTCTGGCAAACCCGAGCATGTCATTACTGCGGGAGATATTCCCGTGGTCCAGATTGATCGTGGTGGTCAGGTTACCTATCACGGACCGGGTCAGTGGGTGGCCTACGTACTCATGGATATTAAACGTTCCCACTTGGGGGTACGACAGCTGGTAACGTGCTTGGAAAGCGCCGTTATCACGTTGCTGTCAGAGTACGGCATTAACGGCGCTGCAGATCCTGGGGCCCCAGGCGTTTACGTTGCGGGTCAAAAAATTGCCTCTCTTGGACTCAAGATTAGCCGAGGCTGCAGCTATCACGGCCTTGCATTGAATGTCGATATGGACCTCGAGCCTTTTAGTCGTATTAATCCCTGTGGTTATCCGGGATTAGAGGTTACTTCCATGGCTCGCCTCATCGCCCCGGAGACTTTGGATATGATCGCTGTGGGTAATCGTTTGGCCGCGTGTTTGGTTAATGAGTTGAGCACTGCATAATTAACTTACGGTTGGGGCCGGGAAAATATGTGCGAGTGTGAATATCGACGCGGCATTGCATCCTGTGCAGTGGCATAATCGCCGCCTCACAAGGAGGCTTCATGTCTGAACTAGCACGCGATGTTGCGGCACGCCGCACATTTGCAATCATTTCTCACCCCGATGCGGGTAAAACAACCATCACAGAAAAACTACTGCTGCTCGGCAGTGCCATCCAAGTGGCAGGCTCTGTTAAAGGTAAGCGCGGGCCTCATGCCACCTCGGACTGGATGTCTTTAGAGCAAGAGCGTGGCATTTCTGTGACCTCCTCAGTGATGCAGTTTCCCTATCAACAGCGCACAGTAAATTTGTTGGATACCCCCGGTCACGAGGATTTTTCCGAGGATACCTACCGGACACTGACCGCCGTAGATTCTGCACTCATGGTTATTGATGGCGCTAAGGGTGTCGAAGATCGAACGATCAAGTTAATGAACGTATGTCGGCTTCGGGATACGCCTATCGTGAGTTTTGTGAATAAGCTCGATCGCGATATCCGCGATCCAATCGAGTTGCTGGACGAGATTGAAGAAGTGTTGGGTATTGCCGGCGCGCCCATTAATTGGCCGATTGGCATGGGACGTCATCTTAAAGGTGTGTACAACCTGTACACCGACGAGATCCATGTTTTTGAACAGGGAAATAATGCCGTGCTTCCGCCGGATGTGCGCATTCAAGGACTGGACTCAGAACTAGCTAGAGAACTGCTGTCCGATGAGTACCAGGCGTTCTGTGATGAGATTGAACTGGTACGTGGCGCGAGTCATGAGTTTGATACCGAGGCTTTTTTAGCGGGGCAATTAACACCAGTGTTTTTTGGTACTGCACTGGGTAATTTTGGTGTGCGTGAAATGCTAGACAAGTTTGTAGAGTGGGCGCCCGCTCCCCTGGCCCGCAATACCCAGAGCAGAGAAGTAGATGCTTTCGAGCAAAATTTCACGGGTTTCGTTTTTAAAATCCAAGCGAATATGGATCCCAAACACAGAGATCGAATTGCATTTTTACGAGTTTGTTCGGGTCGCTATGAAAAAGGCATGAAGATGAGGCATGTCCGAACTGGCAAAGAAGTGCGGATAGCCGATGCTGTCACATTTAAAGCTGGAGAGCGAGTACTGGTGGATTCCGCTGTGTCTGGCGACATTATTGGGCTACATAACCACGGTACTATTCAGATTGGCGATACGTTTACTAATGGGGAGGACCTGCAGTTTACCGGTATTCCTCACTTTGCCCCCGAGTTGTTCAGACGGATTCGCCTCAAAGACCCTATGAAAATGAAAGCCTTGCAAAAAGGCTTGCAGCAGCTATCAGAAGAGGGCTCTACGCAAGTTTTCTCACCGTTGAACTCATCCGATCTCATCGTCGGCGCGGTCGGGCAGTTACAGTTTGATGTGGTCGCCTACCGATTGCGAGACGAGTACAAAGTTGAAGCCATCTATGAGCCCGTTAATGTGTATACGGCAAGGTGGATAGAGGCCGACGACCCCCGTAAACTTGAGGAATTCCGTAAAAAGGCGGCTGATAATCTGTCGGAAGACGGCGGTGGCTACCTTACGTATTTGGCTCCCACACGGGTTAATTTATCGTTAATGCAGGAGCGTTGGCCGGACATTCGATTCCGTGAGACGCGGGAGCACTAGCGGCATTTTGACTCATTTTCAGCGATCGACCGCCGTTACTTGGTCACTAACAACCTGGTAACTGTAACTGACATAGGGACACAGGCGTTTGCGTGCGAGTAAGCCCTCTTAGATACGCCCCGCCCGGTTTTGAGAGACGGGGCAAAGCCACTGCAGGGATTTAAAGCACCGCTACAATATCCTTTGCTATGGTTTCAGGTTTGTCTTTGGAGGCATAGCGCTTAACGACAGCTCCATTTCGGTCGATGAGGAATTTTGTGAAATTCCATTTTATCCCCTCTAAACCAAAGATCCCCGGCGCTTCTTTTTTGAGCCATCCATAGAGCGGGTGTGCGGACTCACCGTTGACGTCAATCTTGGCGAACAATGGGAAAGAGGTATTGAAGTTCATAGAGCAAAACTCAACGATTTCTTGATCAGTGCCAGGTTCTTGCTTGCCGAACTGATTACAAGGAAAAGCGAGAACGTCAAAGCCTTGCTCATGGAAAGTTTGCTGGAGTTGTTCCAATCCGGTGTATTGGGGTGTGAAGCCGCACTTGGATGCCGTGTTGACGATAAGAAGGACACGGCCGCGATAGTCAGCGAGATTCACCTCTGTGCCGTTAGTTGCCATGGCGGTAAACGTGTAGAGTTGAGACATCTTTCTTCCTTTATTGCGAGAGCAAAGTTTCGTTGCCACAAAGCGCCTACGTGGCTACGACGAGTCTGTATAGGTGGTTACCACCGACCTGTATAGGTGGCTACCACCGACGTGTATAGATTGATGCGCTAACGCTTAGCATTGAACACATCAGTTTACTCTATACGCAAAAAGCGCACTCCAAGCTCAATCGATCATAAATGCGAATCTAGCGTAAACAGTTGGCCAGTTATTCGGCGATAGGCGAGTCATGAAATGACGGATTAGCCTCGTAGGTAGCTCTCAATCTCAAAATCGGTTACCCGGCGTTGAAACTCATTGAGCTCCTGCTGTTTGGTTTTAGCAAAGATAATTTGAAATTCTTCACTCAGGTAGTGACGTAGGATTTCGGATGCTTCAAAGGATTCCATCGCATGACTCATGAGCGTGGGTAAATGCTCGGCCCCGTGTTCTTGGTCCCAAGCATTGCCTTTTATGTGAGGCGGTGGGGTCAAGCGCTTGTCCAGGCCGTGGAGAACGCCGGCGAGTATGGCCGCCAGCGTCAGGTATGGGTTGGCATCGGCGCCGGCAACGCGATGCTCAAGACGCTTGGCTGCTGGCGGCCCTGCGGGTATACGAATGGCTGTGGTTCGATTATCCATCCCCCAGGTTGGAACAGTAGGCGCGTGGTTGCCGGCCTGAAAGCGTCGGTAAGCGTTGAAGCTTGGAGCCAAAATGAGCATAGAGTCAGGCATAACTTTTAGGCATCCAGCCACTGCTTGCCGGAGCATCTTGCTGCCTTGTTCGCTGCCATCATTGAACACATTCGATCCGCGATGATCAAGCAAACTACAATGCACATGCATGCCGTTGCCCGCTTCATCATCCATGGGTTTTGGCATGAAGCTGGCAATCATGCCATAGCGAGCCGCCACCATGCGTACACAGCGCTGCATACGAATAATTTGATCCGCGAGCTCCAGCACGTTGTCGTTGTGTGCCATGTTGATTTCGAATTGAGCTGGAGCTGCTTCTTTTATAATGCCCTCGTAAGGTAAGTCCTGTATCTCAAAGGCCTCACGTAAAGTTTCAAGCATTTTTGCATGGCGATCTAACTCGTCGAGTGCATAGAGATTACCACCCAACGACTCGCGCCCTTTAAATGCTTCCCGCAATGGTCGGTCGTGACCGGGGTCGGGTAGTAAGCTGAACTCTAACTCGACTGCCATACAGGGACGTAATTGCTGCTCAGTAAAGCGAGCTACAAGTTGAGCCAGAATTTGTCTTGGGTCACCGAGGAACGGAGTCTGATCCTCGTTATACATAGTCATGATCAGCTGGCCCTGATCAATGCCGCGAGGCGTCAGCATGGGCCTGAGCGAATTCTCAACTACCAGGCAGTAGCCGTCGATATCGCCATTGGCGAAGGCGAGTTCGGGAATGTCACGCCCCCAAATGTCCAAACCCAGCGCGGATTTAGGGAGCTTTAAGCCGTTTTCCAGTACCGATTGAATTTTGCCCCGCGGAATCCATTTGCCCCGGGCAACACCGTTGCAGTCGGTGATCAACGCCTCAATCATCGCAACATTGGGGAAGGCTTTGAGGAACAGATCAATTTCGCGACGCATGGCTTCTCGATGAAAATATATAAGCGCTACAGTGTGCCCGTTGCCGACCACAGTGGGCAATGCCCAGAATGGGTAGGGGTAGAGCCACTATAAACAAACGCGGCTGTTAACTGCTGTGGCAAGCTACCGCATGGCTTTAAATGAGCGAGCTCTTGCTTTAACGAGCATCTGCCACACGCCGCTAGCCCATATATACCGATAAGGGGTCGCTCCCCTGTGCCTCGCCAATATAGGGCATGCTGTTGATGAATAGTGCGAACAAGTCGGCCTGAGAATTGACATCAATTTTCTTATAAATTGATTTGCGATGGCGGCGCACGGTCTCCAACGAGATATCCAATCGCTCGGCGGTGATATCGGCGCCATACCCGCGCAACATAAGCTCCAGTACCTGTCGTTCTCGGCTGCTAACATATTCGCTACCGAACGTGCGAAAAGCTTGGTCAATCTGGGCATCTAAACCCGGTTGCAACAGGTTGCTAATGACAAAATCGTCTCGATGGCAATGAGACTGGATGATGGCCGCAATAGGTTCTGATAGCGAGTAAAGCAGGTCGTATTCTTGTTGTGAGAACTCGCCTTGGTGGGGTAGGCGCATAACGCAAAAGTTGATAACACTGCCGTCTTCAAGGCGGGTCAAAAAAATGACTTCATCAACTGTGCCCGTATCGCCGTAATAGCTTTGGTAGTAGGCGGATTTCTCAAAGTCACCACCGGCGAGGCGCCCTAGTCGATAGATATGACTGCGTGGCGAGCTCATTGAGATTTGATAGAACGGATCTTCGCGATAGGGACCTTCAAGATACCGATCTATTTGCAGGGGTATGTCAGCTTTTGGAATGTCGTATTCTAGGACTTTCGGTGGTAAATCTCGATGATAAAGCCATACTTGGGGAAAACAGATTTTTACCTGATTAGCTACGGCCTGAAAAAGTGCGGCAAAGAATTCGTCGCTACCCGCTGCCTGAATTGCACGGGCCATATCAACATTCCAGCGGTTTAGCAGTTTGAGATTGTCCACTTGACTCGTCTCTCCGCGGCTTCGATGGCCAGATTGCTCTGTTGCTCGAGAGTCAATCAGGCGCGCTACCCCAGTTGGTCACAGTATAACCTCTCTCAGAGGTTGGCTGTTTGCGTTATTTTTTCTTATTGTCAGCGCTTATTACCATTCTAACGGAGCCGTGCGCCAACGCGCTGACCAAGCACGGTAGACCTTGTCACTGTAGCGGCGGCTACCTTGAGAGCCGTTGTAGGCTGCCAAAGCTCGATGCAAATTGCCAGATTCTTGCTGCAGGTAAAATTGCAGGATCCGGCAGCCGTAGCGCAAATTCGTCTCTACGTTAACAAGATTATCCTGCGGTCGCCCAATTTCGGTACGCCAAAATGGCATGACTTGCATGTAGCCTTGAGCGCCAGCGCGAGAAACTGCAAAGCGGTTGAAGTGACTTTCTACCTCAATTACGGCAAGAACGAGTTCTGGTGCTAGGCCGCTCGCCGTTGCGGCGTGATGAACCGCTGTAAGTAGCTCGAGTCGCTCCTTTGGATCGGGTACAAATGGCGCTAGTCGCTGCTGCATATCGAGCAACCATACTTGCGCATCAAATTGATCAGTAAAGCTGGTGGCGCTGGCAATGGTCTGCTTAAGGAAGACACGCAAATTGTTATCGAGGCTCGATGTTGCGTTTACGACTGTGGCCTTAGCGGCGAGGCATAGCGCTATGGTTACAAGCGCGACGTGTTGACGCATACGTCGAGAGAGACTCACCGTGTCTTGTCGCCTGTATGAGTTGGGCGCACGTACTCAGAGGCTGGTGAGTAACTCATTAATGTAGGTGTAGGCCTGGTCCGTCGAAATGTCGTGAGATTCACCATCACGACGGCTTTGGATCTCCACATTGCCGGCTTGAAGAGATCGCTCCCCTAGCGTCACGCGCACAGGTATGCCCAGTAATTCCATCTCCGCAAATTTCACACCGGGGCGTTCTTTTCTATCGTCTAGGAAAACATCAATACCGGCTGCGAGCAGTTGGCTATATAGCGTTTCCGTCGCTGCCGCCACCACGGGCGATTTATCCATATTCAGCGGCACAAGTGCGACGGTGAAAGGCGCCATGGCTTTGGGCCAAATGATTCCTCTGTCATCGTGATTCTGCTCTATCGCTGCAGCAACGATACGGGTGACACCAATGCCATAGCAGCCCATAGACATGGGGACGTTCTTGCCGGTTTCATCTAAAACCATGGCATTCATGGCTTCGCTATATTTTGTACCCAGTTGGAAAATGTGCCCAACCTCGATACCTCTACGGATATTTAGGGTGCCATTGCCACAGGGGCTAGGATCGCCAGCAACGACAGATCGCAAGTCGGCGACTTCGAATTCCGCTACATCACGTCCCCAATTAGCGCCTTTGTAATGTTGTTCCGGCTCGTTAGCGCCACACACAAAGTTAACAATATGCGCAGCGCTTCTGTCGACGATGATGCGCTGCTGCAATCCTATCGGGCCCAGAGAGCCGAATCCGGCGCCTATAGCATCGCGGACACCTGTTTCATCGGCCATTTTCAAGGGTGCCGCCACGCCTGCAATTTTCTCGGCCTTAATCTCGTTGAGTCGGTGATCTCCACGGATAACCAGTGCTATTAGCGTTTCGTCTTCGCCGAGAACGAAAAGTGTTTTTACGGTGGACTCAATGGCAACATTGGCATGGGCAACCAAATCTTCAATGGTCTTAACGCCAGGTGTTGCAAACTTAGTGAGCGCAACGTGCGACTCGGATTGCTGCGCCGTTGGTGCCAGGGCTTCCGCAAGCTCGACATTCGCTGCGTAGTCACTAGCCGTGGAGAACGCAATGTCATCTTCACCTGATTCAGCCAGAACATGAAATTCGTGGGAGTGGCTACCACCAATCGAGCCCGTATCGGCTTCAACTGGTCTAAAGTTAAGCCCTAGGCGCGTAAAGATAGCGGTATATGCAGCGTGCATTCGCCAGTATGTTTGCTCCAGCGACGCCTGATCGACATGGAATGAGTAGGCGTCTTTCATGATGAACTCACGGGAGCGCATGACACCAAAGCGAGGGCGTATTTCGTCTCTAAATTTAGTTTGAATTTGATAAAAATTTACCGGCAATTGCTTATAACTTTTAATCTCGTTACGTCCAACGTAGGTAATGATCTCTTCGTGAGTGGGGCCCAAGCAAAAATCGCGTTGATGTCGATCCTGTAAACGGGCAAGCTCTGGACCGTACTGCTCCCACCTACCCGATTCCTGCCAAAGCTCTGCCGGCTGCACAACCGGCATTGACAGCTCCATCGCGCCGGCGCGATTCATTTCTTCACGGACAATAGCTTCAACCTTGCGTAGCACGCGCAGTCCGGTTGGCATCCATGTATAGATACCTGCAGCGATACGTCTAACAAGGCCAGCACGCATCATCAGCTGATGGCTGACGACCTCCGCATCAGCGGGGGTCTCTTTGAGTGTAGAAAGTAAAAAATCGCTCGCGCGCATGACGATAGCATTCCGGTCTGGGATGCCCGTATTTTACGGGCCGTGGGGTTGGGTGCAACGTGTTTCCATATACGGCCTAAAAATATTTATCCCGGTCAAAAAATTATCTTTTTAGCGCGTGGCCACTTGTTTTGTAGCGTTTAATCGGGTTGAATCGTCGGAACTGCACGGTTGGACCTAATAAAATAGGTGCAAACGTCGGTTACCCAGTCTCCGAAACACACTAAAAAAGGTGAAAATAGACGCATGGCAACCAAAAAAGCAGCAGCTAAAAAGGCACCCGCAAAGAAAAAAGCAGCCGCTAAGAAAGCGCCTGCTAAAGCAGCCGCTCAAGCACCTGCAAAGGTGAAGGCTATCCAGGAAAAGCTCACTAAGACTCAGATCGTTGCCGGTATTGCCGACAACACCGGTCTGACTAAAAAGCAGGTGGGCGATGTCATTGGCGAGCTCGAGAAGCTCATTGAGGGCAGTATCAAGAAGCGTTCGGTTGGTGAGTTCACCATTCCAGGTCTGATGAAAATCATGACCGTGCGTAAGCCTGCCGTTAAAGCACGCAAAGGTATCAATCCTTTCACTGGCGAGGAGACTATGTTCAAGGCCAAGCCCGCGAGCACAGCAGTTAAGATACGCCCATTGAAGAAGATGAAAGAGTTTGCCAATAACTAATGGCGATGCCTTGGGCGCTCATTGAGCGCCCGATTTCTTTAGGGCGATCTCACAATTTGAGCGGAATTTGAATCCAAGCCCTCCAAAACCCGGCCGGCCCCGATATCCTCAGCGGCGCTGAATGCGCTTTAAACTTTATTATCGACCTGCTTTGCGGTAATCTCCGCGCCCTTGTAATTTATCAATCTGGCCTCATGTGAACACTGTCAAAACCAATCACAGTGTGTTGAGGAGGAACCCAACGTGCCTATTTACGACTACCAGTGCGCTGAGTGCGGTCACGCGCTTGAAGCTATTCAGAAGTTGTCTGATCCGGTGCTTACCGACTGCCCCGCGTGCGGTAAATCTGCACTTAAAAAACAACTGAGTGCGCCGTCTTTTCGTCTCGCCGGCGGTGGCTGGTACGAGACAGACTTCAAAACAGGCAACAAAAAGAACCTGGCGGGAGAGTCTGGCACGAGCGGCGACGGCGCAGCGGCATCGACTAAAACTGAAACAAAGACTGAAACCAAGGCAGCCGAAACCAAAGCCGCGACCAAAAAATCTGAGAACTCGTCAGCCGCCTAGGCGGGCCTGATGCTCTCCTTACACTGAATGGCAGATAATTATGCGCACCCATTACTGCGGCTCACTTAATGAGTCTCACATCGACGAAACGGTAACGATTGCCGGCTGGGTTGATCGCCGCCGAGATCACGGCGGTGTAATCTTTTTGGACATGCGCGATCGCGAAGGTATTGTTCAGGTCGTTTTTGATCCTGATACCGGTGAGCATTTTGAGCGAGCTGATCGGGTGCGGAGTGAATACGTACTTAAAATAACGGGCCGTATTCGCGCTCGCGGTGAGGGTACGGTGAATCCCGCTATGGCCACGGGTGCTATTGAGCTTTTAGGTAAGGAGCTTGAAATTCTGAGTGTGGCCCAGACGCCACCCTTCCAGCTCGATTCCCACACATCCGTGGGTGAAGACGTGCGTCTCAAGTATCGTTACATGGACTTACGCCGTCCAGAGATGCAAAGCAACCTCATTGCTCGTTCCAAAATTACGTACTCAATACGTTCTTTCTTAGAATCAGAAGGTTTTTTGGATATTGAGACGCCGGTTCTCACCCGAGCTACGCCTGAGGGCGCGCGCGATTACTTAGTGCCCAGTCGCACGCATCCAGGTGAGTTTTTTGCGCTACCCCAATCACCGCAGTTGTTTAAGCAGTTATTGATGGTGTCTGGATTTGATCGCTACTACCAAGTTGCTCGCTGTTTCCGCGATGAAGATCTCCGAGCGGACCGGCAGCCGGAATTCACCCAGATCGACATTGAGACTTCGTTCCTTGATGAACAGCAAATTATGGCCATTGCCGAGCGCATGGTCCGAGGGTTGTTGAGTGAACACTGCGGCGTTGAGTTGGGGGATTTCCCGCACATGACTTGGCACGAAGCCATGGAGCGTTACGGGTCTGACAAACCAGACTTACGTATCGGTCTTGAGCTGGTGTCGATTGATGATTTGATGCAGCAAGTGGAATTTAAGGTATTCCGTGGTCCCGCCGATGACCCTCAGGGACGTGTGGCGGCACTCAAAGTGCCGGGTGGCGCAAAAATTTC